>LNFM01003381.1_pt1 | contig 35537 bp, 37 predicted proteins | sample 596031 | NCBI WGS metagenome assembly LNFM01 (sample SAMN04254537, study PRJNA301005) | activated carbon metagenome | isolation source: dual media filters at the Ann Arbor, Michigan drinking water treatment plant | place: USA: Ann Arbor
CCCAGCCGGCGGTCTTGACGACTTCGACATTCAGGCCTTCCTTGCTGTAAAAGCCCAGCGGGTGCGCCATGATCAGCGGCGTGGCGCAGGTGATGGGGATGAAGCCGATCTTCAGGTCCTTCTTCTCGAGGGCGCCGCTGCTGCCTTGCGCCAGCGCCTGCATCGAGGCGATGGGCAGCACGCTGCCGATGGCGGCCATGGCGGTGTTGCGGCCCACCGCACGCAGGAACTTGCGGCGCAGCGCGTCCTGCGGAAACAAGGCCTTCATCAGGCTGGCTTCGACGAAGGCATTCGATTCGGCCTCGAAAGACGCCGTCTGGCTGCGCGCACGCAGCTCGGCCGCCGCGTGTTCCGCACCGCTGGCGTGGGCGCCACAGCTGCAGCCCAGGCGCAGCGGTCGGTCGGCGTCGTAGATTCCGTAGGGGTCGCGGTCTTGCGTCATGGCGGGTCCTTTGGGTCAGTGCAACAGATGCTAGGCAGACACCCCCGCTTGCAATATCGAGGCCCGGTCGAAAGCCTTGTAGGGCTGGCACTACAGCGGCACCACCGGCAGCCCGCGACGCCGCGGCCGGTGGCGGCAAACCGCACGTTCCGGGCCTGGTCACCGCCGGCGCCAGCGACGGCGCGGCTTAAGCTGCGCGCGCCGGCGCAGGGTGACGCTGGTGCAAGCGCGGCCCTGGCGCCGCAAGACGCATGAACGAAGTTTTCTGGATGTGGACGGCGGGCACGCTGGTGCTGCTGGCGCTGGTGGCGTCGGCGCTGCTGGCCGTGCGGCGCCACCGCAGGCTGGTCGAGCGCCGCCGCGAGGCCGAGATGGCCGCGCTGGCGCTGGCCCAGCAAGAGGCGCGGCGCGTGGCCGGCGAGCGCGCAGCCGCAGCCACGGCGGACCGGGCCGCTGCAGCCGAAGCCGAGGCACAGGCCGCTGCCGAGCAGGCGGCCGAGCAAGAAACGCGCGCCGCCATCGCCGCGGCCTACCGGGAAGGTGAACGCCTGGCGGCAGCGCAGGCGCAGGCACAGGCCGCGGCCCAGGCGGAACAAGCCGCACAGCTGGCACGCCAGGCTGCGGCGCGGCGAGAAGCCGAGCGCCAGGAGTACGAGCGCCTGGCCGCAGCGCAAGCCGAAGCCCAGGCGGCCGAAGCCCGGGCGGCGGCGGCACGCCTGGCCGCGCTGGAAGCCGAACTGCAGGCGCGCCGCGATGCCGAGGCCGCAGCAGCAGCAGCAGCAGCAGCAGCAACAGCAACAGCAGCAGCCGCAGCCGTGCCGGCCCAGGCCGCGACCCCATCCGCCGCTGCCGCCCCGCCGCTGCTCCCCACCAAGCCGCGCGCGCCCGAGGACACGCTGGTGATGGTGGCCGATGACTCCAAGGTGGTGCGCGTGAAGACCAGCCGCCTGTTGGCGCAGCACCGCTACCGCGTGGTGCTGGCCGAAGACGGTGCGCAGGCCGCCCGGCTCATCGAGCAGGAAGTGCCGCTGGTGCTGATCACCGACGTGGAGATGCCGCACATGGACGGCTTTGCGCTCACGCGCCATGTGCGCCAGCACCCGCGCGCCGCGCACATTCCCGTCATCATGATCACCTCGGCCGACGACCGGCTGAAAACCGCCGCGGCCGAAGCCGGCGTCACGCTGGTGCTGGGCAAGCCCTACGAAGAAGCCGCGCTGCTGGCCTGCATTGCGCAGGCCGTGGCCGGCGCCGGCTGAGGTGGCCGGCGGGGCCGCCAGCAGCGTCCACGGCAGTGACTACAGCAGCGCCTGGCGCACCGCCAGCAGCGCCAGCTCCACATCGTTGCGCACGCCGGTCTTCTCAAGAATGCGCGCGCGGTAGGTGCTGACGGTGTTGGGCGCCAGCACCAGCTGCTCGGCAATCTCGCCCACGCTGCGGCCGGCGGCCAGCAGGCGGAAGACCTGGTATTCGCGGTGGCTCAGCTGCTGGTCCAGCGGCTTGTCTTCCAGCCCGGTGGCGGCCGGCGTGCCCAGGGCGCCGGCCAGCAGCTCGGCCACGCTCTCGGTGATGAAGAGGCCGCCACGCGCCACGCGGCGTATGGCTTCCACCATCTGCGCGGCGTCGGCGCTCTTGTTGAGGTAGCCCGCTGCGCCCAGCTTCAGGCTGCGCACCGCGTACTGGCGGTCGGGGTAGGTGCTGAGCATCAGCACCGGCAGCCTGGGCGCCTCGCTCTTCAGCTGGCGCAGGATGTCCAGGCCGTCGCGCTGCGGCATCGCGATGTCCAGCAGCACCACGGCGATGCCGCCGGCACGCACCACGGCCAGCGCCTCGGGGCCGTTGGCGGCCTCGGCGCCGACCTCGATGTCGGGCGCGTCGGCCAGGATCTGCCTGATGCCCTGGCGCACGATGAGGTGGTCGTCGCAGACCAGCACGCGGATCATGGGGGCCTCATAAGGGCATCACCAGGCGCACGCGCGTGCCCAGGCCGGGCGCGCTGTCGATGCTGAGACGGCCGCCGAAGTGCGAGGCGCGCTCGCGCATGCCGATGACGCCGAAGCTGTGCGGGTCGGCCAGGGCCGCAGGCGCCGCGCCGACACCGTCGTCGCGCACGTCGATGTAGAGCACCGGCGCCGGCGGGTCGTCGACCGTGATGCGCAGCTGCACGCTGCGCGCGCGGGCGTGGCGCGCCACGTTGCTCAGCATCTCCTGGAAGATGCGGAACACGGCGATGGCCAGCCCGCCCTCGGGCGGCGTCACGCCGGCGGCCACATGCACCTGCAGCGTGGCCTGCAGCTCGCTGCTTTCGATGAACTCCTGCGCCTGCCATTCCAGCGCCGCCCACAGGCCCTGGTGGTCGAGGATGCTGATGCGGCCGACGTTGTCCACCGCGGTGTCGATCAGCCGCCCCATGCCCTGGCACTTCGCCACCAGCTCGGGCCGCGCCGGCGCCTCCAGCACCCGCTTGCTCAGCCAGTGTGTGTCCATCTTCAGCGCCACCAGCAGCGAACCCAGCTCGTCGTGGATTTCCCGTGCAATGCGTTTGCGCTCACTCTCGCGCATCGTTTCGAGATGGTTGGCCAGGTCGCGCAGTTCACGCGTTCGTTCCGCGACGCGGCGCTCGAGCTCGTCGTTGGTGCGGCGCAGCAGTTCTTCGGCCCGCTTGCGCTCGGTGATGTCGACGAAGGTCACCACGGCACCCTGCACGACGCCGTTTTCGATCACCGGGTAGCTGCTGTATTCCGCCGGGAAGCTGCTGCCGTCGGCGCGCCACAGCACCTCGTCGTCGATGCGGCAGGGCAGGCCCTGGCGGAAGGCGTTGAAGATGGGGCAGTCGCATTCCGGGTAATGGCGCCCGTCGGCATGCGAATGGTGGATGAGCTCGTGCATGTTCTGCCCCAGCACCATTTCGGTGCCATAACCCAGGGCCACCGCGGCGGCGCGGTTCACAAACGTGCAGCGACCGTCCATGTCGATGCCGAAAATGCCCTCGCCGGTGCTTTCCAGCAGCAGGGTCAGGCGGTCGGCACCGGCATCGGTCGTGGTCATGGGCCACGAAGGCGCAAGCGGCATGCCAGCCGCCGCGCCCGGCCCGGCTCAGGGGGCTTCCATGCCCTTGTCCTTCAGCACCTGCGCCGCCGCCGGGCCGGCCAGCGTGGCCAGCAGGGCCTGCGCGGCGGCGGCGTCGCGCGCCTTGCTGCTCACCGCCCCGGCATAGACGGTGTAGTTCTGGATCTCCGCCGGCAGCGGCCCCACCAGCCTGGCGCCGGGCACGGCCAGGATCTCGCTGATCTGGTGGATGGCGAGGTCGGCCTCGCCGTTGAGCAGACGCTGCGCCACCAGGCCGCCGGGCACCAGCACCGCCTTGGGCTTGAGCTGCGCGGCAATGCCCATCTTCTCGAACAGCTGCCACAGGTAGATGCCGCTGCTGCCGCCGGCAGCGGGGTCGATGGTGGCCACCGCGCGGGCCGCCAGCAGGGCCTGCTGGAAGGCCGCCACGCTGCTGATGTCGGGGGCGGGCGCGCCCTGCTTCACGGCCACGCCGATGGCCACCTTCGCCAGCCGCACCGGCGCGGCCACGCTGCCGGCCTTGGCCAGTTCCTGCAGCGGGCCGGGCGTCAGCACCAGCACATCGAAGTTCTCGCCGGCGGCGATGCGCCGGGCCAGCGCGCCGGCGGTGTCGTTGACGATCTCGACCTTGTGGCCGGTGCGCGCCTCGAACTCGGCCACCAGCGCCACCGGCACGGGCTTGTAGGCCTTGATGTCCGCCGCGCCCGCAGGCAGGGCAGTGACGAGGACGGCGAAGCCGGCCGAGGCCAGGCCGGTGCGGGCGAGCGTGAGCATCTTCATGGGCGGTGGTCTCCCGGGTCGTTGGGCAAGGCGTTGGGCAGGGCGTTGCGCTGCAAGGGCCGAGCCTGATCGGGCGCCGGGCTGGCCTGCAGCCAGGTCTCGGGCTGCTGCATCGCGGCTTCCAGCGCCTGAACATAGCGCCCCAGGTGCAGGCCGTCCATCAGCGCGTGGTGCACTTCCACCGACAGCGGCAGCCACAGGCGTGCGCCCTCGGCCTGCAGACGGCCGAAGGCGAGCTTGGGCACGCTGTCTTCGCGCCCCCAGTTGCGCGCGTGCGAGAAGCTGGTGAAGTGCAGCCAGGGCAGGGTGGTGTAGTGCAGCAGCGCCTGGGCGTCGACGCGCGGCTCGAAGGGCACGCTGCGGGTGCGGGCGGCGTCCATCGCGGCCCGGCCGGCGGCCTGGAAGGCCGGCCAGTCGGGCGTGTGGTCGAAGTAGGCGAAGCCGAAGCTCTCGTCGTCGCGCAGCACGGTGCTGCTGCCGTGCACTTCGTCCAGCACGCGCACGCGGCCACCCTCCAGCCGGTAGCGAAAGGCCTCGTGCAGGTTGGCCAGGCGCAGCGTCAGGAACAGGCAGGCCAGGGAAAAGCTTTGCCCACGTGCCGCCACGGCGGCCTTCAGCGGCGCCGCGTCCAGGCGCACGCAGACGTTGAAGTACGGCTTGTCGAAGCTGCGGAAGTACTCGAAGGCTTCGCGCCGTGCCCAGGTGTCGGTGTTCAGGTAGGTGGCCATGGGCGGCATGATGCACGGGCCCGGGGTGAAGGGCGGCGGCGCGCCGGGCAGCGCAGCAGGGGCGGCCGTACGGCCCCGGCAGTGATACTCGCGCGCCATGCCGCCCAGCCCCAGCCCGAACCCGCCGCCCGCCCCCCTGCGGCCGCGCATGCCGCCGGCGCTGGTGGTCATGGGCGCCGGCGTGTGTGCCGCGCTGCACGTGGGCAAGCTGGCACCGGCCGTCACCACGCTGCAGGCCGAGCTGGCACTGACGCTGGTGCAGGCCGGTTTTCTGCTGTCGCTGGTGCAAGGCGCTGGCATGTTGCTGGGCCTGGTGTTCGGCGCGCTGGCCGACGGCCTGGGTGCGCGGCGCAGCATGGTGCTGGGCCTGGCGGTGCTGGCACTGGCCAGCGCCGCGGGTGGCAGCGTGGCGGGCACGCCGGCCCTGGCCCTGTTGATGGCCTGCCGCGTGGCCGAAGGTTTCGGCTTCCTGCTGGTGGTGCTGCCCGCGCCCGGGCTGGTGCGCGCGCTGGTGCCGCCGGCGCGCGTGGCGGCCATGCTCGGCGTGTGGGGGGCCTACATGCCGCTGGCCACGGCGCTGGCGCTGTTGCTCGGGCCCTTGTGCATCAGCGCGTTCGGCTGGCGGCTGTGGTGGTGGGCGCTGGCGCTGCTGTCGGTGCTGGCGCTGTTCGCGCTGCGCCATGCCGTGCCGGCGCCCCGCGCGGGGCTGGCGGCTGCGCCCACAACCCTGCCCTGGCGGCTGCGCCTGAAGCTGACACTCAGCGCGCCCGGCCCGTGGTGGGTGGCGCTGTGTTTTGCGATGTACTCGGCCCAGTGGCTGGCCGTCATCGGCTTCCTGCCGGCCATCTACACGCAGGCCGGCGTGGCGGCGGCCACCACCGGCGTGCTGACGGCGCTGGTGGCCGCCAGCAACATCGTCGGCAACCTGTCGGCGGGCCGGCTGCTGCAGCGCGGCGCGGGGCCGGGCACGCTGCTGGCCACGGGTTTCGGGGCCATGGCCGCGGCCGCGACGCTGGCGTTTGCCGACATCGCGGGCTTGGCGGGCTGGGTGCGTTACGCCGCGCTGCTCGGCTTCTCCGGCTTTGGCGGCCTCATCCCGGCGACGCTGTTTTCGCTGGCGCTGCGCGTGGCGCCCGGGCCGCAGACGCTGTCCACCACCGTCGGCTGGGTGCAGCAGTGGTCGGCGCTGGGCCAGTTTGCCGGCCCGCCGCTGGTGGCCGCGGTGGCGGCGCTGGCGGGCGGCTGGCAGTTCACCTGGGCGGCGACCGGCGCGCTGGCCTTGGCGGGGTTGGTGTTCAGCGCGTTGCTGGTGCGCGGCATTCAAGCGCAAGGGCTGCACGGTCGATAAGCCGATATCACGGCCCTGACGCTGTGAGCCCCCTTGCCCACCGCCTGTGCCCAGGCTGCCCCGCCCCATGGAGAAGCGCCGATGAACGCCCCCGCCGAACTGAAGTACCGCCTGATCACGCGCAGCGACATGGACGGCCTGGTCTGTGCCGTGCTGCTGAAGGAGCTGGGCCTGCTCGGCGAGATCGTCTTCCAGCACCCCAAGGACATGCAGGACGGCAAGGTGGCGGTGACCGAGCGCGACATCATCACCAACCTGCCCTACGTGCCCGGCTGCGGCCTGTGCTTCGACCACCACGCCAGCGAGGCACAGCGAAACGACGGCCGGTTCACGCCCAACTACATCCTGCAGCCCGACGCCAAGAGCGCCGCGCGCGTGGTCTACGACCACTACGGCGGCAAGGCGCGCTTCCCGCGCATCAGCGACGCGATGATGGAAGCCGTGGACAAGGCCGACTCGGCCGGCTTCAGCATGCAGGACGTGCTCGAACCCGAGGGCTGGGAACTGCTGAGCTTCCTGATGGACGCGCGCACCGGCCTGGGCCGTTTCCGCGAGTTCCGCGTCTCGAACTACCAGCTGATGATGAAGCTCATCGACTGCTGCCGCGACATGGCCATCGCAGACATCCTGGCGCTGCCCGACGTGAAGGAGCGCGTGGACCTGTTCTTTGCGCAGCACGCGCTCTTCCGCGAACAGATCGCGCGCGTGGCGAAGGTGCACGGCCCGCTGGTGGTGCTGGACCTGCGCGACGAAGAAACCATCTACGCCGGCAACCGCTTCGTGGTCTATGCGATGTACCCGCAGTGCAACATCAGCATGCACGTGATGTGGGGCCGCGAGAAGAGCAACACCGTCTACACGGTGGGCAAGAGCATCTTCGACCGCAGCAGCAAGGTCGACGTGGGCGCGCTGATGCTTAGCCACGGCGGCGGCGGCCACCACGCCGCCGGCACCTGCCAGGGCGCCAACGACTGCGCCGAGGCCATGAAGGAGCTGCTGGTGCTGGAGCTGTCGCGCGGCTGAGCCGCCGCCGCTGGCGGCAGGCTGGCCTGCCCGGAAGGCACTGCCCCGGCGCTGCACCAAGTCTGCAATAACGCTGCGCTAACACCTCTGGCGTGAAACTGCGGGCAGCTGCTGCAACGGCTGCAGCCCGCAACTTCCACCGGAGGTCTCATGACACCCCACCCCTGCACGCCCGCGCCCCTGTGGCGAACCCTGCGTTCGGCCGCGCTCGCACTGCTGCTGCCCCTGCTGAACAGCCTCGCAGCCGCCGCCCCCATCGTGGGCGCCGGTTCCAGCTATTCGGTCTACCTGGCGGGCGAAACGAGCGGCAATGCACTGAGCACGGCCCCGGCCCTCTTCGATGCCAACCCCGCCATCTTCAGCCGCGCCGGCCTGACACTGAGCCTGACCGAGAGCCAGGTCGACCGTGGCAACGGCAAGCACACCATCACGATCAAGATGTCTGCCGATGGGGACTTGTTCCCAGCCGTCGGAGAAGCCGCGCTGGTGGGCATGGGCTCGCTGGGCACGCCGCTCAGCTTCATGAACGACGTGTACCTGGACTCCGGGCGCATCAGCTTTTTCGGTGCTGACGACACGGCCTACCACACCAGCACAAACCTCGCCGATGACTACCGCACGCAGTATTTCAGCGGCGCCTGGAACGGCTACTTCGCGCTGCCCAACAGCGTGTTCTTCGTCGGCAACGCCGGCGGGCGCGACACCCGTGCCTTCAGCTTCGTCTTCGAGGTGACCGAACTGAATGCCGTGCCGGAACCGCATGGCATGGCCCTGGCGGGGCTGGCGCTGTTCGCCCTGGCGGCGACTCGGCGTCGATGAAGCGCGGGCCGGCTGCTAGCTCCTCGCGCCGACTGCCGCCAGCGCCGTCAGCACCTGCCGCGGCGTGAAGGGCACGGCGCGCAGCCGCGCGCCGGTGGCGTCGAACACGGCGTTGCCGATGGCCGCCGGAATGGCGCAGGCCGTGGGCTCGCCAGCGCCCCAGCTGGTTTCGCCCGGGCGGTCGATGAGGTCCACCTCCACGCGCGGCACCTGGTCGTGGCGCAGGATGGGGTAGCTGGCCCAGTCGGTGCTGAGGACCTGCCTGGCGTCCCAGCGCACCTGCTCCATCAGCGTGCGGCTGACGGTCTGGATGACGCCGCCTTCGACCTGGTTCACGGTGCCGTCGGGGTTGATGACCTGGCCGCAGTCGTGCGCCACGCACACGCGCTCAACCTTGATCTCGCCGGTCTTGCGGTTCACCGCCACCTCGGCCACCGCGGCCACGTAGGTGGTGGCGTTGTTGTAGCGCAGGTAGCTCACGCCGCGGCCCTTCACCACGTCACCGGCCGAGGCTGACGCGGGGTTGGTGCCCACGCGGGGCTGCCACTTCGCGCGCTGCAGCGCACGGTCCAGCACGGCCAGCGCGCGCGGGTCCTTCAGGTAGCGGCGGCGGTACTCGGCCGGGTCGGCCTGGGCGGCGAAGGCGAGTTCGTCGATGAAGCTCTCGTTGGCGAAGCTGTTCTCGATGCGCCCCGGGCTGCGCAGGTGGGCGCTGCGGAAGAAGGCCTGCTCGATGTGGCGCGTGTGCACGCGCACCGCCGGCAGCTGGTAGGGGATGCCCGCGTTCTGGAACAGGAAGCCGACCCAATTGCCGGGCTTGGGCAGGCCGGTGTCGGTGGCGGCCAGCAGCGGGAAGTCCAGCGGCTTGAAGGCGACGATGTGGTTCAGCGCGATCCAGAAATCGCTGTTCCAGGCCAGCACGTTGCCTTGCTCGTCGAGGCCGGCCTCGAAGTCCATCGAGCGCGGCGGACTCTTGGGGGCGCGCGCGGTTTCGTCATCGCGCATCCACTGCACGCGCACGGTGCGGCCGGTCAACGTGGTGATGAGCGCGGCATCGGCGGCGGCGTCTTCGTGGCCGTTGCGGCCGTAGCAGCCGGCGCCGTCGAGGTAGACGCAGCGGATGCGCTCTTTCGGCACGCCTGCCGCAGTTGCAACGATAGGCGCGATCTCGTCGACCAGCGAATGCGTGGCCTGCGACGCCGTCCACACCGTGAGCTGGCCGTCCTTCAGCTGCGCCACGGCGCAAGAGGGGCCGAGCGAGGCGTGCGTCTGCACCGCGAAGTCGTAGCGCGCCTTCACGCGCTTGGGCGCCACGGCCACGGCGGCGAGCACGGCCTCGGGCTCGCCCACCTTCTGCGTGATCTCGGTCTTGGCCACCTTGCGTGTGCGCCAGTGGTCGAAGACGGTGGCCTCGTCGGGCAGGCCCGTGCCCGCGCCCCAGTTCACCTTCATCGCGCGCATGGCCTTGATAGCGCCCCACTCCGTCTTGGCCAGCACGGCGAGGAAGTCGCCCTTGCGCACGGTCTGCACGAAGCCGTTGACCTGTTTCGCTGCGGCGTCGTCGTAGCCTTGCAGCGGCGCGCCCAGCTCGGCCGGGCGGATGACACGCGCGTGCAGCATGCCGGGCAGGCGGAAGTCCTGCATGTAGGGGAACTCGCCGGTCAGGCGCGCCGGGATGTCCACGCGCGGCAGCGACTTGCCCACCACCTGGTACTCGGCCGCGCGCTTCATCGCCACCTTGGCGTCGACCTTCAGCGCCAGCGGCTGCGCTTGCACCAGCGTCGTGTAGGCCACGTTCTTCGCCGGGTCGGCCTTGGCATGGACGGTGCCGTTGACCACCACCAGGTCGGCCGCGGGCACGCCCAGTTTCGTGGCGGCGCGTTCCACCAGCGCGGCGCGCGCGGTGGCGCAGGCACGGCGCATCTCGGTGCCGCCCTGCGCGATGGTGAGGTTGGCGCCGGTGATCCACTGGTCGGGCGTGGTGCCGGTGTCGCCCATGACCATGGTGACTTTTTCGAAGGCGACGTCGAGCTCGTCGGCCGCCATCTGCGCCAGCGCCGTGCGCGTGCCGGTGCCGAGGTCGACCTTGCCGACGTAGACGGTGACGGCGCCATCCTGGCCGATGGCGACGAAGCTTTCCACCAGGTCTTTGGCCACCGCCTTGGGCGGCGTGAGCGTGGGGCTGGCGGCTGCCGCGGCCGGGCCGGCGAAGCTGAAACCCACCACCAGCGCGCCCGAGGCGGCGGCGGTGTGGGTGAGGAAGTGGCGGCGGTTCGTGTTGAGGCTGGCGGTGTTCATGCTGTGCCCCTCCTTCACGCCGTGACCGGCTGGCCGGATGCACGCTGCACCGCGCGCACGATGCGCTGGTGCGTGCCGCAGCGGCACAGGTTCATCGCCAGGCCTTCGCGGATCTGCTGCTCGCTGGGCTTGGCGTTGCGCTTGAGCAGGTCGGCGGCCTGCATCACCATGCCGTTGATGCAGTAGCCGCACTGCGCCGCCTGTTCGGCTATGAAGGCCTGCTGCAGCTTCGAAGGCTTGGCGCTGCTGCCCAGGCCTTCCAGCGTCGTCACTTTCTTCGCGCCCACGGCGTTCACCGGGTAGCTGCACGAGCGCACCGCACTGCCGTCCACGTGCACGGTGCAGGCCCCGCACTGGCCCAGCCCGCAGCCGAACTTGGGACCGTTGAGCTCGAGCTGGTCGCGCAGCACGTAGAGCAGCGGCGAATCGGCGTCGGCTTCAGCGCGGCGGCGCTGGCCGTTGACGTGAAGGTCGTAGCGGGCCATGGGCGTGTCTCCTGTCGTGGGTATAGTGTTCGCGGCGCTCAGGCCACCCGTTCGCGCGCGAGGGCGCGTTCGCGGGTCTGCTCGAAATCGGCCGGGCGCGGGTGGCGCTGCCAGCGCGGGCCGGCACGGCCCACGGCGCTGGGCAGGCCGTGGCCCAGCAGGGCCTGCAATGCCTGCGCGGCCGGGGCCAGGGCTTCGACCTGCATGCCGCAGTCCAGCTTCAGGCACTGCAGCAGGTGCACCAGGTCTTCGGTGGCCACGTTGCCGCTGGCGCCGGGCGCGTAGGGGCAGCCGCCGATGCCGCCCAGGCTGGCGTCGAAGCGCGTGATGCCGGCCTGCAGCGCGGCAAACACGTTGGCGCCGCCGAGGCCGCGGGTGTCGTGGAAGTGGGCCGTCAGCGCCAGCGCCGGGTGGCGGGCGACCACGGCGTGGCACAGCTCGCCCACCTGGCCGGGGTCGGCCATGCCAGTGGTGTCGCACAGCGTCACGCCCTGCACGCCGAGCTCGGCGTAGAGGTCGACCCAGCCCAGCACGCCGTGCACCGGCACCTCGCCCTCCATCGGGCAGCCGAAGGCGCAGGACAGCGAGATGTTCACGGCCACGCCCGCCTGCCGGGCCAGCCGCGTCACCTCGGCCAGCGTGCGGAAGCTCTGCTGCTGCGTCATGCGCAGGTTGGCCAGGTTGTGCGTGGCGCTGGCCGACATCACGAGGTTGAACTCATCCACGCGGCCATCGACAGCGCGCTCGGCGCCGCGCGCGTTCGGCACCAGCGCGGTGTAGACCACGCCCGGCCGGCGCGTGATGCGGCGCATCACCTCCTCGGCATCGCGCAGCGCCGGGATGGCGGCGGGCGATACGAAGCTCGTCACCTCGATCTTGGAATAGCCCAGGCCCGAGAGCTGGTCGATCCAGGCCACCTTGTCGTCGGTCGGCACGAAGTGGCTTTCCATCTGCAGCCCGTCGCGCGGCGCCACCTCGTGCACGTGGATGCGGGTGGCGGGCAGGGCGGGCAAGGCGGTCATGGCGGGGCCTTCAGGTGGCGTCGTTCGCAGCGGGCGCGCGGTGCAGGCCGGCGCGCGCCGGCCAGCCGGCGCCGGCGGCCACGGCGCCGAGCACGGCCTCGGTGTGTTCACCCAGGCGCGGCGCCGGGCTGTGCAGGCGGCCCGGCGTGGCCGCCAGCTTGGGCACGATGCCGGGCACTTGCAGCGGCCGCCCGTCGGCGTCCTGCGTCTGCACGAGCATCTCGCGCGCCCGGTACTGCGGGTCGGCGGCGATGTCGGCCACGGTGTAGATGCGGCCCACGGGCACGCCGGCGGCGTCCAGCGTGGTGATCACCTCGTCGATGGGGCGCTGCAGCGTCCAGTCTTGAATAGCGGCGTCGATCTCGGCCACGCGCGCCACGCGGCCGTCGTTGCGCGCCAGGCCGGGGTCGTTGCCGAGGTCGTCGCGGCCGATGGCCGTCATCAGGCGGCGGTAGATGCTGTCGCCGTTGCCGGCGACCAGCACGTAGGCGTCGCTTCCATCGACATTTCTGCAGCGGTAGGCGTTGCTGGGCGCGATACCCGGCAAGGCGCTGCCGGCCGCGCCGCGCACCGCGCCGAAGGCGTCGTATTCGGGCAGCAGGCTTTCCATGACGTTGAAGACGCTCTCGTACAGCGCCACGTCGATCATCTGGCCCTCGCCGCCGTTGACCTCGCGGTGGCGAAGCGCGGTAAGCACGCCGATGACGCCGTGCAGCGCCGCCAGCGTGTCGCCGATGCTCACGCCCACGCGCACCGGCACACGGCCGGGCTCGGCGGTGAGGTGGCGCAGGCCGCCCATGGCCTCGCCCAGCACGCCGAAGCCAGGCTTGCTGCGGTAAGGGCCGGTCTGGCCGAAGCCGCTGATGCGCAGCATGATCAACTTCGGGTTCAGCGCGTGCAGCACGTCCCAGCCCAGGCCCCAGTTCTCCAGCGTGCCGGGCTTGAAGTTCTCGATCAGCACGTCGGCCTCGGCGGCCAGCGCGCGCACCGCGTCCTGGCCTTCGTGGCTCTTGAGGTCCAGCGCCACCGAACGCTTGTTGCGGCTTTGCACCTCCCACCAGACGCTGGTGCCTTCGCGCAGCAGGCGCCACTTGCGCAGCGGGTCGCCGCCATCGCCGGGTTCGATCTTGATGACGTCGGCGCCGAAATCGGCCAGCGTCTTGCCGGCGAAGGGCCCGGCGATGAGCTGGCCCAGTTCCAGCACCTTCAGGCCTTGCAGCGCATCACGGGTGACCACGGTTTCCGGCCCTTGCGCTCAGTAGCGGCCCGAGAGCAGCGCGCCTGCGTCGGGCGAGACCGCCGGTAGCTTCAGCGCCTTGAGCATGCGCCAGGTGGTGCACACCGAGCTGCTCACCACCGGCAGGCCGATGCGGTCCTGCACCGGCTGCACGCTGGCGAGAGAGGGCATCTGCACGCAGGCACTGATGACCACGGCATCGCAGTTGGCGGTGTTCAGGCGCTTGCTGATCTCGATGGGCGCGCGCGGGTCCTGCGCACCCACTTCCAGGTTGTCGCTGATCTCCAGGCTCAGCGCGTCCAGCACCTCGATGCCCTGGTGCTGGATGTAGTCGACCACCAGTTCTGTGAGCGGCTTCATGTAGGGCGTGAGCACGGCGATCTTCTTCGCGCCCAGCGCCTGCAGGCCTTCGATCAATGCGCCGGCACTCGTCACCACCGGCGCCGGCGCGTCGTTCTCCAGCGTCAGCGCGCGCAGGCGCTGTTCGCTCACGCAGTGGTAGCCGCGGCCCATGGCCATGATGGCCACCAGGCAGGCGTAGCCCAGCACGTCCACGCGCGCGTCGGAAAGCTCCAGCGCGCAGCGGTCGCTGTCGGCGTCCATCTTCGCCAGCTCTTCCTTGGTGACATGCTTCATGCGCATGCGCGACGAGTGGAAGCTGAAGCGCTCGGGCGCCACGCCCTCGCGGGCGCGCAGCATGGCCGGGATCTCGGTCTCCATCGTGGTGTTGGAGCTCGGCACGATCTGGCCGATGCGGTAGTGGGTGCGGGCCATGGTGGGCTCAATCCGCCTTGATGTTCTTGGCCTTGATGACGCTGCCCCAGTAGTCGGTCTCTGCCGTCACCAGCTTGCCCAGGCCGGCCGGGTCCATGTAGCGGATCTCGATGCCGGTCTTGTCGGCCACGGCCTTGGCTTCCGGCGTGGCGAGAGCGGCCTTGACCTTCTCGGTGAGCTGCTGGATGACGGCCGGCGGCGTGCCGGCGGGCGCGAACAGGCCGACCCAGGCTTCGACCTCGAAGCCCGGCATGCCGGCTTCGGCCGTGGTGGGCACGTTCGGCAGGCCGGGGTGGCGGCTCTTGCCGGTGACGGCGTAGGCCTTGAGCTTGCCGGCCTGCACGTGCTGCATGACGGAAGGTGGCGTCGTCATGAAGACCTGCACCTGGCCGCCCAGCACGTCGGCGATGGCCGCGCCGCTGCCCTTGTAGGGCACGTGCGTCATGTCGGTGCCGGTGTTCACCAGCAGCAGCTCGGTGCCCACGTGCGACAGCGAGCCTATGCCCTGCGAGGCGTAGTTCAGCTTGCCCGGGTTGGCCTTCATGAAGGCGACGAAGTCCTTCAGCGTGTTCGGCGCCACGCTGGGGTGGGCGGCGATGACGTTGGTGGCGGCGGTGAGCAGCGCCACCGGCACGAAGTCCTTCTGCGCCCAGGGCATCTTGCTGAACATCGAGGGGTTGCCGACGTGGTAGGCCGAGTAGCTGATGAGCAGCGTGTAGCCGTCGGCCGGCGCCTTGGCGACCTGGCCGTAGGCGATGTTGCCGCTGGCGCCGCCCTTGTTCTCGATGACCACGGCCTGGCCCAGCAGCTTGGCCAGCGGGTCGCCGAGCAGCCGCGCCGAGGTGTCCACCACGCCGCCCGGCGGATTGGGCACGATGAAGGTGATGGGCTTGCTGGGGTAGGCCTGCGCGAAGGCGCTGCCGGCGAAACAGGCCGCGGCGGCGGCGACGAAAAGGGCACGGCGGGCTGAACGCAGGGATGGCATGGGTCTTGTCTCCAGGGGCGTGTGAAAAGGGGGGGTCGAAAGCCTGGGCGTGATGGTGGCGAGGCCGGGGCGGCCTGGCTTCACATATCGTTGACACATCCTCAACCGCCGGTTGAGCATCTCCCCCTGCGGCCGCACCGCCATGCCCATGGCCATCAATCTCAACCGCTTCGACCTGACCACGCTGCGCCTCTTCGTCGCGGCGGTGGACACGGGCAGCCTCACCGCAGGGGCCGAGCGGCTGGACATCTCGCTGGCGGCGGCCAGCAAACGCATCGCGGAAATGGAGGCGCACGTGGGCGCGCCGCTGCTCGAACGCAGCAAACGCGGCGTCGTGCCGACCGATCCAGGACTTACCCTGATGCCGCATGCGGTGGAGATGGTTTCGCGCCTGGAACAGCTGGCGCTGGCCATGGGCGATGTGAAGCGCGGCACTGGCGGCCACCTGCGCCTGTGGGCCAACACCTCGGCCTTCGGCGGCTTTCTGCCCGCGCTGCTGGCGCGCTACGCCCAGGCCCACCCGAGCGTGGTGTTCGACCTCGAAGACGCCATCAGCGAGGACGCCGTACGGGCCGTGGCGCGTGGCACGGCCGAGCTGGCGGTGATCGGCGAAAACACGCCCGCCGAAGGCCTGCAGACCCTGGTGTGCCATGTCGATGAGCTGGTGCTGATGCTGCCGGCCAGCCACGCGCTGGCGGCCGCATCGCGCGAGGGCGCGCCGCTGTCGTCCGGCGCGAGCGTGGCGCCAGTGCCGCTGCACACCCTGCTGGGCCATGACCTGGTGGCCTTCGGCCGCAGCACCTCGCTGACGCGCCAGCTGGCGGCGGCCGCGGAAGCCGCGCACCGGCCGCTGCGCATCCGCGCCCAGGTGCGCAGCTTCGACGCCATGGCGCGCATGGTCAGCGCCGGCCTCGGCCTGGCCGTGCTGCCGCGTGAAGGCGCGCTGCCCTATGTGCGCGCCCTGGGCATGGTGCTGGCGCCCATCAGCGGCATGCGCTGCGAACGTCGCCTGCTGCTGGCCATGCGTGATCGCGAAAGGCTCACGCCCGCAGCGCAGGCCTTCGTGCGGCTGGCGCTGCCGACGCCGGCTTAGAGTTCGCGCCATGCACATCACCATCGAACCCGGCGTCCGTCTCTTTGTCGACATCGAAGGCCCGGGCTGGGTGCCCGACGGTCCCCGCCTGCGCGAAAAGCCCACGCTCGTGCTGCTGCACGGCGGGCCGGGCTACGACCACTCGAGCTTCAAACCGATCTTCAGCCGCCTCGCCGACGTGGCGCAGATCGTCTACGTCGACCACCGCGGCCACGGCCGCAGCGACCGCCGGCCCGCTGCCGAGTGGACGCTGGACACCTTCGCCGACGACGTGGTGAAGCTCTGTGACACGCTGGGCATCGACAAGCCCGTCGTGCTGGGCCAGAGCTTCGGCGGCTTTGTCGCCCAGCGCTACCTGGCACGCCACCCCGCACACCCGGCCAAGGTGGTGCTGTCCAGCACCAGCCACCACCTCGGGCTGGAACGCAAGGTCGCGGCCTTCACGCAGTTCGGCGGTGCCGCGGCCGGCGCTGCCGCGCGCGCGTTCTGGACGGCCCCCAGCCCGGCCACCTGGGGCCCGTACAACGCACACTGCCGCGACGTCTACAACCCCACGCCCGGCGACCCCGTGGCACGCCAGCGCACGCTGATGAACGAGGACATCCTCTTCACCAGCGCCAGCGGCGAACAGCAGACCATGCAGCTGCTGCCCGGCCTGGCGAAGGTGCAGTGCCCGGTGCTGGTGATGGCCGGCGAGATGGACCCGGTGACGCCGCTGGCCGATGCGCAGGAGATCGCCGCCGCCATCCCTGCGCCCTGGGGCCGGCTGGTCACCTTCCCGCAGGCCGGCCACGGCGCCTGGCGCGACTGCCCCGACGAAGCCATGGCGCTGCTGCGCGAGTTCATCAGCGCGCCCTGAACGCCAGGGCCGGCCTTCAGCGCGGGCGCAGTTCGGCGCGGCGGTTCTTGGCCCAGGCCTCGAAGCTGCGGGCCGGGTCCACCGGGCGCGTGTCGCCGAAGCTCACCGCTTCGAGCTGGTTGTCCCTGACGCCCAGCAGCACCAGCGACTTCACCACCGCCTCGGCGCGCTTCTGGCCGAGGGCCAGGTTGTATTCGGCGCCGCCGCGATCGTCGGCATGGCCTTCCACCACCAGCAAGAGCGCGGGGTCGGCCTTCATCGCGCGGGCATAGCCCTCCAGCATCTCCTGGAAGCTGGGGTGGATGTCGAAGCTGTCGAACTCGAAGAACACCAGGCGCTGCAGCGGGGTCGCCACGTCCGCCGGCGCGGTGGGGGCCGGCGGCGGCGGTGCATCCGTGGCCCTGGGTGCCGGGGCCGGCGCCGGCGCAGCCGCTGACGGGCGTGCCGTGGGCGGCGCCGCGCGGCTGGCGCCGGCACGGCGGGCCGCTTCGGCGGCCTTTGCGGCGGCTTCGGCCTCGGGCGTGGCCCAGACCGTGGCGCCCGAGGTGCGCGTCACCACCGGGGGCGTGCGCGGGTCGTCGGGCAGCGGCGTTGAGGCGCAGCCAGTGAGCGCCAGCAGGGCCAGCAGCGGCGTGGCTGCGTGGAACCGCGTGCGCGGCGGGCGTGGGGGCAGTGGGCGGTTCATGGTGGTGGCGGTGGCGGCGTGCGCGACAGCGCGGGCGCCGTGATTCTGCGGCGCGCTGCCGCCGCCGGGGAAGTCCTGCGTCCTGCGACCTTGGGACGCAGCTCGCTGCACCACGCCTTCAGACACCGAGCTCCTTGAACACTTCGCGCGCGTTGCGAAAGCTGTCCACCGCGGCCGGCACGCCGCAGTAGATGGCGGTCTGCATCAGCACCTCGCGGATCTCTTCCTTCGTCACGCCGTTGTTCAGCGCGCCCTTCACGTGCAGCTTCAGCTCGTGCGGGCGGTTCAGCGCCGTCAGCATGGCCAGGTTCAGCATGCTGCGGGTGCGCAGGTCCAGGCCGGGGCGGTTCCAGACATCGCCCCAGCAGTACTGCGTCACCAGTTCCTGCAGCGGGCGGTTGAAGTCGTCGGCTTGCGCCACGGCGGCGTCCACGTACTCGGCGCCCAGCACGGCGCGGCGGGTCTGGAGGCCCTGGTCGAAGAGGTCTTGGTTCATGGGTGGGGTCTGCGGGGGTGGTGGGAGGACGTGTGAACAGCGTGGCACGGGGCCAGGGTCGGCCGTGATTCTGTGGCCGCCGCGACAATGCGCCGCCATGCAGACCCTTGCCGTCATCGACTTCGAAACCACCGGCATGTCGCCCGCCCAGGGCGCACGCGCCACCGAGATCGCCGCGGTGCTGGTGGCAGACGGGCAGGTGGTCGGCCGTTTCCAGAGCCTGATGAACAGCGGCGCCTGGATACCCCCGTTCATCGAACAGCTCACCGGCATCAGCAACGCCATGCTGCAGGCCGCGCCGCCGGCGCGCGAGGTGATGCACGAGCTGCTGCAGTTCACGCGCGGCTGCCCGCTGGTGGCGCACAACGCGGCTTTCGACCGCGGCTTCTGGGCCGCCGAGGCCGCGCTGGCCGGCGCCACGCCCGACCCCGCACACCGCTTCGCCTGCACGCTGCTGCTGAGCCGGCGCCTCTACCCGCAGGCCCCCAACCACCGGCTGGGCACGCTGGCGCGGCTGCACCACCTGCCCGACCACGGCCGCGCCCACCGCGCCCTGGCCGACGCCTTGACCACCGCGCAACTGCTGCTGCGCCTGCAGGCCGACGTGACCGCGCGTTTTGCCGCCACGCTGGCCGGCCGTGAGGTGGACCACGCGCTGCTGTGCCTGCTGCAGGCCGCCCCGCGCAACCAGCTGGAAAAGCGCCTCGCCGCCGGCCTGCGCCCTGCCGCAAGCCCACGGCCGGCGGCGCAGCAGGGGGTGCACACGGCACCCGCCTGCGGCTAGCATCTGCGCCCTTCCATCTGCGTTCTCGCGCTGCCGCCAGACAAAAGGGCCGCCCCCATGCACCCACGCGCCATCCCTCCACTGCTCGCCCTGGCCCTGCTGTCGGGCCTGGCCGCCGCGGCGAACGCCACTACCCCCGGCAGCCCGACGGAGGCCGCCATGCACGCCCGCCTGAACGACAGGCCTGTGCTGCTGGCCCAGGCCGCAGCGCCGGCGCCCGCCGCCAGCGCGCCGGCCGCCGACGCCCAGCCCGACAACCGCGACACCCCGGCGCGCCCCACGGTGCGGCGGCGCGGCGTGGGGGTGGTGATCTCGATGAGCGTGGCCTGAGGCCCGCAGCCGACGGTTTCGGCCGGCCTGGGGCGCCTGGGGCGCCGAACCAGGCTAAGGCCGAGCCTGCAGCGCCAGCAGGCTGCGCGCGGCATCCACGATGCTCTGCACTTCGGGCCGCGTCTGCCAGCCCAGCACCGCGCGAGCATGCGCTGAACTCGCGTGGCGTTCGGCGCCCAGTTCCCCCACCACCGCGCGCGCCATGGGGTGGAAGAGCGCGGCCAGCCGCACCACCCCATCGGGCAGGTTCCGCGTGCTCACGCGGCGGGCCTGCGCGCCCAGCTCGCGGCGCAACACCTCGGCCACCTCGCGCAGTTTCAAGAAGCGGCCCGCAGCGATGAAACGTTCACCGGCCATGCCGGGTGCCACCAGCGCCCGCAGGTGCAGGTCGGCCACGTCGCGCACGTCGACGATGGAAAAGCCGACGTCGGGGCAGGCCCGCAGGCGGCCCTCGAGCAGCGTCTTCACGATCATGATCGAGGCCGAGTGGTCCTCGCTCCACACCGGCCCCAGCACCACGCTGGGGTTGATGGTGCAGAACTCCAGGCTGCCGCCCCGCGCCGTCACTTCGGCCGCCACCCAGTCGCGTGCGGCGCGCTCGGCGATGGTCTTGCTGCGGATGTAGGGCGTGGCGCCGGGGTGGTTCTCGGGTGTCCAGTCGGCTTCGGTGAAGTTGTGCACACCACGCCCGCGGCCGTAGGCCACGGCGGCCACGCTGGAGGTCATCACGAAGCGGCGCACGCCCGCGGCCCGGGCGGCGCGCAGCACCCGCAGCGTGCCGTCGCGCGCGGGCACGATCAGCTCGTCGGCGTCTCCGGGCACGCCCGCCGGCAGCGGCGAGGCCAGGTGCAGCACGTGGCGGCAGCCGGCCACGGCCTCGGACCAGCCGGCATCGGCCCGCAGGTCGGCCGCGAAGAAGCGCAGCTTCGTGTCGTCCACCGCCAGCAGCGCGCGGACCTCGCCTTCACGCGCCAGGCTGCGCACCGTGGTGTGCACCTGCCAGCCCGCGGCCACCAGCTGGCGGATGACAAAGCCCGCGATGTAGCCGCTGCCGCCGGTGACGAGCACCGGCCCCGGGGCCACGATGGGCCCGGGTGGTGCCGCCGCGCCGGGTGGCGACATGCGGCCCTCAGGGCGCCGGCGGCCGCGCCGCCGTGGCCGCGTTCAGGAAGTCGAGCACGGCAGCGAGCGCGGGCGTGCGCAGCCGGTCGCTCTCCACCCACAGCGAGTGCCGCGCCTCTTGCAGCCGCAGCCCGCGGCAGCGGCCCGCGCCGGCCCGGTTCATGCCATCGCAGAACTCTTCCTGCGCCGTGTTTTCCACCACCGTGTCCTGCCCGCCCTGCAGCAGCAGCACCGGCACGGCGATGCGCGCGGCGGCGCTTTCACGCGCTTCGCGCGACGCCGCGCAGGCCTGCGCCACCCAGCGCAGCGTCGGGCCGGCCACGCGCGCGTTGCCGTGGCCGCAGTGTTCGCCCTCGCACTGCGCCAGGCGGTCGGCCCAGCGGCGCAGCAGGCGCGGCACGCTGTGGCTCAGCGCGTTGTCGGCCAGATCGGGCTGGGCCAGCCAGGCCGCGCGCTCCAGGTCAAAACCCTCGCCCTGCACGCGCTGCGACGACAGCCACGGCAGCTGGAAGGGCAGCTGCACCGCGATGTCTTCGCACCAGCGGCGCAGCACGGCCTGCTTGCCGCCCTGGCCGGGCTCGGCCACCCGCGGCTCGAACATCGGCGTGACGAAGGCCGCGGCGACCACCGGCGCCGCGGCGCCCACGCGGCCGAGGTAGAGCGACGACACCGCGCCGCCCATTGAATGCGCCAGCAGCACCAGCGGCCGCGCCGCCGCACCGTGCGCGCGGCTGGCACGCACCAGCGCCACGAAGCGCTGCAGGTCGGCCACGAGGTGGCTGAACTGGTCGATGTGGCCGCGCTCGGCGAGGTCATCGCCGCTGGCGCCGTCGCCTTGCAGCAGGCGCGTGGAAAAGCCCTGGCCGCGGTGGTCGTGGATGTAGACGCTGTAGCCGTTGGCCACCAGGTCGTGGACGAGTTCCTGGACCATCGTCAGGCCCTCGGTGAAGCCCGGCACGACGATGACCCCGCCGCGGCTTTCGGCGCGGTGGCGGTAGAGGCGGTAGTGCACTTTCACCGGCCGCTGGCCCCGGCCGCTGGGCTCCCCCTCGAAGCTGCCCACCGTGCGCTCGGCCAGCTTCAGGGTGGCGGCTTCTATGCCCTGCCAGGGCGTGGCTGCAAAACGGGCTTCGTCGCTGAGCACGTGGCCGCCGACGGGCGTGGCCACGGCGTCCAGGCGCTCAAACGCCGCTGCCTGCGCGGGGGGGCCGCCGCACAGCGCGACCAAGGCGCCGACCCAGGCCCAGAAGCGGCATCTCAGCAAATGGCTCATGCAGCCAAGCGTAGCAGCGCCCGCCGGTCTCATGGGCTTGGCGCCAGGCCGCTGCGGCAGGGGTGAAACTCCGGGCTTCGTCCACCCCTTGTCCCGCCTGCGCCATGCCGCCTGACCACGACCCCGCCGCCTTCGCACAACGCCAGCTCGACGCCTACAACGCGCGCGACCTGGCGCGCTTCGTCGCCGAATACACCGAGGACGTGCGCGTGTGGCGCCTGCCGGGCAGCGAACCCGTGCTGGTGGGCCGGGCCGCGCTCGCCGAGCATTACCGCAGCAAGCGCTTCAACCTGCCCGGCCTGCACGCCGAACTGGTGAAGCGCATGGTCTTCGGCAACAAGGTCATCGACCAGGAGCGTGTCACTGGCGTGCAAGACGCGCCGATGGAAGTGGCCGCGATCTACGAAGTGACGCCCGCCGGCATCAGCCAGGTGTGGTTCGTCAGCGGCGACTAGATCTTGGCGATGCCCAAGTAGTCCACCTTCTTGCGCAGATCGTCGTGGGTGTCGGCGTAGGCGATGGCGATGGCCTTGAAGTGGTCCTCGATGGCGAGGAAGGCGTCCACCACGTCGGGGTCGAAGTGGCGCCCGCGTGTCTGCTGGATGATGGCGATGGCCTGCTCGTGCGCCATGGCCTCCTTGTGCACGCGGCGGCTGATCAGCGCGTCGTAGACGTCGGCCAGCGCCATCAGGCGGCCCGAGATCGGAATGGCGTCGCCGGCCAGGCCCTCGGGGTAGCCGGTGCCGTCCCACTTCTCGTGGTGGGAATAGGCGATCTCGCGCGCGAAGTTCAGGTAGGCCACGTCCACGCCCAGCGTGCGCTTGGCATTGGCAATGGCGTCATGGCCCAGCGTGGTGTGGGTCTTCATGATCTCGAACTCTTCCGGGCTGAGCTTGCCGGGTTTGAGCAGGATGCGGTCGGGGATGCCGGCCTTGCCGATGTCGTGCAGGGCGGCCGAGCGGTACAGCAGCTCGATGTTGCTGGGCGTGAGCAGCGCGGAGAACCGCGGGTTCGGACACAGGCGCCAGGCCAGCGCCTTGACGTAGTACTGCGTGCGCCGGATGTGGTTGCTGCTTTCGCTGCCGCGTGTTTCGGCCATCGAGGCCATCACCAGCGTCGTCACGTCCTGGATGGCCGTGAGCTGCGCGGTGCGCTGCGCCAGCTCTTCGCGCAGGCGTTCGTTGTCGCGCCGCACCAGGTCGGCGGCCTGCTTCAGGCGCACACAGGCCAGCACCCGGGCGCGCAGCAGCGCGGCGCTGAACGGCCGCGCAACGTGGTCGGCCGCGCCCGACTGCAGCGCCAGCGCGCCGCCATCTGTCTCGGACGCCGAACCCAGCAGGATGAAGGGAATGCCCCGCAAGGCCTCGTCGGCCATCAGCACGCGGCACAAGGCCGCAGCGGCCATGCCCGGCGCGGCGCCGTCCAGCAGCAGCAGTTCGGGCGGCGTGGCGCCGCGCGCGGCTGCGAGGCCGGCCTCGGGCTCGGGCGCCAGCTGCAGCTCGCAGCTGTCGGCCAGTGCCTCGTGAAGCAGGGTGTGGGTGTCAGGCGCCGCGCCCAGCACCAGCACCCGGGGTCGGGCCGCTGTGGGTGACTCGCGCGGTTTCATGTCTTGGCGGTGCGAAGAGGGCTGGGCGGTCATGGACACATGGCGTGTGCGAGCACGGGAGTTTGCGCCACAGACGCGGGTTTGTTCCGCTACAAGCTGGCAAGCACCGCGCTTGTTTCAAATGGTCGCGATGGGGCCGCGGTGTAGAGTGCTTGGTTTTTCGTCGCACACACCCCTTCCCGCATGCAGCTTGAGCTACCGCGTACCGGCCTGAACGGCTCGGCACTCGTCGAACTGCTGGCTCAACTGGCCCTGACCGACCGCCCCAAGGCGCCGCCGTCCTTCGTTGAAGGCCTGGGCCGCTGGCTGGGCTGGAAGGAAGCCATCGGCCTGTCGGCCGTGCTGGCCCAGCCAGCGCCTGCGGTCCAGGTTCTGCCGGCCCCCCCGTCCGCCGGCCAGGCCGCCATGCTGGCTCGACTGGACGGCGAGTTCAGCCGCGTGCGCGCCGCGCTGGCGCTGGCCATCGGCCAGGCCCTGGACGAAGCCGCCGCCGAAACGGCCGCCGGCAGCAGCGATTTCCTGCCCTGGCGGCGCAGCTGCTTCCGTTTGCAGCAGGCCATGGAGACGGCCGTCGGCCCGCTGCGGGCGCAGGCTCGCGCGGCGCTGCAGGCGCAGGCGACGCAGCACCCCGGCCTGGCCACGCTGGCCGCGCTGGACGCCACGCTGGCCGCGGCGCTGGCCCCGCGTGAGCAGGCCCAGCTCGCGCTGATACCGGTGCTGCTGGAAAGGCATTTCACGCGCCACGGCGCGGCCACCGGCGCCTTCCGCCACGACGTGCAGCGCCTGCTGCAGGCCGAGCTGGAGCTGCGACTGCAGCCCGCCCTGGGCCTGCTGGACGCGCTGCGCGCCGCACACACAGGTTCCGCATGAACAAGGTCTTGCATTCCGCCGCTGGCGCCGCCACGGCCGCCGGCGCGCTGGCCGTGGCCTGGGTGGCCGCCGGCCACCTCAACGGCAACCCCCTGGCCCTGGGCATGACGCTGCTCATCGGCGCCTTCTACGCCTGGGGCGTGCTGGAACTGTGGCGCTTCCACCAGGCCACGCTGGGCCTGCAGCAGGCGCTGCAGGTGCTGGAAGGCCCGGGCGCGGAAACTCCGCCCGAGCGCCTGCACGACTGGCTGGCCCGCGTGCCCGCCGCCTTGCGCGGCGCGGTGCGCCAGCGTGTGCAGGACGAACGTGGCGTGCTGCCCGGCCCGGCGCTCACGCCCTACCTGGCCGGCCTGCTGGTGCTGCTGGGCATGCTGGGCACCTTCCTGGGCATGGTGGTCACCTTGAATGGCACCGGGCTGGCGCTGGAGCGCGCCAGCGACGTGCAGACCATGCGCGACTCGCTCGCCGCCCCCGTGCGCGGCCTGGGCCTGGCCTTCGGCACCTCGGTGGCGGGCGTGGCGGCGTCGGCCATGCTGGGGCTGGTGTCGGCGCTGTGCCGGCGCGCGCGCGCTGGCGTGGCCATGTCGCTGGACGGCCACATCGCCGGTGCGCTGCAGGTCTACACCCGCGCCCACCAGCGGCGCCTGCAGCTGGCCGAACAGCAGGCCCGGCAGCATGCCGAGCATCAGGCCTCGCTGCAGGCCGCGCTGGCGCTGCAGCAACAGCAGGCCGCGCAGCTGCCGCTGCTGGTGGCCAGCCTGCAGGCGCTGGCCACGTCGGTGGGGCAAAGCCTGCAAGACAGCCTGGCCGAAGGCGCGCGCCTGGCCGCCGGCACGCTGGCCACGCTGCAGCCGACCGTGCAGACCACGGTGCAGGCCACGATGAGCGGCATCACGCGCGAAACCGCGGCGCTGCACGGCCACATCGCAGCCGCCGTGCAGCAGCAGCTGGACGGATTGGCGCAGCGCCTGGAGGCCCAGGCAGCCGCAACCGTGGCCGGCCTGGGCACGCAGGCGCAGGCGCAGACCACGGCGCTGCTGCAGGCGCTGGGCGAGACGCAGGCCCGTCAGCAGGCCAGCCAGCGGGCCAGCGACGAAGCCCGCCAGGCCGCCTTCAGCCGCAGCCTGGCCGATGTGGCGACGCGGCTGGAGCAGTCCAACACCGCCCTGGCCACGCAGCTGGCGGCGCAGGCGCGGCAGACCATCGACGAAGTGGCGCGCCTGGCCCGCACCGCCGGCGAGGCGCCACGCGCTGCGGCCGAGGTGGTGGCGCAGCTGCGCGACAAGCTCAGCGCCAGTCTGGCGCAGGACAACAGCCTGCTGGAGGAGCGCAGCCGCATCATGGCCACGCTGAACACGCTGCTGGGCGCGGTGCAGCACACCTCCACGGCACAGAAGGCGGCCATCGACGAGCTGGTGGCCAGCAGCGCCCGCTGGCTGCAGGAAGCCGGCGCGCGCTTCACCGAAAAGGCCGACGCCGAGACCGCGCGCCTGGAAGCCGTGAGCGCCCAGCTGACGGCCAGCGCCGTGGACGTGGCCAGCCTGGGCGAAGCCTTCGCCGGCGCGGTGCACGACTTCGGCCACAGCAGCGAGAAGATGCTGGCCCACCTGCAGCGCCTGGACGAGACCCTGGTGCGCGCCGGCACGCGCAGCGACGAACAGCTGGCCTACTACGTGGCCCAGGCGCGCGAGGTCATCGACCTCAGCCTGCTTTCGCAGAAGCAGATCGTGGATGACCTGCAAGGCCTGGCGCGGCAAGGCGCCCAGGCGGCGCCGGCAGCCGCAGCACCGCCCGCCGCACCAGCCGCGGCACCAGCCACCGCACCCACCGCCGCTTTCGGCGCCGCACTGGGCGCCGAGGCATGAACGCCGGCCTCGACGACGGCGCTGCCGACGGCGAGCACGGCGCCCCGGTGTGGGCCGTGTTCGGCGACCTGATGGCCGGCCTGCTGGGGGCGTTCGTGCTGATCCTGGTCTGCGCGCTGGGCATGCAGCTGGAACTGGCCACGCGCCTGGACGACGAGGTGAAGAAGCGCCAGGCCGAGGAGACGCGGCGCACGGCGCTGGAGCAGGCCCTGGCCATCCCGCTGGCCGAGGGCCGCGTCACGCTCAGCGGCGGCCGCATCGGCATCAGCAGCAGCCTGCTGTTCGCCTTCAACTCCGACCAGCTGCAGCCCGAGGGCCGGCGGCTGCTGAAGAGCCTGGCCGGCACGCTGGGCGCCTACCTGGCCGCACGCGAAGAGGTGCTGATGGTCAGCGGCTTCACCGACGACCGCCAGGTGCGCGGCGGCAGCACGCAGTTCGCCGACAACTGGGCGCTGTCGGCACAGCGCGCGCTGACGGTGACGCGGGCGCTGATCGAAGAGGGCGTGCCTTCGTCGGCGGTGTTCGCGGCGGCCTTCGGTGCCGAGCAGCCGGTGGCCAGCAACGACGACGCCCAGGGCCGGGCGCAGAACCGGCGTGTCGAGATCACCCCGCTGCCGCGGCCCGCGGCGAAGAAGCCCGGCGGCTGATGGCCACGCCCGCACCGGCGTCCCTGCGCCAGCACCACATCGAGGCCCTGGCGCGCCGCGCGGCGCGACACCAGGGCGCGGTGCGGCAGTTGCTGGACGAGCGGCTGCGCGCGCTGCAGGCGCAGAGCGGGGCAGTGCCTGCAGCGGCCGCGCCAGGCACGCCTGCGACCGCCACAGCCAGCACGCCAGCCAGCACGCCAGCCAGCGCGCCTGCCAGTGCCTTGTCCGCGCTGCTGGCCCACATCGCCCGGCACGACCACGCCGCCGGCGAGGCCACGCCCGGCCCGCGAGCGGCGGCTGCCGCGGGCGGCCCGGGGGTCGTGCCCGCGCCACGCGAACTGAAGGCTGTGCGCGACTACCGCAGCACCTGGTCGCGCCTGAGCGTGGAGCAGCGCGTCAACCAGGCCCTGGCCCGCGTGCCCGTCAACGCCGGCCCGCTGAACACGCAGCGCCTGGTGCACCAGGCCCTGAAGCTGCTGCGCGACATCTCGCCGGCCTACATGCACCGGCTGGTGACGCAGGTGGAAGCCTTGTTGTGGCTGGAGGCGGTGGGCCAGGGGGATCGCCCGGGCGCAGGCGCTGCCAGCGGCGCGGGCAGGAAAAGGCCCGAGCGCGCCGAGAAGGCGGCCGGTGGCGCTACTGGATCAGGCCGTTCTTGAGCGCGTAGTAGGTCAGGTCGCTGTTGCTGGCCAGCTTCAGCTTTTCCAGCACCCGCGTGCGGTAGGTGCTGACGGTCTTCACGCTGAGGAACATCGCCTTGGCCATGTTGCCGATGGTCTCGCCCTGGGCCAGGCGCAGGAAGACCTGCAGCTCACGCTCCGAGAGCTGTTCGTGCGCGGGCTTGTCGCCGTCGCCGCCGGCCAGGCCGTCGGCCAGCAGCTCGGCCACCGCCGGGCTGATGTACTTGCGGCCGCGGAACACCGTGCGGATGGCGGTGGCGATCTCTTCCGGGTCGCATTCCTTGTTCAGGTAGCCGCTGGCACCCTGGCGCAGCAGCGTCGTGGCGTAGTGGCTTTCGGGGAAGCCGCTCAGCACCAGCACGGGCAGCTCGGGGTAGCGCGCCTTGATGGCCACGAGGGCGTCGACACCGCTCTGGTCGGGCATGGAGATGTCCATCAGCAGCACGTCCACGTCGCCGCCGCGCGCCAGTTCGAGCGCCTCGCGGCCGTTGCAGGCCTCGCCGGTGACGCGCAGGTCCACGTTGTCGGAGAGGAAACGCCGCAGCCCGTCACGCACGATGGCGTGGTCATCAGCGATGCCGATACGGATCATGGTCTGCTCTCCTGAAGCTGTTTTGCCAGCCTACCTTAGCAGTGACCAGGCACAGACTCGATCGGACATGTCCTACACGCTGGCATGCCGGCGGCGGCTGGGGCCCGCCCGGGCGGCCGCGGTCGTGACCTGTTTCACACGCTGCGCCGTCGCGGCCACACTCGGCAGGCCGCGGCGCGGCCCAGTCCTACACGCAGGGCCCGTGCAGGCCACTACACTTTTTTGCAAGTGCCCGCCCCGCCGCCTGCCGTTGTTGTGAACATGATCAAAGCCTTCATCGTCGAAGACAGCCCGGTGATCCGTGAGAACCTGGTTGCCACCCTCGAGGAACTGGTGCCGCTGAAGGTGCTGGGTTTCGCGGACAGCGAGCGCGCCGCCGTGGCCTGGCTGGACGAACCGGGGCATGACTGCGATCTCGTCATCGTCGATCTCTTTCTGCGCCAGGGCTCGGGCCTGCACGTTCTGGAGCACCTGGGCCGCAGCGGCAAGGCCACCGACCGCGTGGTGCTGACCAACTACGCCACGCCCGATGTGCGCCGCCAGTGCATGGGCCTGGGCGCCAGCCGGGTGTTCGACAAGTCCGGCGAGATCGACGCGCTGATCGAACATTGCCTGGTGCTGGCCGGGCAACACATGCCGCCGGCCATGCCGTCAGCGCCCGCCAGCGGCAGCGCGGCCTGAGGTGCCCGAGAACACCGAAACCGCGGCCCGCATGGGCCCACCGGGCCGCCTGGCCTGGTTTGCGCGTTCCTGGTTTGCGCCCCCACTGGCCATCGCACTGGCCTGCCTGTTCATCGTCGTCAACGAAGTCGGCTTCCGCACCGTCAGCGCCATCACGGTGAAGCGTGACGAGGCGGTGCAGGCGCGCATCGCCGTGGAGCGCCTGCGCGCCACCATCGTGGCCGCCGAGTCGGCCCAGCGCGGCCTGATGCTGACCGAGCGCCCGATCTACCGCGAGGGCTTTCAGCAAGCGCTGGACCACATCGGCGGCGCCATTGTCGAGGTGCAGCGTGTGGCCACCGCGCGCCCCGAGGAAGCCGCCGCGATGGGCGAGCTGGTGGAGCTGGCCGGCCGCAGGGTGTCCGAGCTGCGCGAAACCATCAAGCGACTGGACGCAGGCAACCGCGAGCGTGCGCTCGAGCTGCTGCTGTCCGACATCGGCCGCGAGCAGATGGCTGCGGTGGACCGCAGCGTCGAGGTGCTGACCCTGGCCCAGGAGCGTGAACTGCTGAGCGCCGGCAAGCTGCGCGACCGCGTGTTGCTGTACAGCCGCTTCAGCATCCTGGGCCTGGTGCTGTCTTGCCTGGCCGCGATGCTGACCACCATGCGCGTGCTGCGCAACCGCAACGAAGAGCGGCTGAGTTACCTGAACGCGCTGCGCGCCGAACGCGACAAGCTGGAAGAAACCGTGGCCAGCCGCACCCTGGAACTCAGCGACCTGGCGCGCCACCTGCAAACCGTGCGTGAAGACGAGCGCAGCCACCTCGCGCGTGAGCTGCACGATGAACTCGGCGGCCTGCTCACGGCCGCCAAGCTGGACCTCGCCCGCATGCGGTCGCGCCTGACGCAGGCCGGGCCCGAGGTGGCCGAGCGCGTGACCCACCTGCACGCCACGCTGGACGCCGGCATCGCGCTGAAGCGCCGCATCATCGAAGACCTGCGTCCGTCTTCGCTGGACAACCTGGGCCTGTGCCCGGCGCTGCGCATCCTGTGCCAGGAATGGTCGGCGGCCAGCGCCATTCCGGTGCGGCTGGAGTTGACGGAGATGAGCCTGCCACCCGAGCGTTCACTGGTGGTCTACCGGCTGGTGCAGGAAGCGCTGACCAACGTGGCCAAGTACGCCAAGGCCACCGAGGTGCACGTGAAGCTGGCCCTGGGCGACGACCAGGCCCAGGTGCTGGTGCAGGACAACGGCCGCGGCTTTGCTGCCGCGCAGCGCACCCCGGGGCATGGACTGGCAGGCATGCGTTTTCGTGTCGCCTCCATCGGCGGCCAGCTGACGGTGGACGCTGCCGTCGGCCGCGGCACCACCATACGCGCCCGGCTGCCGTTGCGGGAATGACGGCGCGGCGCGCGGCCGCTGCTACGGCCTGGCCGTGACGCTGACCTGCACGCTCAAGCCCGCGAAGTCGCTCTTCTCGCCGTACCAGGCGCCGGCCAGCGGCACCACCTCGGCGGCCTCGCGGCCCACGGCCACGCGGATGAGGTCGTGCCCACCGATGAGGTTGTTGGTGGGGTCGGCGGGGAACCAGCCACAGTCGGGCAGGTAACACTGCACCCAGGCATGGGTGGCGCCGCCGCCCACGTGGCTGGCGGCGCCGGGCGCCACCGGCACGTAGAGGTAGCCCGAGACAAACCGCGCGGCGATGCCCAGGTGGCGCAGCGCGTCGATCATCAGCGTGGCGAAGTCGCGGCACGAGCCCGACTGCAGCTGCAAGGTGCGATGCGGCGACTGCACGCCTTCTTCGTCACGCAGGCGGTACTCGAAGCTGTCGCGGATGTTCTGCGTCATCGCGGCCACGGTTTCACGCGGGCCGGCCGCAGCAAAGGGCTGTGCCCAGTTGCGCAGCACGTGGCCGGGGTCGGCGTAGGAGGGCAACAGGAAGGGCTGCAGCGCCAGCCGCTCGGCATTGCCATAGGCCGGCGGCATCCATTGCGCATCGGCGTCGACCGAGAGCCCGAAAGAGCCCGAACCCAGGTGGTCCACCGTGAACGAGGTGGTGATGACCAGCCGGTCGGCCGGCCCGCCGGGCCGCACATGGGCGATGGAATTGCCATAGACATCGTGCAGCAGGTCCACCCCCAGGGCCGTCGGCTCCACCTGAAGGTCTGTCGCCAGCACGCGCATGTCGTGGCCATCCCGCGGGCGGAACAGCAGGCGGTGCTGGCCGAAACCCACCGGGTTGGCAAAGCGGTACTCGGTGCGGTGCACGATGTCGTAGATCACGGCCTGGCCTTCTGGCAGGGGCGGGCTGCCGGGATGATGCCCGAGAGGTGCACCGAACCGGCGCGCGCGAAAGAACGCCGCCATCGAAGCCGGGCGGGCCCCGATGGCGGCAATGCTCGGGTTTCAGCGCCGTTCTGGCGCCAAGCCGGGCTCAGCGACCGCGGCGCGAGCCGAAGAACATCGCCAGGCCGGCCAGCACGGCGCCTGCAGCCGCTGCCACCAGCACCGACTTCATCGGCTCTTCGGCGACATAGCGCGAGGCACGCTCCCTGGCGGCCAGGGTCTGCTCACGCACCACGCTGGCGGCGTGGCGGGCCTGCTCGCTGAGCACATGTGCGCTGTCGGTCAGCGAACGCACGCTGTTGTGCGCGGCCAGGTGCAGTTCACGGGTGGCTTCGGCGGTGGTGTTGTCTAGCGTGGTGTTGGGGTTCATGGTGAATTCCTTGAGTGAGGTGGTGACGACGCGAGGGGCGGCGGTGCGCGGTGCTCAGCCCGACTTGCGGAACATGCTGACGATGAAGCCGCCGATGGCAAGCACCAGGAACACGACGAACAGGACCTGGGCGATGCTCGCCGCGCCAGCCGCAAGGCCGGTGAAGCCAAACAGGGCGGCGATCAGGGCGATCACGAAAAACACGACGGCGTAATGCAGCATGACGGTCTCCTCTGCGTGGCTGGGCACTTGCGGGTCAGCAGGACTGCTGATGAAGGTCAGTGTGCGCTGGCGAGCCGCTGGCGGCAGCCGGAGGGCGGCTTGCTCGCGTGTAGTCGCTGCGGGCCTTGTCGTGTAGGACAAACTGCAGGCGCCGGCCGTCCAGCCTTCCAGGCGATCGGCAGGGCCGGCACGGGGATGGCCCGCAGCGGGTGATCAACAATTTGGGCCCACATGCGCCGCCGTGGCTCGGCCTGATGTTCACAGGCGGCGATGCCGGAACGAGGATCTTCGAGCGTTGGCGCGAGCGGTTCGGCGACGTTGACGAGGACGAAGAAATCTACATCGGCATCGTTCGCAAGTTCTCGGCGGAGCATCCCACGCATTACGGAATGATCGTCACGTCGAAGCTGCAGGACGATGTAGGTCTGTCGATGGTTGCGTCGCGCACGCACGTCATGCATCCGACGAACGATGCCAGTCTGTCCCGCTTCCTCAGCGCCTATCGGCGGAGCGGAGCGTACCTGCTGATGCCCGCAATCTATAGCGGTTCAGGCGCTCCATCATTCGTCCGCGACCTGGCCCTTACGAAACGGACCTTGAGCGTGAAGGACGCAGTCGACATCACCGGCGCCGATATTGAGTCCGTGCATCTGAAGCTGTTCCGCTCATAGACGAATGACTGGTTGCCACGGCAGCCGTCGCTCAACAGACAGACCCGAGCGGCACCTACCAGTCTGCTGCGGTCGCGTGTTTAGATCACGCGCAGCCCAAGCCCTTGAAGGTAATCAAAGGTCTGAGCATAGTAATCAGGGACTCGGGTTGCATCCCCATCATCTCCAGCAGGTACAAAGATCACCATTCCCTGCCGGGCGCGGGTCAGTAGCACTCGATACGCATTCTTCAGATTGCGCTGGTTCTCTGCGCTATGGACGTTCTTCCATCGGCTCCCAGCAAAGTCGTAGTGGCCCCACCCGGCGGAAGTCATGCGCAAGTCCGCATCCCACGCCGCACAGGCCCAGTCCAGTTCCAATCCTTGAACCTGGAACTCGGTGGCGCACTCTTCCAGGTAGAAACTGGAGCGCACATCCTCGGGCTCGCCGAGAAAATAGTGGATGGGGTCGGCCGCCAGTCGCACGTCCACGGCGTAGGGCTTCAGACGCATGGCCTTGGATGAGCTGAGCAAACCGTAGCGCTCGTTGGCTCGGGCTTGGTTCTTCAGCCACTGCTTCGCGGCATTCAGGTCGCGAGTGATGACGATCGGGTATCGGTCGCTGAATTGGCGCAGCGTGCTCCGCGCGGCGTCTTGGTCCTGGTCCAGCAGCGCCTTCACAAAGGCGGACACACGGTCAGCGCGAAACGAGCGCATCGACACCGACAGGTGCAAGTCCCGATAGAGCTCGGTTCGCCTGCTCGCGCGGGCACGCCTGAGTGGTTCGCCCGCACCGTATTCAGCTTCCAACAGCTGGTCAGACAAGCACAGGCGCCAGTGCGGAAAGCGCTCGCGGCAAGCGTCAATCCATGCCCCTATACCTGCTTCGCCAGTGTGAATCTCCTGGCCGCCGCCTACCAGGCACACGATCACGGCCCAGCCGTTGTGCCGGTCCATGGTCTCGATCAGGAACTCTGGCTCCGATCGGTTGAAGTCGGGCTGGTTTTTCTTCTGACGCATGAACAGCGTGGTCTTCTGCAGGTTCCAGGCGCGCTGGGCCTCGTCAAAGATCACGATGCGGTCCACCGGCGCTTGCGGCGCGCGCAGTGCTTCATCACGAAAGTGGTGGACGTTCTGGATGAACGCCTTGATGGGCTTGGATGCGCAGGCCTTGGTGACCGACTCGCCCGCCTGTCTGCGTCGCCGCACGTCGTCGCGTGTCAGGGCCTCGCACAACACCGAGACCAACGGGCCGTTGCCGGACAAGAACACCGCGTGTGAATCACCGATGTCGCGCCGCGCGGTGGCCAGATTCAAACCAACCAGGGTCTTGCCGGCGCCCGGCACGCCGGTGACAAAGCAGATCAGCTTCTCGCCCTGTTGCTGGGCTCGCTGGATCAGCGTTTCGAGCCTGTGCGCGGTGTCGGTCAGGTTGGTGGCATCGGCTTCCGTCCGCACGATGTCAGTGACCTCGTGCTGTGCGTACAGATGCCGGGCCGCTTCAATGATGGTAGGCGTGGGGCGATAGCGTCCAGCCTGCCACGCTTCCGCGTCAATCGGACTGGCAACCTGCTGGCCGAGGTCGTCCAAGAGCCGGGGCACCTGGTCCGGTGCGAGCGTGATGGGGTCGCTCACCCAGTCGCTGGCGTAGCGTGGTGCTGCCGGCTCGCTGAATGCCAACCCGGTGGGTATCAGAACCGGAATGATCGGCAGCCCGTGGCTGGTCTCATGAAAGTTCTTGGTGTCGAGCGCGTACTGCCACACCTGGTTCAACGCGCTCTGGCCCGCGCTGGAGTCGCCCACCTTGAACTCCAGGATGACAATGTGCACACCAATCACCAGCACCGCGTCGGCCCGCAGACCCATGCGCGGGATGTTGAACTCCAGCAGCAGCGTGCCGTTGCGCCCCTTTAGCCAACGCCGCAGCAGTTCAATTTCGGCCAGCCACGCGTCTCGCTGTGCCAACTCAACCGCATGATTACTCTGCCGGGTGAGCTGGCCAACAATCTCGTCGTCGGATTGGGCACTGAAAGCGGCAAACGATGCGGCGTACCAAGCGCGTTGGAGCAGCCGGATCGAGGTTGCGGGTGCCATGTGACGCGCCAGGTTATCAGAGCCGCAACGGGGCCCACGAGCTGCTGCGTTCCGCTTGCCAGTTGTTCTGTCAGCTTCTGGCGCCGGCGGACGTACGACGCCCACACTTAAACCCAACGCGAAAGTCAGAGCGGTCCAAAGATCTGCTCTGCGACGAATGCGGAGCAGACCGCCTCTCCCCGCAATCAGCTCTCTTTCTGCAGCTGACCCCGGCTATGCCAGTGTGTCATCGGCCCCTAATCGTCACGCCCTTGCCGGCCTCGGCTGCCGATCTCGGCAAGTCACCTTCGAGCTACAACACGACAACCGGCAAATCTTTGCGTTCAGATCGGCAGATCTTTGCGGACGTCGACGTAGGGCGCCACATTAATTGCTCCGGCGCGCAAGCGCCAACAACAACTTAGCGACGGTCGTGCCAAAGGGCAGGAAGCAGATCTGCATAAGTTGTTGCGACTGACCTTCCTGCACGCCGAAGTTGTTGCACTCGACTATCGCTCATCTCCAGCGCTTCCATACCAGCAACGCTCCAAGCGCGCGTTCTCACCCCATGGCCTGCTCCTAGTGGGGCATAGCATTCGAAGGCCTGTAGCGTTTGTTTTCCGAGCAAGGGACGGACACCTGTAGCATCACTCGAACCGCCCCGCCTCACGACGGCTGAGCCAACTGAACCCAATCCGCTCGAGACCAACGTGCGGCCGGGGCACCACCACAGCTTCAAGACAGGGCGAACGGACCGTAGGCAGTCCTTGTGCCTATCTCCGGGTGCGGCACAGCTCCCCTAGATATTCAGCAACGCCCGCAGATTGCGACGCTCTACCGGCGCGTAGATTTCCAGCACCAACGACTTATCGTAGTCTCCCAATGAAGCGAACACGTCGCGATGTGCGGCAATGAGAAATGTTGAACAGAGCTTTGCAAACTTGAGAAAGAGTGAATTCAGCTTCTCCTCTTTCGCCTCACTCTTCTGAAGAGAAGCGGCACTGCCAACCGCAGCAAACCACTCGCTTGAGGCGCCATGAACTGCGGACGAGAGCGCTGAATACAACTCGTCGTTCACTTCGAGCCAGTCCATGTCTTTGGGGTCCGATTTTGGAGCAAAGTCGATCTTTGCCCCAGCAATGCACCGCAAGTAACTGGTTCTAGCCAAATAATCTCTCAGTCCTTGCGGACTGATCTTCATTGAAAACTCTGTCTCCCGCCCGGTGCTAAGCGCAGCAAACTCCTGCGGATGATCCATGTAGTAGAGGTGTCGGTAGAGATCCTCGAGAGCACACCTCAAG
>LNFM01002915.1_pt1 | contig 35531 bp, 36 predicted proteins | sample 596031 | NCBI WGS metagenome assembly LNFM01 (sample SAMN04254537, study PRJNA301005) | activated carbon metagenome | isolation source: dual media filters at the Ann Arbor, Michigan drinking water treatment plant | place: USA: Ann Arbor
AAAGCGCCAACGGTGACGGCAAGGACGACTTCAACGTCGCCAAGCTGCGCTACCACCGCATCATCATCATGACCGACGCCGACGTGGACGGCGCGCACATCCGCACCCTGCTGCTGACCTTCTTTTACCGCCAGATGCCCGAGCTGGTGGAGCGCGGCCACATCTACATTGCGCAGCCGCCGCTGTACAAAGTGAAGTCCGGCAAGGAAGAGCTCTACCTGAAAGACGCCGCCGCGCTCGACGGTTTCCTGCTGCGCATCGCATTGAAAGACGCCAGCGTCTTCACCGGTGGCGCCACCCAAACCACGCTCACGGGCGACACGCTGGGTGAGCTGGCGCGCAAGCACCAAATTGCCGAGAGCGTGATCGCGCGCCTGTCCAACTTCATGGACGCCGAAGCCCTGCGCTCCATCGCCGACGGCGTGTCGCTCAACCTTGACTCCGTGGAGCAAGCCGAGGTCAGCGCCATCGCGTTGCAGGCCAAGCTGCGCGAACTCACCACCACTGGCGTGCCCGCCGAAGTGGCGGCCGAATTCGACGTGCGCACCGACAAACCGATCCTGCGCATCAGCCGCCGCCACCACGGCAACACCAAAAGCAGCGTGCTCACGCAAGACTTCGTGCACGGCGCCGACTACGCAGCGCTCGCCACCGCGGCTGAGACCTTCCGCGGCCTGCTGGGTGAAGGCGCCAAGGTCATGCGCGGTGAGGGCGAGAAACAGAAAGAAGAAAAAGTGGCCGACTTCCGCGTGGCCATGCGCTGGCTCATCAGCGAAGCCGAGCGCACCACCGCGCGCCAGCGCTACAAGGGCCTGGGCGAGATGAACCCTGCCCAACTCTGGGAAACCACCATGGACCCGACCGTGCGCCGCCTGCTGCGCGTGCAGATCGACGACGCGATCGAAGCCGACCGCGTGTTCACGATGCTCATGGGTGATGAAGTGGAACCGCGCCGCGACTTCATCGAGGCCAATGCCCTGCGGGCGGGGAACATCGACGTCTGATCTCTGTGTAGGTAGACCCACAACCTGAGAAATTGAGCCCCATAAGTTGAGAAAACTATGGGCTTTCTTTTTTTGATAGCCATTCTCTTCAGCCTCAAGGATGCGCGGATTTTTTAGCAGCCAACCGCATTTGAGGCACCAGAGTCGGGGTCAAGTCTCTGGCTGGCTACTACAGACTTCCTCGACGGGAAGTTCCACTGCCAATTTTTGCCCCAGAGGTGGCCCTCGGAAGAGGCCCTTTTGACAAGCACCACATCACCGTCGGTAGCCTAAACATCCCGACTTCGCGAAGTCCAGGCCAAAGTTGCTCGGTAACCATCGACGCGGGCACAGAAGACATGTACCGCGGAAAAGTCGACTTTTTTCGCACTATTATCTTTTGCTTGATTTTTATTTGTAGCGTGCTACAGTTCATCTCAACAACAGGAGATAGTTTTATATGGCCTACGGAAATGTGAATTTTGAGCCGACGAGCCTCCTGAAGGCCCAGATGTCTCGCCACGCGGACAAACGCGCCCAGCAGCGAGGCATCGACAAAGTTTCAGTGCCGCTTGTGCTGGCATACGGCAAGCGCGAATTCGATGGACGAGGGGGCCTGCGCTACCTCATGACCCCGGAGTCCATTGCAACTCTTAGACGTGCTGTTGGCAGAACGCAGCAGGTTGAGGCTCTTGCTGGGGTTTACGCCGTAGTAAGCACAGAGGACCAAACCGTCATCACTATCGGCCACCGCCACTCTTGAAACCCACAAGGTCAACAACATCATGCGAAATGAATCCCCCACCTCGCGCGCCTTTTGGAAGTTGACCGAACTCGCCCGCTCGGAAGGCCTTGGCGATGCAAAGCTATTCGCCCTGACTTGGCTAGCGGCTGGTCGGATGGTGACCGCTGAGCGTGTCCCTGCAGTTGCAGCCATCGACCAGCTTGCAGACCTCGAAACGTGGAAGGCTCTTTTTGAGGCAGGCCTTCCATACGAAGCACTTGACCACATCACCATGCACCGAGCGGCGGTAACAGCGCACGAAATGGGGCTCCGAGCGGCGGCGGCCGGAATCGTAGCTGACCTCCATCGAGAACTCGGAAGAAGCCTATGGGATGTACTACCAAGCATGGTGGAGAACACTGGTCGCCGAGACTTCGACGGAGTGGGCACTCTAGTACCTGAATTGGTTTCGCTGCTGCTGGACTTGGTTGGTGAACCAGACGACAGCGAGCTCTGGATTCCCTTTGACTTATCTGGGCAGCTCACTATTGAAGCTCTACGCCGTGGGTGGAACGTACTTACAGCATCGCCTATGTCGGTCTGGCCGGTGATTCTTCAACTGCTGATGACCATCGAGGTTGGACACCCGCTCAACCCAAGAGTACGTAGGGATGTCGACCGGGACGCAAATGGACGACCCGTTGGCAGAGCCAACTTCGCACTGGTCATGCCCCCATTTGGCGTACAAGTTAAAGATAGCCAAATGGCAACATGGGATGCGAACGGTGACCGAGGGTTCGAACAGTACGCGCGCAGCGAGACTTGGGCCATTCATGAGTTCGTGAATCGAGTCAATAAGAGGGGAGTCTTCGTCGCACCACAGGGAGTTCTGTTTGCCAAGGGGCAAGAACAACGACTTCGTGAGTACCTTCTCCATCGAGGTGGTGACCGCAACGAAGTTGAAACGGTCATTGCCCTTCCCCCTGGTGTCTTTAGCTCCGTTGCCATGGCCGGTGCCGTACTCGTCCTCAGCCCAGGCATAGGAACCGATGCCGTCCGCGTGGTGGACCTAGTTAGTGGTCGCAGGTCGCTTCAGGACGCGGGAGAACTCGTAAAAGCTGGTCGCCAAATTGCTCTTGGACAAGAATCGACGGGGAAGGCACGACTCGTGAGCCCGGACGAAATCGCTGGAAACGAGTACAGCTTTGCTCCTTCACGCTATCTACGGCGGGTGGCCGAACTGGGAACCACTGCAATGAAGTTGGGAGATATCTGTATGGCTCTGCGCCCACCAACAACAGTGAAGGAACCCGGCCCCTACGGGGTGGCTGAAGTTGGGATGCAAGACCTAAACGATTGGCGCCCTATCAACCAGTCCATCGAAAAGACCGTTTTTCTGAAAGGAAATCCCAGAGATTCGGTCCTGCTCCAACCTGGAGATATCGTGCTGTCAATCAAGGGGACAGTAGGCAAATCGGCTTTGGTGGGAGAAGCCGCGCTAGAACGGCCGACAGTCGTTTCTCAAAGTTGTTTGGCCCTGCGGCCATCCCGCGAACTGGTTATCCCACAGTACCTATTGATGTACCTGCGCTCTCCTCATGGACAGGCGCAACTGGAAGGTCTGAAAGTAGGGGCTGGGGTACAGCACATAAGCCCCAGTACGCTCTTAGGAAGTCTCCAGGTCCCAGTTCCCCCGCTCGAAGCTCAAGGGGTAGCCTGTGCAGACTTTGAGCGCCTGTGTCAGCTCGAACACCAAGTTGCACAGATGCAAGGCGAAATCATTGACCTCACACAGCACCGTTGGCCTGCAGAGGTTCAGTGAGCGTCGCTAATCACTCCCACAGACGAACAAAAAAATGGCCAATCAACTGACCCTAGAAACACTCGAAAGCTGGCTCTGGGAGTCCGCCAACATCCTGCGCGGCTCCATCGACTCCTCTGACTTCAAGAACTACATCTTCGGCCTGCTGTTCCTCAAGCGTTTCAATGATGTGTTCGAAGAACGCGTCCGTCACCTGGTGGAGAAAGACGGTCTCAGCGAAACGGACGCACTGGAGGAGGTGCAGGACAAGTGGGGACAGTTCCCTCTGAGTGCTCGCTGGCCGAACCTGATTGCACGCACCGAGAACATCGGTGAGGCACTGGACCAGGCCTTCGCCACCATTGAGGCGAACAACACCGAACTGCAATACGTGCTCACCGCCACCCAGTACGGTGACAAGCGCGTGTTGTCGGACGCCACCTTGCAGCGGCTGCTGCGCCACTTCAACCAGTACAAGCTGGGCAATGCCGACCTCTACAAGGCCGACATGTTGGGCGACGCCTACGAGTACCTCATCAAGCAGTTCGCCGACGACGCTGGCAAAAAGGGCGGCGAGTTCTACACGCCCAAGGCCGTTGTGCAACTGGTGGTGGAACTCATCGACCCGCAGCCGGGCCACAGCGTGTACGACCCGACCTGCGGCAGCGGCGGCATGTTGGTGGAGAGCGCCCACCACATCGCCAAGTTGCCGGGTGGCACCTTGCTGGGCGACAAGCCCAATGTGCTGCTCTACGGGCAGGAAAAGAACTTGGGCACATGGGCCATCGCCAAACTAAACCTCTACCTGCACAACATGCGGGCCGAGATTGAGCGCGGCGACACCCTGGTGGAACCCAAACACCTCGATGGCGATTACTTAAAGGCTTTTGACCGGGTGATTGCCAACCCACCGTTCTCGGCGAAGCAATGGTGGTCACCGCTAGAACTGGCCAACGAGGCCGAACAGGACGGCGACAAGAAGCCCAAGGCCCCGAACTACAAGCAGGTCAGCGACCCATATGGGCGATTCGTCTACGGCATACCCCCGCGTGGCTACGCTGACCTCGCCTTCGCCCAGCACATGCTGGCCAGCCTAAAGGCCGATGGGCGCATGGGCATCATCCTGCCGCACGGCGTGCTGTTCCGCAGCGGAGAGGAAGGAAAGATTCGTGAAGGTCTGTTGTTCGGCACAGATGCCGCCAGCGGCAGCCAAGTCGGCGACCTCATTGAGGCCATCATTGGCTTGCCTCCAGCGTTGTTCTACAACACCCCTATTCCGGCCTGCGTTTTGGTTCTTAACAAGCAGAAGCCGACTTCACTTAAAAGCAAAGTCATCATCATTGACGCAAGTGCTGACTTTGGCAACGACAAGGTTCAGAACAACCTGCGCCCTGAGGACATCGTTCGCATTGCCAGCACCCACAAGGCAGCCTTTGAGGTCCAAACCGAGGTGGAGAACTACTGCCGGGTGGTCACGCTGGACGAAATCCGCAGCAACGACGGCAACCTCAACATTGCTCGCTACATCGACATCGGCGAGACCGAGGAGATAGTCGATGTAGCAGCCACCTTGTCGCAACTATCGGCACTGGCGGAAGAAGAAGCTCAGATTGATGAGTGCCTGAATGGCTATCTGGCTGAGTTGGGGCTTCTGGAGGCGAGGGCATGAGCGTTACTCGCCTGCAGGGGTGTCAAGTGACCGATACAGGAGGGATGCCGATGGATTGGTCGGCCTTGCCCCTGGGCGCTATCGCGTCGGCTAGGAAGGACAGGGGTGTCGCCAAGCAAGGTGTCCCATGCGTCGAGCTTGAGCACATTGAGCCTGCAACGGGGCGTCTACTCGGTTGGGACAGCAGAGGGGCGCAGGCTAGCATCAAGACGGCCTTTCAACGGGGCGATGTGCTGTTCGGAAAGCTGCGGCCATACCTACGAAAGTACGCGGTCGCGCCGTTCGATGGAATCTGCACCACAGAGGTACTGGCGATTTATCCAAGGGATGGCCTGTCCGACAGGAGATTCCTCTTCCACTTGATGCAAGGGGATGGAGTCTTCGCGACCGTCACGGCGCTGTCCTACGGAACAAAGATGCCGCGTGTTAGCTGGACCGACCTGTCTGACATTGTTCTCTGCGTACCACCGTTACCCGAGCAGAGAAAAATTGCTGCCATCTTGACGGTAGTGGACGACAAGCTGGACGTGATTGCGCGCCAGATTGAGGCCGCCCAGACTCTCAAGCAGGGTCTGATGCAAACCCTGTTTAACCGGGGTGTTGGCATACAGGATGCTGTTGGTCGCTGGGTGCCGCATACCGAGTTCAAAAAAATATCTTCACTGGGCATACCTGCCATGTGGAATGTTCGTCGACTTGGGGACATAGCGCCATTAGTTCGGAGGTCGGTTGAAATCAACCTTGACGCAACTTACCCAGAGCTTGGGCTGCGCTCTTATGGCAAGGGAACATTTCATAAGCCAGCACTTCTAGGAAGCGACGTTGGCAACAAACGGCTGTTTCAAATCAAAGCTGGCGACCTTCTGTTCTCCAATGTATTTGCATGGGAAGGTGCAGTGGCGGTCGCCAGGCCCAACGATGATGGACGCTATGGTTCGCATAGATACATGACTTGCGTTGTGGACGAAGCCTTGGCCGATACGTCATACGTGTTCAGATACTTGACCACACCTGCTGGCATAGCCTCTCTCACCTTGGCATCTCCGGGTGGTGCCGGAAGAAACAAAACGCTTGGGTTGGGCGCTTTGGCCGACATCACCATGCCGCTCCCGCCCTTGGATGAACAGCGCAAGATTAGTCAAATTCTTGACGGTGTTGACGCCAAACTTAGGGTGCTTGAATCAAAGCAAGTGGCCTGCAGCGCTATGAAACGTGGCCTGATGCAAAAGCTACTGACCGGAGAGTGGCGAGTCACGGTTGACTTCGAAACGGTCCCGGCCTGTGATGCATGAACTCCGATTCACACTCACCAGTCCCTGGAACCCCACCCGACCTGCAGCGAGTTGTGCAACGCAAGCTGGGTCGATGCCTGATTCGCTTGCAGCAATACGAGATATTGCTGAAGGCCATGGTGGCCCATGGAGACATAGAGGGGCCTCCTGGGCAGCTGCAAGCGCTGCAAGCTGAGAAGATTGCCAGCGCCAATAGGAAAACCATGGGCACCTTGGTCGGGCTGTTGACGGAGAACTACTTGACCGTAGGTGAGGTTGAGGAAGGTGGTGATGACGAGTCACCGGACCCTGGCGGCATGTGGGTCCGCCATCGGTTTCGAATGAGTCTCGATGCCGAACGGTACGAAGCCGTCAAGGCCGATTTGAAGGAACTGGTGGACCTGCGCAATGAGCTGGTCCACCACTTCCTGGAGCGCTTCAACATCTGGGAGGAAGATGGATGCGTGGGGGCCGATGCTTTCCTGGATGAGAGCTACGAAACCATAGACGGTCACTACCTGACCCTGCGTGAATGGGCTCAAGGCATGGACAACGCACGCGCCATGATGGCGTCGTTCATGGAGACGACCGCCTTCAAGGACATGTTCTTTGATGGCATCCAGCCAGACGGCTCGGTGCATTGGCCGGGTTGCGGCATCGTGAACCAACTGCGCAAAGCCGAGGCTGAGCTGGCGCAAGAAGGGTGGACTCCGCTGCTCGCCGCCATTGCTTGGATAGGTCTACGCGCCGCTGAGCAAGTACCGAAGCGCTATGGTTGTGGCAGCTGGCGGCATGTGATTCACGAATCCCGCCAGTTTGAGATTCGCAAACATGGTCGTTCAGAAAATGGTGGCACGGTGGTTTGGTACCGCAGCCGCTTGGAGGAAAACCCAGTGCAACAAGAGCAAATCTCATGAGCCAGTCAGCCGAAAAGACCGGGGTGGAAACCCCGGCCATTGAGTGGCTGGTCCAACTTGGCTACACCCATCTGCCAGGCAGCGAAGTGCAGGTGACACACCGTCACTTGGCGCCGGTAATGGAAGCCGTGTTGCGCCCTCGGCTGTTGGCTTTGAATCCATGGCTGGCGACCGCACCTGGCGGCGTGGACGCTGCGCTCATAGAGTTGCGTAAGCGGGTCAATGACGACCTGCTGCCAGCCAACAAGGCGTTTTGGGAGCAGGTGGTCCATCGCGCCGACATTCAGGTGAAAGATGGTGATGGCAAGCCGCGCAGCGTGAGATTTTTTGACGCGGGCAATACCGCGAACAACGACTTTCATGTGGTCGACCAGTACGTGGGCCGCAATGCAGAGCACGACGTTTTTCGCCCCGACTTGCTGCTGTTCGTCAATGGGCTGCCACTGGCCATCATCGAGTGCAAGGCCAGCCACCATCGGCTGGACGAAGCGCTGGGTCAGCTGGATGGGTATCAGGGCAGTTTTGCAGCGCAGTTTGTATTCAACCAAGTCTGCGTGGGGCTGAATCGGCGCGAGGGCTCGTATGGCGCCATCCTGACCAAACCCGACTTCTACGCCCGCTACCGGCTGCAGGAAGCGGAGCTGGCCATCGTGGGGGGCTTGCTAGGTGCCGAGCCGAGCGAGCAGGACCAACTGCTGTGGGCTCTGTTTGAGCCGAGTCGCTTCTTGCAACTGGTGACCCACTTTGTGCTGTTTGAAACGCGCGAGGGCAAGACGGTGAAGAAGCTACCCCGGTACCAACAGTGGCGGGCGGTGCAAAAGACCGTGGCGCGGCTGACGGCAACCAAACCGATAGGGGGCGTGGTGTGGCACACCCAGGGCAGCGGTAAGTCGCTCACCATGGCTTTGTTGGCACGCATGCTGCGCGCCGACAGTACCAGACTGAACAACCCCACTGTGCTGGTACTGACCGACCGAAAAGACCTAGACAAACAGATTTTCGACACCTTCCATGCCGTGGGCGTCAAAGCGATTCAAGCGGTATCGGTCGATGGTCTGGTGAAGCTGCTGTCGAACGACTACGGCAGCGTGTTCACAAGCACGGTGCAGAAGTTTCAGGAGAACGAACAGTCCAGCGCGCAGGTTGACGAGGGAGCGACTGAAGCCACCCAGGATACGGAAGACGACATCCTGCAGGCGGCTCGCCACCGGCGGGTGCGCGAGGGCAAGGACTTCTTCATGCTGGCGGAGCGCAATGAGCACTATCGCCAGCACGATGAGGACGGCGTGCTGTTGGAGGCGAAGTGGGTAGAAGCCAGCCGCGAGAAAGTGCACTTTCGGGTGTTGAGCGCGAAGCCGAACTTCTATGTGCTCGTCGATGAAGCTCACCGCAGCCAATACGACTTTCTGGCGGCATTCATGCGCGCCAGCTTGCCAAATGCCAAGTTCATTGCTTTCACCGGCACCCCGCTGCTCAACGACGACAAGCACACCTTGGCGGAGTTCGGGGGGGATGCCTACATCGACGAGTACCGACTGCACGAGGCCGTGGCAGACGGCGCCACGCTGCCCATCAAGTACATCGACGCCTGGGTGGCGCTGGCGGCAAATGCCAGGCTGGACGCTGCATTCAAAGAGCAGTTCGCCCATGCCGACGAAGCCCGACAGCAGACGCTGAAAAAGGAACTGCTCACGCGTTGGCGCCAAGCTGCAGACCGTATGGAGCAAGTGGCTGAGCATCTGGTGGAGAACTTCACAATCAACGTGCAGGCGAAGGGCATGAAGGCCATGCTCGTGTGCGACGGCCGTGACATGGCCGTGCGCTACAAGGACCTGCTCGACGCCATCATGGTCAAACGCGCCGCGCAAGGCCTGTCGACCTTTGACAGCAAGGTGGTCATTTCACTGGCCAGCGTCACGGAAACTCGTACAGGGGCTTCAGTGAAAGAGGAGGCGGCCGAGTACAAAGTCGACATCTCCAAAGTGCAGAGCATTGAAGAGCGGGTACGCGCAGAAATGAAAGCTGGCAAGGTGCCTGTCGCCATGCCAAGCGAGCAAATCGGCAACTTCGTCAGCAAGCTCTTCCCGCTGCCGTATGGGGACGAGCGCAAAGGCCAGGACGGAAAGCCGCACGCCAACAACGTCGGTCTCATCATCGTCTCCGACATGCTGCTCACGGGGTGGGATGCGCCCATTGTGGGCACCATGTACCTGGACAAGCCACTCAAGGAGCACACGCTGCTGCAGGCCATCGCCCGTGTGAACCGTACCCTGGATGGCAAGACAGCAGGTTACATCGTCGACTACCGCGGGGTCGTGGACTCACTTGACGAAGCGCTGAAAATCTACGGTGGCGAGGTTGTGCCCACGCAAGTTTGGGCTGGCGTCGAGAGCGAGTTGCCCAAGCTGCAAAGTACGCTCGCACGAATCCTCAAGCTGCTGCCTTCCAAGCACGACCCGGTGACCCAGCGCGAAGGCTACAAGAACGACGCTGAGCGGCTGTTGGACCCCGCATCCAGGCTAGATGCGGTGGAGGATTTCCTGGAGTTGTTGAAGCAATTCAACCGCAGTATCGACATCATTCTGCCGGACGTGCGCGGTGTGCCGTTCAAGCCGTACTTCACGCTGTTTGCCGAGATTCGCCTGATGTTGCGCGACAAGCTGCCGGGGGCCGCTTACAAAGAACGCATCACCCGGTTGGAGTCCGCGCTGTTGCAACAACTGCTGGACGAATACATCGATGCAAGCCCGGCCAAGAGCTTGCTGGGCCACGAGGTATCGATTCTGGATGCGAGCGATATGGCCCGGCTGAAGAAGCTGGCAAGCCCAGGCAGCCAGGCGCTGGTGATGAAGAACCAGCTGAAGCACACCATCGCAACGGGCCGGGACAAGGACCCTGCGTTCTTTGACAAGCTGGCCGAAGAGCTGGAGAAGCTGCTGGCGGAGGAAAAGGCTGGGCGTATCAGCCAGGCCCAGTTTCTGGAACAGCTCGACATGTTTGGCCAGCGTATCAGAGATAAGGACAACACTGGCTTCGACCATCCCGCGCAATCTGCGGTGTATCACTACCTCGGCGGACTGTTGAACGAGGAGACCGCCCGAGTGGCGACCACCAAACTCTTTGAAGACAGTGAGTTGAGCAGAACCATCGCTGTTGGAAACTGGAAGCACATGCCAGACCTGCACCCAGAGGTTCGCGACCTGCTGCGCAAGCTGTTGATGCCCCTGGCAGGCTGGGAGCGTTCGGTGGCTCGTGACCACGCCGGACGCATTCTGGACATCTTGCTGAAGAACTGAACCCATGCCTCAGTTGCGGTACGGCTCCAGCACCATCGACTGGATTTTTCAGGCAGACGCCAAACTCAGGCGGCACTACGTGACCGTCGAACGGGGGCGGCCGGTCTTGTTGCGCGGTCCTTTGGTGAACAGTGTCGAGCAGGAGGTCTTGGTGCGTCGGCGAGCCAGGTGGATTCGGGAAAAGCAACGCCTGGTGAACTTGCCGCAAGTCAGCGAGGCCATCGTCACAGGCAGTCGCCTTCGGTACTGCGGTCGAACCTACTTCACGGAGGTCCGTCATGCGCGTGGTCTGACGGTACCTCGCCTGAGTTTCACTGCCTCACGGTTTGTCATCGAGAACCCGAGTGGCAGAAGCATTTCACAGGAAGAACTTAGTCCCCTATTGCTGGAGTTCTATCGAGAGCGTGCACAAGAGAGGCTGTTGGCTCGGGTGCGCCACTGGGAACGGCAGACCGGCTTGCTGACCCAGGGAGCTCGTATTCGCGTATTCCAAAGTCGCTGGGGGAACTGCACCGCTCACAACACGCTTGAGTTCCACCCGAGGGTGATGGAGCTTCCTGCCAGCGTGCAGGAATATGTCGTGCTCCATGAGCTGTGCCACGTCGCCGAGAAGAACCACACGAAGGTCTTCTGGACGCTAATCTCAAGGCACATGCCCGATTGGCGGGTGCAGCATGAAGTGCTGGAGCAGGCTGCGTTTGGAGATTCTGTCTAGGGCCAAGCTTGCAATGCTTTCGAGTTTCTGGGCCAGTCAAAAGTCGAGGTTGGGGAACAGATTTACATGGCGCTCTGCCGCTGATGGTCGAGGTAAAGAGCTTGGGGCTCGGGCTCTTCGTTAGCAACCTCGTGGGCATGGAGCGCGAAGCTGCGATGCAGGCCTTCAGTGAGTTTCTACAAGGTAGCAAGCTGAGCCGGGACCAGATTGAGTTCATTGAGCTCGTCATCCAAGAGCTGACGCAGAAAAGAGTTGTGCCACCAGAACGGCTTTTCGAACCGCCGTTTACGGACGTCAATTCTCAAGGGCCGACGGCCGTATTTCCTCCTGCGCAGGTCATACACATCGTAGAGGTCTTGAACGACATCAAGGGCCAAGCTGCGTAGGGTTTGGGGATGGCAGATGCAAAAACTGGCGCGTCGCCTTTAGGCGCACAAAGCTGTCAGCCTGCCAAGCAGATGGTGCTTAATTCATTGTCTTTTGAGCCCTTGCCCATCACTTGATGTCCACCCGAGTTCTCGCTCAAATACAGCTCGAAACTCGGTGGCGACCTGCCGGGGCGCCTTGCGCACGTACTCCTCCGCCTGAGCGAGAACTTCTGGTGGTCGCGAGCGTAGGTAATGTAAGGCGGCGGTCGGCGAAGACGGTGCCTCACCTCTCTTGCCGTTGAAAAGAGGACCTAGCGCGGTCCATACAACATGGTCTAACTCGTAGCGCTGTGCCCATTCCTGAATGGAGACGTATCCAAGCTGGCTGGCGTCGCCGGGCCATGAACCTACCCCTGCCTCAAGGCAACCTTCGCGCTTCCTAAGCACCTCTCTGGCAGTGCCCACATTAGGTACGTGCATTGTTGTCCAAAGGACAGGTAATTCACGCACCCCGTCGACCAAGACTAGGGTCAACCGACCTTCACCTTTGTCGGATGCCCTTGCGAATTCGATGGGCAGCAATGGTCCATCTAGATTCCAATCGCCGGCTAAGACATGCCTCAACTCACGAGGGTCCCACGTTAAGGACCCCCATGCGAGACAGGCGATTCGAGATGCAGTCATCTAGTGCAGCGGCGACTTCGAAAGGTTGGGGACCTTGGGTCTTGGCCCATCTCCACCGACTTGCACCACAGCTTGAATACCCCAGCCATCGGTCACTGCCGTATTCAGAACATTCTGGCGAATCTTGACCTGGTGCTTTCGTAAGAAATCGTGTCTATTCAATCTGCGTTGAAGTTGGCCAACAGTCAACCCCGGATGGGCACCCACGCTCCGTGAAAACGCCAGGACTCGCTCTTCAGAGAAGTATGGGGAGAACTTGGTGATGAACTGACTGAGTTCCTCCTGTGGAATGCAGAAGTCCGCGGCGGCTGCGTTTGCTACAACTTCGCTCTTGGGGAGCGTTCCGTCGTCATCACCAACGCTCACATCAAGAACAAAGGCTTGTTTACCGTCACCCTTGAGAACATGTTCTAGCTCGTGGCGCAGCACAAACCAGAAGTTGTCGATGCGGTCATATCGGAGCGTCATTCCAATGACAGGAGTATCTCCAATCCACATGCAGGCACCGTCAATCTTCGAAGACGAGATTGGCTCAACGAACGTCAGTACTACGCCACAAGACTCAAGAAGTGGAGCGACTTTGGAGGCAAGCTCTGGCTCCAATCGAAGTGACTTCATTGAATCCAACGCGGTTTGAAGTTTGTTCATGGAAAACCTTGGCACTGTCTTGGCCCTTGCCAGCGAGAGAACCCTGAACAACCACGCTTTTTGTTCGATGGTGGTGGCTTGTGAGACATGTGTTTTCTTTGCAGCGTGTGGCAGTTCGGGCTCTTCGGCCAAGCTGCTGATACCGAAAAAGCGAAAGATTCCATGCTCAAGCTCTGAATAGTCATCTGACCATTCGACCCAACCCTTTCGAACCATCTCACGCACCGGGAACTTGTCGTACAGGCTCGCTTTTCGCTTGACGCCTTCTGGCGAGCGCCGAAGTTTGGAGAGCTGATATGAAGTCTCCAGCGCCATCCAATACTCTGGTGAGCTACCGAAAGCAGCACTCAATCCGATGGCGGTCTCGGGTGTGATTGCCCTCTTTCCGCCAATGAGTTCGCTAATGAGTCGGGGAGGTCTTCCCAAGATGTCGGCGAGTTCTTGCTGGCTCCACTCGCGCGCGGCAAGTTCTTCCTTGAGGATGTCCCCAGGAGGGCACACGACTGCCGGCGTTCGGACCTCGTCGGTGGGAATGTAGTAGTTGCTCATTTGAGTCTCCTGACCGGTTGCTTGACCTGGATGATTTCGAGAACGGCGACCTCCCGTCTGGGTTTGGGTCCCATAAGGTGGACCACAAGCCTCATGCCGTCGCACAGGAAGATGGAATGGAGGTCAGCGCCTCGGTCGGCTTCGGGGCGTATGTCGAGCGCGCGGGACTGGCGGATGTCCCGCTCGTTCAAGCAGGCGCGAAGCTGCTGAATGCGTCGGCGGTACATGGTGACGGCGTCGGCAGGTAACCCCGCGTCGAAGCGCTGGTCGGTCTCGAGGCGGTCCAAGGGACTGCCATGCTGGAAGTAGACCTTCATCAGCCGAAGTGTACCGGCCCGTGGTCAAGGATTACAACATTACACTTGGTGTAATGACACGAAATCTGACTTATGGTATGCTATAGGCAAAGGAGGTGCCAAACCATGGCCCAAGACCAGAACGCCGGCGGTGCCGGCAAGCAAGACAAGAAGTACTTTTTCTTCGTCAACGACGACAAGTTCGAGACCGACGAAGAAGTGGTGACCGGCGCGTACATCAAGTCGCGCGTCGCGAACCTGCCCCCTGGGTCGGGACTCGAGATGGAGGGCCAAGGAAACGACCCCAACAAGGTCATTGGCGACAACGACTCCATATCTCTCATGATTGGCAATGGTCAAGGGCCGCGGCGATTCACGACGGTGCCGCCCGCCAACTTCGGGTGAACACGATGGAAGCCGTCGCCATCGGACCCCTCGAGGTTCACCTGCAGCGGCTGCGCGCCCGCTATGCCGGTGCCAGCATGCAGGACCTGCAGGGCGGGGGCTCCGTTATTACTGTTCCGAATATCAGCCTGCCGCAGGGTTGGTGCAAGCCAATCACTGCTGTCCACTTCTGGGCGCAGGCAGGCTACCCCTACTCCAGGTTGGACTGCTTCTGGGCGGACCCTGACCTGCGACTTGCGTCGGGCGGGATGCCGCAAGCCAGCGGTTTTGGTAACGGGCCGCCGATGCTCAATGGCAATGTCTGGTTTTCCTGGCACACGGACCATTGGAACGCCGGTCGCGATAACTTCAACACCTGGATGGCCTCAATACATGAGCGCCTGAATAGGGGCGTGTAAGTCATGCTCAAGCTCAACCTGGACCAAGTCGCCCCGCTCCAGCACGCGGTAGCAAATGCTGAAACGGAGGCGTGTTTCAGCGGCTTGGTGCTTCCAGGCGGTAACCGCAATGGAGAGTGCGACTACTTGGTTGCTGACCTGCGGCCTGTTCCAGACGACGCCTACCTGGTGAGAACGGCCACGGCGGCGACGCTCAAGCCGGAGTTCTGTTCACACTTGGCAAACCTTGCAAAGCTGAACGGTGCCGGGGTCCTACTTGCGCACACCCACATCGGAATTCACCCCCCTGACGGCTTTTCCAATGTCGACGACGCTGGAGAGCCGCCGCTGGCCTCTTACTTCAAACGCCGACTGCCCGGGCGCGCCAACTTCTCTGCAGTCATCACATCGCGCAACGTGCGCGCCCGAGAGATGGGGCCCGGCGCGGCCCTGCCTGTCGCCCTTGTTGGAGCGGAACTCGTGGTACTTGCAAAGCGAAGCTCACCCGCTGACATCAAGTTCGACCGGCAGGTGCGCGCATTTGGTGAAGGCGGACAACTTGCCCTGAGCTCACTTACCGTCGCCATCGTAGGGCTCGGCGGCACAGGGTCCGTTGTGGCACAACAACTTGCACACCTCGGTGTCACCCGTTTCGTTCTCGTTGACCCAGACCAAGTGGAACCAACGAATTTGAACCGCTTGGTGGGAGCCACCGTTTCCGACATCGGCCGCCCGAAGGTCGACGTTGCAGCGGACTACATCAAGCGCATGAACGCCCCTGCGGAGTGCCAGACTCTGCAAGGTGACGTCACCCACCCCGACGTTGCTGCCAATCTGACCAGCGCGGATTTCATATTTGGGTGCACGGACTCGATGGCCAGCCGCGCGGTTCTGAATCAGCTCGCCTACCAGTACTTCATTCCATGCATCGACATGGGGGTCGGCATCGGGACCGCAGGGGGCATCGTCACCTACATCGGCGGTCGTGTGCAGATGCTCAGCCCTGGTTTGGCCTGCCTCGTGTGCACCGACAAACTTGAGTCAGAGCAAGTTCGCCGCGAGATGATGACACCCGAAGAACGCAGCAAGGACAGTTACATCGTGGGCGAGCAAGTGCCGCAGCCTGCCGTCATTTCGCTGAACTCTCAGGTCTCGTCTGCCGCAGTCACGATGTTTCTTTCTGCTGTGACCGGCATACCCGCCAGAGCTCGGATGCTCACGTTTGATGCGATGCGAGGCACGGTGCGACCGGTCGCAGCAGACCCACGCCCCCACTGTATTGCCTGCTCGTACGAAGGTGCTTTGGGAAGAGGTGCACGGTGGCCACTGCCCACGCGCGGGGGTACGCGATGAACCCGCTGACGGAGCGTTCATGAACAAGAGAGCCAACAAACTCATCTTCAAGGCCGAAGTGAAAGAGCGGCACGAGGCAAATCCCTTACTGAGGGCGCCTGGAGATGTTGCCTTGGTGCATCGGGGCGTTCTGCGCTCTCTTGTCCTGGCGTGCCCAGACGGTTGCGGCGAGTTGCTGACCATCAACCTGGATGCGCGTACGGGAAAGGCCTGGCGCGTCTACGGTACCCCTGAAGAGTTCTCATTGTTTCCTTCTGTGTGGAGGGAGACAGGCTGCAAGAGTCACTTCATCTTATGGCGGTCCAGGATTTACTGGTGCGACTGGGATGACAAGCTCGAGACGCCGATTGAGGAGGTCGTGCAGTTGGTGCACCGCTGCCTTTCGCACGAGCTGTCTTCGTACGTTGACATTGCTGACTCGCTGGAGGTAGTGCCTTGGGCCGTGCTGTCGGCCTGCCACCGGCTGGTCAAAGAAGGTATCGCGCAGGAAGGCAAAAACAAGCAGCGTGGTTGCTTCAAGCGCGTCGATTCAGTTAACTAAATGGAAGGCCATCACATGGCATGGTACGTGGACGACAAAGTGGTTGTTAAGGGAACTGCAACACACTCTCACTGGACTGAAGTGCACCAGCCTGGCGACGTGGTGCCGATGTCCGGGATTTATCGCTGCACTGCGTGCAAGAAAGAGGTCACTTCAAACAAGGATGACCCGTTTCCGACCCAGAACCATCACCAACATGCCCCACAGTTAGGCGACATTGGCTGGAAGTTGATTGTGAGAACGAACACCGTCGGCAAGTAGGCATCTTGCAAAGTCGATTTCGGACCTTGTGCTATGGATAAGTGAGCGAGAAGGTTCCCTTGGGTCCGTCGTACTGCAGCACGCCTAACCTGAGTAAGTCACGGCCAATCATTCCATCAGTTCCCTGGTTCACCAATGGGCGTGCCAGCACTGCGACCGGCGAGACTCTCCACGGCTCTTGCGTCGCGCTTCCCTTTATCTCAAGAGAAACATCGTAGACGTCGCATGGCTCAGGTACACCTCGCGAACCAGATGTGATGACGCGCGCCTGGCTCGTGGGGGTCAGGCCCAAACTGCGCATGAGCTGGTCATTGAGCATGGTGCTGTCTGCGCCAGTGTCGATGATGAGAGTAACTCGAATGGGCGCGCCAACCTCATCTTGGCGTCCTGCGCGAAACATTGCCTCACGACGTTGAGGCGACAGCCAGACCTCCCCTTCAACGAGGAGCCCGTTTCCGCAAACCGGAAGTTCAACGAACTTGGGCACTATGCCAAGTCGCGTGTGAAATGCACCGTGCTCAACTCTGCAGGTTCGACCCTTTTAACGAAGAAGGAATCGAGCGCGAGGTTGGAGTACGCCCAGTCCAGCGCCTGCGCATACTCATCAAAGTATTGAAGAAGCGCTGAGCCCTGAATGACCACGTACTGACCTTGGTGTGCAGCGAGGATGCGCTGCAGAGCCCCCTCGTAGGTGCGCAGCTCAGGCCTCTCCGGTGTCGAAATCAAGTCATTCATGTTGACGTCTCCGTGCTGCTTGCATTCATTTGTCCTTGTACCCGTTGCTTATCAGTGCCAGAACTCCGCTCATCAAGCGGTCAGCTTGGTCAGGGGGTCCGGTAGACGCTCGACCACTTCACGTCGTATTTGCTCCAACTCCACCACAAACGCGAACGCATACTGTCCGTCAAGGGCACGCTCCAACGGGTCGTGCCCTTCCTTCAAGTAGAGAAACTCGCCGTCTGTAACCAGATGACTCGCAGGCAGTGACGTCAGGGTGATGTCGGAGTGGTAGGTCCGAAGGTACTCGAGACCCTTGCGCAGCCTGAGCGGCGAAATGCCAGCGGCCGCCAGTCGAGCTACCAGCCTCAGCGCGACCACATCTCCGAATGAGTAATGACGCGCGCGTCCATGCCCACGCGGACAGTCACACGACGGTTCGACCAATCCCGTTCGGCAGAGGTAGTTGAGCATCGCCTTGGTGAGCCCAGCCAAACGCGCAGCCTGCGGAGTGTCGAACCACTCGGAGGATGGATGGGGAGACTGGCGAGCCTGGCCTAAATTTATAGTTTTGCGCACAACTGTATTTATACCTCGCAACGGTCAACCTTTTCAACTGCTCATACACATCTTGTCCCCAGAGTTATCCACAAGCACCTGCCAAACGAAGTTGTTTGGTCCGTAGCGGGGCAAGTCGGATTCGGTTGTCGAGAGGGGGAGGCTGCGTCTGCCTTCCCTGTGAGAGGAAGATGACCCACCACTAGCTTCGGGGAGCTGACCATCCCACAGAATGTCCCAACCTCGGCAGCAGGATGTGCGCGTCGGCATGCCATGGAGCCCACTTTTCGGAACACGGCGAGGGGCGGCCACACGCATGCTTCTAAAGTGGTCAAGAAAAGTCCGTGTTGTAAATCGACCTAGGCGCTACAGGTAGTCCAACCAACACACTTAGGAAAAGGACCCTGTATGTCAAAGGAATTTTGGGAAGAGTTTGAAGCCCTGCCTCTGGGCTTCGAGGAAGAAGACGAGCCGCGCTGTAGCGGCGCCATTCACGAGAGCGAGAGCGTTCACCACGAGGCAAGGGTGTCCACGCAGTCCATCAGCTTGATTTGCCCAGACACGGGCAGGGTGTGGTCGCACAGCACCGACGATTTGCGGGCGCAGCTTGCTCAGGCCCGCCTTGACTGGGAGCGGCCCTCCTCTGGAGCGCCCTCCGAGTTTCCGCAACCTAAAGGTCTTGTGGATGAGGGCGTTGTCGCGTTTGACGACGAACTTCATGGCCGAGATGGGGAGTGGCTGGTGGTCACCGAGGTCTCGTCAAACCAGCGAATGTTGACCCTCCAGTGCCTCAACAGTGGCGCCTTTTTCAGGGTAGCAGCGAGTGCAGTGCAAGATGAAGTGCGCAAGCGCCGCCTGAAGATTCACCGGTACGGAGACCCGGACATCCCTCCAGAATTTGAGGACTATCCATGAAGCACATCACCCCTGAGGAGTTGGCTCATACGTTGGCCCGCAGCGCTGCTCTGCACGAAGCTGTGTTGGAACTCACCGAGTCGTTCGAGCCGTACCCAGGGCTGCACTTCGAGCTCGCATTCCAGTCGGCGCTCCTGTCGATGGAACACGCCACGGCGGCGATGCTTCTGATGCAGAACGGCATGGGGGCCCCGGGGATAGCCCTGCTGCGGCCTCAGTTCGAAAGCCTGGTGCGGGCTTTTTGGTTGATGTATTCCGCTTCAGAGGCACAGGTCGAAAAGCTCTCCATGCCGCTAACCCCAGAAACCGCGCGCAGGGGCGATGACTTGCCCATGTTGAGCGACATGCTGAAGCGGTTGGCTGTGACCCCGGAGGCACCAGCGCACATCGTCGCGCAGCTCAATGCATACAAGGACATCGCCTGGAAGGCTTTGAACAGCTTCACCCATGGCGGAATTCACCCTCTGTCCAAGTTCGTAACGGGCTACCCGCCAAAGCTGATTTTCGACTCACTGTGCAACTCGAACGGTATTTTGATGATGGCCGCTCAGCTGCTCTGTATATTGACTGGGGTTCCTGAAAATCAAATTCCCTGGCGCAAGCTCCGCGATGAGTTTACCGATTGCTTTCACCCAATAAACTGGCCTATAGTGAAATCGGTCTAAAGATAAGAGTCATCATCGGTTAGAAATTTAGAATTCGTGCAGAACCGTCGATTTCTAAAATTAATCGTCTCAATCGGTTGCATGAATCAGATTTGAAAATATGAGTTCTTGGTTTGCACAATCTGCAATAAGTTTCGCCTCCCGGCAATGGTTGTCGGCAGGAGGCGGAAATGCAAAAGTTCAGCCGAAGGCGAGGACGGTGTAGAACACTGCTCTTTAGTAATGGTAGAGCGGATAGTAAGCGCTTACGGGCGATTTTTTCAGAAAGGGAGACTTCCTCACTGAATCACAAAACTCGTTTGCAATCTTTTTCCGCTTTGTTTGGTCCGATTGCCTCTGTCAACGGGATGTGTCGGAATCGCTGTTGCTCGAGTAACAGAACCCCAATCACTACGCGTGCAAATAGACAGGTCCGCTTGCTAAAGTGGGCTAAAAAAGTCTTTCTCGAGTGCCTCGCTACACGTGGGCAGGGAATTTTCCTTTTGCTCATTCGAGGTACTCATTTATGAAATCCATTTATAAAGCTGAGTCGGCAACGTCGAACAGCCAACGAACCAGTTTCCCGCTGGGGACAAAGCTGTTGAAAGCCCCAGCGTATGGGAAGCGTGGTGGCATGGGCGCTGTCGACCGCGGCATCAGAAACGTCGCAGGCGGTTTCGGGAAATCGCCCGTCCTCACCCACAGCGACAAAGCAGGTGGCTCCATCGTGCTCGAGAGCGAAAGCGAACGCCTGGTCGCACACATGCTCAATCTGGACCCCAACGTTTCCTCGTACACACCTCAGCCGTTTTCCGTGGAGCTCGTCAGTGGCTCAGTTACTAGAACCAGCGAGGAGAAATCGCTGCTTCGCGCCCGCATGACTCGCTACGGGAGCTCGGCGGTGTTCTATACGCCTGACTTCTGCCTGCGATGGGCCTCCGGTGTCCAAGCGGCGGTGGAGGTCAAGTTCGAGAAATACCCAGGGGACGACAACTACCAGCGAAAGCTGTGCTTGGTCGAGCGAGTCCTCAACTCGCACGGGATGGAGTTCCTTCAGGTGGTCACACCCACAAGCTGGCGTCATCCACTGCGCATAAACCTGCCCCTGCTAAACCTGGCCAGAAAGCGGCACGACCTCTGGCCCAGCGCAGAAACCTCCTCGCGTATCCAAGGCCTGCATGAAGCAGGTGCCACAACGATGGGGGACTACCTGCGCGGGCTTGGCTTAGACGCGCGCATGTCCCCCATGTTGCTGGTCTCCGGCCACCTAGAGGCTGACGTAGCCGCCCATCCGCTTTCATGGGCCATTCCAGCAAGCCCCGCATTTGGCGACCTGAGCCACCTCACACTCGTACGGAGGTTTGCGCAATGAGTGAACTTCTCCGTGGCGACGAGCTGTACGACACGCGCTCAAAGCAAGTGGTCATGCAGGTCACAGACCCGACCCTGGCCATGGGTCGCATCCAGGTTCTTGAAGCCAATGCGGACACAGAACGCCGGATTGACTATGAAGAGCTGCGCCGACAGATTGCATCAGGTTCACTTGAGGTACGTCATAAGTGCAACTACCGCAATGGTAGTCACCGACCTGCGGGCCGTTTTCTGGACCACTCCGACCCGACCACGCGCAAACGTCTGGGTAGACGTTACGCGGCTTCGAAGGCTGCGCAAGAGAACTACCTTGTCTCGATAGAGAGAGCGAGAAAGGTCGTCAATGCGCTCAAGGACTATTGCAAGCGGTACAAGGTCAGCGCGTATGCGGCTTACCACCCGGTGCGCGAGCAGTTCACATCACGCCATCCAGAACATGCGTTTCCCTCACTTGCAACGGTCTACCGCCTTCTTGAAAGGGACAGATGCGGCGCCCATCTGGTGATTGGCAACGAGGCCCGCGGGAACAAATTCGACCGCTACGACCCGCCGATAGTCGACCTGATTTGCGAGTTGGCTAAGGACACCTTCCTGAAAGAGGGCTCCAGGTGGACTTATAGGGCGCTGACCGACTTGGTCAGGCGTCAGGCTACAAAGCGTCAGGTAGTGGGCTGGGAGAATCCACCAGGCAGAAAGTTCATCCGCAAGACCATCAAGACCAAGCTGAGCGCAATGCCTGAGGTTGCTCGCTTGCTGGCGAAGGACCGGTCCGCCCAGTCTTCGATTGCCAGCCACCGAATCCGGGTTGAGGGTCTCCTTCAGCGCGTCGAGCAAGACACTCTCTACTTCCCCCATTTCGTAATGACCGAGGACGGTCCTATCTCGGAACTGTGCCTGATTCACGCCATCGACTGTGGCTCAAGCAACGTCACTGGCTGGCATCTGAAGATTGGCGCACCAAGCGAATCTGATGGTCTTCGCTGCCTCGAATCAACACTCTTCTCCAAGAAGGCAGCGTTCGAGCGCTTCGGTATTGAAGGGAGCCACGACCTCTTCGGAGCACCCATGCTGCTGGTCCTAGACAACGGTCCCGAGGGACGTGGTGAACGGTTCCGGCGTCTGGACCAAATCGGCATTGAGCCCAGCTATTGCAAGGCACGCCAGCCACAGAAGAAACCATTTATCGAGCGACTCAATCGCTCATTGAAGCTTGCCTTGGAGACTTTGCCTGGCTCTACCCGCATGGACGAAAAGGACGGAGCGCGGGACCCGGTAGCGTTAGGGGACCCGCTGATGACGCTCGAAGAACTCGAGCGCTGGATTGTCCATTGGTACTTCAATGACTGGGCTGACACCGTCCTCGAAAGGTTCGTGGACGAGGAGGTGTCTGAGGGGCGCGGCTTGGGCGTCACACCTCGACAGCGTTTCGAGAACATCATTGGAAAGTCGGGTCAAGCATTGCCTCCCCCACCGAATCGCAGCGACTGGGTCCGAACCAAGTACGACGTCGTCATACGAACAATCAGCATCAAGTCCGGCGTCTCCGTCCATGGCTACGACTTCAAGGGCGACAACCTTGCAGGCCTCGTTCATCAATTTGGTGAGACACAAGTCACGGTGCTCTATGACCCTGAGGACTACCGCCGTGTCTACGTCGAGGTCGGCAACGAACTCGTCGAACTGACGAACGCCTCTGCAACTGAGTATTCACCGGCGCACACCTTTGCATACGCAAAGAAGCACAAATCTGAGCTGATGAGGCTTCACGCAGAGACGGTAAGACAGGCTGCTTTCCGGAATGCCGTTGACGAGAAGTCGCTCGAGGATAAAAAGCCAAAGACTCCTGCGAGAAAGTCACCAAGTCGGGATGAGAAGAAGCTGGTCGTGCAAAAGACCAAGCACCGGGACGCTGTAAACCGTGCCGCTGTAAATCCGCTCGCACCTTCTAAACCTAAAACGATGGGCTCTGAGGGCTCGCTGTCTATGCAATGGGATGACGCGGGCGAATTGTCGACCCGCGACCGCAAGACAGGAGCATTGGTATGAGTCAGGTCACGAATCTTCGCAAGGCCATCCAGGGGCGCGAGCTACCTCACGCATTTTTTGAGGAACATTTGAACGCGCTTCAGGAGCGCATCGAAGACGCGATGGAGGGCCATCCCCCCTCCATCGACACCGTCCTCGGCCCCTCCAGGGTGGGCAAAACCATGCTCATTCAGGCCTTGGCACGCCTTCATCCCGAGCAGACCATTGACGGTGTCCGCCAGGTGCCTGTGCTCGTGGTCCCAGTACCCACACCAGCAACCCCCAAGCAGTTGCCACGCAGCGTACTCAAAGCGCTGGGGGCGCCATTGCCAACCTCAATGGCGAGCACTGCGCTGATGTTCGAGCGCATGGCACGACAGCTGAAACTGGCCGGCACTCGGGTCATTCTCTTTGAGGAAGCGAGCCATATCGTCGACGTCGGCACCAAGCTGCCCCCGCGCGCCGCAGGCGACTGGTTCAAGCAGCTCATGGACCAACTTAACGTCAGCATCGTGCTCTTCGGTGTTCCCCGTCTCGAAAAGCTGCTGGAGAGCAACGAGCAGTTGAGGTACCGAGCGGGGGCGGTCATGCGTTTCAACCCTTACGCCTGGGCGGATACAGAAGAGCAACGTCATTTCGTGTCGTGCGTACGAACTTACGCCGCAATCTTTGAGCAGTCAGGCTGCCGATTCACGTTTGCTCCTGAGGCATTGGTGCACAACACCTACCTCCTCTCAGGTGGCCTGATTGGCGTGGTCAGCAAGTTCGTGTCGCGTCTGGCCACTGACCTCAAAGGCCGCGAGAGTCTCGACATCTCGCTTGAGGACTGTGCCACTTCAGCGGCCAAGATTGACACGGCGGTTGAAATGCCCAACCGTCCTTTCACCGAGCTCTCGGTTGCCCCCATCAGGCTGCACGCTGCCCATACCTGCGTTCTCGATGACGCAGGTGTGCGCTACCGGAAAACTCATTGATTGAAGAAGAACAAGCTCATGGAAACGAACCTTCTCAGAAAACTCACCCTCAATTCCGATGAATCGGGTTTCGGCCACTACCGCCGCCTGGCCGCAGCCAACGGACTCAGTGGCTGGAAAGAACTGGCGCGTCACGCCGAGGTCTCAACTGCGCGCAGCGGCCTTTTCAGCCGCCCGGACCACGTTGCACAGATGCTTGGCCTGGACAAAGCCACATGCCAGATGGCCAGCGCACGCGAGGAAATCGCCATGGGTTGGCGTGGCATGCGTCGTGCAGGATTTGATGCGGTATGCCCACATTGCCTGAAGGAATCGGTGCACATCCGGCTCAGCTGGGACCACGCTTACATGGTCGCGTGCCCGACCCATAAGACCCTGCTCGTTGACAAATGCGGTGGCTGCGGACAACGCCTCTCGGACACACGAGAAGAGATAGACATCTGTCCGTGCGGTCATCACCTGCCGACCAACGAGACGAAGCCCGCCTCACAAGCTCAACTCTGGCTGGCATCCATCATTGCGTCGCGTGGCGCTCACAGTAGTCATGCGCTGCCCACCGTGGCAGACGTTGAGCTTGACTTGTTCAGCTTGCTCGTACGAAACCTGTGCCAACTTCACGACCCGAGCCTGATGGTGACCCGAGAGAATGCGGCTGCTCCCAGGACGATTCTGGAAGCGGTGGAGTTTCTCAAGCCTTTGGAGAGCCTCCTTCACGATTGGCCCAAAGGGTTTGAAGCGCATGTGCGTGACCGCATCGCTTCGGGCCCCACCAACGCCAGAACGCTCAACACGAAGCTGGGCAAGTGGTATTTGCGGCTTCGAGAAATTGGAATGGATGCAGCCTTGAATCCATTTCTCGATGCTGTTCACCGACTCGCCGCGGCCGAGTACTCCACCGTGCTGGCGCTGGACCATGTCGTGGGTCTCGCCGGGCGCACCAAATCCCACTTCATGCTTCCCGAGGCGGCCGCTCGCATTGGGGTGCACCGCAACACACTTGTGAAGGCGATTCATGCTGGAGAGGTCCTGTCGGTCACGCGGCCCTATGCGAACAGGGGCCTGGCCCGAGAAGTTCCCATCGCCGAGGTTGAGGCAATTGCTGCAGCCAGAAGTGGCTGGATTGGTGAGGCGCAAGCGCGCGAGATGCTCGGTGTTCCGGAGTCGGTTTTCAAGTACATGGCCCAGGCGGGCCTTGTTTCGCCAGACAGCTCAGGCAGGTTGGACATTCGACGGGGCGCACCGATTGAACTGGCTGCTATCTCGCGCCTTCAAGCGCAGTTGATGTCGGCGGGCATTCGGGGCGGGGACGCAGACGGAGAGCGCGTGAGGCTGAAGGATTTCAACGCCAGGCATCTCGGGGACAGGCAGGCCATCGTTCGATTGCTCAAGGCCGTCGCAACTGGCGACATCCTGCCCATGCAACGCTCTCCATCCGTTGGAGAACTCGAGTTCCTCAAGGCGGATGTCGATACGTTCTTCGCATCGAAGACTGCAGAAGCAGGCCTCACGGTGCAAGCCTTGGCCAAAGCATCCGGATGGAAGTGGGAGTCCATCAGTCATTGGATTGACCTTGGCCTTCTTGAGTCGGCCCCTGCTGTGCTTCGGGGGCAACCCTGCCGGGTTGTGCTTCCAGGGCACCTCCTCAAATTCAATCAGACCTACCTTCCTCTGTCATCCATGGCCCATTCATTGAACGCACGCTCGTCCCAGCTGCTCGACCGCCTCGGAGCCATCAAGCTGTATGGGGGGAAAGCTCTGCCAGACGGTGCACAGCGCGGTGCACTTGTCCGCATCGCAGATTTGGCTTCCGCCGCGCTGCGACCCTGCGTATGACCTCGTGCTGATGCCGCTATGCAGGGTCTAGCAACTCCATACCACCCGGCACCCACCCCGAGAAGTGCAGACGTGCTGCTGTACGTCGACCTCGACGGGGTGGTACAGCATGAGTCCGTCATGTCTCACCCGAGACGCGGCATCTATATGTGTCCCCAGCGAGCACCGGGCCGCACATTGTTCGAATGGCTCCCACTGTTGACCGCTGCGCTGGAGCCGTTCCCCAAAGTCCGGTGCGTGTTGAGCAGTACTTGGTGCGTTCGCCCAGGATACGCACAGACACTCAAGCGCTTCCCCGTGGAGCTGCGGAGTCGTTTTATTGGGGGCACTTTCCACAAACGAATGCATGGCGCCGACCCCTGGCTTCTTTCATCTTTTCAATCGACCCCTAGAGGTTTTCAGATTTGGGCCGATGTGCAACGTCGCCAGCCGCATCAATGGCTCGCTCTCGATGACGACACAGAAGGGTGGCCGGCCTGGGCTCGGGACAACTTGGTCACTTGCGACGGAAGCCTCGGGCTTTCGTCAGAAGAAACCAGAGAGGAACTTGCACATAAGTTGAGGCTTTGCCATGCGGCGCTTGGTCTTGAGTGACTTCCAAAGGGCGCTGCGGCCGCCCGCCGCCCAAGTAACCCCAAGCATGGTGCATGGGCATTGAAAGGAACAAAGCCTTGCCTTCGAACAACAGAACGACCCTTTGCATCGTGACTGCGCAAAGCCTGCATGCTGACCAGGCAACCGCCGCAGACCAAAGTGGACGGGCGTATCAGCTCACGAAGCAGCGATTCGCAGGCGAATGGTCCGCTTTGCATCGTGGCGACGTTGTTGAACTCACCCTGACGTGCGAGTCGGTGCCGCAAACACTGAACGCGCGGCTGGTTGCCCCGCGAGGCAGTGACGCCATGAGCGCTCACGAGTTTGAAACGCTTGTGGGTAAGGTGCTCGGCAGAGGCACAGAACCGCCGTACGTTTTAGTCGAGTGTCACGGCGCGAATCAGTACGTCGTGAATCGCAGAGTTTTTGCTGGAGACTGGGACGCCCTGGCAAACGGTGACTCAGTGGTTCTCGCGGTGTCGGGTGGAGCTTGTGCAAGGGTGTTGACTGCTTGGTTTGAAGTTCCGCCCAGCACTCCAACCGGAACTGCTAAGTCATAAATGCCGCGCTGGACAGCTGTTTTTCGTTCGCAAGGCACGTGAAGGCACGTTCGGCTGTTCGAGACCGCGATGCTGCTGCGCTTGTGCCAAATGAAACCGTCACCCCCGCACACGTTGACAGCCATGGAGAAAAAGTTGGACGCACTACACCCGCCCCACATTTCATCTGACCCTGAGGTCCTCGGCGGCACGCCCGTGTTCGCCGGCAGCAGATTGCCGGTAGAGACGCTCCTTGCTTGCGTCGCGGCTGGAACACCGTGGGAGCGAATTCTTGACAGCTGGCCTTGGCTCACGTCCGAGCACCTCGCAGCAGCGGAGCAGTTTGCACAGACGCACGACACAAGCTTGCGGCCCTGGAACGTAACCGGGGGCCGAGCCAACCCCGAGTAGCGACGCTTCGCCCTTCACACCTTTCAGGCGAACATGGCGCTGAACTCGACTCTGGTAGACGATGACATTGATGAGTTTGCGGACGGCTCGGTTACAGCGGGCTCCATTTGTGTTTTGATGTCTTTTCATGGGAAGACATCGCAAACTCTGTCAACGACCATTGCGGTGATGGGATACCAAAAACTCCCAACTGGTCGCCCCCCTTCACCCGTCGTTGAAAGTCGTCTTAAATCTATTTGTCAGTTCGCAGGACTCGCGCAAAAGGAGTTGGCACAGTCTGTCTACAAACTTGTGAGGTACTGCGAGATGGCCCAGTGCCCCAAGCTGAGCAAACGTTGTACCGGGACACCGCGCGTGGCTAGAAGCCTTGGACCCCGCGCAGCGCCTCCTCGACATGCGGACGCATTTTCCAAACCCACTGTTCCTCGTCCATGTTGCGTTGGTCATCCCCCGACGCAATTACACAGGTCATGACGGGAGAGCCGTCTTTCCTGCAAGGTAGGTCCTCAGGCACCTCAGCAAACAGCATCGCACCCAAGAGACCATATTGCAGGTTGGCAGCCGAGTAGTTTGCATACCCAGCGGCGGCGGCCAGTTGGGTTGCGGTGATGCGCCGCTCTGGAGCTTTGAGATGAGCGCGAAGCATTGCGCGCTGTCCGTACGACATTTTGGGCAACACGCGTTGAAGCGCCATCGCGGTTTCCTCTACGCTTGGGTCTGCTCCATTTCTGGCAGACGCTTTTGCCTTTTGACGCTCGTACAGAAGCCTCTCCAGTTTTCTGTACACCTCATCGAGTGAACTTCCCTCAACCTTTTGGTCGATTTTTCCTGCATGCCAGAGCGCGCCGCGGTAGACACCTTCTATTAGACGTGCAACCAGCACGTATTCACCGGCTTCCAAAGCCTTCAACTCTTCATTCATCACGGCTCCCTTTTGCATCGTTCGTTTCTGACAAGAACCGTTCAAGCGCCTTTGCGAGCTCGTGGTGCATGACCAGCTCAAACTCACCGCCCGCTGGGGTCGCTGAACTGGCTACACCAATTGAACTGCTGTAGAACGGCGCGTCCCTGCGCAGGCTTGGCTGGAAATCCATTTGCAGCGTCTCTCCCAAAAGCTTACCGAGTTTGCCGAATGCGCTGTTTGCATAAACGTGCGGCCGCAGTTCCGGGACGTTGGCGCCAGCTCTGCCCGCTGCGTGGGCAAGCTCGGTGTAGGTGGAGGTACGGTTATGCGTCGAGTACAGGAAGAGCAGCATGTCCCATTGGGCCCCCTGGAGTTTGCCTTCGGCACGTAGTCGTTTGACGGCACCGTAGTAGGCGTTCGAGTCAGGCACATACCAGCGGGTCTCTTGCTTGTGCATGAATCGCAGAAGCTTGGTGTGGTCGGTATCAACCCCCCGCTCTTTGAGAAAGTCAGCAATCTCTCTCCAAGACCACTTCTTTTCTCTGAGGGTCTTGATGGCCTCGATGTATTCGGCGAGTTCCGTGCGCGGTTGCGCAAGGCGGGCTTCTGCAAGAACTGCTGCTGGTGTTGCCATAAAGACGCTCCTGATGATGAGTATCAATATACACCTAAGTGCACCACAACGCACCACTCGTTGAAGTTTGCACCTATTTCTATAGTCGTCAGGTCATCCACCCAAAGCGGGTTGGGGCCTTTGGCCTTGAACTGGCGCTTGACTTGGTCGTCGGCTGGCGGGTCACATTTATCGCGTCTCGTGGTCACAGTGAAGCCACGTTGGCGGCTGATGCCCGGCATACGAGCCAAGCGCATGAACCGCGCCACGCGCTGGCGGCTGATGTACACGCCTTGCTCGATGAGTTCGGCCCTCACGCGCGGCATGCCGGAGGACTCGTAGGAGTCCTTGCTTATCTGGAGTCGTCGTTCGGTCATCACCGCGTTGGTGATGCTGCGCCGGGAGGGTGCTCCACCCCAAGCATAAAAGCCGCTGGCGGATACGCCCTAAGCATGCGCGGGTTTACTTGATGGAAACTGTTGGTTGACATGCGCACATTGTGCGCGCACAATGTGCAAAAAGGAGAATGCAGATGCAAAGTGAGCAGGACCATCGGCGGTGGAGGCTAGTAAGTCTCGTTGAACGCCATTTCGGCCGCGACTATGACTTGGTCGCCCGAATCATTGAAGAGAAGACAGGCGGCAAGGTATCGGAGCGCACGGTTCAGGCGTGGCTGATTGCTCCTGGTCGCAAGAGCAGCCGCAACTGTCCCGAGTGGGCGGTGAAGGCGCTCGAGGAATACGTGAACGACCCTGCGAACAGCGAGTCCCTGCAGATTTACGCTGCGCGTCGAGAGGCCTCTTTAAGTGCGGTCAAGGCCCCGCTTGCTTGGAGCTACGAGGTCCGCAGTAGCAGGGCTGTAGAGTTTGCTACCGCTTCACTCGAGTGTGAAGACCGCAAATTGCGCTTGTGGCAAGACGCAATCGGTGGGCAAGTCGGGAAAATGCTGTTTGAGCTCGAACGACGTCTCGACGCAGAGATGAACGCACATCGAAAGACGCTGTTAGCGATTCACGAGGCGTTCAGGACTAGCTTGACATACGAGGAGTGCAAGTCAACATTTGAAGACCACGTAAGGGCGGCCGAGCTACAGGACTTTTTTGTGCGCGAAGCCAGACGCGCCATAGAGAACAGCACCGACGAGTTTTCGACGCCGGATGCTGTCATTCAGCAACCGCGGTCTGAAGGGACCTAATGGGCTAAACAAACCGCCCGTGAAACTGGGGGAAGCCCAGGTTGCCCCTCTTTCGAGGAAGCACACTAGAGGTTGTGGCACTGGACGCACAGCACCTCGACGGCCCCCTTTCAGGCTCTCCGGAGACGCTATGGAAATTATGTTGAAAAATATAATTTCTGAAATCGGCACATTTTGTCACCGACACACTAGGCAACAGGCCTCCCGAATGAGCCCGAGTAATAGTCCATCTTGATGCCGGAAGCGAGACACTGCACTCTTTGCAGCACCGGGTCAGCGGCGTCCGCCAAGAGCTCAGCTGTCGCAAGCCACTGCCTCGTTGACTCCGGCAAAGGTCCAACGAATGAGGCTGGCCTTTTTCGGTTCGGTGGCACCGGGAGGCGATGCCGGGGCGCGTCAATAACCACGGCTGTAACTGTGCTGGGGGGCAGTGCGGGTTTTGTGACCGACTTGCCGTGCTGCAGCTTCATCCAATAGCCGCGCGGAGGAAGCGGGATGCCGTTTGCCCGACAGGCTTTGGACAGACCGACATCAGAGATGTCGAACTCCTGCGCCAGCGTCACAACTGGAAGCTCCCAGACCCTGCGGTACAGCTCTTCGCGTGAAATTTCCATTGCGACCGCCTCCTTCACAACAGGCTTCGAATGAGGTGCCTGCGAATAGAGTCTGGCGCCAAGCGGTGGACGCGACATGACACTCGCCACCCACACGCCGTCAAAAACTCCAAGCGCCAGACACCGGAAACGCAGGTCAGGCCTCTTTAGATTCCGCGGGGTCCTGAACCCATCCAACCACCAATCTAAAGTGACCGAACACCCTTGGTGGAGGCTGGGAATGGCGCAGATGAAGATGAGAGTCGAAGGTGGCACGTCTCGCTGCTTCTGGCGCATGCATCGCACGGCGTCTACGAACAGAATCGCGGCTCGGCTGTATGTCCCGGCGCGTTTGGCTTACGATTCGACCAGGCCAGCGACTGGTCTCCCCTGATGAAACTTGGACAAGACCTATGAGCCTTTGTGACGTTGGAGTTTTTTCTCTCCTTTTGCTTCAACCCGTCTCAAGTTATGGGTCTGACACACCGGTAAGTCGTTGTGGCGCAAGGGCCTGTCCTCTCGCCTTATGACTCCACCTACACTCTGTGATCTTGTGCGCCACCATCGAGTCCATCGCCCCCAGGATCGGCTGCGCGCCCCGGACCCTCAACAGATCGATCAAGCGCGCCCCCGGATCTGCGCCGGCGTGAGCGACGGCATCACCAAGTCCGGATCTATCTTGAAGTGAACTTCAACCGGGTTGTGTGCGTTCACGGCGATGATGTCTTGGGGGCATGCAGACATCACGACGATGCAGTCCATCTCCGCGCGCAACTCGACGCTGTCACCCGCCTTTGAGACGGGCGGCAGCCACTGAATGGCGTTGTTCGAGTCGACCGGTATGTTCATCCACAGGTTCCAGGGTGCCGGCACTTCCCCGGACCTGAGTCCCACGGCCTGCAAGGCCATGCGCATGTTGTCGGAGCAGTTGTCGTGATAGCTCTTCACGCCCAGCGACTGGTACCGGTAGTGGTCGCAGGCGGCAATGAGCGTGTCGTGCACGCCAGGAGAGGTGTCGCTCAACAGGGTCAAGATGGGTCGGCGCCGATTGGTGACCAATGCGTTGCCAGGTACCGGGACGATCCTGTCAATCCAGGCACGGACGTGTTCCATGGACATGAACTCGGTCATGTCGTGTGCGTTGAAAGCCCACGTGTCACACACCTGTGAGCCATGTGTGTTGATGATCCGAATGACCTGTCCCTGGCTCAAGCGCACAGCGCGCCCGTTGCGGGCCGGCACCGCGTAGATCCGACCGGGCACCGGAGTGCCATCGGGTGAGATGGGTTCGCTCACAGTGGGATTGAGGCCGTTGGGCTCTCCGTTGTCATGTCTGGCGTTTGGGTACATGGCCGAGTTACAGCTGAACACCTTTGGTCAGCGCGCCATCGACCACCAGGTTGGTTCCCGTGATGAAACTCGCCGCCGGGCTGGCCAGGAACACAGCAGCGTTTGCCATTTCCTGTGGCGTGCCCATGCGACCTGTCGGGTTCATGCCCAGCGCCATCTTGAAGAACTCGGGATTGCCGGTCTCGATCTGGCTCCAGACTCCACCTGGGAAGTAGGTGTTGCCAGGTGAGACGGTGTTGGCGCGGATACCCTTGCCCGCCAGGTGGTAAGCCAGGCCTTGCGTGTAGTGCACGATGGCGGCCTTGAAGGCGCCGTAGGGGCCGGAGGCGAAGTCGATCTCTCGACCCGACACGCTGGAGATCGTGACGATGGCGGCTTTTCCGCTCTTCTCCAGGTAGGGCATGGCGGCGTTGACCAGCCGGACCGTGCCCATCATGTCGACCTCGAAGCCGCGCTGCCAGGCCGCCTCGTCGGTGGCGATCGCCAATGCGCTGACGTTGGCCACAACGATGTCGATCCCGCCGAACTCGGCAGCCACATCGGTCACCCACGCCGCCAATGCGGGGCCATCAGCAACGTCAACAGCCCGTCCGCTGACCTTTCCGCCGTTCTTGGGACAGTCTTTCACGGCCTGCGCCACCTCGTCTGCGTTGCGCGCGCAGAAGGCCACATGCGCGCCTTCGGCGGCCAGGGTCTGTGCGATGGCACGTCCAATGCCCTTTGTGCCACCGGTGACCACGGCCTTCAGGCCTTTCAATCCGAGATCCATGTCTGCTCCTTGGTTGGTTTGAAATGCGCGCCGCCTACGCCGGCGCCAGGTACTTCTTGCTGATGCCGGCGCCCACGGTGTACTTTGGGTCGACGAAGTTGCCCAGGCGCACCTGCCCGCACTGGCTGAGCATCATGTAGGCGTCCCAGCGGTCGTAGCCGTACTCGGCCTCCATCCACAAGATGAGTTCCTTGTAGGCGATGCGCGTGGCGTCTTCGAGGGGTCTCGCACTGCCGATGGCCATGATCACGGACTCGTTCTCGAGCCTCGGCCATTCCAGCTGCCAGCCCTTGATGAGATCGACCTGGATCGTCGTGGTGCTGGCGAACTCCACCGCCGTGCCACAGACCTCGCCATCGCCCTGGCAGGCGTGGGCGTCGCCGATGAACAGCCGCCCCCCTTCGCTGCGAACCGGCAGGTAAGTGATGCTGCCCGGACCCATGTCGGGCAGGTCCATGTTGCCCCCGTGGGCATCGGGCGTGAGCGTGTTGATCGAATCGATCTCCGGGCTGCAGCTCAGGGTGCCGATGTGAGGCCGGTAGGGCAGCGTGACACGCTTGCTCCAGTACACGCCTTCTTCGTCGAGGTTCACCTTGCGCACGATCTCGGGGAGGTCATCGGCGAGGAGCGCCGTGAGCGACGTGCCGCTGAGCGCACCGAACTGGGGAATCATCGCGCAGGTGCCGCGCGGGTTGGCACCACGCGGCGACATCTTCTCGATGTACACCGCCAGCACATCGCCCTTGCTGGCGCCCTCCACCAGAATCGGACCGTTCTGCGGGTTGACAAAGGGCATGCTCAACACGCGAGACGGCAGGTCCTGCTCGGTCTTCACCTTGCCCTCGAAAGCATCGCGTGTTTCCACCACGACGCGGTCGCCAGGGCGGATCTTGAGCACCGGATCCGAATAGGGGCCAATGGTGTAGTGGTACTTGCCCTGCTTCGCTTCCGTGAGCGCATGTGTCTCGGGCGCACGGCCTTGCGCGACACCTCGCTGCCGCATGATCGAATTGTCCAGCCAGTCCATCGTGGGCCTTTCAGTTGGGAGGGATCGTGAGCGGTGCGCCGCTGCGCCGCGCCACCATGTCAATCTCGACACGCGCACCTTTGGCCAGACCGGTCACACCGATGCAGGTCCTGGCTGGATAACGCCCGCCTGTGAAATGGCTTGCGTAGACGGCATTCATCGCTGCGTAATCTGCCTCGAAATGGGTGAGATAGACACGCACCGACAGCACGTGCTCCAGCCCCAGGCCGCAGCCGGTCAGCACGGTCTGAAGATTCTTCATGACCTGTCGCGTCTGCGCCTCGATGCCCTCGGGATAGGGTGTGTCCAGCGAGGTGCCGACAAAGGGCATTTGACCCGTGACAAACACCCAACCGTCGGATTCGACAGCATGGCTGAAAGGCGCGACCGGGTCGGGTGCGCCGGTGATCATGTGGAAGGTGGGAGACATTGCTGCAAGGTGGTGGGGTAGGCAGGCTCGGTTTTTCTCCATCTGCCCGCGAGGAGGGAGCGAAGAGGCTTCGTTATAAGCCAGTTGCATGCCAGGCAGAACACGTTTCGTGGGGCCAAACAAACCCTTCGGGAAACGTTGCGCATGGCTTTTTGGGGGATGCACCACAGCGCCAACGTCGGCGAAAATCCGGTCCTGTCGGCCACGCGGTCGGCGCGAGGAGCCAGGATGGGTGCCATCTTCATCAGTTACCGGCGCGACGACACCGAGGGTCAGGCCGGCCGCCTGTTCGAAGCCCTTTGTGATGCCTTCGGCACCGACATGGTGTTCATGGACGTCGCCACCATCGAGCCCGGTGTCGACTTCCGCAAAGTGATTGAACGCAACACCGCTGAATGCGGCGTGCTGCTGGCGTTGATCGGGCGCGATTGGCTGTCGCTGGCAGACGAGGCAGGCAGCAGCCGTCTTGACAACCCGAACGACTTTGTGCGCCTGGAGACAGCATCGGCCTTGAAGCGGGAAATCCCGGTCATCCCGGTGCTGGTGCAAGGCGCGCGCATGCCCAGGGCCGAAGAGTTGCCCGAAGACCTGCGCGACCTGGCGTTTCGCAACAGCGTCGAGTTGACACATGCGCGCTGGGAATCCGACGTGCAGACCCCACGCCAAGCCCGGCCCCACGCCGTCCCCCATGCCGCCAGGGCCCGATCCGCGGCCTTGGCTGTGGCCTGTCGTCGGCGCAGCGGCCCTGGCCATCGGGGCAGGTGTCTGGAACCTGCTCAGTACAAACCCTTCGCCGCCCGTGCCGGTGCCGAAGCAAACGGATGTCATGAAGCCCGATCTTGAGAAGGCCGAACAGGAGAGGCTGGCGCGAGAACGCGCCGAGCAAGAGCGCCAGGCTGAACGCGCTGCACAGATGCGTGCGCACAACGAGGGCATCTGTGTCAGCGGCTACGTATGGCGTGATGCGCGAGCTGGTGACAAGGTCTGTGTGACGCCTGCTGTGCGCTCGCGCAGCGCAGCCGAAAACGAGGCCGCCGCGCAGACACGCCAGCCCGGCGGTGGACCTTATGGCCCCAACACCTGCCGACAGGGCTTTGTGTGGCGCGAGGCGTTCGCTGGCGACCAGGTCTGCGTGCCGCCCGCGTCGCGCGAGGCGGCCGCTGCCGACAACGCTGCCGCCAGGGGCCGCGTGGTGCCTCCGCCGGCCTAGC
>LNFM01002849.1_pt1 | contig 35529 bp, 53 predicted proteins | sample 596031 | NCBI WGS metagenome assembly LNFM01 (sample SAMN04254537, study PRJNA301005) | activated carbon metagenome | isolation source: dual media filters at the Ann Arbor, Michigan drinking water treatment plant | place: USA: Ann Arbor
TCGACCTCGGTGATCGACGGCGAGTCGATGAAGCCCTGCAGGTTCAGGTTGTCGACGGCCAGATCAGACGACGCACGCACGTCGCTGGCGGTGTAGCCCAGAGCGGACTGGTAGGTCACCCCACCGATCAGCAGGTCCGACGGGTGGTCGGTGAAGCCGAGCACGACAGCGTCGCGGCGCGTGATCTTCCAGCACGTGCAGAGTTCGGTCGTGGTGCCGTTGAGGTGCGCGATGTAGGCCGGCGACAGCGTCAGCATCAGACGATGTCCCGGGTTTCGATGATGCTCACGCGCTCCCACGAGAAGATGTTGAAGTCGTCAATGCCGACGTTCATGTTGTCGTCATTGAAGCGGGCCGGCACGTCGAACTCGCCCGACCAGGTCAGTGCGTCGGCAACCTGGGGAAAGCGCCGGCCGAGGCCAGACCCCAGCGTGATGGTTGCCCCGGCGGTGTTCGTGGCCAGGACGAACGTGAACGGGCCGGCGCCCGACACGCTGTTGACCGTGTGGGCGAGGTTGTTCACCAGCCCGGCGCCAGCCCCGGTGAAGCCGGACAGGTACAGCCGCTGCGCGGCGACCAGCGTGCCGGGGTTGGTGCTCAGCACCACCGTCGTGGTCGCGCCCACCGTGATGCCGGTGGCGGCCGACTGCGCATCAGCCACGAAGGTACCGACGCCGGTGGAGAAGTCGATGGCGATATTGCCGGCTCCACCGCCGACGGTGACCGCACCGCCGTTGCGCTGAACCGCGACCGTGCCGGTCACCAGCTTGTAGATCTGGCGCAGGTAGGAGAACGCGCCGGCCGTGTACAGCTTGCCGAACTGATAGGTCGGCCCACCATCGCCCTTGCCGGTGCCAAGCACGCCCTGCGCAACCGTGGCCGTGAAGTCAGACCAGTCCTTGAACCGGAACGAGTCAGCCTGGCCGCGCATCACGTAGAAGAACGCCTGCAGCGCATCCTTCTGGGCTGGCGACTTGACACCGTGCGACACGTCCCAGCGCCCGCGGGCGCGCGGCCAGGTGGCGTTTCGCTTCTCGTTGCCGCTGGCGACCATCACGACATCGGTCTTGAAGCCCGGGCCGCCGACGGCACCGTACGAGATGTCCGGCGGAAAGCGTACATCCTTGAACGCCATTACCCGTTCCTCCGCTGGCTGGTGGCAAGCGCCCGCGAGTAATCGGCAAGGATCTGGCCCCGCGCCGCGTTGAAGCTTCCGGGGTTCGGCGTGGTGATGTTGAACTGCACGTTCACGGGCGCACCGCCGGCCGGCATCACTGTCGCCCCAGACATGCCGCCGTAGACCGGCTCAGGGCCGTTTTCGCCGGCCCAGCCCCACCGACCCGGAGGAACCACGCCCCCGTCAGCGAAGAAGCCGCTGAAAAGGCTGGAGATCCCTTTGCCAGCCGAGGTAAGCAGTTTCATGACGTCGATGCCGCTGCCGGCCGGACTGCCGTCCTTGCCGGTCCCGCCGCCAAGGGTGTCTGAGAACCAGTTGAGCAACGGCCTGGTGACCAGCTGCCGCGTACCTAGCCGGAGCAGGTCCGACTCGATGCCCTTCAGGATGTCGCGGAAACCCTTGCCGCCGCCGATCGCATCTTCGAACGCGCTGGTGAACGTCAGGCCCAGGTCGCGCGAGATGTCGTTCGTGCGCGCGGCCTGCTCCTCGAGCTTCTTCCGCTCGCGAATCTGGCCGAGGATGGAATCCTTCAGGCGCTCATCGTCCTCTTCGCGCATCTTCCACAGCGCGTCGTAGTACTCGTTGTTCGACCGCATGATGTCGCGGTTCGCATCGTCGATGATCCGCTGCCGATCGCGCTCGAACTCTTCGATCCCGCGGCGCCGCTCGTCGAGCTGCACGCCGGTGTCGTCATCAGGCCCGATGGCGTCCAGAAGCGCGCGCGTCTGGATGTCGATCTCGGTGAATCGCGATCGGGCCGCCCCGGCGGCTCGAGGTGCGGCCGCTGCAGGCGTACCCGTGGTCAGTGCCCTCGACAGCGCTGCGACATCCGGCGGCTGCGCGGCGATGTCTGGCCGGCGGATCTGACCGCTTGCCACGTTCCCTGGCTGCTCGGGCCGCATCGCCGCGCCGGCGATGTTCGCGATCGCATCGAATGCAGGGCCGCCGCCACGGAAGGTGCCCAGCTTCGCGATCAGCCGAGGCGCAGACTCGGTCATGTCGTCGAGCGCCTTGCGCGCGGCATCCCCGCCGCTTCGCAGGGTCAGCAGCCTTTCGGTCATCCGGGTGAGGTATGGTAGCAGCGGGTTCGCAATCGCGATGCCGAGCGCACTGGTGGAGTTTTTGAGCCGGGTCAGGTTGTCGTTGAACTCGCCGGCCTTTTTCCCCATATCGGTCGAGATCACGCTGCCGAAACGATCGGCTTCCCGTGCCGCATCCTCGAAGGCCTTTCTCCCCCCGAGCAAAGCCGGAATGAAGGTCTGACCCGTCTTTCCGAACAGTTCCGAGGCGGCCACGGAGCGCAGAGACGCATCCTCCAGCTTGCTGAAGGCCTCGGCCGTGCCGAGCAGGGACTCCTGCGGGCCGCCGGACAGGTCGACGCCCAGCGCCCGGAAGATCTGGGCAGCCTTGCTCGTGGTGTCGCCCGCCTCCACCAGCGACTTGTTGAAGTCCTTGAGGCCACGGCCCAGATCGTCTATCGCGATACCAGCCAGGTCCGGGACCGCCCGCAACCGGCTCAGTTCCTCCACCGCGAAACCCGACTTCTGGCTGAGCTCGTCCAGCGCATCAGCCAGATCGATCGTGCTGTCGGTCATCCGCAGCAGGCCAACACCTACGCCCAGAACTGCGAACGCGCGGCCAACCGCCTTGGCCGCAGATACCATGGAGGTCGACGCGTTCCCGACCGCCGCCTTGGCTTGATCCAGATCCCGCCGCAGGCTGGCCACGTCGGCCGCCATATCGATGATCAGGCTACCGATCTGCGTCGCCATCAGCCCTGCCCTCCCGGTTTCCTGCGCATGTTCTCGGCCATGGTTCGGAGCGCCGCCGCGTCCATCTCGCAGAGGGTGTCGACTTCCCACCCGGTCAATTCAACGCCGTGCAGACGTATCCACGCGGCGATGTCGGCGTAGCTGATCGGCCCCGGACCGAATCCCGCCGACGTTCGGCAGCGGTCAAGCTCCAGGAAGACGCCCATCAGCGCCTCGCCACCGGGTGGCGGCTGGATCTGCTCGAGCTCCGGCGGCTGCTGCCCGGTGACTCGGGCTACGGCGGCCAGGTGCTCGGCCAGCGTCGAGCCGTCGCCCTGACGCTGCCCGAGCCGGTAGCGGGCCGCGACTGCGGCGGTCAGCGCTTCGCGGAGCTCTCGATAAAATTTGCCCGGTTCGCGAACGCCTCCACGACCTGGTCGACCAACCACGAGAGGGCAGGGTCGGTGTAGAGCCGCAGCGCGGCCTCCTCGGAGAACGGCACCGGCTCGCCGTTGTCCGTTATGCCGGTCCACCCGAGCGTGTAGCCCGCCAGCCGGCGGGCGGCCTCGGCACTGCGTTCCTCGGGGTCGTGGTCCACGTGCCCGCGGGCCTTGTCGGCTCGGGCGCGGCGCTCGGCCTGCAACTGGATCGCCTTGCGCTTCGGGTGCTCGGGGCCCGCGAGATCGATGCTGGCGCCGATCGGTTCGTTCGTGACGGGATGGCGCAGGGGAATCGTTGCGACCTGCGCCGTGCGGATGGACTTCACGTCGAACATCAGGACTCCTGGTAGACGAGGGTGGTCTGCTCGGTCGCCACGCCGGCGCCCCCAGCAGCGTTGAACAGCGCTTGGAACGGGAACGTGGCCACGATGCCCTGCTCGCCGTCGGACTTCGTCGCCCCGCCCAGCTTGATGCGCGGCAGGCTGAGCGAGATGAAGTCGGCCAGAGCGCCGCTGCCGGTGGTCAGCGCGACGATCAAACCGATCTCGTCTTCGTTCACGAAGTTGTCGCGGTAGGTGCCCGCGTCGAAGTAGGCCGTGAACGAGCCCGAGACATTCACCCGACCCGGGAACACGTTCGGGATCGCGTTCGTGCCGACCACCGGTTCGCCTGTGTAGCCGCCGGCGACGTTGATCGACAGCCCCGTGCAGATACCGATCGGGGATCCGCCGACGATCAGCGCTCCGTTGACCGCTGCCATCACACCGGTGGAGGTCGGCGCGGTCGGCGAGGTGTAGTACGCACCCGTGTTCGAGGTGATGTTCTGGCCGATGAGGCCCAGCTCGATCGTGCTGATGCCGGTCGGCGGCAGCGCCAGGCCGAGCGTGTTCACCTTGCAGCCGAGGAAGAGCTCCGAGGTCGGCACGTCGGCGAACCAGTGCTCCACAGCGAACGACAGGTCCGTGTGGCCGCTGGTCGGCGTGAAGGTCTCGCGGCCACGCACGGTGAGCGTGGCGGTTGCGATTGGGCCCTCGGCCACCAGCGCCGAGCCGTTGAGCACCACGACTGTGGCGATCGTCGCGGTGAGCGCGATCACCAGCAAGTTCTTGTTCGAGTTGGCCACGTTGAACGAGCCGGCGGTGAGCGCTACAACCTTGCCGACCTTGATGCCGTCTGTCAGGTAGGAGCCCGCCGAGCGCGTGGCGGTGTACGTCTGCACACCGTTGATCACCGAGCCGGTCGCGATGGTGATTGTCAGGCCGGTGATGGCGGCACCGTTGGTAAACGCCCGGCGCAGTGCCGCGGCGATGAAGTCACCGTAAGTGCGCGGGCTCAGCTCGCCGTTGATCGATCCCGCAACCCGGCGGGTGCCGTGCCGAAAGTCCGCGATCTGGTAGTCCGAGCGCAGCTCGTTCGACTGGTAGGTGTCCTTCGACAGGTCGAGCGAGCTCGTGACCCGGCGCAGCAACTGCGCGCCAGACGCGCCCGGGGCGACCCCGTACCCCGATTCCACCTTGTAGCGCAGCTGCTTCGCGATGCCGGTGCCGATGCCCATGTGCGTGCTCCCCGCTGTTGATTACTGGTAATGCGTGATCAGGAAATCCCGTGACTGGTAGAACTGCGCCAGATCCGGGTCATATATGTCCGGCCCCTCGACATCGGGCATGACCGAGATGACCGTCACCGTGTCGATCAGGCCGCTGCGGTAGCGCAGCGCCTGGTACACCGCCTCGAGCACCGTCTTCGTGCCCGGGTAGTCCGCCGCGAAGGCCGTCACCTGGATGCGCCCCACCGCGATGTTCTGGCCGGCCGATGCGCTGATCGGCGGCACGTCGACGCTGGAGACCTTCGAGTACCCGACGCACGGCAGCTGCGGCTGCTGCGGGATCTGGCCGGCGTAGATGCGCGTGCCCACCAGCCCCGTCACACCGGCGGCCGCCTCCAGCAGCGTCTTGATGACCCGTTCGGCCCTCACTTCGCTTCCTTCTCCAGGCGCTCGCGGATGTAGCGCGCCACGTCCTCGATCGCCTGCTGCGCCTTGGCATCGAGCGCCGGGCGCATGAACGGCCGCGGCCGAGCCCCCGGGTGCGAGATCTCGCCGCGCACGAGCTGGCCGTTGATCACCAGCGCCTTCCGGCTGCTCGGGCTGATCTTGTGCGCCTGCGTGCCGAACTCGACCATGTGGGCGTAGAACGCATCGCCCTTGCGCGCCCGGCCGCCGGCGGTCACCCGGGCGGTTGCCTTCGTGCCCCGCAGCCGGGCGCTGACCCGGATCGATTGCCGCAGCGTGCCCGAGTCGACCGGCACCTTCGCGCGGGCCTCGGCTCGCAGCGTGTTGGCGCCTGCGCGCAGGGCCCCGCGCATCACGTTTCGCGCGAGCTTCTGCGGCAGCTCGGAAAGGCGTCGCTCGAGGTCGGCCAGCCCCTGGACGGCGATGCGGGTCTCAGACACGGTTGATCTCCTCGCACAGCAGCCGCAGACCCCGCCGGCGCCCGACCTGCAGCACGTTGTTGATCTCCAGCGTGCGCCCGTCCACCACCAGCCGCTGCTTCGGCGTCACATCATCGCGGTACCGGATCCGCACCTCGATTCCCAGCTGCGTGCCGGTCTGGCGCGCCTGGTCGAACTCCCGGCCGGCGATGTCGGTCACCTGCATCCACACGGTGGCCAGCGTCGACCAGGTCTGCACTTCGCTGCCGAAGACCGGATCGCGCGTGACGCCGAGCTGCTGGATCACGCCCTGCCGGTCCAGCCGACCGGCCATCACAGCGTGATCACCCGGTACGTGTCCAGCAGTGCGTCGGCGAACTTCAGCTCGTTGACAACCATGCCGGTCACCGTGCGCTCGCGCAGTTCGTACATCTGCCCGATGCAGAGCAGGATCCACTGGCGGATCGGCATCGGGACTGCGGCACGCTTCTGGGGGTCGCTCCCGCCGGCCAGATACCCGGCCGTGTAGGTCACGCGCACCGCGTTGATCTGGTCGCGCGTGGCTGGCCAGGTGCCGCCGAACACCGGCACCAGCCAGCCCGGCTCGCGCACGCTGTCCAGGCTGTAGCTGGCTGGCGCGAACACCTGGTCGGCGCCGGCGACATCCACGTAACGCACCTCGCTCACCGCCAACACGCGAGGCATTGGCAGCTCGATCTCGTCCGCGAAGCCGTCGATCGTGACCCTGTACGTGGTTTCGATCAGGGTCCTTTGCAGCCGGTTCTCCGCCTCGAGGCGCGCCGCTGTGATCAGCGCTGTGATGTACGTGTCGTCGGCCGCATCGGTTACCCGCAGGTGCGCCTTCGCTTCGTCGAGCGTGACCGGCTCGATCGTCGCGTCGGTGATCTTCGTCAACATCAGTACCGCCCCCTGCGTGTTGATTCGCTGCGCGGACGAGACTGATAAGTTGATCTGCGGCCGGCCGTCCGCTTGCCGGAGTTCATTACATCGACTACCGCGCCCGGAACAGAGCGAAGCCGCGCCAAGTGCAGCGGCATCACCACACGCCTGCCGATCACGCCGGATCCACCTGAGTAATGGGCTGCGCGGCGCCGTCGAGCGTTAGCACTCCGGTCCATGCCACCGAGACATCGTCGCTGCGGTACACGAGAAGGCTGGTCCCGGTTGCGTTCACACGGTTGCGCAGCGCATACAGCGCCTCACGTACCTGTCGCCCGACGTTCGATCCGCCTTCAATGTTTCGCAGGAGCAACGCATCAGCCACCGCCTCGCTCCCGGCCGTCGTAAGCGTCACCGCGCCCGCTGCCTGCCTTGTGCTGATTGCTACGTCAAGGTTCGACGCGTTTAGTCCGGTGACGCTAGACACAGTCGGAATCACCGCGCCGGTATGCGTAACAGCAGCAAGCGTAACGCCAGATGCGGCGGTAATATTCGTGGTGCTGGCAACGGTTCCGGGGAACGTAGCTGCAAGGAAGCCTGTGGGTTGCGTATAAGTCGCCATCCGGCTTGATACAGCCACATCGAGGTTTGCTGCCGTCAGACCCACCACGCTGCCGACGCTGCCCGTGACACTGCCGACGCTGCCCGAAACGTTGCCCGTGATGTTGGCGGTCTGGTTGCCCAGGCCCGTGCCAGCGGTCAGGGCGTAGCCCGTCTTGCCGATGTTCCAGTTGCCTTTTCCGTTGAGTGCCCCGGCTGCGATACCCGCCGCCGTGAGCCAGTTTGCTGGAATGCTGGGTAGGTTGGTCAGATTCGTCGTCGTGGTGATCGTGCCAGCCGTGATGTTCGTGGTGTTGGCAATCGTGCCCGTCGGAAAGGTCGCTGCCAGGAATCCGGTCGGCTGCGTGTAGGCCGCCATCCGAGACGTCACAGCCGCATCCAGCCGGGTAATGCCGAAGTCGGTCGCGCTGGTCGGGTTGGCCTGCGTGAGCGTGCAGGAGATGCTGACCGGGATCGCGTTGGTCGCGGTGAAGAAGTATCCGATGTAATCGCCGTCCGTATCGGCTTGCGACAGGTTGAAGCGATACTGCCCACTTCCAAGATCTGTCGTCGTACCCGTGCAGGATGCCTGCGCCCCGTTGCCGATGCTGCGGACAGCGGTCACTGTGGCACCCGTGAGTGCCGCTCCGGTGGTTGCGTTTACCAGGCCGAAATAGATGTACTGAGAAGCGACGTTTCTACGCAGCATGGACGCCGCTCCCTATGAATTGGTTTGAGCCTGCGGCCCATGCGGCGAGGAAACCGCCTCCAGCGGCTGGCAGCGAATAAACAGAAATCTTTCTCGCTTCAAAATTCAGCCAGGGACGGTCCAGTAATGTCTGGATCTGCGCATCTTCCAGCCCGTAGTTGTAGACCGCGACTTTTGCAATACCCGTTTCTGGTGCGGTCGTTGAACTACCTTGCAAAAACGAAACATTCTGGTAGCTCGACAAATCCGCTTGTGACGAAGGCAGTGCGACCGAACTCGTCACAATCGCTTTTGTGTCCAGCCGCTTTACCCAATAACTGACTCCGGCGCTTGTTTTTCGGATAAAGCAATGCGACCAGACGTTAGCCGAAAGAGTCGGACCTCCTGGGGCATTGGTAAACCCGTCATGCCCAGACATCACCAAATACCCTTGCTCCCTTGTTAATCCTCGATACGGCGATCCAGTTCTAGGGTCGCGTCCTAGCAAGAAGGCAGGCGCAATGTCAAAAGTTCCTGACGAAACCCAATAGCCAATGGCTTCAAACGTGTAATCGGTCGTTGTCGATACGGGCAGTCTAGGTACGTTTTGGACGTACCAACCATCTAGGTTGTTAACCGCCCTGACGTAAGCCGCACGCAGAAAACTCACGTTGCGCCAAGTAATCCCGTCTCCCAGCGCGGTGCCTCTGGGCAAATCCGTGGCCCATGCAAAAACTTCGCCCGGCAACGCGTTGCGAATCGTGTGGGTCCGTGGCTGTGGTTGTCGCCCCGGATTGATGAAATCTTTTGCCATTACACGCTTTGGCGACGGATGCGGTGATACCCGAGCACATGATTGCCGCCCGTGCTGTTCAGGTTCACACCCGTGTCGTGCGTGACGAACAGGCCCCAGAATGGCGGCATGTCTCCGAACAGCGCAGCGATGGACGTCGGCGGGACGAAATAGTCGCGGTCACTGGTGTTGTCCGTCAGCGTCGACCACACGAGCCGCACCGCCGAGTTTTTCACGTTCGCGCTGGTCAGCGTCTCGTCGCTGTCGGTGCCGTCCAGAACGTCGGGGTACGTCGGCGTTCCAGAAGCGATGCTGATCGGCGCATACGCCCAGACCTCGATAGTTCGCGAGGCCGTAGGGCTGGTGCCCACCCGGATCTTCCCAGACACCAGATGGTCGAGGTCCAGATTCGTCCGGTTGTCCACTGCAGTCGATTCACGCCCCGCCAACAGGATGCCCGCAGCGGTCGACGCCAGCGAGGCCAGCGTGATCGTCAGCGCAACGGTATCGGCGCTGCTCTGCGGGTAGTTGGTTTGGATGATCGCCACGGTCAGGCCCCGGTGGCGAACACGTCGACAGCAGCGTCCACAGCCGTCTGCACATCCGCGTCATTCGCGCCGACGATCTGCGCCAGCGTGGCTGCACGGTTCTGCGCCAGCACCGCGGGCATGATGCGTTTGGCCGCCGTGTCCGGGTCGAGGAACGTCGCGCGCGCCCAGGCGCGACGGTTCGCGTTGTTGGGCGTTGCGCCCGACTCGGTGCGGATTTTCTCTGCCGCCACGATCACGGCCACGCGGATCCGACGGGACAGGTCCGAATTCTCCGCCGCCGTCAGCAGTTCGAAATACGTTGCCATGCTTTACCTCACCGTGAGTATTGAGCCCCGCCGCGCCTCAGTTCTGCACCCGAAGCGTTGTAAGGGCCACCGAACTCCCCTTACTCGCCCAGCGCTTCGATCGGCTGGTTTTGCGGCAGCGTGCGGGCGTAGGCGACCGCCTCGGGGTCTGCGTCGATCGTGCATCCATTGGCGTAGCTCTCGACCAGCTCGGCTGGTACGTCGACCACGTCGTTGACCTTGCCGAATTCGCAGTCGACCAGCACGCGCGCTGCGACAGTTCCGGGTGCTGCTTCCTTGCTTTTTCCCATGGTGCTCTCCTGTGTTCAGACGACCGGAGCCGCCGCGTGCAACCAGCGGCCCCGGCTTTCTGGGTTGAGACAGCCGGCGATTAGCTCGCCGAGTTCTGCAGCAGGCGGAACGGGTTGGTGCCCGCGTCGATGATTCGACCGTCGACCCGCTGGTAGCCCAGGAACGCCACTTGCAACGCATCGGCGAAACGCTCGTTCAGGCGCATGACCTGCACGCCCTGCACTTCGCGGACGTAGTAGCGCGAGAAGTCGCCGAACGCGATGGAACGCGCGCTGGCGGCCGGGACGGGCATGTCCTGGTTGATGACGACCGGGTAGCCCATCAGGGTATCCGGTGCACCGCCGACAGCATCCGCGCCGAGGATGTAGCCCGGCACGAACAGCGGACGGTTCTGCGAGTCGAGGATCAGGCGGACCTGACGCAGCGCGGTGTCCGACATCATCCAGCGCGCACCGTTGGCGCGGTACAGGGGCTCGACCGAGTGCTCCATGGTCACCAGGCTGGTGTAGTTGTAGCCCGCGACGTTGCCAGCACCCGTCGGCTGCGTGTGCCCGATGGTCGCGCCGACCGATGCGTTGGCGATACCCTGCGGCTGCGCGGTCGTGCCGGTGCCAATGGTGAAGTGCTGGTTCTCGATCCGGCCGAGGCGGTTTGCCAGCTGCATCGCGAGCCACGTGCCCATGTCGAAGGCCGTGTCCTGCAGCAGCTGGAACGACACCGGGACGATGCCCGAGCTGTACATGAACGCGCGCAGGATGACCTGGCCGAAGGTCACATCGGCAACCGCCGCCGCAGTGTTTTCCGTCAGGATCACGCCGACAGATGCGGTGTCGTTGTTCGTCGCCATCGGCATGTCGGCGCCGCTTTCGGTGCGGATGACGCTGGCGACCTGCCGCACGCCGCCGTAGGCACGCAGGGCGTTTTCGAGCACGGACAGGAACTCCTGCGGAACGGTGAAGCCACCGGCCGCGCCCGTGCCCACACCCGCACCCTGCACCGGACCGTACTTCGACCGCGCAACCGCACGCAGATCCTCGTCCGGGATGTCCATCCCGTATTTGCACCACGCCACGAATGCGGCCATGTCCTTCGATGCTTCGTCCTGCGCGCGCTGGTCGCTGATGCTCTGCTCGCCGGCACGCTTGTCGAGCGAGGTGCCGATGGCATCGCTGACCTTCAGCGCCTTCTCGATGCGCGCGATTTCGGCGTCGACGGCGTCGATGCCGGCCAGGGCGTTGTCGTAGTTCGCGGTGCAGTCCGCGGTCCACTTGTCGCCGGGGTGCTCGTCCACCAGTCGACGCAAGTCGGTACCGATCTGCGCGCGCTGGGCTCTCAGTTCCTGAAGCCGTTTGCTTTGAGTCATGGAAATCTCCGTAGAAACGCAAAAAGCCCGCGCGCGGCGGGCACCACTGCCGTTGCCGGCAGATTCGAGTCCGGTCAGACGCCCCGGGTGATGAGATGGGTCATGCGCGCCGCGCGCAGAGATTCCTGCAGCAGCTGCTGCGCCTTGCACGGCTCGACCTTCGGCGCGGCGGCGCGCGGCGGCTTGTCGTACGCCGACAGGTTCCAGAGGCTCGCGTCCGCCGTCGCGCCCTTCGTGACGCGGTCGGCCAGCCCCGCCGCCACCGCCTCGTCGGCCGAAAACCAGGTCTCGGCTTTCATGTACTCCGACCACATCTGCAGCTCGCCACCGGCGCGGTCGGCGTACTGGCTGGCGATCGATCCGTCGACCTTCTCCAGCATGGCCGCGATCTCGATCAGGTCCGAGGCATTGCCCAGCGCGATGGTCCACGCCTGGTGGATCATGACGAACCCTCCCGGCGCGATCTCGACTTCGTCGGCCGCGACCATGATCACGCTGGCAGCACTGGCCGCCAGGCCGTCGATGTGCGCGATCACGTTCGCCTTGCTTTCCCGGATCGCCTGGGCGATCGCCTGCGCGGCGAACACGTCGCCGCCGGGGCTGTTGATCCGCAGGTGAATCGCCTCGACATCGAGCGCGGCGATCTGCGGCACCAGCTGCTGCGCCGCGACCCCGCCCCAGTACTCGGCGGTCTGCTCGTCCGATACGATCGCGTCGTACAGGTAGATCGTCGCCGAGGAACTGTCGGCGGCGCGCACCACATCCACGCGCCGGCCAGCAGCGGCACGGTTGTCCTTAAGCAGCTGCAGGATTCGATGTTTCACGCGGCACCCCTTGATTCAGTTGGTCCCCGCCCTCGACCGGCGCAAGGTTCTCCATGCGGCGAACCTCGTTCACCGTCATCCAGCCGGGCTCGCCGGCACGCCCGAGTGCGACGCGATAGCTTTCGTTCCGGGTCTTGGTGTCACCGCGCTCGAGCCCGGACACGCTGAACTCGAGGAAGTTCGTCGTGCGCGTCGGCCAGAGCTTGCGGTTCAACTCCTGCTCGATCTTCACCAGGTGGCGCTGCAGGGTGAACTTCAGGAACCCGCGGCCCATGTTCTCGACACCGGATCCGAAGCTCGTGGTCTTGTCTGTATGGCCAACCATGAACGGAGGCACACCGTAGATCCTGCAGATGTCCTCGACCTGGAACTGGCGAGTCGCGATGAGTGCCGCATCTTCCGCGGTCATCGTGAGCTTCTCGACCTCGATGCCGCCGGTCAGCATCACCGTCTTGAACGCGTTGCGCGATCCCGAGTGGCGGCTCTCGAACGTCGCCCGGATCACGTCGAGCTGGTCTTTCGTGAGGTTCCCCGGGACCTTCAGCGCGAGGTTCGGACTCGCCCCGTTTCCGAAGAAGGCCTCGCTGTACTCGTCGGCCGCCATCGCGATCCGCATCGCCCGCGTGCCGGCGTAGCGCACCGGCGACATTCCGCGCTTTCCATCGAACCCCATGGCCGGTACGTGGATCATGTCGGCCGCCAGCACGCGCCGCGGGCCGATGCCGTCGTCGGTGGTGCGGACGTCGTACACGAGGTCGCCGTCGTCCAGGCGGCTGACCAGTACGTGGTCCGGGTTGATCGGCAGGAGACTCTCGACGCCCGCACTGCGGAAGGCCGGCCTCCGGATCTCCGCGAACATGTCCCCGTGCAGGAAGTAGGCCGCCGACATGAACTCCCAGAAAACCGCCGCCGACATCGTCGGATACGGCTCTTCGTTGAGCAGCCACCAGACATCGGACATCACCCGCGCGCGCTCGTCCCCGGTGCGCCGGTACTGGTGGATCGGCAGCGAGGAGATCGCGCCGGCCAGCAACGACACGCAGCCGTAGACGGCGCTGATCGACATGGCCGTGCGGGGACTGACCGACTGCCCGGACGGCCCGAGCATGGCGCCCAGCGCCTCGGCGAGTTCCTTCTGGGTGATGGGGCCGGTCCCGCTGTCGAGCCCCGAGTTCTGCACGGCACCGCGCCGGCGGGCGGCGTTCTGCTCGCGCAGGGCCGGCAGCGCGGCCGCGAGCACGGTCGCGTACTTCTGCTTCACCCGTGCCTCGTCGTACCAGGTCGCGCCGCTCACAGGACGATGATCCCGGGGGTGACGGCTTCTTCTTCGCGGTGCACGATCATTCGTCCGATCCCCATGACTGTGGCCACGATGCCGTCGACTCGACCTGTCGAGGTGCTCTTGTCGGGCTTCACGTTGCCGGCCGGGTCTACCCTGGCCGAGGCGTTGCTCGCCATCCAGCGAAGCACCGGGTTGTCGTTGTGCCGCAGCGCGCGGCTCACGATCAGCGTCTCGAGTTCCTTGCTGGGCGCGCTCATCGACGCGAACCCCTGCCCGAAGGCCACCACCGTGAAGCCGTCGCCGGCGAGCTGCGTCATGAGCTGCGCCGTGTTCCAGCGGTCGATCGCGAGCTCCCGGATCCGGTACCGCTGTCCCAGCTCGTTGATGTCCTTCCGGATCTGGTCCTGGTCGACCACGTTGCCCGGCGTTGCCTTGATGTAGCCGTCGCGCACCCACACGTCGTACGGCACGTGGTCGCGGTCGGCGCGAGCCTTGATGTTGTCCTGCGGCACCCAGAACCAGACCAGCACGCGCACCTGCTTGCCTGCGCGGAACACCAGGGAAAGCGCCGAGATGTCGGTCGTGCTCGACAGGTCGAGGCCTGCCCAGCATTCCGCGCCGTCCAGCGAGGCCATGTCGAACCGCTCCGCGCACTCGTCCCAGGCCTGCATCGGCAGCCAGCGCGTGGCCTGCTCGGTCCAGATGTTGAGCTCGAGCTGCTTGAAGGTGTTCTCGTAGCCGGGCACTTCCTGCGCCCGCTTGCACTCCTGCCGCATGTAGTCGAGCGACTTGCTGATTCCGAGGTTCGGGTTTGCTCGCGCCCAGACCTCCGGGTCCGTCCAGTCATCATCCCGCGAGGCGCCGTACAGCACCGGCAGGAACGTCTCGTCGTGGACGATGCCGTTTTCGACCTTCGTCGCGTAGTCGAAGAGCTCGTAGGCGATCGACTGGCGGTCGTACCCGGCCGTGGTGATGTTGAACTCGACCGGCTGCAGCCGCGCCGACATCGACGTATGCATCACGTCGTACAGCTCGCGCGACTTGTGCGCGTGCACCTCGTCGTTGATGACCCCGTGTGTGTTCAGGCCGTGCTTCGTTCCCGCGTCGGCCGACAGCACCTTGTAGCTCGCGCCGATCTGCGGCACGGTCAGCGATTGCTTGTACGCGAGCGATCGGCGACGCAGCTGCTCGGAGTGCGCCCGCATGCGCAGCGCGCAGTCGAACACCAGGCGCGCCTGATCCCGATCCGCCCCGGTCGAGTAGACCTGCGCGCCGGGCTCGTGATCGCTGAAAGTGAGCTTGAGCGCCACCCCCGCTGCAAGCGTCGATTTCCCGTTTTTCCGCGGGATCAGCACCATGGCGCTGCGGTACTTGCGCACCCACACGCGCGTGCCGTCCTGCAGTACCTTCAACCGCTGCCAGCCGAACAGCGGCCGGATGATCCGCTCGGCCTGCCACGGCTCGAGCTGGAACGGCCGGCCGGCGATCTGCCCTTCCGTGTGCACCAGGAACCGCGAGAAGAACTCGCACGCGAGATCCGCGGCGGTGCCGTTGAACCGGTACTCCTGTGTCGGATCGAACCACCCCGAGCCGTCCGGCTCGCCCTTGATGCGTGCGCGCAGCTGCTCGACCGACAGGCCGGCGGCAGCCGCGTGCGTCATTCCATCCACGGCCGGCAGCGTCGCCGTGCCACGGCCCTTGCTGCTCGTGGCCACGATCTAGTGTGTCGACCCCGGACCGAAAAACCGATCGTCCGAGTCCTGCGCCTGGGCGGGCATGTCAGGCCGCGGCGGGATGCCGGGCAGCTGCTGCTGGGTAGCCCCCGCGGACGCTGCCGCCACGCGCGTACGCGACGCCGGCGTGAGGCCGTACTCGATCGCGAACTTGCGCATCTCGACCATGGCTTCGCGAAGGATGCTCACAGCCGGATGCTTCTTCACCTGACCGCTCGATGTCTTGAACGTCATGCCCTCGGCCTGCACCTGCTGGCGCGCCGTGACGAAGCGCTCGTAGCTGTCGCAGTACGCCGCGAAGCACTGCTGGTCGATCGGACTCAGCAGCCCGAGCAGCTGCATGTGCGACTGGAGACGTATCCACTCGGACCGGGCAACGTCGCCCAGCCAGGCCGGCGGCTGCGCGAACCCGTCCGGCTTGGGTAACGTGGGCCGGCGCCGGCGACCCGGGTTTCCTTCGAGGGTGCGCTGCGCGTCGGTCTTCGGTCGACGACCTGCCATGACGACCTCCAGAAGAAAAACTTCCCCATTTCGCGAACGCGCGCGCGAGGGTAACTAGCCGGTCTATACCTTCGACGGCTCCAGACTTTTCGGCCCCCCCTCGGTCGCCGGCCCGACCAACCTCGCCCCTGCGCGCTCGATCCGCTGCTTCTCGACGTTGTGGCACGTCGTGCACAGCGCCTGGTGGTTCGAGGTGCGCCAGAACAGCTTCTGATCGCCCCGATGCGGCACGATGTGGTCGACCACGGTCGCTGCAGCCACGAAGTCTCGCGCTGCGCAGAACACGCACAGCGGATTCGCCCGCAGGTATTGCTCGCGGTACCGCTGCCACTTCGCCCCGTAGCCTCGCGCCGCTGCCGAGGGTCTAGCGCTATCGTCCAGCTGGCGACGTGCCTTCGTGTGCGCGTCACAACGCGCCCGGCCAGTGACCAGCTCGGGGCATCCTGCGTGTGCGCACGGCTTCAGCGGTGCGGTCGGCATTGAGGCGAGCGAGGCTTACGCACCGACGATCTTGCTGGTGAACCTGAGCGAAGATCGAAGGCGGCGCACCTAGTATTGGCTTTGCCTGTTGTGACAGTGCGCTCGCGACAACCGGAACTATACACGCGGCGCTCCTCGCGTCAATCCCTTGCCGCGCAGCGCGCGCATCGTCGGCCCGCGCAAGTTGCCAGTCACCTGGTCGCAATGACGTGCCGCGAACCGGAACACCTGCGTCCAGTCTCGCTCGAAGGTCTGGTGATCCATGCGCTCGCCGGGGCGCTCGATCGCATGGCGACGGGCGTGCTGGTTCGGATGCGCGTGCCCTGATCCACCGCATCCAGCACACACCGTCAGCGTGGCGTTCCTCGATTCAGCGCGCGGACGGATGCGCCGGCCATGCCTGACCTCCTGGCTGCCGCAGCCACCGCACATGCCACACCGATCGTTGATCCACTCGGAGATCACGCACCGAGCCACCGACCGGGTACGGAACGGCTCGGTGGCCAGCGCATGCAGCAGGCGCGTGTGCAGCCGAAGCGTCAACGCGAGCTCGAGGGCGCCCTCTGCCATCGACACGCAGTTCTGGTCATGCCCGTAGGCAGCACGCCATAGCGCGCGGGCCAGCTCGGCATCGACGCGCCTGGACACGGCCCGGTCATCGGCGACCGCCACGCTGCCACTGGACCGACGCAGCGCCATGCCGAACGCAGCCACGCGATCGATATCGCCCTCGCGCAGTTCGCTCATCGCCAGTGCAGACGTCTGCGACGCGATGCCGATCAGCTCCTCGGCTTCCTTCGGCTCGTTGCTCACACGGGCAGGTCTCCCATCGGATCGGGCTGCGGCGGGTTGTCCTGCTCGGGCGGCGTCCAGGCGTCGATGCCCGCCATGCCGATCCGGCCAGCAGCCAGATCCGCGGCGATCATCCGGCGGAAGCGCTGGTACTGCCCCTGAGCCAGCCGATACGCCCGTCGGTTCACCAGCTGCTGCAGAGACTCGGCCGCTTCGGCCTGGTCGCTGTGAGCCATGTTTTCGATCTTTCCCATTCCCCGGCCCTCTTCGTCACGGCGAGTTCAGTCGCACGGCGCTGCGCGGCGCTGCGCGGCGTGCGTGTGTGCGTGCATGTCTCTATTTCTCTCTCAGATAGCAAACATCAAAAACACAGACTGCAAGGCTCTGATCTGCATGGCTTTTCGGAAGAAGAGATAGCAAACAGAATAGAAAACAGGATCTCTAACATCCAAAACAGCCGAGGCCGCCCGCGCGGCGGCCTGTCGGGTCGCGAGAACCCGTCGTCTGTCCATGCTTCCAGCGGTGCGACGCGTCGCACCCGCAACCCGGACCCGCGGGCCCAGCTGGTGATCGAGGACCTTCCTCATTGCATTGACGCCCTGTCGGATTCGCCGAGCCATCGAGAGACGGCCTTCGTGAACTCGGCGCACGACATGCGCAACCACTCTTCGCGGGTCAACTGACCCTGATTGACCGCCTCCGGCGGCTCGCCCGGATAGAACACCACCCGCTGCCTGCCGTTGACCTCGAAGGCATCGACGCCACCCTCCCACGACATCACCCGAGGGATGCGCACGCCCGGGTTATGCACCAGGCCGTTCATGCTCTTGAGTTCCATCGAGAACCAGTTCGATGCTCGCGGAGCACGCTCTCCGTTGTGCCGGCACCAGTGCTGATACGCCTTGTAGATGTCCTCGCGCATGCAAGGACCGTAGGGCAGCGGCACGACGCCGACGTTCCATTCGCGCCAGAACCGCTCGACCGAGCTGCTCGACAGCTCGATCAGGTCCGTGCGCGCGTGCGTCTGCATCGGCTTCGTGTGGGCGTCGAAGTCCTCGAGGTCGAGGTCGAGCAGGTATTGGTACAGCGCCTGAGCGGTCGCCTCCTGCTTGCATGCATCGGCGATCGGCTTGTAGAACCCCTTGCCGTCGGAGTGCGGGTGCGGCGTCTTGATCACCATCTGGCGGCGATCGTTGCCGAACACCTTCAGCGGCACCAGGTTGTTCGAGAAGAACGTGAAGTTCGCGAGGTTGGCCTCGGTGCGCAGCGGCAGGCCTTTCTCGTTCACCTGGATCGTCTCCTCGGTCACAAGCGCCTTGAGCTGGCCTACGAGCTGGTTCGCCTCGGCCGGTGACACGACCTCGTTCGCGAGGATGAAGAGCTTCCTGGAAGCCCAACCGTTGAACTGGCTCTCCAGCTCGCGCTGGCCGATCTGGGTCGAATACTCGCCGTAGATCTTCGCCACGACAGACCAGAACAGGTTCTTCCCCGCGCCGTCGGGGCCATGCATCACCACCGCCGTGGCCATCTTCGTGCCGGGCTTCTGCAAGGGCAGCGCGATCCAGCGAAGGACCCAGTCGGTGATCGGCGTGTAGGAGGCTTCCTCTTCCCCGCAGATGTACTGCAGCAGCTGCAGCACCGGCTGCACGGCCACATCGTCCGCCTTCGGCTCCAGCGGCCACCCGCCGAAGAGATTCACGTGCGTGTCTTCGTCGACCGACTCGCTCGGATCGAACACCACCCGCTCGTCGATCACCACCCGCTTGTTCTCGGAGTTCTTCCAGGCGTTGAGGTACTTCACGCCGAACAGCGCCCCGATGTCGGGCAGCCGCACGACTCGCCGCGTCAGGCTGTCCCACGCAGTCTGCGTCGGATAGATCAGCGTGTATCGCTTGAAGAGCCGCGCAAGGCGGTCGGTGTCGAGATCGGGCGGCCCGCCGGGCACGTCGCCGTCGCCACGCGCGCGATCGGCCTTCGGCTTCGCGGTCGAGGCTTCGCCCTCCGGCGGTTCTGGCCGATCGGGTGGCTCGTCGCCTCCAGCAGTGCCGTCGTGGTCGCTGGTCTCGCGCGGCGCGGCGGCCACGTGCTCGAGGAAGGGCAGCAGCTGCGCCTTGACCGCGTCCATCGACTCGAAGACGTGCAGATCGTTCCAGTCCGTCCAGCGGCCCTCGTCGCGACGCGGATCGACGAACATGGGCGCCAGCAAGTACGTGTGCTCGACCGACTTCGTGACCGCATAGGCATCGTGCACGCCAGTGTTGCACCGGCACCAGTCGGGCCGCTCAGGTGCCAGCACCGGCATGGCGCGCTGCAGGCCGTCGGCCTGGTGGCGCTGGCAGACGGTGTACGCATCATCATCGGCCGCGACTACGATCGGGCTGTTGGGATAACGCTTGCGCAGCACGCGCGCCACAGCGAGCAGGTTCCCAGCGTTGAACGCCACGAAAACCGGCACCGAGTGGGCGGTAGCCATGCGCAGCGAGAGCGCGGTGGCCACGCCCTCGGCCAGCAGCAGCGTCTGCCCGTCACCGAACACCGTGCCCAGGCGGCACGCGGCGCCCTGCACCTCTCCGCCCTTGTTGAACTTCTTCATGCCATCGGGCGCGATCTTCTGCAGGCAGGACAGCCGAGCAGGATCCTCGGCGTACATCATCATCGGGACAAGCAGCGTGCCATCTGCGAAGAAGCGCAGCCCGCGTTCGGCCGCCACCTTCTTCCGCTCGAGGTACGGCGATGCTGCCTCTGCCACCCCGGACTGCCATTGCATCGCGGCCCGGTTCGCGGCCAGCTTGGCTCGCTCGCGCCGCTTCTCTTCCTCGCGGCGAGCGCGTTCCTCCTGCTCGCGCCGCATACGCTCGACCTCGGCCGGGTCGTACTTCGACCAGTCGGTTTCGATCTCGACCGACTCCCCGCCCCATCGCCAGTCGCCGTAGCGGCCGACAACGTGCCGATCGCCGTTGCGGGCGATGAACTCGTGCAGCACGTACCAGCATCGGCCCTTCGGTCCGAAGCGGACGATCTTGCCGGTGACCTTGAGCGGCGTCGGCGGATGCAACCCCGCCGCCGCCATCTGGCCGATGACCTGGTCGAGTTCCGCCATCAGTCGAGCATCCCGAGCATGATCCGGAATGACAGCGAGGCCCACAACGGATCAGCCTTCGCCAAGCGCTCGATCTCGGCACGCTCCTGGTCGTCGCATTCGTGCAGATCGGCGACGCGGCCGACGAGCTGTCGGAGGCTCGGCCGGCGCGGCAGATCAGCGACCGATATCGCCCTCATGGGAGGCGGGTTCAGGTCGAACACGTCGCGCGCGACGGACGATTCTGGAGCTTGCTTCCGGCCAGTCGCGGTGCGCACGAACGTTCAACCCTTGCCAGGGCGCGGCAGGCCCCACGCGCGGATCTCGCTGGCCAGAAACGACGGCTTGCATCCGACGCGAACCGGCTCGGCATTCCGAGGAGCGACCAAGCGCGCATGTAGACGAACCGATTCGGGCCGGTCCATGTAGGTGAGCTGCAGGAAGCCGTCCTGCGAGTAGTCGATGACGCGCGCGGGACGGCCCGACGGCGTGACGACCTCGATGCCGGTGCGGATCCAGCTGACCCGCCCCACCCCGAAGGACATGGAGCCACCCCTGCTAGAGTTCACGTCCCCACGTTCACTCATCACAGGAGGGCTCCATGAGACGGCTCAACCGAATCCCGAAGGCGGTTTTGACTGATGACGGTGCTGCAGCCATCCTTACCTTTGAGTTTCGCGATGTCGCGACCGGCAAGATAAAGCTCGAGAACATCGAAGTTGAGAGGCGTGTCATGCGAGACGTTCTCGGCGCGACGCTCGCAGCGGCCGCAGCATTCGGAAGCAAAGCACCAGAACCGCGACGGCTACCAGACACGACGCTGGAGCAATCCCTCCCAATGCCGTCGAGCGAGATCGCAGCAACGTTGTTGAAGGGCTCGGGACCGGCGATCCTGGTTCGAGTGGGCTGTCAAGATCTATCACTAAGATTCCCTGACTCCAGATCCTGCGAACTCCTCGGTATGCATCTTCTTGCTCTGGCGAAGGCGGCCAGATCTTGATCCACGCCGTCACGAGCCCACCTCGAAACGTCCTGACCAGGTCACAGGATCGGTGCTTCGCTGCTCATGCCCGCGAGAGACGACGACGACATCAGTCAGGTAACCAGGTCCCAGCTGTGCCTCGCGGCTGATCCTGTCCGGAAAGGGCACGCGACCGGCGGCCGGACAATCGGTCAACTTGAGACCTTCAACAGAACGCTTCCTCGCGCGGAAGAATGCGAGGAGCTCGTCGAGTTGCTCTTGCGTGTACTGGCTCATCACTCGTCGTCCCTGAAAATAAATCTCAGACGCGCCTCATGAAGCCGGCAACCAAACTGCGAAAGCCACTCGACCATCTTCCATCGAAGGTCGGAGCGCGCCAGCCAGCGCTCGAAGCCTGTCGTTCGGTCATCCATCGCTTACCTCGAATAGAAAGCCCGCGCGCCCAGGTTCAGCGCGCGGGGAAAGCCGGTCCGCTGGAGGAGGTAACGGACCGGGTCGGAAAGATCAGGTGTTTCCACGGTTCGCCGCCCGCTCCGCAGCCTTCAGCAGCGCACCGAGGTTCGCCGATGCCTTCTCGATCGCCTCAGCCAGGCGGTCGCGCTCGATCGCCGGATCGAGCGGCTTGCATTCGTAGCCAAGCTCACCGGCGAGCCACTGCATCGCGCCGTGGTAGCCCGCCAGCCGGGCCGATCGCAGCAGCCAGACGACCTGGTCGGGCGAGAACTTCTCCGCACGGTTCGGGCTGAGCATGTCCAGCAGCTTCCGGTGCGCGCTCTCGACGGGCATCTCCGGCCAGAGCTGACTGCCAACCACCTTTTCCCCGCCCAGCGCCCGTACTGCGTCGCTCAGGGCGTCGTTCATTGACTCGATGATCAGCCCGAACTGGGGATCGACGGCTGCTCTGAGACGTCGACCGTGGCACGAAGTGAAGCGCCTCCGGGCTCTCGGTCACGTCGAACATGACCGCCATCTGACCGCTTCCGAAGGCTTCCGAATTCTTCGGAACCGTTCGGAAACCCTTACCGGATGCGAGATTGGATGATGTGGTCATGTCAATTCAACGTTCACAGGAGGGCTCCATGGCCGATGGGCCGAGCTTCGCTGACGCCCTGTTCCGGGTTGAGCACGCCAAGTCGCACGTCCAGGAACTGGACGGGATGATCGCGGCCTATTGCAAGCGCAAGCTCTACACCGTCGTGAGAAAGCCAGATCCGCTCTATCGCACGCACTACCTCGACTACCTGCGCCGCGTCGAACCACTTCCACGTCGCATCGCCGCCATCGCCGGGGATGCCATCACCGGCCTGCGCGCCGCACTGGATAACGCGGGGTTCGAGATAGCGGTCGCGGTCGGCGCCAGAGGCAAGAAGGCGCATTTCCCCTTCGGCGACACACTCGAAGAGGTCAGGAGTCGGAAGTCGAATCTTTCCAAAGACATCCCGGTCGACATCTTTGAACGCATGGTGGCGTTTCAACCATACCGCGGTGGCAATACCACCCTCTGGACCCTGAACAAGCTTGCCAACATGCACAAGCACACCGTCCTCGTTGAGGCAGTCTTCGAGCCCTTCCAGCTCACCTATCGTTCCAACGGCACGGTGCTGACCAAGTCGATCGTCTGGGATCGCACGGCAGATGAAGTAGAGATCGCCTGGATAAGGCGTGACGACCCTCATCCGGAGTACCAGCTCGAGGTCGCCGCGGACATACGCTTTGTGCCGATCACTGAAGCGGGCGAGCTCGGCCCAGAAGCGCTTCGATTTCTCACCGACGCTTGCAGCGAAGTCGAGCGCGTCGTGCTGAGTCTCGAAGCGGAGTGGCACCGACTCGGGCTGAAGCGGTGATCGGGCAGGAACCGCTCGGAAAGCCTTACCGGATGCGAGATTGGATGATGCGGGCATGCTCTTTCCTTCAGACCGCTTCGGCCGCTACGTAATCGACAAGAGGCCTGCCCTTTGCGTGCGGCCATGCAGCATCGTCAACGCGATGCCAGTTCACGTCCGGCCGCAGCTCCTCGACAGAAACTTGTGCAGCAAGTTCTCTTTCGACGGCCGGACAGCGGTCCGCCGGAAGACGCCCGGACCGGACCCACTGATTTACGGCCTGAGGTGTTACCCCCAGCTTCATGGCCAAGTCGGCCTGTCCACCCGCCAGCCGGCACGCTTTTTCGATGGGAGTCTCTTCGCTCATGCCGCAATTAAAGCAACGCTTTACTCTTGATGTCAAGCGACGGTTGCTTTCCTCTTCGCGGGCGAGTGAACACACTTCGCCCATGATCGATGCTCAATTGCTCCGAACAAGGCTGGTGCACGCGATGGACACTGCGCTGCCTCGTGTCACATCGACAGCGATGGCCGAGGCGTGCAAAGTCTCTCCTCAGGCCGTGCATGGCTGGCGGAAGACCGGGCTTATAGACAAGAAGCATTTGGCGACGATCGCGCGGCTCACAAAGCAGCCAATCGACTACTTCGTAGGCGCAGGACCGTTCAACCTGGAATCTGCCGTTGGTTTGCAGCCCGATGAGCTGGAGGCCATCAGATGCCTGCGCGACGCAGCCCCCGAGTGGCGCGCGTACGTGCTAGCGCTGGCGTGCGTCGACAAGAGCGCCCAATCGGTGCTTCTGCAGACAATGAGGACCGCGGTGCCGGACACGAAGGTAGAAAAGGCGCTGGGCCAGACGCCCAGGGCGGCGGCACGCAAGCAAGAAGGTACTCGATAAGCTCCGGAAGTAAAGCTACGCTTGACATCATAAATAAAGCGATGCTTTAATTCCTCCCGCGCCTCATCCCGAGGCAACGGAGGAAGCGATGGCACCCGCCCCAACCGCACCGCTCTACCGCATCACCCCCCTGACGCCTGACCGGTCGCTTCGCTGGCAGGAAAGCGACCCGATCGATGTTCCCCGCGGACACGTCCCCGCGGTGTGTTCAGCGTTGCGCCGAGCCGGCATCAGACGCGTCCGGCTGCAGGTGGTCACCGACGAGCTCGAGCTGCTTGACCTGGTCGCCGACCAGAACCTCCCGTGGCTCATGCGGAGGCAGGCAGCGTGAACCCGGCCCCCTTGCTCGCGACATTCATTGTCCGCCGGCGGCGTGCCGGCTCCACGGCCACCGAGCGCCGGTATCCCGCTCGGGTGATCTCGATGGCAGGCGACCAAGTCGAGATCGCCTACCTGCAGGACGACGGCACGATCCGCAACACCGCCGCCAACGCCGACCAGGTGCAGGTGCATCAATGACCGCCCGCATCTACGCGCACCCGACCGCGACTGGCGACGACATTCACCGCCTGTATCGCGAGCACAGCCTGGTGGCCATCAGCAAGCCGACGAAGGCGCGACGCCGGCAGGCCTTCGTTGTGGAACTCACCCCGCTCGAGCGCCCGCTGTGGCTCGCTTCCTCGCAGCAGGTGGTGCGATGACCGAATACACGCAGGAGCAGGTCGACGCGATCAAGGCAACGGAGTCCGCGCTGTTGGATTTCTACAGCGCGCTATGGTCGACCTTCAGCGACGGTGCGTGGTCAGAGACTTGGCGCGTGGCTAGCGCTCTGGCCGGCCGCGACCTTGACGTGGTGACAATCGGCGAGCTGCAGCGCTTGGTGCTGCAGGAGACACGATGAACCTCCGCTCGCTACCCCGCCTCGCCGGGCTTGTAGCAGTGCTCGGTCTGCCCCGTTTCGCGGCATACGCGGTTGTAGGCCGACCGCTCCATGAATCGGAACATGGGTCCGCTGGGCATGTTCTGAACCGCATCGAGGCGCCGTTGGAAGCTCGCGTCGTCCAGATCCAGCCGCTCGCTCATCAGCTTTGCGAACGCATCTTCGGCAGCCTGAGCCTGGACTTCCTTTCCCTTGAAGTCGGCGGCACGACTCGACGTCGACACGAGCACTGCGGCCAGCGCCAACCACGGCACCCACGGCCCAGAAGCGCCAGCAATCGCCGCGAGCGCTGCGCTGCCGAGGACGATATCCACAACGTACGTGAGCACGTGGCACCAATGCCACAAATTGCGGTGCTGCGCGGTTACTACGACACCGTAGCGAGCCGCCCATTCGTCCTGATATCGGCTTTCGGGTTCAAGGGTGAGACGCATCGCATAGCTCCAGGTTTCGGCGGCTTCGGTGGAGGCTTTGGTGGCGTCCACCGACGGTCGTCCGGTTTCGGGGTTTCCATGGGCGCGGTCTCACGTGCTGGCAGGGTTGGTTGTCGCGACCGCCATGCTACTCGGAGCACTCGCGCCCGCCAACACTGCGGAGGGCGGTCATGAACCTCCGCCAGCGCCACACCCTGGCCACCGGCCTGCGGCGTCGCACCGACCGGCCCGCCGTGGATACGTATCCGACCGCAGCGACCTGGACGGTGGCGATCGCCGCGTGTGTCGCGTTCCTTTCGATCTGCGCCGCTCTGGACGCCCGGGACGCTGCGCTGGAGGGCCGCGAATGCGCCGCTCAGCAACGATGACCGTCGTGCAGCGTCCGCTCGATCTACCCGTGCCGGAGATCACCGAGGAGCAGCTGCGCGCCGCACATCGGCATCTGAAGATCCTGCGCCCGTTCGAGGAATACATGAACACGCTCTGGGGGCCGCCGCTCTTGCGCTGCCAGGCACGAGCCACGATGCGCCGAGCGGGCCAGCGCTGATGTTCCGCCCGGAAGACCTCCTGCAGATGACCAGCACCGCGGTTGCGCCGACTCCAGCGCGACGGATTGCCCGCCGCACGGCCGCCGGCGCCGAGGCGAACAAGAAGGCAGCGCGCGAGCGCTATCGCCGCATGAGCCCGGAGGACCGGGCTTCCTACAACCAGCGCATCACCGACCGCCGTCGGGACCGCGCACAAGAGCAAGGAACGGTATGAACGCCCCCGAACAGGTCGAGCAGCCCCCGCTGGTGCAGTACATCGCGCACAGCCAGATCCACCCGAGCCCCACCAATCCCCGGCAGGTGCTCGAACACCTGAACGAGCTGGCGGACAGCATTGCGCGGGTCGGCGTCCTTCAGCCGATCCTGGTGCGGCCCCACCCGACGCTCGTAGACCAGTACGAGATCCTCTCTGGCCACCGCCGGCACGCAGCGGCCGCGCTGGCGGCAGAGAATCTGCAGAAGCCGAAGCCCGCCCTGCCCTGCCGGATTGTCGAGCTCAGCGACGAGCAGGCCGCCGAGGTGGCCCTCGTCGAGAATCTGCAGCGCGACGACCTGTCGCCGCTGGAGGAGGCGCTCGGCTACGGACGCCTGGAGCGCGAGTTCGGGCACTCCAGAAGGCGGACACGAAGCTGAAGCCCTCCCAGGTGCGCGAGGTGCTCGACTACACCGGGCACGTGCGCCCGAGCTCTGGCCTGGTCGTGCTCAACCAGAAGCCCGAAGGCAGCACCAAGACGTGGAACCAGCTGGCGAAGTCCGCCGGCGTCGAGATCGAAACCATTGCGATCGTCGACAAGGAACGCGGAAAGGTTCTGGTCGCCGCACGAGGCGAACAGCTCAGGGAGGCGCTCGAGGCGAAGGGGCTGAAGGTCGAAGATAAACCGCAGGCCGCACTCAATCGCGAGGACACATTCGACGAGCAGCGCGATTCGTTCGACGCCGCGAACGAGGCGATCGCCGCGATCGCTATCTCGCAGCTGGTCGATGCACCGACCGTCTGGCGGACCGTTGCCTTCAAGGTGATCAGCGCACCAAAGGTCTACCAGATGAAGATCGCGCAGGCTGCCGGCATGCCGGAGCTGGTGGAGTACGCCGAAGGGTGGCAGCAAGGCGCGCGGCAGATGATTGACGCTGTCAGTGACCCCATGATGCTGCGCCGTCTGATCGCGGCCGCAGCACTCGTCGAAGACATGCGCTCCGAACTCGACGACGACTTGAGCGATGAGTATGCCGATGTCTGGGTGTTTCAGTCGCCCGACTTCGACCGCGCGTGCTCCGAGGTGCGCATCGACGCCCCGGCCGAGCGCGCGAGGATCCTCGCCGAAAGGGCCGCGCTGCAAGCCGCAGCTGAGGACGTGACGGAGCCGGAGCCCGCACCCGAGCAAGCCGCGCCTGCGAAGGCGAAGCGGGTGCGATCGAAGAAGCAGAAGGCCTCTGACCCCACTGATATCGGCTCCGCCGACGCCCAGGGCGAAGGAGTCGACGCATGAGCGTGAGCGAGGAAATCATCGAAGCCTTCAGGGCCGCCCGTCGACCTCTGACACTTGAGGAGGTACTCGACGAGACGGGCGTCGAAGACCGGCACAAGGTGCGCGGCCTGATCTACCACCTGGTCAACAAGGACCGGCTGCAGAAAGCCGAGATCGCGAGTGACGGCGCCAGTCGGTGGAAGCTGCCCGACGGATCGGCAGAGGCTCCGCCGGCGGATGTGCAGAAGACGGACATCGAGCGACAGGTGGTCGCCCATACCAGGGCCCAGAGAATGCGGGAGCTCCCGGATCGCACAGCACCGCCTCCGACCGTCGCCTCGATGATGGCTGCATCGCTGGGTCCGGATGCGCTGCCTCAGGTCTGCGTGAACTTCGGCACCGCGACGGTGGTGATCACCTGCGGCGATGACGTCGTGAAGATCGAGACGCTGGCAGCCGCGCAGCACCTGCACGCGCAGATGGAGCAGGCGATCGCCGCACTGGGAGCGCTTGATGGCCGATGAAGCTGACCAGGCGCAGTTCGTCGAGGCGCGAGATCTCGCGCTGGCACTGCGGCAGCGTCACACGACGCTGACCGCGACGGGCAAGTGCTACAGCTGCGACGAGCCTGTGCCCGACGGGAGGAAGTTCTGTAACAGGGACTGCCTGGACGATTTCGAGCGCGTCGAGGCGGCCCGCAAGCGTGGAGGGCGCGTCGGTGATTGACCTGTTGTTCTACGGCAGCGTGCTGCTGCTGGCGGTCGGGTGCTGGCTCAAGCTGGCCGAGTGGGCAAGCCGGGAGGTCGAGTGGTTCGATCCGGCGCACCGGCTCGAATCTATCCACGACGAGACGGTCGAGGGAAGGAAACGCAATGACTGGTGAGAAGGTCGAGACGGTCCACGTAAGCATGCCGTTGCACCTCACGCCGGAGATGATCAAGGCCGTGCGGGCACACCCGACGACCAAGGCCACAGACAAGGACGACGAGCACACCCGCATCGGCTGGCTGTTGTGCGCGTGGGATGTGCTGGTGGCCAACCGACCAATGGACACGACGAAATGAGCGGAACCAGAGAGCTCTGGGCCGAGCTGCTGCCGTTGCTGCAAGCCTTTGTGGCGGGCATGCCCATCCAGCGCAAGGACTTCTGTGGCCGGTGGGTAGACACCGATCAGATGCACTCACTGCTGCGCGGGGGCAGGTACCGACTGAAGCCGGACAAGAGTCGCATGGGGGTGTGGACGCGAAGCTTCGTCCTGACTCATCCCGGCGACGTCAACGGCGCGGTGGGCACTGGCACTCTGCGGTGGGAAGGCGCCGATACCGATACGCCAAAATGGCCGACCGTGCACGGCATGACGTTCACCAGCGATCCGCTGTTCACGCCCAACGAGGATCCGAAGCCATGAGCGAAGCCTGGAAGTGGAAGCCGCCCACAGTCATGTGCGACACGTGCCGCGCGAAGCCGGCGACACGGTGGTTCATGGACACCAGCGTCGCCGTTTGCGATCAGGCGGACTGCTACCAGCGCCAGACGGATCGCTGGGATCAGATGCTTGAAGACCAGGCCGAAGACCACAGGTGGCAATGACCCCGCGCGAACGCCCCATCATCTTCTCGGCCCCGATGGTTCGCGCGATCCTCGACGGCAGCAAGACGCAGACGCGGCGGATCGTGAAATGGCCGGCCTGGGCGCAGCCGCACCCGGAAGTCTTCGCCCGCGACCTGCGCGACGGGCAGGAGGTCTGGTACGTACCCGGTGGCGATCAGCCGTCGAAGGTGATGCGCCGCCCCTACGGCCAGCCCGGCGACCGGCTGTGGGTGCGCGAGACGCTGGATTTCGATGACGCTCGCGGGCACTTCTACAAGGCCACCGGGACGTACGTCGGGCCGCCGCTGGACTACGAGCGCGAGCCGTCCCCGCAGAACGGACTACCCTGCCGCGCAATCCCGTCGATCCACATGCCCCTCTGGGCCAGCCGCATCACGCTGGAGGTCACCGGCATCCGCGTCGAGCGGCTGCAGGACATCAGCGCCGCCGACATCGTGGCGGAAGGCGCGTGCCCGCCGGTCGGGACGCCCCGGGCGCACGGCGTTGTAACAGAGCAGTTCGCGCGCATCGAATGGCGCCGCCTCTGGGAGTCGATCAACGGCCCCGGATCGTGGGAGGCGAACCCGTGGGTGTGGGTGCTGGAGTTCAAGCGGTGCTGACCCTCACCCCCGAGGAACTGCTCGACCTCACCGGCTACCAGCGCGCCTGCGCACAGCGTCGCTGGCTGACCGCACGCGGGTTCGTCTTCGAGGTGCGCGCCAACGGCACGCCGGCCGTCCTGCGCGCGCACGTGGAGCGGCGCATGGGCGCGCTGGCATCGACGACCGAGACGGCAGCCGAGCCTGACTGGTCGGCGCTATAGTGACGCGCATGGGCCGCCCGCGGAAGACGAACACCGACCTGCCGCCCCGGATGCGCCTGCATCACGGGGCGTACTGGTACGTGGCCGGCAGCCCGCAGACCTGGACGCGACTCGGCAAGGATCGCGCGGCCGCGCTGCTTGAGTGGGCGCGCCTCGAGGGCGCCGCCGCTCCTGCAGCCGTGGCCACCGTGAGCGCGGCCATCACCCGCTACCGGCGCGACCTGCTGCCGAAGCTGGCCCGCAGGCTGGCGATCACCTCCAGCTGGTGCGCGACAGTCGCCTCGGCCGAGCGCAACTGGTGCGTGCGGATCCCGAGCATGAGGATCAGCGCGGCATAGCAGACGGCCGCGATTGCCAGCGCGGGGTGGCGGATCAGCCAAGCCATCATCCGACGGCTACCCTGCCCGTTCCGTCCAGCCGCAACACCTGCCGGCGGTTGCGATCGCCGAAGCTGATGTGCACCCAGCGAGCCCCGGAGGCGGAGCGCTCATCGATCAGCTGGTCGAACTTGATGCTCGACCGGGCGAGCGTGTCGGTGATCTGCGACGGACTGCCGAACTGCGGCGCCACGAAGTCGACGGCTTCGCCGAGCACGTGCTGCGAGTTCGACTGGCCACCGACAGCGGCATTCAGCCGCGGCGACCGGTAGCCACTAGACACGATCACCGGCACCGGGTGGCCGACGATCGAGGACAGCAGCGTGCGCACCTCCTCGAGGCCGGCCGTGGTGCGCCGGAGAGCGTCCATCACCTCCGGGGGCGGCACGTTCTCCAGGCCTCGCGCGATGGCGGTGGCCGAGTCCGTCAACTCGCGCAGCGTGAAGTTAGGCGAGAGATTCATGACGTGCCTTTCGACGGTCTACAAGATCGAGAGCGAGGTATGTGGCGAGCGCCCCGAGTTTCGGGAGGTCGCCCCACTCCTCGGGGAAGAACGGCGCCAGCGCAAGCCAGGCGGCGAAGGTGGCCAGCACCAGGTGCAGCAGGCGGATGCCGTGATGCGTGTCCAGCGTCATCGCGTTGATCGCCAGCAGCGACCGCCAGCCGATCGACAGGCCGAGCAGGATCTGCACGATCTCGATCATTCGCCACCCCCGAGGCGACGGTCGGCGATCTCAGGCAGCCGGCGGAAGGCCCAGGTCAGCGCCAGTTCGGCAAACATGCCGATGAAGAAGGCCAGCCCGAGGTGCAGCGCGGGCGGCAGATTGAGGTAGTGCGCGGTAATCGGCGTGCCCGCCGCCGCCGCCAGCGTGCAGACGACGATCGACACGAGCATGCGCGGCAGCGGAACACCGGGGAGGAACGATCGCGCCGCCATCGCCCCGGAGAGACCGAGCAGCAGCACCGGCAGCGGGACGCCGAGCCAGGCGAGTGATAGGCCCGACAGCCAGACGCCCGACATCCCAGACCCGGCGGCAATCGCCGCCGTGGTCGCGTGGTCGATCGTGTCCGGCGCGCTCATGCTTGATCCGGCGTAACGCGCACAACGTTCGTGCCGTCGCTGTAGATGATTGCGTGCCGCGCGGCGGCCACGATCACGCCAGCGCCGGTCGGCCCGATGAACTGCAGCCCGAAGCCACCGGTCGTGTTGTTCTGGACGATCCACTCCTGCTCGGCGAGCGGCAGCTGGATATTCCGCTGCACGGTGAGCGTGCCGGTGAAGCGCAGGATCCGGCAGCGCGCCTGCTCGGCCGTCAGCACCTGGTTGGCGTCTGTCATCGCGAGCTGCAGCCGCCCCGCTGGCTGGGTGGCTGGCGTGATCCGCCAGTCGGTGTAGCTGGTCACCGTCGAGGCTCCGGTGACGATCTGATAGAGCGGGATCCGGCCGGCCGTGAAAGCCGTGGTGTTTGCCGACACAACGCCGGCCCGGGTAGCCTCGACGAAGTTTGTGGTCGATGCGCTGAGCGCAACAGTGCCGTTCGCGATCGTCGTGAGCACGCCGTCGACCAGCATCTTGCCGCCATAGAATCCCCACGTGAGCGCGGAGCTGGTCGACGCGCGGCGGCCGAACAGCATCGCCGGCGAGGAGGCGTCGCCCAGTGCGCTGGCCTGCGCGGCAGCGCCCGAGGTGTTCGCAGTCACCAGGTCAAGGTTCGTCGCTGAATTTGCCATCAGATGCTCCCTTGCAAGACGTATCCGCGCCCGACCAGCGCGCTGTTCTGGAAAACCCGCACATACACGATGGACTGCAGCCCGCCGGCGTCGGTGGTCTGCTGGGCCGCGGTGTAGGTGGTGGTCTGGGCCGTCACACCGGCAATGGTTCGGCGCAGCACGGAAAACAGGCTGTTCCAGATCTCGACGTCGTAACTCTCGCTGGCCTCGCCCAGCGGCGGATCGTAGAAAGCCGGCAGGTTCACGCCCAGGCGCGATCGGCGGCGCCATGTGATCGTGAGGTCTCCGGCCGCGTTGCGGCCGCCGCCCAGCTCGACCGGGGCGAACGGCTCGAGGTTCACGCCGGTGTAGGTGAACGACTGCGGCGCGGTCTCTTGCACCGTGCGGCCGATCGAGACCGGGCGGAACAGGCGCGCCGCGTTCAGGTCAGCCGGGAAACGGCGAAGGGCTGCCGCGGTCAGCAGCACCACCCTCTCGCCGATCACGTGCGTGGTCATCGCCCGCTCGGTACCGCGGCGGCCCCGCAGCAGGCCGCTCAGCTGGTACTTGTTCGGGGCGTACAGCAGCGCGCCCTTGAACTGCAGGATCTCGGCTCCGATCATGATCGCGTTCGCGCCGTTGAGCACGGCGGTCTCGGTCGCGCTCGACAGGCTGCCTTCAATCATGTCGACGTTGACTAGGTTGGTTTCGTCGAACATGTGCGGGTTCGCGGCGGCCGGCATGGCGCTGATCGCGTAGCCGATCGCGGAGGCATTCACGATGGCGCCGTTCTCGTCGTAGGTCGCCCCGTCGTCGGCCGAGCGGTAGATCACCGCCCCGCGCCAGCCGTCGGTGAGACCGGCTGCGGCTCCGTAGAAGCCGAGCGAGTTGTCCTCGTCGCGCAGGAGCGGAATGTCCATCGGCGCGAAGAACGTCGCCGGCGGCCGGCGCACGTCATCCGAGGGCACCAGCGCCGAGCCGCCGGTGACGGACTGGGTGTAGACGCTGGCTTCTTCGGCCACCGCCTCGAACTCGATCACCCCGGATCGGCTTTCGGTCTTGCGCTGGATCCGCAGCGTGTGCGTCGTGCCGTTGCGCGCCACCGTGACCACGTCGGCCGGTTCCAGAGCTGCGTACTGCCTCGAGGTGCGGAACGTGTAGCGCTGGCGCTGCGTCCAGGCGTCGTACATCAGGGTCTCGGCGATCGCGCGAGCCCGGTCGGCCGACATGGCGATCGCCATCTCGACGGCGGTCTGCTGCCGGGACAGGGTCGTGATCCGCTGCGACTGCTGGGTGTTCTGCTGGTAGTCGGCATCCTTGTCGATGTAGACCACCGACACCACTGCCGGCAGCTCCGGCTCCTGCTGCCGGCTCATCGACAGATCGTCCGGCAGGCTGTCGCCGGCGCTGGCAGCCGCCAGGTCATCGGCCGGGATCGTCACCACCGACGCACCGCCGCGTTTCCTGAAGACGATTTTTCCATCCGACTCGATCGCGTCGAAGTTCGCGAGGCGCTGCAGCGGCTCGATCGCCGAGCGCACGCTCATCTGCTGCCCGACCGCATAGCCGTCGACCGCGTCCGTGAGCGCGGTCACATCGATGTCCCCAGCGCCGAGTCCGGCGCGCGTGCACAAGTCCGACACGATCGTCGACAGCGTGACCACTGAAGGCGACAGCACCCCGAAACGCCAGATTGCGGACAACGCGTCCGGATTGAGGCCGGTGTCGTCCGACACGAACACGGCCAGACCGTTCGTGACGACCATCGATCCGTACCCTTCATTGTTCGGCTGGTTGAACGCCGTCCAGTTGACGCCGTCATCGTCCGACGTTGCAGCCGCCGAGGTGAGGCTGGCGCCGCACGCCACGAACCTTTCCCCGTCGAACTCGACCCCTTTCCAGGTGCCTGTCGGCATGCTGTTGGTCGCCCACGAGGCGCCTGCATCGGTCGATCGCGCACCCTGGACGGCCCCGGTGCGGACGGCGACCAGTGCCGTCCCGCTGAATGCGAGCTTGGTCCAGGTCGCGCCGAAGCCGATGCTGGTGCCCAGACTCCAGTCGGTTCCGAAGAGCGAGATTGCGGTGGCACCGGTGGCCGCCAGCGCGACCCACTGCGATCCCACCCAGCAGACGTCCACCCAGGCGACGGCAGACGGCGCGGCGACGGACGTCCAGACCTTGCCGTCGTAGGAATAGCCGAAGCCGTTCTGTCCGACCGCGACCCAGATCGAGCCGTTGTACCGAACCCGGGCGCACTGGAGAGCGGGCGCGGTAATCTGCGTCCAGGAAAACCCGCCGTCTGCGCTCCAGTAGAAGTGGCCGCCCGCCGACACGACCCACAGCCCTCCGCCGTACGTGATGTCGAACCCGTTGTTTGCGGTCGGGCCGAGGGCGAGCAGCGGCGACCACGTCACGCCGCCATCCTCCGACCGGGTGATTCGGCACGGCGCGCCCACATCCAGCGCGATGATGGTGTCGCCATCAGTGGCTGCTGCCACGTAGCGCGTGATGCTGGCGGTGTACGGCATCGTGCCGTAGGCGACCTGGCTGCCGGTGGTCCCCGCAGCCACGATCTCCGCGGTGATGTTGGGCCTTCGGTTACCGTACGCCTCGAGCTGCAGGTCGCTGAACACCAGATAGGCGCGCCCGCGATAAGCCGGCACGTTGCCCACGCCCAGATACGCCTCCAGGGTCGGATCGGGAAGCTGGGTCTCGTTTCCGGGGTAAAAGGTCAGGCCGGGCGCGAGCTGGGCGCTGGCCGACGCGGTCAGCGTATCGGCCGATGCGCTGACGTTGTAGACCAGCTTGCCGTCCGCCCAGATCCTGCGCACGCCGGTGATGGGCCCCTCGCCCAGCATGATCGCCATCGAGACACGGTAACTATACGTGGTCTGGGTCTGCGACGGCCCGCCCTTCCCGACCTCGTTCGTCGTGACGGTCTCGATGAGGTCGGTCGACCAGATCACGTTCCCAGCGACGCGCGTGGTGCCGTACAGGATCGGGATCGCGACCCCGTACTGGCTCTGCTGCGCCCGGAGGTCGCCCACGCGCGGCCCGACCTGGTCGGGCAGCGAGCCGGGGAACAGCAACTGCCCGACGACGCTTCCGACGGTCCATCCGATCGCGGCATAGCCGGCCGGCGCGAGTGCGGCGCCGGCAGCAGCAAGGGCAAGGACAGCCATCAGGCGACTCCGGCGTAGCGGTAGACCTGCCGGGTGCGCGAACGCCAGGCGGCCGAGTAGCGGTGTTCGACGCAGGCACCGACGTGTGCATACGCATGCACGATGGTGTCCTCGCCGGTATAGATGCCGAGGTGTTGCTCCTGCGCCGGACCGACCAGGAACCCCATCAGCAGGATGCAGCCGGGCTCGATGTCATCGATCCGCAGCAGGTGCTCGTCGCAGATGCGCCGGAGCATGCCCTGGTGCGGGATGCGCCCGTACCCCTGCACGTCAACGTGCGCGATGTCGAGCTCGCGCGCCACGCCGATGATGAGGCCGGCGCAGTCCACGCCGACGCCGTGCAGCCGTGCCTGGTGCTGGTACGGCGTTCCGACCCAGCGCCGCGCCTCGGCCACCACTGCTGCGGCGGCGATCAACCCGGGCCCCGGAGGATGGCATCCTGCCCGGGCAGGTCAGCCTCGCCTCGGAAGTTCACGTGGTTCGCGAACTTCGAGATGCATGTGGCCTTGAGCTTGTTGCAGCCCGGGATCAGGCTGTAGGCGTCGCCGGCGACGATCGCATAGGGCATCGGCAGCGCGAGGGTCATCACGCCGCCGGCTGCGTGCGTCTTCACTTCCATCGAGTACCCCACGTTCGCGCCGCTGGTCCAGGTCAGCTTCCCGAAAGTGAACCAGCCAGCCGCCTCGCCGCGCGTGCTGTCGGTCCAGACGCGCCGGCTGGTGACACTGGTGACCGTGCCGGTCACGGTGATCGGACCCAGCACGACCTTGCAGCGGGT
>LNFM01006961.1_pt1 | contig 35522 bp, 33 predicted proteins | sample 596031 | NCBI WGS metagenome assembly LNFM01 (sample SAMN04254537, study PRJNA301005) | activated carbon metagenome | isolation source: dual media filters at the Ann Arbor, Michigan drinking water treatment plant | place: USA: Ann Arbor
AACGGCAGATGTTGCCGCCCAGCCGCTCCTTGATCTCCTCGCGGTCGGCGAAGGGATTGCTGCGCAGTGCCGCGGTCGCCGCCATCACCATGCCAGGGATGCAGTAGCCGCACTGGCTCGCACCGGCCTTGTGGAACGCCTTCTGTAGCACGCTGAGTTCGCCGGTTTTGGCCAGCGACTCGATGGTATCGATCTGGGTGCCCTGCGCCTTGGCGACCGGCAGCAGGCAGGACTTCATCAGCACGCCGTCGACGAACACCGAACAGGTGCCGCACTCGCCGGCGCCGCAGCCTTCCTTGTTGCCAGTGAGGTTGAGATCGTCGCGGATAAAGTCGAGCAGCCGCTGGCTCGGCTGCGCGCTGCGCGAAATCTTGCGGCCGTTGACGGTGGCCTTGATCTGCAACTCAGCCATAGGCGGCCTCCATCTCGGGGGTCAGCGCGTCCGGATCGGCGCCGGCGCGCTTGGCGGCGTTTATCAGCCCGCGCACCAGGAAGCCGCGCACCACGTCGCGGCGGTATTCCTGCCGCGTGCGCGATTGCACCAGATCAAGCTGCATGTCGGCCGCCTCTTCCAGCCGCGCCGAAGACAGCGGGCCGCCGCGGAGGAAGTCCTCGATCTCGTGCAGGCGCCGCGGCACCGGCCGGATGCCGGCGATGGCGAGGCGGACCTCGTCGAAGTTGCGGCCTTGGGCGTCGAGCTTCACAAGTGTGGCAAGGCAGACGATGGAAATCACCAGCGAGCGGCGGTGGCCCACTTTCTCGAAGCTGCCGCCATAGCCCGGCAGCGCGTCGCATTCGACCGCCACCACCAGTTCGTCGTCGGCGAGCACGGTCTTGCCCGGCCCGAGAATGAAATCGCGCAGCGCCACGCTGCGGCGAACGATTCTCCCGTCCCGCATCGCCGCCAGCTCGACGTTGGCCTCATGGGCCACCAGGCACGGTGTGACATCGGCGGCGGGCGACGCATTGACGATGTTGCCGCCGATGGTGGCCTGGGCGCGGATCTGGTCGTCGGCGAACCACACGGCGCAGCGCGGCATTTCCGGCATGGCGCGCGCCAGCGCCGCATTGTCGAGAAAGCGCTGGATCGGTGTCGCGGCGCCCATGCGCACGCGGCGCTCGTCGACCTTGATGTCGTTCAGTTCGGGAATTTTCGAGACGTCGATCAGCACCGGAATCTCGACATCGCCGGCACGGCCCTCGCGCGCCCACGGCAATGTGTCGGTGCAGCCGGCGACGATGCGGCTGCGGCCACGGTGCTGATGCATCGCGGCGAAGGCCTCATCGAGCGAAACGGGCGTCAGATATTCGTCGCAGATGAGCATGATCGTGAGCCACCTTGCTTTCTTCCCTCTCCCCTTGAGGGAGAGGGTGGCGAGCACCGCAGGTGCGAGCCGGGTGAGGGGGCAGCTCGGGCACCCTCTCCCTCAAGGGGAGAGGGTAAGAAGTCGTCGCTACTCCGCCGCCTGCTTGGCGACGGCGTCCATCTTCGCCTTCACCACCACCTTGATGGCGTCGTCGACGCGGTCCTTGGCGTAACGCAACGCGGTCGGCAGATCGTCGAGCGGGAACGTATGGGTATGGATCAGCGTCGCGTCGAAACGCTTCTGCCGCATGAAGGCTTCGGCGCGATGCGTGGCGCTCTTGCCCTCGCCGCGGATGCCGTAGAGGTAGATGTTGTTGCGCACGATATGCGCGACATCGACCGGCACTTCCTCATGCGCGAAGGCGGCGAGGCAGACGCGGCCGCCGCGGTTGACCATGCGCACCGCGTCATTGACGGCGCTCGACGCGGCCGAGCATTCGACGACGTAATCAACGCCCTTGCCGCCGTTGAGCTTCTTCACTTCGGCGACGACGTCCGGGGTCTTGCGGATGTTGATGACGTGATCGGCGCCGAGCTGCTTGCCGATCTCGAGACGGTTGTCGCGGGTACCGGTCAGGATGACGGGCTGCGCGCCCATCGCCTTGGCCACCGCCACCGCCATCAGGCCGATCGGGCCCGGGCCGGTAACGACGACGCTTTCACCGGCCACCAGGCCGCCGAGTTCGGTCAGCCCGTACATCGCGGTGCCGGCGGTCACGACCAGCGTGCCCTCCTCGTCCGACATCTCGTCGGAAATCTTGACCAGGGTATTGATGTTGTTGACCTGGTATTCGCAGAAGCCGCCGTCGGTGGTGAAGCCGTTGGCGCGGTGGCCCTTGTCGACGTCCCCGTAGTTCAGGCCGTAGTTGTGGCAGGACGTGTACATGCCCTCGCGGCAGCGCTTGCACTGGCCGCAGCCGGCGTGAATTTCGACGCTGACGCGGGTGCCGATCTTGTATTCGTCAACGCCGGGTCCGAGCGCGACCACGGTGCCCATGTATTCATGGCCCGGGGTCCAGTTCTTGTTGAACGGCAGGCCGCCTTCGATCATTGCCGGCGGGCCGTGATAGATGTTGTCGAGATCGGTTGCGCAGATCGCGACCGCATCGATACGCACCAGCACTTCCGCCTTTTTCGGCACCGGCACCGGCTTGTCCTTCATCGACAGTTCGCCCGGATCGCCGAGCACCCACGCCCGCATGCTTTCCGGAATCGGAAATTCGTTATGGTTTGTTTTGACACCGGTGGGTGCGTACATCGTGATCTCCAGACAGAATGAAAAACGAAATGGACGCCGCTTTAGCTGGCGGCGGCTTGCGACCGGTCGGTCGCGCCCTGTTGCGATGACGGCTCACCGAATTCCGCCGACAGCGCACGGGTGGCGGCGGTGATCTCGTCGCGCATCAGATTGAGATGTTCGTCGGTGGCGCGCATCGCCGGGGTCGAGGCGCTGATTGCGCCGATCACAGTGCCGACCTGATCGCGAATGGCGGCGCCGATGCAGAAGACGCCCGGCAGGTGCTCTTCGCGGTCCAGCGCGAAGCCATTGCGGCGAACGTGCCGCAGCGCGTCGATCAACTCGGGAAGTTCCGTGATTGTCTTTTCGGTGCAGCGCTTCATGCCGTGGGCCACCATGCGGCCGATCTCATCCTCGGGTAGCCAGGCCATGATGGCCTTGCCGATCGAGGTGGCATGCGGGGACTCCAGCCGGCCGACACGGCCGGTATCGACGCGGATGGCGTGGCGCGCTTCGCGCACCGCCAGCGTCACGATCGAGTCGCCTTGCAGGGCGGCCAGGTGAACGGTTTCGCCAGTGGCGCGATTGACCGCCTCCAGATACGGCTGCGCCCGGCGCGGCAGATCGACCTGCAGACAGGCGTGGCCGAGATAGAGGATGCGGGCGCCGAGGGCGTAGAGCCGGCGGCCCGGGACCTTGGCGGCAAAGCCGCGCTGGATCAGCGTCGCCAGCAGATGGTGGCAGGTCGAAATGTTGAGGCCGGTGCGGTTGGCGAGATCGGTGAGCGTGGCCTCGCCGCCGGCTTCGGCGATGGTCTCAAGCAGGAACAGCGCCCGGTCGACTGACTGGATGCTATGGCGATCACCTTCGGTGCGCGGGCGTGGCGGACGCGCCTGAATGCCCGGTCCGGGCAAAATCGTTGCAACCATTGTTTGTTTTCTCCCTACCGCCAGCAGAAATCGTAAGAGCTGCCGAGTCAAGGAGTTTTCAGATAGAGGAACGGCGTTTTCAAGTGGCGAAATAAATAAATCGCGAGGTCCTGCCTGCGTTACCGGCTCGGTTAAAAACTTGCGTGCGTCCGCTAGCCGCGCTCGGACTCGGCCGCCAGCACCTGATGGATCTGCGCCACCACGCCGGCGCCCTCCCCGACCGCAGCAGCAACGCGCTTGGTCGAACCGGCCCTGACGTCGCCGATGGCGAACACGCCGGGGACCGTGGTTTCCAGCGAGTGCGGCGCCCGGCCGCCGGCGTCGAAGGTGAATCTCTCGCCGGTGACGATGAAGCCGGTGTTGTCGACGGCGACGCTCTTGGCGACCCAGCCCGCATTGGGATCGGCGCCGACGAACATGAACAGATGCCGCAGCGGACATGTGCTCAGTTCGCCGGTGGCGCGATCGCGAAAGGTCGCCGAAGCGAGTGCACCGGTGCGGTCGCCTTCGAGCGCCACGATTTCCGTCCCGACATGAAGCTCGACATTCGGCAGCGCGCGAATGCGATCGATCAGATAGCGCGACATGCTGGCCTCGAGGCCATCGCCGCGCACGATCAGATGCAGATGCTTGACCTTTGGCGCCAGAAACACCACCGCCTGCCCGGCCGAATTGCCGCCGCCGATCAGCGCCACTTCCTCCCCTTCGCAGAGCCGCGCCTCGATCTGCGACGCCCAGTAGGAGACGCCGTTGCCGTCAAACGCGTCGAGGTTGGCGATGTCTGGCCGCCGATAGCGCGCGCCGGAAGCGACCACCACCGTGCGCGCCTTGATCGTCGCGCCGCCGCCGATCTCCAGCCGCAGCGGATCGCCAGGCTTGCGCGCCGCACCACCGCAATCGAGCCTCACCACCTCCAGCGGAATGGCGATCTCGGCGCCGAATTTCTGTGCCTGGGTGAAGGCTCGGCCAGCCAGCGCGGCACCGGAAATGCCGGTCGGAAAGCCGAGATAGTTTTCGATCCGCGCGGACGCGCCGGCCTGGCCGCCAAAGGCCCGCTGGTCGAGCACGATCATCGACAGGCCCTCTGACGCGCCATAGACCGCCGTCGCCAAGCCGGCCGGACCGGCGCCGACCACGGCCACATCATAAATGGTTTCCGGATCGAGCTCCGGCGTGATGCCAAGACACATCCCGGCCTCGGCATCGGTCGGCCGCTTCAGAATCTTGCCGTTCGGACAGATCATCAACGGCAATTCTTCCGGCAGCACGGCGAACCGATCGACAGCCGCGCGCGCGGCTTCGTCGGTGGCCGCGTCCAGCACCGTGTAGGGATAGCCGTTGCGGGTGAGAAATCCTTCCAGCCGGATCAGTTCGGGTGAGCCGGGCGAGGCGATCAGCAGCGAGCCCGCGCCGCCCTCCTCGATCAACGCCACGCGGCGCAGAATGAAGGCCCGCATCACGATTTCGCCGATCTCGGCCGAGCCGACCACCAGCGCACGCACGTGAGTCGCGTCGAAGGGCAAGACCGTGCATCCCTGCTCGCCGGCGATTCCGGCGGCGAGCGAGCCGAGGCCGGCCAACTGGCTGACTTCGCCAGAAATCTGACCGGGGCCGAGCGACACAACCGAGGACTGGCGGTGCAGCCCGTCGCGCCGCACCACCTCGATCGCGCCTTCAAGCACGAGGTACGCCGGCACGTTGCGCACGCCGACATCGTAGATTACGGCGCCCGCCTCAAAGCGCTGCGCCGGTCCGCTGGCGAAGCGGCTGGCCGTCTCGATCTGCACCGGATCGAACACCGGAAACATCTGCTCGAACCGGTCCGCAATGGTACTCATCGCGCTCTCCTGGATTGCTCAAAGCTGTCCGGGCTCAATTCGTTTTGCAAGCCCGGACCGGCCGCATACCCGAGAGAGGTTTGCCCAATGCGGCGGCACCGTGCCTGCGAAGCAGCCTCGGCCCTGCCACACAGACTCAATCACATGGCTGGCGGGATGCCGCGCCCGAGGTAAATGCTCTTGGCCAGCACCGACCCGTCGGCCTGCGTGTCCGAGGCCATGATGACGATCGCCGTGCCGGCCTTCAGTTCATCCTTGCTGCCGGGCGCGACCGCCGCAATGACCGTCTCCGGGGAAATCAGCACTTTTTTCTCGCCGTCCTTGTACTTGACCATCACCGCATCGCCGTCTTTGTCTTTGGCGATGGCTCCCACGTAGGCGTTGGTCATGGTGCTGTTCGGCCGGCCGTCCCAGGCGCCGTGACGGTCCGGTACCACGCCACGCTGCGCTGGAAGGAAAATGTGAACCGAGTAGGCACCGATGCTGCCATCCGGCAGCGGGATACCGGCAACGCCGACGAAGGTGTCCGGCTTGAGGTCGGCGAGCGAAGCCTTGACCAGCGCCGCCACCCGCACGTCATCGGCGAGTTTGACATTCAGCATCGTACCATCGCGGGTTTTCAGTGAAAATGTCGCGCCGTCGATCTGTTCGATCTGGCCGCGAATGCGGCCCGGCTGCTGCGCGACCGCTATCGTTGCCCCCAATGACAGAATAACCGCAGCGCACAGCGCGCGGCCCAGTTTATGCGCTATGACCATGGTGACCTCCCGGACGCGCCCGCCGCCATCGCGGGCTGTCAGACCGCAAACCCGCGCGCCGAACGTTTATTCCGGCCGCAGCGATTTACTTGCCCTTCAGCAGGTCGGCTTCCACCAGCGCCCGCAATTCCGGCGTCACCTCAGGCCGAACGCCGAACCACAGTTCGAAACCGCGCACCGCCTGGTGCAGCAGCATGCCGAGTCCGTCCGCAGTGCGCAGGCCGCGTTCATGCGCCAGCGCCAGCAGACCGGTGATCAGCGGCGCATAGACCAGATCGGCCACGACCATCGACACGGGGCAGCGCAGGTTGATCTCCAGCGGCGGCTGGCCGGTCATGCCGAGCGTCGTGGTGTTGACCAGGAGCCCAGCACCGCCGAGCAGGCCGGTGGTTTCGTCCCAGCCGGCCGGGATCACCTGCTTGCCGAACTTCTTGCGCAAAGCCTGCGGCCGCTCTGGCGAACGATTAATGACGTAAATGTTCTCGACCTCCCGCGACAGCAATGCATAGACCACCGCGCGCGCACCGCCGCCCGCGCCCAGCACCACCGCACTTTGCAGCCCGCGATCCCAGCCCGGCGTCGCCGCGTCGAGATTGGCAAGGAAGCCTTCGACGTCGGTATTGGTCGAACGCAACCGGTCGCCGTCGTACCACAGCGTATTGGCGGCGCCGACGGCGCGGGCGCGCTCGTCCGGCTCGGTGAGCGCCAAGGCGGCCTCCTTGTGCGGGACCGTCACATTGGCGCCGACGTAACCCCTGTCGCGCAGGCTCTTGAGAAAATCGGCGAACTGCTCCGGCGGCACGGCCTCACGGCGGTATTCGGCGTCGAGCTTGTGCTGCGCGATCCAGTAATTATGAATCAGCGGCGAGCGCGAATGCCCCGCGGGCCAGGCGATGACGCAGGCGGCCTTGTGCTGTCGATCGCTCATGCTTCCGCCACCACCGTGTTACGTAAAAACCCGATCTCCGGTACCGCAATCTCGATGACATCGCCCGGCTTCAGCCAGACCGGCGGATCGATGCGCGGACCGCGCTTGACCGGCGTGCCGGTGGCGATGATATCGCCGGGCTTCAGCGTCATGAAGGTGCTGACATAGGCGATCAGGTCGGCAAACGGCTTGATCATGCTGGCAGTGGTGTCGTCCTGGGTAATCTCACCGTTGAGTTTGACCGTGATGTGCAGCGGCGTGGCGAGGTCGATTTCGTCGGTGGTGACGATGCAGGGACCGATGCTGCCGGTCGCGTCCCAGTTCTTGCCCTGGGTGACATTGAATTTGCCGTGGCGCACCCAGTCGCGGATCGTGCCTTCGTTGCACAGCGTGACCCCGGCGACATGGTCGAGCGCCTGGTCGACCGGAATACGCCGGCCGCCGCGGCCGATCACCAAAGCGATCTCGCCTTCGTAGTCCAGTTGCTCGGATTCATGCGGTCGCACGATCGGCTGCTCGTGGGCGGTCAGCGAACCGGGCACCCGAAAGAACATGCTCGGATACCGAGGGACCTCGGCGTCGCCATAGTCGGCGTTGCGGTTAACGTAATTAATGCCGATGCAGAGGATTTTCTCCGGCGCCAGAATGGGCGGTAGCCACTCGACTTCGCGCAGCGGGAAATCGGCACGCACGCCGCGCACGGTTGTGCGCGCAATGTCGAGACCATTGTCCCGCAGCAGATCGAGCACGCTGTTGAAGCGCGGCGCCAGCCGGGTTTTGAGATCGACCACGCCGTCCTCGACCACGGCGCCGAAGCTGGCCCGCCCGCGCACCTTGAAGCTCGCCAGTTTCATCCGTCGTTCCCGCCACAGCTCCGGCCAGCCGTGTATTCCGGGCCTGGGCATGCGTCAACGCCGTGCTCTTCCCTCTCCGCGTGCCATGTGGGAAGAATGAGAGATGCCGCGCCAGAGACACACATGAAATCGATCTTTATCGACTGCAATGACCAGCTTGCCCCGGTCTGGGACAGTGTCCTGCGACCGGACGATCCGGCGATTGACGTCAATCGCAAGGCTTACAAGACCGAGGAGCTGCCGCGTGTGATCGACGGGTACGAGATCGTGCTCGACGACCATTCCTACATGCCGACCGAACTGGTGTCGCAAAGCAAGACGCTCAAGCACATCGTGTTTCTGGGCACCGGCGCCGCCAGCTACATGAACCTGGCCGAACTGAAGGCGCTCGGCATCACCGTGCATATCATCAAGGGCTATGGCGACATCGCGGTGGCCGAGCACACCATCGCGCTGATGTTTGCGGCAGCGCGCGACATCGCCCGTATGGACCGGGAGGTGCGCGGCGGCATCTGGACGCCGCAGGAGGGCATACAACTTTTTGGCAAGACCCTGGGGGTAATCGGCGTCGGCGGCATTGGCCGGGAGGTGGCGCGAATGGCGCGCGGCCTCGGGATGGAGGTGCTGGCCTATAACCGGACACCGCGCGCCGAGTCCGGTATGACGATGGTGGACCTCGACACCCTGCTGACCCAGTCCGACGTCGTGTCGCTCAACCTGGTGCTCAATGACGAGACCCGCGGCTTTCTCGATGCGGCGCGTCTCGGCCGCATGAAGCCGGGCGCGATCCTGGTCAATACCGCCCGGGCGGCGCTGGTCGACGAAGCGGCGCTGCTGGACGCCCTGAGCAGCGGCCATATCCGTCATGCCGGGCTGGACGTCTTCCACAAGGAGCCGCTGGCGGCAGACCATCCGCTGACCGCCCTGCCGAACGTGACGCTGACCTCGCATGCGGCGTTCCGCACCAACGAGGCCTCGGTCACGCTGCTGCGGCGGGCGATCGAGATCGTCAAAACGATCAGGAACGGGCGCTAAAAACAGGCCCTCTCCGCTCCCGCACCAGGATGGAACTCATTCGACCCGTCGCCGTTGTTGGGTGTCACGGGGGCAATAATGGCCGACGATACGACCAATCCAACGATTGCGGTGCATGGCGCCGCCCGGCTGCCGTCGGTCACGGTCGACGTCTACAACAGTGAAATCAAGGACGAGGACGGCTTTCTCGGCGATCGCGCCAGCAAGACCGCCTTTCGGGAGATCCTGGAGCGTTTGCGCAAGCCGTTGCGCAAGGCGAAAGAGGATCCTTTCGACGACAAGCCCGGCGATTACCTGACGCGTGGCGATCTCGACGACGCGTTGACCAAAGGCGATCTCATGGCCGCCGGCCTGATGCACAGCGCGGTCGAGGAGTTTTCGCAGGAGCTCGCGACCGTCATCAAGCGCTTCCTGCGGCTGAAAGCCTTCAAGGACACCGAGCGCTTTGTCATCGGCGGCGGCTTTCGCGGCGGCCGTGTCGGCGAGGTCGCCATCGGGCGCACCACCATGATCCTCAGGGGCGAGGGCATCGACATTGATCTCGTGCCGATCCGCAACGACCCCGATGAAGCCGGGCTGATCGGCGCCGCTCATCTGGCGCCGAAATGGCTGTTCAAGGGCCACGACGCCATTCTGGGCGTCGACATCGGCGGCACCAATATCCGCGCCGGCGTAGTCGACCTCAACCTCAAGAAGGCCGGCGACATGTCAAAGGCCAGCGTTTGGAAGTACGAACTGTGGCGTCATGCCGACGAGAAGAAGCTCGACCGCGAGGACGCTGTGGAGAGCCTCGTCGAGATGCTGGAAAAACTGATCAAGGCCGCCACCAAGGAGAAATTCAAGCTGGCGCCGTTTATCGGCATCGGCTGCCCTGGCATGATCCAGCAGGACGGCTCCATCGACCGCGGTGCGCAGAATCTGCCGGGCAACTGGGAGAGCAGCAAGTTCAACCTGCCCTCCCTGTTGCACAAGGCCATCCCGAAAATCGGCGACGACGACACCGCCATCGTCATGCATAACGACGCCGTGGTACAGGGCCTCAGCGAAGTGCCGTTCATGACCGATGTCGAGCACTGGGGTGTGCTGACCATCGGCACCGGCCTTGGCAACGCCCGCTACACCAACCGCAAGCCGAACGGCGACTGAGCCTCAGTAGTATCCGGGCGTGCCGCCGCCATCGACCGCGATGGCGACGCCCTGGATATGACGGGCGCGGGCGCTGCACAGATACAGCGCCAGTTCGGCGACATCTTCCGGCTGCCCCATCCGCCGCAGCGCGCGCTTGGCGAGGTCTTCGGCCCGCACCTGCTCGACCGTCTTGTTCTGCGCTTTGGCAAACTGCGCGAACAGCTGTTCGACGCGGTCCGTCTGGGTCTGCCCGGGATGGATGACGTTGACGTTGATGTCGTCGCGATTGCCCATCGCCGATAGGCCTTTGGAGAAGTTGCCGAACGCCGCATTGACCGAGCCGCCGATCAGGAAGTCCGGCCCCGGCGTACGGGCCGCACCGCCGACGATGTTGACGACATTGCCGTGCGCTTCCTTCAGCAGCGGCCAGAACAGCCGGGTCAACCGCACCGCGCCGAAGAATTTCAGGGCAAAGCCGTCGATCCAGGCATCGTCCGGCAGATCGGCAAACTTACCGCCGCGGGTCGCGCCGGCATTGTTGACCAGCACATCGCACCGGCCGAAGCGCGCGCTAACCTCTGCGAAGACCTGCTCGCACCCCGGAAGCGTCCGCAGATCGCCCGCGATGGTAAGCGGTTCAATCCCGCCCGCGGCCGCTACAGCCTTGGCGCCATCGGCCAGATTGGCGGCACTGCTGGCCGCCAGCACTGTCTGCGCGCCTTCGCCGGCAAAGGCCACGGCGATGGCGCGCCCAATGCCGCGACTGCCGCCGCTGACCACGACAACTTTTCCCTCGAATTCCTTTGACACTTTTTCCCCCTGCGAAATCCGGCCGCGCCGGTTTTGCGGCCGCATTGACCTGCTGCCGTTCTCAGTCACAATAGAAAGAAAACAATCAAGGGGGAAACGTGAAACCGGCGCCATTCGCGTACAAGCGCGCGCGATCGCTCGACGAGGCGGTCGCGCTGTTGGGCGAACACAGGGATGCCCGCCTGCTCGCCGGTGGGCAGAGCCTGATCGCCACGCTCAACATGCGACTGTCGGCACCGACGTTGCTGATCGACATCAATGGCATCGCCGGCCTCGACCGCATTACGCGCAACAACGGCAGCGTCGAGATCGGCGCGCTGGTGCGCCACGCCCAGGCCGAACGTTCCGCCGACATCGCCCGCCACGTGCCGCTGATCGCCCGCGCCATGCCCACCATCGGCCATCCCGCCATCCGCAACCGCGGCACGCTCGGCGGCTCCATCGCCTTTGCCGACCCGGCGGCGGAATTGCCGGCCTGCCTGCTGGCGCTCGGTGGCGAAGTCGAAGCCACCGGCCCGAACGGCAAGCGCGTCATCAAGGCGGATGATTTCTTCACCGGCCTGTTCGAGACCGCGCTGGCGCCGGACGAACTGTTAACCGCCATCCGCGTCCCGGCGGCGACAGCACAGACGCGGACCGGCTTTGCCGAACTGGCGCGCCGGCACGGCGACTATGCCATCGCCGGACTGGCCGCGACCGCGCGCGCCGACGGCAAGGGCCTGAGCGATGTGCGGCTGGCCTTCTTCGGCGTCGGCGCAACGCCGCTGCGGGCCAACACATCCGAGGCGGCTCTGGCGCATGGCGACATCGACGGCGCCGTCGCGGCGCTCGATCTCGAACCACATGACGACGTGCAGGCCACCGCCGCAACCAAGAAGCATCTCGCCGGCGTGTTGCTGCGCCGCGTGGCGGCACAATTGATGGAGGCGCGGTGATGAGCGACCTGTCTCTCGACATCACGCTGACCGTCAACGGCGAACGCATCGCCGAGCGGGTCGAGGCGCGCAAGTCACTGGTCGACTTTCTGCGCGACGACTTGGCGCTCACCGGTAGCCATGTCGGCTGCGAGCACGGCGTCTGTGGCACCTGCACCGTGCGGGTCAACGGCGAGATCGTGCGCGGCTGCCTGATGCTGGCGGTGCAGTGCGACGGCGCCACGGTGGAGACCATCGAAGGCCTGTCGGATAGCGGCGAAGTCGCGGACCTGCAGCGCGCCTTCGAGCAGCGCAACGCGCTGCAGTGCGGCTACTGCACGCCGGGCATGCTGGCGACGGCGCAGGACCTTTTGAGCCGGGGCGGCGTGCCGAGCCGCGATGAAATCCGCGAGCACATCTCCGGCAATTACTGCCGCTGCACCGGCTACCACGCCATCGTCGATGCGGTGGAGGCGGTGGCGCAGGCCCGCGCGGGGGCGAAGCCGTGACCACAAATGTCGCCGCACGCTCCTTGCACCCTCCCCTGGAGGGGGAGGGTCGGCTGCGTAGCAGCCGGGGTGGGGTGAACCTTGCGAGAAGAAGATCACCCCCTCCCGCCGCGCTACGCGCGTCGACCTCCCCCCTCCAGGGGGAGGTAAAGAAAGAAAAAGCGGAGACCGCGTCATGAAAATCGTCGAGGACTCTCCTCCCGTGCTCAGCGTGCTCGACCGGCCGAACTCCTATATCGGCCGCTCGGTGCCGCGGCCGAATCTGGCCCGGCTGACGCAGGGGCGCGGCCAGTACATCAGTGACGTCACGCTGCCCCGCATGGCGCATGTCGCCTTCGTGCGCTCGCCGCACGCCCATGCCCGGATCGTCAACATCGCGACTGAAGCAGCAAAGCAGGCGCCCGGCGTCCTCGCCGTCGTCACCGGCCCCGAATTGGCCAAGGTGATGACGCCGTGGGTCGGCGTGCTTACCCACCTCAAGGGGCTGAAATCGGCGGAGCAGTCGCCGCTCGCCATCGAGCGCGCCTGCTGGCAGGGCGAAGCGGTCTGCGCCGTGGTGGCGCGCACGCGTGCCGAGGCGGAAGACGCCTGCGAACTGGTTGACGTCACCTATGAGGAACTGCCGGCGGTGGTCGATGCGGAAACCGCGCTCGATGCCAAAACGCCGGTCATCCACGCTTCGCTCGGCGACAATCTCTGCTTCGAACGCAAGCTCGACGTGGGCGCGGTCGACAAGGCCTTCGCCGAATCCGACGCGGTGATCGAGACAACCTTCGTCACCGGCCGCCACACCGGCGTCTGCAACGAACCGCGCGCCGTGGTGGCTGACTGGAATCCCGGCGAGCAGCGCCTGACGGTCTATCACGCGACCCAGGCTCCGCACATGATGCAGGACCTGTTCGCGCTGCATCTCGGCCTCGAGCACCAGCAGGTCCGCATTCTGACCAAGGATGTCGGCGGCTCGTTCGGCATCAAGGTGCACACCTATGCCGACGAGATGGCGACAGTGGCGCTGTCGAAACTGCTCAAGCGGCCGGTGAAGTTCGTCGCCGACCGCATCGAGAGCTTTGTCACCGACATCCATGCCCGCGACCATCGCATCAAGGGCAAGATCGGCGTCATGAAAGACGGCACCATCACCGCCTTCGAGATCGACGACCTCACCGGCATCGGCCCCTACTCGGTCTATCCGCGCACCAGCGGCATCGTACCAATGTCCGAACTACCGCGCCCAGGCGCGCGTCGTGTTCACCAACAAGAACGTGATGTGCCAGTACCGCGCCGTCGGCCATCCGATCGCGGTGGCGGTGACCGAAGGGCTGGTCGATCTGGCGGCGGCGAAGATCGGCATGGACCCACTGGAGATCCGCCGACGCAACCTGATCGCCGACGACGCCTATCCCACGCAATCGGCGTCCGGGCTCAAGTTCGAGAAGCTGTCGCACCACGAGGCGTTGGCGCATCTCGACACCATGATGAACTACGCCGCCCTGCGCGCCGAGCAGGCGAAGATGCGCAAGGACGGCATCTATCGCGGCATCGGCTTTGCGTCGTTCATCGAGGTCACCAATCCGTCGGCGGCGTTCTACGGCGTCGGCGGCGCCCGCATCACCTCGCAGGACGGCGCCACCGCCAAACTGGACGCGCAGGGCAACATCACCGTGCACACCGGCGTCACCGAACAGGGCCAGGGCGCCGAGGCCGTGATCGCGCAATGCGCCGCCACGTCGTTCGGCGTATCGATGGACCGCGTCCGCGTCGTCACCGGCGATACCGACAACACGCCCTATGGCGGCGGCACCTGGGCCTCGCGCGCCGCCGGCATCGGCGGCGAAGCCGCCTGGCAGGCCGGCAAGGCGCTGCGCGATAACGTGCTCGCCGTTGCCGGGGCCATGTTGCAGGCCAAGCCCGAGGACCTCGATATCCGCAACGGCATCGTTGTCGACAAAAGCAACGGCACCGAGCGGCTGGCGCTCAATGAACTCGCCCGCGTCGCCTATTTCCGTCCCGATACGCTGCCGCCTGGCTTCCAGGCCGAGTTGATGGCGACGCGTCATTATGTGCCGCGCGCCTGGCCCTTCGCCTTCACCAACGGCATCCAGGCCAGCTACCTCGAGGTCGACACCGACACCGGCTTCGTCAAGCTGCTGCGGCTCAATCCGCAACTGGTCGACGAGCAGATCCGCGGCGGCGTGGTGCAGGGCATCGGCGCGGCGCTGTTCGAGCAGTGCCTCTATGACGATCGCGGCCAGATGCTCAACGGCAACATGGCGGACTATCTGGTGCCGATGGCGGTCGAGATGCCCGACATCGATTGCGGCCATGTTGTCTCGCCCACCGCCGATTCCGAACTCGGCGCCAAGGGCGCGGGCGAAGCCGGCACCGCCGGCGCACCGGCCTGTATCATGAACGCCATCAACGATGCGTTGCGTCCGCTCGGCGCGCAACCGCTGACGGATATGCCGTTTACGCCGGACAAAATTCTGCGCGCGCTGGGAAAAATTTGAGCGCGGCATTACCGCGCTTGATGTAAAAGCCCCCTGCGTCCACTATTGCGCACGCAAAGAAACGAAGGAAACGCGATCCATGAACATCAAGGTTGGCCAGAAAGCGATCGCCGAGGCGTCCGAGAAGCTCAGCAACTGGGGACGCTGGGGCAAGGACGACCATATCGGCACGCTCAACCACGTGACGCCGGAAGATATCGTCAAGGCCTCGAGCCTGGTCCGCAAGGGCAAGGTGTTCGCGCTCGGTATTCCGCTCGACCGCACCGGCCCGCAGACCGGCCTGTTCGGCGGCCGTTTCAACCCGATCCACCAGATGCTGGCGACCGGCACCGACGCCGCCGCCGGCCAGCAGGACTGGAACAAGCTCCGTTACGCCGACGACACGCTGATGCTGTGCGTCCAAGGCGCCACCCACTGGGACGCGCTCGGCCACATCTTCTACGAGGACAAGGCCTACAACGGCCACGACGCCAAGCTGATCGACTCGCGCGGCCTCTCGGTGCTCGGCATCGAGCATTCCAAGAACAAGATGGTCGGCCGCGGCGTGCTGCTCGACATCGCCCGCTTTCGCGGGGTGAAATGGCTGGCCGATGGCGAAGGCATTTCCAACGACGAACTCGACAAGTGCGCCAAGGCGCAGAACGTAACCATCGGCCGCGGCGACTTCGTCATCGTCCGCACCGGGCAGATGGAGCGTTGCCTCGAGGAAGGCGAATGGGGCGGCTATGCCGGCGGCGATGCGCCGGGCGTCAAGTTCGAGAACTGCTACTGGTGCCAGGAGAAGGAAGTCGCCGCGATCTGCACCGACACCTGGGGCGTCGAGGTGCGGCCGAACGAGACCACCGAGGCCAACCAGCCGTGGCACTGGGTCGTGATCCCGGCCATGGGCCTGTGCATGGGCGAAATCTTCTACGTCAAGGAACTCGCAGCCGACTGCGCCGAAGACGGCGTCTACGAGTTCTTCTTCAGCGGCCCGCCGCTGATCATCACCGGCGCCACCGGGTCGCCGATCAACCCGCAGGCGATCAAGTAGCGTCTTTTCCCTCCCCGTCTTCGGGGAGGGAGGCGAGCAACACCGGCGTTTACACGCATCGTCGACGCGCTATGGCGAGCCGGGTGGGGTCTGTTGTAAGACAGCCCCACCCGACGGCTCGCTTTCGCTCGCAGCCGCCCTCCCCTTTCAGGGGGAGGGAGAAGAAAGACAAGGAGACTTCTGATGCCCAAATGGCTCAAGCGCGGCATGGACGCCGGCGAAATCAAGGCCGCCGACACCAAAGTGCGCGAGACGGTGGAGAGCATCCTCGCTCAGATCGAAACCGGCAAGGATCAGGCCGTCGCTGACCTGTCGAAGAAGTTCGACAACTGGTCGCCGAAAAGCTTCCGCCTGTCGCCCGCCGAAATCGACGCCGCCATCGCGCAGGTGCCGAAGCGCGACCTCGAGGACATCAAATTCGCCCAGGCGCAGGTGCGGAATTTCGCGCAGAAGCAGCGTGACTCCATGCAGGATATCGAGGTCGAAACCCTGCCCGGCGTCGTGCTGGGCCACAAGCACGTCCCGGTCAATTCGATCGGCTGCTACGTGCCCGGCGGGCGCTATCCGATGGTCGCCTCCGCGCACATGTCCGTTGTCACCGCCAAGGTCGCCGGCGTTAAGCGCGTCATCGCTTGCGCGCCGCCCTTCAAGGGCGGGCCGCACCCGGCCATTGTTGCCGCCATGCATTTCGGCGGCGCCGATGAGATCTACGTGCTCGGCGGCGTGCAGGCCGTCGCCGCCATGGCGCTCGGCACCGAGACCATTGCGCCTGTCGACATGATCGTCGGCCCCGGCAACGCCTATGTCGCTGAGGCCAAGCGGCAACTGTTCGGCCGCATCGGCATCGACCTGCTGGCCGGCCCGACCGAGACGCTGATCATTGCCGATGAGTCGGTCGACGGCGAAATCTGCGCCACCGACCTGCTCGGCCAGGCCGAACACGGGCCGAACTCGCCGGCGGTGATGATCACCAATTCGGAGAAGCTCGCCCGCGACACCATCGCCGAGGTCGAACGGCTGCTGACCATCCTGCCGACCGCCGAGCATGCCGGTCAGGCCTGGAAGGACTACGGCGAAGTCATCGTCTGTGACAGCTACGAGGAAATGGTCAGCGAGGCCGACCGCATCGCCTCCGAGCATGTCCAGGTGATGACCAAGGACCCCGACTACTTCCTCGCCAACATGACGAATTACGGCGCGCTGTTCCTCGGGCCCCGCACCAACGTCGCCTATGGCGACAAGGTGATCGGTACCAACCACACGCTGCCGACCAAGAAGAACGCCCGCTTCACCGGCGGCCTGTGGGTCGGCAAGTTCCTCAAGACCTGCACCTACCAGAAGGTGCTCACCGACGAGGCCAGCGCCATGATCGGCGAATACTGCTCGCGGCTCTGCATCCTGGAAGGCTTCTCCGGCCACGCCGAGCAGGCCAATATCCGCGTGCGGCGCTATGGCCGGCGCAACGTGCCTTACGCCCAGGCGGCGGAGTGACTTCCTTATCCCTCCCCGTCTTCGGGGAGGGTGGTCGCCGAAGGCGACCGGGTGGGGTGACTTCTATCCACCCTCCCCTTTCAGGGGAGGGATAAAGAAAGAGGCGCTTTGATCTCATGTCAGTTGAATTAACCCCCACCCCCTCCTTCCGCCTCGACGGCCGCCGCGCACTGGTGACCGGCGCCGGCCGCGGCATCGGGCTGTCCGCCGCCGCCGCGCTGGCGGACGCCGGCGCGCATGTGACGCTGGCGGCACGGACTGCCAACGAGATCGAGGAAGCTGCCACCGCCATCCGCGCCCGCGGCCAAAAGGCCGAGCCGCTGATCCTCGACGTCCGCGACGTCGACGCCGTGCAAACCACGCTGGCGGCGCAGGCGCCGTTCGAGATCCTGGTCAACAATGCCGGCACCAACCGGCCGGCGCCGTTCGTCGACGTCAAGGTCGAGGATTTCGATTTCGTGTTCGGGCTGAACGTCCGCGCCGCCTATTTTGTGGCCCAGGCGGTGGCGCGCAAACTGGTCGAGGCGAAGAAACCCGGCTCGATCATCAACATGTCGTCGCAGATGGGCCATGTCGGCGGCCCGACCCGCACCGTCTACTGCGCCACCAAGCATGCGATGGAAGGCTTCACCAAGGCGATGGCCATCGAGCTGGCGCCGCACAAGATCCGCGTCAACACGTTGGCGCCGACCTTCATCGAGACGCCGATGACGCGGCCGTTCTTCCAGAACGAGGCGTTCCGCAAGGACACGCTGAGCCGCATCAAGCTCGGCCGCCTCGGCCAGCTCGAGGATCTGACCGGCGCCATCGTGTTCATGGCCTCGGACGCCGCGGCGCTGATGACCGGTACGTCGCTGGTCGTCGATGGCGGCTGGACGGCGGAGTAAGCCGCAGTCCGCTCGTCCCCGCGAAAGCGGGGACCCAGAGCCACAAGCTTGGCCAGAATGATCTGGCTCTGGATTCCCGCTTGCGCGGGAATGAGCGGAGTATGTCGCGCAGCCGAAGCTAGAACAACTTCTTCAACACCTGCGGATTGAGGCAGCTGACCGGCGGCTTGCCCTGGATCAGAGCGATGGTGTTGTCGACCACCACATTGGCCATGCCTTCGCGCAGTTCCAGCACGCCGCTGCCGAGATGCGGCGTCAGCACGACGTTCTTCATCGCCACCAGCTCGGGCGACGGCGTCGGCTCGAACTCGTAGACGTCGAGGCCAGCGCCGGCGATCTTCTTGTCCTTCAGCGCGCGCACCAGCGCCGCCTCGTCGATGACCGGACCGCGCGAGGTATTGATGATGAAGGCCGTCTTCTTCATCAGCGCGAACTGCGCGTCGCTCATCAAATGCTTGGTGGCCGGCGTATACTGCGGATGCATCGACACGAAATCGGCCTCGCGCAGCACGTCCTCCATCGACTTGTATTCGGCCTCGAGCTTGCCTTCGACTTCCGCAGACTGCCGCTGCGGGTCGCAGTAGATGATCTTCATGTCGAAGCCGCGGCCGCGGCGCGCCACCGCCTGGCCGATGCGGCCGAGACCGACGAGACCCAGCGTCTTGCCGCTGACGCCCTGCCCGGCGAAATGGTTGGACTGCGAGCCCGGATAGACGCCCTGCCGGAACAGCGTGTCACCGAGCACGATGTTGCGCGCCACCGTCACCAGCAGGCCGAAGGCAATGTCCGCGGTCGCGTTGGTGACCATCGCGGTGATGTTGGTCACCGGGATGCCAAGCTCGGTCGCGGCGTCGAGATCAATCTTGTCCTTGGTGATGTTCATGGACGAGACCGCCTTGAGATTGGGATTGGCGGTCAATACGTCGCGGTCGACGGTGTCGTGCAGCAGCGAGATCAGAATGTCGGCGCGCTTCACGCCTTCGATCAGCTTGTCCTTGGGAAGTACCTTGCTCGAGTCCGGGTTGACCTCGACCTCGGCGATGGCGCGCAGGCGCGCCAGCGCGCTCTCAGCGATCGGCTGGGTCACAAATACCTTGGGCTTGCTCATTATTTCTTCACCGCGTTGATTTTCGGGAGGACTTTCTCGGCCATCAGCACCATCGAACGTTTGCCGAGGGCCGGGTCTTTCCAGTCCTTGCCGGCATACAGCAAGGTGCCGAACTCGCCAACCGTTTCCTGATACTTCAGCAGTTCGTCGGCCACCTTGTCCGGCGTGCCGTAGGTGATCAGCTGATCGCAGACGTAGTCGAGCGTGACTTCGTCGTCCGGCTGATCGCGGTGCGACTTGAACAGCTCGATGCGACCGTTCATCTTCAGCTTGGTGTAAAGCTGCGAGTAGTAAAAGCGGTACGGCCCGTTCGGATCGGTGGCATAGGCCTTGGCGGTCTTCTCGTCGTCGGCGACGAAAATGCTGCGCGCCACGCGCCAGTTCGCCGGATCGGCCGGACGGCCCATGCGCTCGCAGCCCTCGACGTATTTCGGCCAGTGGCTTTTCACCCACTGCGGCATCAGGAAGTTGGCCGAAATCGGATCCCAGCCGCGCGCCGCCGCTTCCGTCACGCCCTTGGAGAACGGCGCCACCGCGGTGACGACGATCGGCGGATGCGGGCGCTGCAACGGCTTGCCGATGTAGCCCTGCCCCAGGCTCGGGATGAACGTGCGCTCGACCTTGATCTTCCAGTACTTGCCGTCGAGGTTGTACGGCGGCTCGCCGGCCCAGATGGCCAGCACCTGATTGATCGACTCCAGGAACATCTCGTTGCGGTTGGCATCGAGGTTGCCGAACAACTCGGCGTCGGATAGCAGGCCGCCCGGGCTGATGCCGAAGATGAAACGGCCGTCGAGCATGTGATCGAGCATCGCGATCTGCGACGCGATAGTCGCCGGGTGGCTGTTCGGCATGTTGATGGTGCCGGTGCCCAGCTTGATGGTCTTGGTCGCGTGAACGAGGCTGGCGATGAACAAAACGCAGGAGGTGATGTTCTCGGCGCGGTCGGTGATGTGCTCGCCGACATAACCTTCGGTGAAGCCGAGTTCGTCGGCCAGGATGAAGGCCTCGCGATCCTCACGCAGCGACTGCCGCCAGTCTTTGTCCAGCGGATGGATGGGCATGGTGAAAAAGCCGAGTTTCATCGCCTTGGTCCCTCACTTTTGGTGATTTTTGGCCGCTTGGCGGCACCCCACGGCGCGACCGTAGAGGCATCGTCCCGGCTAACGAAATAATATATTTCGCCGCTATCCATTAAGTTTTATAATAGCGAGATGGCCCCCATTCCGCTGCGGCAAATCCGCGCCGTCATTGCTGTCTGCGAAGAAGGCTCCTTTACCCGCGCCGCGGAGCGGGAAAACGCCACGCAATCCGGCATCTCCCAGCACGTCGCGGCGGTGGAGCGGGCGCTGGGGGTCAAGTTGTTCAAGCGGACGGCCGGCGCGGTGACGCCGACCCCGGCGGGCCTGCGCTATTACAAGAGCTGCGTCGAGGCCGTCGGCGCGCTGGATCACGCCGCCGAGCAGGCCCGCGCGCTGTCCGGCCAGGTGACTGGCGAACTGCGCATCGGCCTGATGCCGACCTTCACCCGCGCAGTACTCGCCCCCGTGCTGGACGACTTCGTGCCGCGCTGCCCCGAGGTCCGGTTGCACATCGTCGAAGGTTACAGCGTGCTGTTGACCGAAATGGTGCTGAACGACGAACTGGATTTTGCCGTGGTGCCGGCCTTCGAAGGGACCATCGGGCTGACGTCGCGACTCCTGGTGCGCGACCGCGAGATGCTGGTGTCGGGGCCGACGCGCGGCCTGACGCCGCTGGCGCCGATCCGGCTGGCCCAGTTGCGGCCGCTCAAGATCGTGGTGCCCGGTCCCGGCAACATACGCCGCCGCAACCTCGACACCTATTTCCAGAGCCACGGCGTCGAGATCGAGGCAATGCTGGAAATGGACGCCATGATCGCGACGCTGGAGTTTGTCGCCCGTTCCGACTGGGTGGCGGTGTTGCCCAGCCTGATTTCGGTCAACGACATTGGCCGCGGCGAACTGATCGTCAATCCGGTGGTCGACCCGGCGTTGCATGCCGAGTTCGTCGTCATCCAGCCGACCCGGCGCACGCTGTCGACGCAGGCGCAGATGTTCCTGAAGCGTATCGAGGAAGAGGTCGTGCATATTCACGAGGTTTGGGACAAGGCGATACGCCCGGCCCGCGCGCCGCGACGGACCGGCTAGGCCGCCGGCGCGCCTGGCTGCTTCAGCGGGTGTGCCCGCGCGAAAGCGTCGTTCTTTGCGCAAGCCTCGGCAATCCGCTTCACCGTCGGATAGGGCGCAAGATCCACCTTGAAGAACGTCGCGCCGGCCACCTGACTCGCCACACAGATGTCGGCGATGGTGATCTGCTCGCCGTGACAGTAGGTGCCGGTGTCCTTGCCAATCGACAGATGCGCCTCCAGCCCGGTCAGCGCGGCGTTGTGCCAATGCTGCGCCCACTTCGCCACGCCGGCTTCGTCAATCTTGAACGCCGAAGCCAGATATTCGCGCACCCGCGGCACGACCAGCGGATGAGAGTCAGCCGCGACAATCTGCGCCAGCGCGCGCACCCGCGCCCGCGCCTTCGCATCGCGCGGCAAAAGCGGCGGATGAGGATGTACCTCGTCAAGATATTCGATGATCGCCAGAGATTCGAACAAGGCCGGTCCATCGCCATCGATTAGCGCCGGCAGCGCCATCATCGGATTGACCTCGCGGTATTTCGGGTCGCGCTGATGGCCTTTCATAAGGTCGACCTCGATTACCTCGTCGGGAACGAGACCCTTGAGATTGAGCGCGATGCGTACGCGATAGGTCGCCAGCGACCGCCAGAACGAAAAAAGCTTCATTTCCCGCCTCCCCGGTGCGCCGCGCGCGGCGGCTATTTCTGTTTGGTCGCCCAATAGACGGTCAGTTGCGCGCCGTCGCCGTTGCCTTGCCCGTTCCGGGTGGCATCCTCGAACCCGGCCAGCGCCGCTTTGGTGGCAAGCATGTCGGCGCCCATCGACTCGCCGGTCGCGACCATGGTGCGCAGGTCTTTCACCGCATTGTCGATCGTGAACGTGGCCGGCCCCGGGTCGCCGCCCTGGAACATGGTGACGATCATCGGCGCGCGACTTTTCAATCCATTGTTGGCGCCGTTGCTGTCGACGAACAGATCGAGCAGCCGCTGCGGCTCCCAGCCGGCAGCGCGGGCAATGGCGAAGGCTTCGCCAAATGCCTGCCACGCCACCATCAGCGGCAGGTTGATCGCGAGCTTCATCGACGCGCCGGTGCCGACCGCACCGCAATGCTCGACCCGCCGGCATAGTTGCTCGAGGATCGGCTGGGCGCGTTCGGCGTCCTCGGGCGTCGCGCCCATCAGGCCGAGCAACTGGCCCTTGCGCGCCGGCACCGTCGAGCCGCCGACGGGACACTCGACCAGAGCCGCACCCTTGGCGCGCACCTTGGCATCAAGTTCGGTATGTACGTTCGGCGCCACCGTGCTCATTTCGATCAGCAGCTTGCCCTTGACGTCCCCCGACAGGAGGCCGTTCGGACCGTTGTAGACGGCGTCGATCGACTTGCCGTCGGTCAGCAGCGTGATGACCGCTTCGGTGGTGCTGGCGAGTTCGGCCGGCGTCGCCGCCACCTTGGCGCCGATGTCGGCAAGCGGCTTGGTCTTGTCGGCGTTGCGGTTCCAGACGCTGACCTCGTGTCCCACCTCGATCAGCCGCGCCGCGACGTTCGCGCCCATGGCGCCAAGACCCGCTACACCGATCTTCATTGAAGCTCTCCCTGAATGCTCTGCTCTTTACCGAACGTTAGGCGATCGCGGCGCGGCGTGAAAGCCGCCTTCGGCGCGAGCCCACTCGACAGGCCGGGGCTGTAGCGCATAAGACGGAACCGGACAACGCGCGTTTAGTGCGCGCGTCGCAAATGCATCGGGGAGATCATCGAATGGCGAAGAAAAGCAAAGGAACCGTTGGCGTTATCGGCCTCGGGATCATGGGCGGCTCGTTCGCCAAGAACCTTACCGCCGCCGGCTGGCGCGTAGTCGGTTACGATCCGAGCGCCGCAGCCCGCCGCAAAGCGGAGCGCGCCGGCGTCGAGATCGTCAAAAGCGCCGCCGAGGTGGCCGCGCGGGCGCCGACCATTCTGACCAGCCTGCCGAAGCCGCAGGCTTTGATGGCAACGGCGCGCGAAATCGCCGCCGCGAAGCTGAAGAGCAAGGTGTTCGTGGAAATGAGCACCTTCGCCATCGCCGACAAGGAAAAGGCCCAGAGCGTGTTCGCGAAGGCCGGCCACACGATGCTCGACACCCCGGTCAGCGGCACCGGCGCGCAGGCTGCGGCCGGCGATCTGGTCTTCTACGCCAGCGGCAACCCGGCCATCGTCAAGCGCCTGCGGCCGATGTTCGAAAGCTTCGGCCGGCGCGTCTACGACGTCGGCGCCTTCGGCAACGGCAGCAAGATGAAATACGTCGCCAACCTGCTGGTGGCGATCAACAACGTCGCCAGCGCCGAGGCGATGGTGCTCGGCATGAAGGCGGGCCTGCCGCCGCAGGTGATATTTGACCTGGTGAAAGCCGGCGCCGCCAATTCGCGGGTCTTCGAGCTGCGCGCGCCGATGATGGTGAAGGGCACCTACAACGACGTTACCATGAAGATCGACGTTTGGGACAAGGACATGCAGGTGATCGGCGACTATGCGCGCAAGATCAAAGTGCCGACGCCGATGTTTGACGCCTCGAAACCCGTCTACCTCAAGGCCATGAAAAGCGGCTTGGGCATGAAGGATACCGCCGCGGTCTGCGCGGTGCTCGAAAAACAGGCCAAAGTGAAACGCGGGAAGCGCCGCTAACCGGCCCGCAGGAGCCGACCGCCGGGTGGCTACGGCCTCCGGCGGTTGCTAGGCAGCCGCGCGCAGGGATGACGCCGCAACAACTTCGCCGTGCGTCCATTTTTAAGTGTTCATTTCTGCAAAAGCTAAGGTAAGCTTCCCCCAACCTTCGAAGTAACAGAAGGAAAAAGGGGAAACATGAATACGCAGTTCTGGATCATCCAGACGTTCAACGGCGTCTCGTATGGTGCGTTGCTGTTTCTGATCGGCAGCGGCTTGTCGTTGATCTTCGGCGTCATGCGCATCGTCAATCTGGCGCACGGCTCGTATTTCCTCTTGGGCGGCTACGTCGCCCTCTCGGTCATCGAAGCAACCGGGTCCTGGGCATTATCGCTGCCGGTCGCCGCGCTGACCATCGCCGCGCTCGGCATTGCCATGGAGCGGCTGTTCCTGCGCTCCGAAGGTTTCGCCTTCCTCCGCAACGCCGTGCTCGCCGCCGGTCTCGCGGTTCTCGTCAGCCTCGGCATCTCCGCAGCCTCACCGCAACTGCTGGGAGGCGGCTGGCTGCAGTTCATGATTCTCGCCGGCGTCGCCGCCGTACTGATCTTCCTGCTGCTGAGCCGCATCTCGGTGCTGCCGATCGAAACCGACGTATTGCGCCAGGTGCTGCTGACGGTCGGTTTCGCCTTCCTGTTCCAGCAGGGCGCGCTCGACATCTGGGGCGGCAACAACATGGACATCCAGCCGCCGCCGGCGTTCACGCAGAGCATCGTCGTTGGCGGCATTTACCTGCCGCTGTACCGCGTCTTCATGATCGGCATGGCGCTGGTGATCGGTATCGTGCTGTGGCTGGTGATGGAAAAGACACGCATGGGCGCCGCTGTGCGCGCCACTGTTGACGATGCGCAGATGGCGCGCGGCGTCGGCATCAACACCAACCTCGTCTCGATGTTCATCTTCGCGCTCGGCGCATTTCTCGCCGCGCTCGGCGGCGTCATTGGCGGCGCCTTTCTCGGCATCTATCCGGGCCTCGATTTCGAAATGCTGCCGCTGGCCTTCGCCGTTGTCATCATCGGCGGCATGGGCAGCCTCGGCGGCGCCGCGATTGGCGCGTTGGCCGTCGGTCTGGCCGATAATTTCGGCAAGGCGCTGTTCCCGGAGTTCTCCTACTTCACGCTTTACGCCCCCATGGTCCTGATCCTGGCGATCAAGCCGACCGGCCTGTTTGGACGAGAGTGAGCAGAACGCCATGGTCAGCCAACAAGTCAAAATCGGGATGGTCATCATTGGCTTAGCGCTGCTCGCCTTTGTCATTCCGCAGTCCGGATCGTTTGTCATTCTCCTGGCGACGCGGGCGCTGGCCTTCGCCATTCTGGCCATGAGCGTCGACCTGCTGCTCGGCTTCACCGGGCTGTCGTCGATGGGGCAAGCCGCCTATTTCGGCGTCGGCGCCTATCTCACCGCCGTGCTGGCCACCAAGTTCGGCATCGGCATGGGCTGGGATTTCTGGCTCGTGGTGGTGATGGGAATCCTGCTCGGCGCAGCTCTCGCCGCCGTGTTCGGCCTTTTCGCCATCCGGGCCAGCGGCGTCTACTTCCTGATGATCACGCTGGCACTGGGCCAGTGTGTGTGGGGCCTCGCCTATCGCTGGAATTCCGTGACCGGCGGTGACAACGGCATCAACATGACGGGCAGGCCGAACTTCGGTATCGACCTGACCAACGACGTCAATTTCTTCTATCTGGTTTACGCGTTCTTCGTTGTGTCGCTGTTGCTGCTCTACATCCTCGTCCGCTCGCCGTTCGGCAAAAGCCTGGCCGGCATCCGGGAACGAGAACTGCGCATGCAAATCCTCGGCTACAACACCTGGCTCCACAAATACATTGCCTTCATCATTGCCGGCGGCTTTGGCGGTCTGGCCGGCGTGCTCTGGGCGCAGACCAACGGCCACGTCAGTCCGGAGAACGTGGTGCTGACCACCTCGGTCGACGCGCTGCTGATGGTCGTCCTGGGAGGCTCCGGCACACTGGTCGGCGCCGCGATCGGCACCGGCATCGTATTCGGCCTGCGCGAGTTTCTCAGCACCATCGTGCCGTGGTGGCAGTACGTGCTCGGTGCCGTCTACGTTCTGACCATCCTCTATCTGCCGATGGGGCTGATGGGCATCCCGGCGTGGATTCGTCAGCGCAGGTCGCAACGCAAGAGCGAAGAGTCGAAGAAACTGGCGTCAAAGCCTTCCTGACTGCAACAGGCAGGCACAACAACACGGGAGGAACGACAATGACACACTCTCTGCGAAAGACTTTAGGTCCGATGCTAATGGGAAGCTGTCTGGCGCTCGGCCTCGGCGCCGCGGCCCCGGCCGGCGCCCAAGAATTGCGCATCGGCTTCGTCGCGCCGCTGACCGGCATCTTCGCCCAGGTCGGCAAGGACATGCAGGATGGCTTCCAGCTTTATCTCGACCAGAACGGTGGCAAGCTCGGCGGCATGACGGTGAAGTTCATCGTCGAGGACGAGCAGGGCAAGCCCGACACCGCGGTCACCAAGGCCAAGAAGCTGGTGCTGCAGGACAAGGTTCACATGTTCATCGGCGGCCTGCTCGCCTCGTCCGGCTATGCGCTGGCCCCGGTCAGCACCGCGGAGAAGACCGTCTACATCTCCTCGGTTGCGGCGGCCGACGACCTGACCCAGCGCGACCTCGGCAAGTACCCGCTGTTCCTGCGCACCAGCTGGACCAGCTCGCAGCCGCATCACCCGCTCGGCCAGTGGGCCTGCGACCAGGGTTACAAGAAGGTGATCTCGATCGCCGCCGACTATGCTTTCGGCTATGAGGTCGCCGGCGGCTTCCAGAAGGCGTTCGAGGATTGCGGCGGCCAGGTCGTCCAGAAGATCTGGCCTCCGCTCGGCACCAAAGACTTCGGACCCTATATCCCAAGCATGAAGGCGGATGCCGACGCCATCTTCACTGTGATGGTCGGCCCGATGGCACTGCAGTTCCCGAAGCAGTTGCGCGGAGCCGGCAACAAAAAGCCGATCCTCGGCGGCGGCACCAGCTATGACGAATTCGCCCTACCCTTCATGGGCGACGAAGTCATCGGCGACGTCTCGGCCCTGCACTACAGCGCCGCTATCGACACGCCGAAGAACGCGGCTTTCGTGAAGGCCTATCGCACCAAGTACAACAAGGTGCCGTCCTACTACTCGGAAAACAACTACACCACCGCACAGTGGATCGACGAAGCCATCAAGCAGGCCGGCGGCAAGTGGCCGGGACCGGAAGAGTTCGTCAAGATCATGCAGGGCCTGAAGATCGACAGCGTGCGCGGTCAGATCAGCATGGACGACATGCGCAACCCGGTGCAGACCATCTTCATCAAGAAAGTCGAGAAGAAGAAGATGTTCGGCTACGAAAAAGACGAGCTCTGGAACACGGTGATCAAGACCTATCCAAACGTCAGCCAGTTCTGGACCTACGGCAAGGAAAAGTTCCTGGCGCAGCCGGTCTATAACCGCGACTTCCCGCCCTGCAAGTTCTGCTAGGCGTCGACAACAGCCGGAGCCCGGCTTCACTGGGCTCCGGCATATTCCTTCCGAATTCAAGGATTCGCGCGTGAGCACCGAAACGCACATCAGCGACGGCACACCTGTTCTCGAGCTCAGGGGACTATGCAAGAGCTTCGGCGGCCTGCAGGCGACGCGCAATGTCACGCTGCGCATCATGCCCGGCGATCGCAAGGCCGTCATCGGTCCGAACGGCGCCGGCAAGACGACGCTGTTTAATCTCATTACCGGCATCTATCCGGTGACCTCCGGCCAGGTGCTGCTGTTCGGCCAGGACGTGACGTCGTGGCCGAGCCATAAGCGCACCTCGCTGGGCATGGCGCGAACCTTCCAGATCACCCACCTGTTTCCGAAGCTGAGTATTCTTGACAACGTGCTGCTGGCCATCCAGGGGCTGCGCAAGTCGAAATTCGTGATGTGGCGCTTCCAGTCGTCCTACCGCGATGTATATGAGAAGGCTTATGGCCTGCTGGATCAGGCCGGGTTTCTCGACCGCAAGGACACCGAGGTTCGCAACCTCTCGCACGGCGAGCAACGCCAGCTGGAGATCGTTCTCGGCCTCGCCAGCGACCCGAAGATCCTGCTGCTCGATGAGCCGGCCGCCGGCCTGTCGTCGGGAGAGTCTGTCGAAATGGCGAAGTTCCTGATGAAGCTCGATCCGGCGCTGGCGATCCTGCTGATCGAGCACGACATGGATGTTGTGTTCGACGTCGCGTCTGAGATTTCGGTATTGCACTTCGGCGAGATCCTCGAGACCGGCACGCCGCAGCAGATCCACTCCAGCGCCAAGGTCCAGGAAATCTATCTGGGAACCGGTTGAACCATGGCCATCCTCGACGTCCAGAACATCCACACTTATTACGGCGATGCCTACGTCATCCAGGGGCTGTCGCTGCAGCTGGAGCAGGGTCAAATTCTCGGCCTGCTAGGCCGCAACGGCGTCGGCAAGTCGACGCTGGTGAATTCGATCGTCGGCTTCAACCCGCCACGCCGCGGAACGGTGATGTTCAAGGGCGACGACATCACCCGCAAGTCATCTTTCGAGACGGTGCGTAGCGGCATGGGCCTGGTGCCGCAGGGCCGCCGCGTATTCCCGACGCTCGGTGTCGAGGAAAACCTGCTGGTCGCGTTGCGCAGCCCCGACCGTCATCAGTGGGGCCTCGACCGCGTTTACAAACTGTTTCCGCGCCTGCACGAGCGGCGCCATCAGCGCGCCAAGACGCTATCGGGCGGCGAACAGCAGATGCTGGCGATCGGCCGCGCGCTGATGACCAACCCCGACTGCCTGATCATGGACGAGCCGTCGGAGGGTCTCGCGCCGATCATCATCCAGGGAGTCTGGGAGGCGATCACCCAGTTGAAACAGGAAGGCATGTCGATCCTGCTGGTCGAGCAGAACGCCCACCTCGCCCTCAAGCTGGTCGATTATGTCCACGTCATGAGCAAGGGTCAGGTGGTCTATTCCGCCAAGCCGGCCGAACTCCAGGCCAACGAAGAAATCAAGGCCAGTTATCTCGGCATCTGACCTGCCGCAGTGACGGTTGCGCCCGGCCCTGAAATCCGATTGAAGATCGGCAGCAGCGCCCGTCAACGCCGGTGGCGGGTGTCTCTCATCACGCGACCGGGCCCTGGCCCGGCCCTACAGGAATTGGAAAGAGGCGATCGATATGGCTGAAGTCTGGAACAAGTACGCCAACACCACGGCGCGCAAGCATGGCAAGCCGGGACGCGATGCGCGGCCAAAGTCGGTGACCATCGACGCCCACACTCATATCGCGGTGCCGCGTGCTGCCGAGTACATCAAGCCCTATCTCGATCTGTCGACCATTCCGCTGGCGCATTATTCATCGCCCGAAACCAAGGCGGTCAATGCCAAGCAGGAGCAGGACATTCGCTCGCGCATCGTCGGCAACTATGACGAGCGTTTCGCCGACATGGACGCCATGGGCGTCGATATGCAGCTGGTGATGCCGCCGCCGCCGCAGCTGTATCACACCGTGGCGCTCGAGCACGCCGTGGTCGCCGCCCGCATGATCAACGAAGGCGTCGCCGAATTCGTCTCCAAGCACCCCGACCGCTTCATCCCGACCGGCACCGTGCCGATGCAAGACGGCAATGAGGCCGCCAAGGAGCTGGAGCACTGCATGAAGACGCTCAAGTTCAAGGGCGTCGAGATCCTGACCAACGTCCATGGCAAGGAATTGTCCGATCCGGCCTTCGCCCCGTTCTGGAAAAAGGCCGAGGAACTGGATGCGCTGGTCATCATTCATCCGAACGGCTTCACCGAAGGCAAACGGCTGGCCAACTACTCGTTCAACAACGTCATCGGCAATCCGCTGGAGACCACGCTGGCGCTGCACTATCTGATCTTCGACGGCGTCCTGGAGCGCCATCCGAAGCTGAAGATTTTCGCCATGCATGGCGGCGGCTATCTCGGCGCCTATCCGGGCCGCATCGATCATGCCTGGGGCGCGCGCTCCGACAGCCAGGGCACGCTGCCGAAGCCGCCGACCAGCTACCTCAAGCAGATCTACTTCGACACCATCGTGTTCACGCCGCTGCAGCTCGAGATGCTGGTGCGGACCTACGGCGTCGACCACGTCATCATGGGCACGGACTATCCGTTCGACATGCTGGAGCACGATCCGATCGGGCATCTCAACGCGGTCGAAATGTTCGACGAAACCACGCGCGCCGCGCTGGCCGGCGGCAGCCTGAAGAAGCTGCTGGGGATGTAGAAAGGCTGCAACGCCAGCACACATCGGCTGTCATGCCCGCGAAAGGGGGCATGACAGTGCGCCGCAGCAGCCCGGCATTTAACGAAGGCCTGCGATGACTGGGTCCCCGCATGCGCGGGGACGACAGCCCGGACGGCCGCGGCGGCCTACGCGTGGAGGAAATCCAGCGTCGCGGTTTCGACGATCACCGCCTTGTCGGTGCTGTGACGCGCGGCGCGCTCCTGTTCTTCCTGCGTCTTGGTCGCCTGCAGGAAGGCGCCGAGATGACGCGCCTGCTGGATGATGCGGTAATTCTCCGGCAGCCGCGCCGCCTCGAAGCGCTTGAGCGCGCTCTCGACATCCGGCTCCTCGCCGAGCGCCTTGACCAGCGCCGCCCCGTCGTCGGCCGCCTTCGACACGCCGGCGCCGACATGCGGCCGCGCCACGAAGGCAGCGTCGCCGACAATGGCGATGCGGCCGAAGGCCATCTGCGGGCTCTCGAGATCATAGATCGGCTGAAGGATCGGCTCCGGCATCACCCGCACGATCGCGCGGAGCTGCGGCGCCAGCAGGCGCTCGGCGGCATCGCGGATTTCAGCGATCGCCTCGCGGCGGATCAGCGGCGGCGGGATCGATATGGCGTGGGTGGTGCCGCTCTCATCGGTGAGCAGCCACTTTAATTTTGTCTTCTCGTCGGCAGGCCGGTACCAGATCACGTTGAAGCGGCGATGCCCCGGCCGCAGGTCGTTGTCGGGCCCGGCCACCGGATAACCGAGAAACTGTTCTCCCGGCGGCAAGCCGAACGACATGAATTCGTAAACTTCCGGCGGCACGTCGCTTTCGGCGACCAGCGAGCGCCACGCGACGTAACCGGCATATTGCGGCATGACCTCGGGCAGACATTGCTGCCGCACCGTCGAGCGGATGCCGTCAGCGCCGACGAGGAGATCGGCGGTCAGACTTTCGCCATCGGAAAAATGCGCCGTAACCGACTGTGCGTCCTGGGTCACCTTCGTCAGACCGCGACCGCGGTGGTAATGCTCCGGCGGAAAGGCGTCGCGCAGCAGGCGGTAAACGCGTTCCCAGGCGGTCGCGATCTGCGGATAGTCGATGGTCTCGGTCAACCGGCCGTCGCGGTCGAGAATTTTTCGCGTGGTGATATGGACGCCGAGATCCTCGGTGGCGAGACCGAGCGCGCGCAGGCGGCCGATCAGTTCCGGTTGCGCCACGATGCCCGCGCCGCGGCCCGACAGCTCGCTTTCAAGCCGCTCGTAGATGTCCACGGTCCAGCCGACCCGGCGCAGCAGCAGGCCGCTGAGAAGGCCGCTCATCGAGCCGCCGATGACAAGGGCACGCCCCTTCGAAACTCCGGCCAATTGACCCACCTCAATCTTTTCGTTCGTCACGAACTGCTATATATACACCACGGAAACAGCAATGGAGGAATTCCGATGGCGATGACCATGCTCGATAAAACCGCCGAAAAGAAAGACAAGTCGCAGTGGTCGGCCGATATCGCTGCCGAATTCGAGCGCGAGGCCAAGAATCCCAATCCCTGCGTCGGATCGACTTTGCTGTCGGAAACCGACCGTACCCGCGTCTGGATCATCCGGCTGGCGCCGGGCGAGCGCATCGGTTTCCACCGCCATGTGCTGGACTATTTCTGGACCTCGGTTTCCGGCGGTCGCGGCCGGCAGCACGTCCATGACGGCAGCACCGTCGAATACACCTACGTGCCCGGCGAGACCCGTCACGAAACCTACGGCAAAGGCGAATTCAAGGTCCACGACCTCGAGAACCTCGGCGACAAGGAAATGGTCTTCATGACTGTCGAGTTCAAGGACAGCGCCAACACGCCGATGCCGCTGCCGGCCGGCGTGCAGCCGCAGGCCGCCGCCGCCTGATCTGCTTTTCACGTCGAACACTGCCGCCCGCCGTCCCATGACGGCGGGCGGCATTTTTTTGGGTGGGCAGCATTGCTTATGCCGCGAAAGGCTAGCCAAGCCCGCGACCTTGCGTCACACTGACGCCAATCCCGATGCCGAAGGTCAACAGACCCGGCGTCAGGGTGCCCGGCCGAACGCCGAGCAAACCAAAAAAATGGCTCGTGGGGAGGAATGCCGGCACGTTCGAAACGCTCTATCGCGTTCACCGCTTTGCGCAGTCACCGCGCTGCACGGCACACGACCCGGGTGAAATTCCATTAAACGCGATCGACGGATCGGATGACGCCAGGCGGGGGAGCGCATGGCGATTTCGCTCGATCTGTTGCTCAATGCCATTGTCGCCGGCGTTCTGCTCGGCGCCTTCTATGCCGCGGTCACCGCCGGCATTTCGATCGCGTTCGGCATGCTCGATATCGTCAACATCGCGCACCCGGCCTTCGTGATCCTTGGCTCGTATCTGGCCTATTACATCAACATCAATTTCGGCGTCGACCCGATATTAGTCAGCATTCTGATGCTGCCGTTCTTCTATCTGCTCGGTAACGCCGTCTACCAGGTCTACTATCTCTCATTCGAGAAACGCGGCCAGGAAGCGCTACGGGGCCTCGCCTTCTTCTTCGGCCTGCTGTTCGTCACCGAGGTATCGCTGATCCTCGTCTTCGGCGTCGACTATCGCTACGTCGAGGCCACCTATATCGGTCCCAGCCTCCGAATCGGCTTTGTCGATTTCCCGCTCCGCATGCTGGTGCCCTGCCTCGCGGCGCTGGCACTTTTCGCCGCCATCCAGCTCTTCATCACCCGCACCTTCACCGGCCGCGCCATCATGGCGGTGTCGCAGGATCAACTGGCGCTGCAGCTGATGGCCGCCGACCCGATCCGCATCAAGCGCATCGCCTTCGGCATCTCGATCGCCACCTGCGCCGTCGCCGGTGCGCTGCTGATCATCATCCAGCCGGTCGAGCCCTCCGTCGGCCGCGAATATATCGGCCGCGTCTTCGCCATCTGCGTGCTCGGCGGCCTCGGCAGCATGCCCGGCACGCTGATCGCCGCGATGCTGCTCGGCATCGTCGAAAGCCTCACCGCCACCTTCTACGGCCCATCCTGGGCACCGGCCGTGGCCTTTGGATTGCTCTTGCTCACGCTCGCCTTCCGGCCGGCGGGACTTTTGGGACGGTGACGCGCGTGAACACCAGCAAATTCTCCCTCATCGTGCTGGCGGTCGGCGTCCTGGTGATGGCTTTCGCGCACTGGTTCAACGTCGATTACCTGTTCTTCGCCAGCTACACGATCCTGCAATTCATCGTGCTGGCGACCGCCTGGAACATCCTCGGCGGCTATTGCGGCTACGTGAATTTCGGCTCGGCCGCGTTCTTCGCCATGGGCGCCTACTCGTCGGTGTTCATGCACAAGTTCTTCGAAGAAGCGCTGCCGGTGCCGCTGCTGATCGTGATCGGCGGCATCGTCTCCGGCATTGTCGGCCTCGGCATGGGCTACCTGACGCTGCGGCTACGCGGCTCGTTCTTCGCCATCGCCACGCTGGCACTGTCGGTGGTGCTGGCGACCTTGGTCGTGAACTGGGACTATGTCGGCGGCTCGCGCGGCGCCTATATCATCCGCCCCGAGACCATAGAAATCGCCGGCGTCACCATCAATTACATCGAGTACCTGTTCGGCCTGATGCTGCTGCTGGCGATGATCGCGCTGATCACCGCGCGCACTGTCGAGCGCTCGCAGCTCGGCTTCGGCTTCGCCACCATCCGCGACGACGAAATGGCCGCCGAAGCCTCCGGCGTACCGACCCTGAAGCTCAAGCTGATCGCCACCACCATGTCCGGCGCCTTCATGGGCATGGCCGGAGCGCCATTTCCCTATTACATCGGCTATTTGCAGCCGCAGTCGGCCTTCGGCCTCGAATACGCCGTCAACTCGATCGCCATGCCGATGATCGGCGGCACCACCAGCTGGATCGGTCCCCTGGTCGGCGCCATCCTGCTGGGCTCGGCCCAGCAATACGCCACGGTCACGATCTCCTCGGCGGTTAACCTGCTGATCGTCGGCCTGATGCTGGTCGCCTTCGTCATCATCGCGCCGAACGGCATTGTCGGGCTGGTGCAGGAACGGCTGCGCGCGTGGAGGAAGCCATGACCGCGCTGCTGCATGTCGACAACATCAGCAAGCATTTCGGCGGTTTTGTCGCGCTCGACGGCGTCGACCTGTCGGTCGAACCGGGTGAACGGCTCGGGCTGATAGGACCCAACGGTTCCGGCAAAAGCACGCTGGTCAATTGCATCTGCGGCACGCTGCAGAACGAAAGCGGCAGCGTGCGCTTCGAGGGCCAGCCGATGGACGGGCTGGCCGCCCACCAGCGCACCCACCGCGGCCTGTCGCGCAGCTTCCAGCTGCCGCGCCCGTTCCACAGCATGTCGCTGGCCGACAATCTGCGCATTCCGCTGCTCTATACGGTGCATGCGCGGAAGGGACCGCTGCGCTCGGCTGGCGATCTCGATGGCCGCTGCCATGAACTCTTGGAAATGGTCGGCCTCGCCAACAAGTCCAGGCAACTGCCCCGCGACCTGACCCAGGTCGAGATGCGCAAGCTCGAACTGGCCCGCGCGGTGGCCGCCGAACCGAAGCTATTGATCGCAGACGAGTCGATGGCCGGCCTCTCGCATTCCGAGATCGAAGACATCCTGGCCCTGCTGGTGCGGCTCAACGAACGCGGCATCACCGTGATTCTGATCGAACACATCATGAGCGCCGTGATGAGCTTCTCGCAGCGGCTGGCGGTGCTGGTGTCGGGCAAGAAGATCGCCGACGGCAAGCCCGAGGACGTGGTGCGCAATCCCGAAGTGGTGAGGGCGTATCTTGGCCAATAGCAGCCTCACCATCGAAAACGTGCATGCCGCCTATGGCGCGGTGCGGGTCATTCATGACGTGTCGATCGACGTCCAGTCGGGCGAGACGGTCGCCTTGCTCGGCACCAATGGCAACGGCAAAAGCACGCTGATGAAGTGCATCATGGGCATCGTCAAGCCCGCCGAAGGCCGCATCGTCGCCGAGATCGACGGCGTCAGACACGACCTCGCCGGCCTGCGCACCGAGCAGATCGTCGACCTCGGCATTGCGCTGGTGCCGGAAGGCCGCAGACTGTTTCCGAAGCTGACGGTCGAGGAAAACCT
>LNFM01003882.1_pt1 | contig 35487 bp, 30 predicted proteins | sample 596031 | NCBI WGS metagenome assembly LNFM01 (sample SAMN04254537, study PRJNA301005) | activated carbon metagenome | isolation source: dual media filters at the Ann Arbor, Michigan drinking water treatment plant | place: USA: Ann Arbor
CCGCTCGCGCGCCTTCAGCAGCACGAACATCGCGCCTGCGCCGCCGTCTCGGGGCGCCGCTTCGCAGAACGCAAGCACCTCGTCGCGCTGTGCGAGCCATTGTGCGACCTTCGCCTTGAGCACCGGTTCGCGGTTGCGCGAGCGCAGCCCCTTGCCGTGCACCACCCGGATGCAGCGCGCGCCGCGACGCAGGCACTCGGACAGGAAGGCGGCCAGGTGTACCCGGGCTTCTTCCCGGGTCATGCCGTGCAGGTCGATCTCACCCTGGAGGATCCAGTGGCCGCGGCGCAGCCTGCGGAACACCAGCGGGGACACGCCATCGCGCTTGAACGCGGCCTGTTCGCCGGTCTGGTTGTCGAATTCCCAGGTGACATGATCGCTCAGGCTGTCGGACAGTACGGCCCGGTCGTCGGCCCAGCGCTGGAGTGGCAGCGGACGCACCCGCGGCGGCGGCGGTGCGACCCGGCCCGGATCCGGCAGCGGCCTTGCATCCACCACCGCCGCCCGGAACAGCGCCGTGTCCGAGGTGTCCACCGCGGGTGGGGCCACCGCGGCCAGGGCGGGCGGGCGATCAGTGGCGCGGCCGGTCGATGCCTTTCGAGCCCGGGCGCCGGTGGCGAGGGTGACGGCCCTCAGCCGCCTGAACCGGTCGTCCATCGGTCGCCCGCATCGCCGGCCGGCGCGGCTACTTCAGTGCGTCGAGGTAGCGCTCGGCATCGAGCGCAGCCATGCAGCCGGTGCCCGCGCTGGTGATCGCCTGCCGGTAGACATGGTCCTGCACGTCGCCGGCGGCGAACACGCCCGGCACCGAGGTGGCGGTGGCGTTGCCGTCGGTCCCGCTGCGGGTGACGATGTAGCCGCCCTTCATGTCGAGCTGGCCCTCGAAGATGCCGGTGTTCGGCGTGTGGCCGATCGCGATGAACACCCCGTGCACCGCGAGGTCCTTCTTTTCCGTGGTCTGGGTCGAGCGGATGCGCACGCCGGTGACGCCCTTGTCGTCGCCCAGCACCTCGTCGACCTCGTGGTTCCATTCGATGCGGATGTTGCCGCTCTTCGCCTTCTCGAGCACGCGGTCGATCAGGATCTTCTCGGAGCGGAACTTGTCCCGCCGGTGGATCATGGTGACGGTCTTCGCGATGTTCGACAGATACAGCGCTTCCTCGACCGCCGTGTTGCCGCCGCCGACCACCGCCACGTCCTGGCCCTTGAAGAAGAACCCGTCGCAGGTGGCGCAGCCGGACACGCCGCGACCGAGCAGGGCCTGTTCGGATTCGATGCCGAGGTACTTCGCCGATGCGCCGGTCGCGATGACCAGCGCGTCGCAGGTATAGATGCCGTTGTCGCCCTCGAGCCAGAGCGGCCGGCGCTGCAGGTCGACCTTGTTGATCTGGTCGAACACGATCTCGGTGCCGAACCGTTCGGCGTGGCGCGTGAAGCGATCCATGAGGTCCGGTCCCTGCACGCCGTCCGGATCGGCAGGCCAGTTGTCCACGTCGGTGGTGGTCATCAGTTGCCCGCCCTGGGCGTAGCCGGAAATGATCACCGGTTTCAGGTTGGCGCGGGCTGCGTAGACGGCCGCGGTATACCCGGCGGGGCCGGAACCGAGGATCAGCATCCGGATATGGCGTACAGGCTTGGCGGACATGGAGGAACTCCCGATATGGCAGACCCGGATTGTACACGCGCGGCAGGAATTGACGCCCCGCGGACCGTTGATCTTGCTGGAAATTCAGGGTGTTACGTGTCCATGAGGCGGCCGGAGGCGGGGCGCCTGGCCCGGGCCCGGAAGGGCCCTGCCGACCGCCCGGCCTAAAGTGCCGGCCGGTTGCGCCGTTAGTCAGATGGCGCGCAGCGACTGTGACGGATTTCCTTGCGAACCCGGACGCCGCCGCAGTCGCTGACGCTATACTCCTTCCATAACCGCGGGGTGGTAAATCCAGATGCATGTTCCGAACGTTGCCCCGCGCCCGTCGCCACGCATTCCGGCCGGCCTCCAACAGGGAGGCGAACGGGGTGACAGGCATGCAGCAGTCGACCAGACGATCCCGCGACCGAGGTTCTCCGTGCCCCCTTCTCCCGCCGTCATCGCCACCCTGCGCCAGGTACCGTTCTTCGCGGCCCTGCCGGAAGAGCACCTGGAGCAACTTGCATCCACCGCGCGACAGAAGAAGTTCCCCAAGAACGCGGTGATCATGTCCCAGGGCGACGACACCGATTCCCTGTACATCATCGCGTCGGGGCGCATCAAGGTCGGCATCAGCGACGAAGAGGGCAAGGAAGTCATCCTGTCGATGCTCGGCCCGGGCCAGTTCTTCGGTGAAATGTCGCTCGTCGACGATCATCCGCGGTCGGCGAACATCGAGACGATGGAAGTGTCGGAGTTCGTGGTGGTGAACAAGGACGACTTCAAGCGGTTCCTGGCGCAGAATTTCGACATGGCACTCGCGTTCATGAAGGAACTCGTGCGCCGGCTGCGCGAGGCCGACAAGAAGATCGAGAGCCTGGCGCTGATGGATGTCTACGGCCGCGTCGCACGCGTGCTGCTCGACATGGCGGAAGAGACGGTAGACGGCAAGTTGATCATCAAGCGCCGCCTCACCAAGCAGGACATCGCGCGCATGATCGGCGCATCGCGCGAGATGGTCAGCCGGGTGATGAAGGACCTGGTCGAGATGAACCATGTGAGCTTCCGCGGCACGGTCATCGTGCTGCACGAGAACCTCGCCGAATCCGCACGCTGATCCCGACCCGACAATCCGGGTCAGAGACGATTTAACGGATCCGGGTCAGAGACGATTTGCGCCAAGGCGCAAATCGTCTCTGACCCGGATTTCCGTTTTGGGTGCGCAGGCGGGGGGCTGGTCCGGCAGTGGCTTGACCGCCGGTATACTCGGGGACGCGGGTTGCCCGCCTCCTGGAGACCGGTCGTTTGTCCCAAGCTGCACGCAAGGCGCCTGAACCTTCCGCCCTCACGCTGACGCCGGGCCGCATCGCGGGCCTGCTGCGCGAGTCGTGGTGGCTCGGCCTGGTCGCCGCGGTGATCTACCTCGCGATGGTGCTCTACACCTTCGACCGGGCAGATCCGGGCTGGTCGCACAGCGCGCAGGCCGGCGACATCCGCAACGCCGGCGGCGCGGTGGGCGCCTGGGTGGCTGACCTGCTGCTCTGGCTGTTCGGCATGTCCGCCTGGTGGTGGCTCGCCTTCTGCCTGTACCTGATCTGGTGGGTCTACCGTCGGCTGGACGAACTGCTGAAGCTGGAGCGCGCCCACCTTGCCGTGGCCGTGGCCGGCTTCCTGCTGCTGCTGGTGGGCAGCAGTTCCCTCGAGGCCCTGCGCCTCCACAGCCATACGGCGGCGCTGCCGCTCGCGCCGGGCGGCATGGTCGGGCTGATGTTCAGCGGCATGGTGTCCGCCGCGCTGGGCTTCACCGGCTCCACGCTGATGTTCCTGGTGATGATGGCGGTGGGCTTCAGCCTGTTCACCAACCTGTCGCTGATGGCCCTGATCGAGAACACCGGTGCCCTGGTCGAGCGCTGCTTCGAGTGGGTGCTGGCGAAATGGACCGAGCGCGAGGACCGGAAGATCGGCGCGCAGGCCGCGGTCGAGCGCGAGGAAGTGGTCGAGGTCGAGCGCAAGCGCTTCGAACACCACGAGCCGGTGCGCATCGAACCGCCGAAGGTCGATATCGTTCCGTCGACGCGGGTCGAGAAGGAAAAGATCAAGGCCAAGCAGACCCAGCTGTTCGCCGACCTGCCCGACTCGCCGCTGCCCCCGCTCAACCTGCTCGACGAGGCCGAGGTGCATGTCGAGGTGGTCGGCAACGACACGCTCGAGTTCACCTCGCGGCTGATCGAGAAGAAGCTGGCTGACTTCGGCGTCGAGGTGAAGGTGGTCGCAGCCTATCCCGGCCCGGTGATCACCCGCTACGAGGTCGAGCCCGCGACCGGCGTCAAGGGCAGCCAGGTGGTCAGCCTGATGCGCGACCTCGCCCGTGCGCTGTCGGTGGCGAGCATCCGCGTGATCGAGACCATCCCGGGCAAGACCTGCATGGGCCTCGAGATCCCGAACCCGAAGCGGCAGATGGTTCGCCTGTCCGAGATCCTGTCCTCGCAGGTCTATGCCGACAATCCCTCCTCGCTGACGGTCGCGCTGGGCAAGGACATCGGCGGCAAGCCGATGGTCGCCGACCTCGCGAAGATGCCGCACCTGCTGGTCGCCGGCACCACCGGCTCGGGCAAGTCGGTCGGCATCAACGCGATGATCCTGTCGCTGGTCTACAAGTCGACCGCCGACGAAGTGCGCATGATCATGATCGACCCGAAGATGCTCGAGCTGTCGATCTACGAGGGCATCCCGCACCTGCTGTCCCCGGTGGTGACCGACATGACCAAGGCCGCGGTCGCGCTCAACTGGTGCGTCGGCGAGATGGACCGGCGCTACAAGCTGATGTCCGCGCTCGGCGTGCGCAACGTGGCCGGCCTGAACGCGAAGATCCGCGAAGCCGAGAAGGCCGGCACGCCGCTGGTCGATCCGCTGGAAGCCGCCGCCGCGAAGGAGGCAGAAGCGGCGATGATCAGTGCGCGGCTGGGCAGCGGCGAAGACCCCGAGTCGATCCGCCCGACGGTGCCGCCGCCCGATCCGCTGCAGCCGCTGCCGCTGATCGTGGTGGTGATCGACGAACTCGCCGACCTCATGATGGTGGTCGGCAAGAAGGTCGAGGAACTCATCGCGCGCCTCGCGCAGAAGGCACGCGCGGCCGGCGTTCACCTGATCCTCGCCACGCAACGACCGTCGGTCGACGTGATCACCGGCCTGATCAAGGCCAACATCCCGACGCGCATCGCGTTCCAGGTGTCGAGCAAGATCGACTCGCGCACGATCCTCGACCAGATGGGCGCGGAAGCGCTGCTCGGCCAGGGCGACATGCTCTACCTGCCGCCGGGCACCGGCTATCCGCTGCGCGTGCACGGCGCGTTCGTGTCCGACGATGAAGTGCATCGGGTCGTCGACTACCTGAAGAAGCTCGGGGCGCCGCAGTACGACCCGGCGGTGCTGGCCGGTGATTCGCTGGAGGAGGGCACGGGTGGCGACGGCGTGGCCGCGGCAGCCGATGCCGAGACCGACGCGCTGTACGACGAAGCGGTGGCGATCGTGCTGAAGACGCGCCGCCCGTCGATCTCGCTGGTGCAGCGGCACCTGCGCATCGGCTACAACCGCTCCGCGCGGCTGATCGAGCAGATGGAGCGTGCCGGGCTGGTGTCGGCGATGCAGTCCAACGGCAACCGGGAGGTGCTCGTCCCGGCCGCGGGCGGCGAGCGGTGAACGCCGGGCCGTGCCGGGCACCGGATCGCGTCCTTCCGGTCGGTCTTGCCATCGGCCTGTGCGCCGCCGTGCTGGTCTTCCTGCCGGCTGCACCGGCCACGGGGGCACAGCCGGCCAGTGTTTCCGCTGCGGCTCCTGCCGCGCCACGCGGCGGCCCCGGCAGTGATGCCCAGCCGCTGACCGCCCAGCCACTGCCGCCGGCGGCCTCCGGCAGCGGCCGCGGCAACGAGGTGTTCCGCTCGGTCGACGATAACGGCACCCCCTCGTTCAGCCAGGTGCCACCGTCGGGCCGCGCGTCGAAGCCGGTCGACCTCAAGCCGCTGTCCGGCAGCATCGACAGTCCGAAGCCGGTGGCCCCGCAGCGGCCGTCATCCGCGCAGTCGGCCCCGCCGGTGGCCGCGCCGCCGCCACCACCTGCAGCGGCCCCGCCCGCCGCGGGAACGGAACGTGCGGCCCGCGCCAGCGGACCGCGCGGGCTGCCGTTCGAAACCTACATCCAGATCCGCCGCGGCATGAGCGAGGGGGAACTGCTGGGCCGTGCCGGTCCCCCCGACTATCGCGGCAACGAAGTCAACCGCGGCCTGGTGCAGGAATCGTGGTACTACCTGCCCACTGCAACCGATCCATTCACCACCATCATCCAGCTGCGTGGCGGCCGGGTGGTCGATACCGAACGGATACGCAAGCTTTGAACCGACGCGATCGCACGGAGGTTTTCGGCGGCACGCCGCGCAGGCGCATCACCCTGGCGGCAATGGCCGCAGCCGTGGCGGGTTTCGCACCGCTGCCCGCGCTGCGCATGGCGCGCGCCCAGGGCACGGCGGGGCCACGGGTCTGGCCGCAGCGGCAGGGGGAGCGGTCCCGTCCGCCGCCGCTGCTGCCCGCCTGCGCAGCTTCATCGAAGGCACGCAGTCGGCGCAGGCGCGGTTCACCCAGACCGTCGTCGACCGCAAGGGTCGGCGCGTGCAGGAAGCCACCGGCACGATGCAGTTCCTGCGTCCCGGCCGTTTCCGATGGGAGTACGAGAAGCCCTACTCACAGTTGCTGGTGGGCGACGGCCAGCGCATCTGGATCTGGGACCGCGACCTCAACCAGGTCACGGTACGCCGGCTCGATCGCGCGATCACCGGCACGCCGGCGGCATTGCTGGCCGGCAGCAACGAGATCGAGAAGGCGTTCAACGTGACTGCGCAGCCGGCGCAGGACGGCCTCGAATGGATCGAGGCTGTGCCGAAGGGCAACGAAAGCACCTTTGCCAGCGTCAGGCTCGGGTTCGCGCAGGACGCCCTGGCCGCGATGGAGCTGAACGATGCACTGGGCAGCCGCACGATGATCCGGTTCGAGGATCTCCAGCGCAACCCGAAGCTGTCGCTGCAGTTGTTCCGCTTCACGCCGCCCAAGGGCGCGGACGTCCTCGAGGACAAATGACAACGCCCGCGCCGGTCTCCCGGCGCGGGCGCTGATGGTGCTGCTGCACTGCGTGGGGAAGACCGCGCCGTCGGGCGCCGATCTCCCCCTTCGAGCGTCTATCGGGCGTCGCAGAACTTCGTGACGGCGACCGGGTCGCGTGCGCCGCGGCCTTCCCAGAAGATCACCTTCGCGCTGATGCCCCTGGCCACGAGGTAGTCGGTGACGACCTTGGCGCGCTGCTCGCTCAGGCCTGCATGGCTGCGCTCTTCGAAGCGGTCGTTGTGGCCGGTGACGATCACCACTTCGACTTCGGTGGGGCGCTTGTCCTTGCCGGCACCGGCGGTGACTTCCTTCACCATCTCGTCGAGTTCCGCCTGGCCTTCCTTCTTCAGCACCGCGCTGCCGACATCCCAGGCGGTCCTGCCCTGGATCTGCACCGTCATCGTGACGTTGTCACGACCGGGCTTGCCGGGCTTCTCGCCTTCCTTGGGCGCCGGTGCCGGCTTGACCTTGAAGCCGGTCAGCTCGACGGCAACCCGGCGATTCGGGTCAAGGCAACTCACCAGTTCAGGGCTCGCGGCACAGCCGGTGAGCAGCGCAGCAGCAGCGATAACGACCCAGCTCGTGCGAGCATGCTTCATGTTGATCCCCCAGTTTGACGATGCGTTTGTGTTTGTGCGGTTTCAGTGCGATCCGGATCTGCACGGCAGTGACATCACCGCCCGCGACGTAATTCTAGGACCGTTGTAAGGCGCAAGTCATCTGTTTTCTCGGACCCGGTGTCGGACCCGTCCATCCGGTGGACGCAGTGAGACATGCCACGGCTGCAATGCCCATGGACACGCTTGCGAGGTCATCCAGATAGCCAGGCGCGGGAAGGAAATCGGGCATCCGATGGATCGGGCCTGGCACAGGGGCACGCCCGCGCCAGGGCGTGCGGAGGTCCTTGCCCGGGACTACTATCCACGTTCAGAGTGAGGAGCCCATGATGGAACCAGAAAAGCGTACAGCCCGCGCAGCGGCATCCGTGTTCACGTTGGTCTCGATGGCGATGGGCATGGTGACCGCTTCGGGGGAGCTGCTCGCCCAGCGTGCGCAGCAGCCTGCGTTCCCCGTGAAGCCGATGCGCATGATCGTGCCGTTTCCACCGGGTGGCGGCAACGACATCATCGGGCGTGCGGTGGCGCAACGGCTGTCCGAAGTGGTTGGCCAGCAGGTGGTGGTCGACAACCGGCCAGGCGCAGGCGGCGTGGTCGGCGTCACGATCGCCGCGCAGGCCGGGCCCGACGGCTACACGATGCTGCTGGGCAGCGTAGGCATGCTCGCGCACAATCCGGCGCTCAAGCCCGACCTTCCGTATGCCCCGCTGCGCGACTTCGCGCCGGTGGCGCTGCTGGTCACCTCGCCGATGCTGATCGCATCCACTCCGACGCTGCCGGTGAAGACGGTGGCTGAACTGATCGCGCTGGCGAAGGCAAGCCCGGGCAAGCTGAGCTACGCCTCTGCCGGCGCCGGATCGTCGCTGCACATGACCGGTGAACTGTTCCTGCGCGCGACCGGCACCAGCATGCTGCATGTCCCGTACAAGGGTGCCGCTCCGGCCATCGTCGACCTGATGACCGGGCGCGTCGATCTCATCTTCAGCACGATGCCGCCCGCGATCGCCCAGGTGAAGACCGGCAAGCTGCGTGCGATCGCCGTGACCACCCTGAAGCGGTCGCCGTCGCTGCCCGACGTACCCACCGTGACCGAGACGGTCAAGGGCTTCGAAGTGTCGAACTGGCAGGGCATCGTGGTGCCGGCGAAGACGCCGGCCGCGATCGTGCGCAAGCTGCATGCCGACCTGTCGGCGACGATGAAGCTGCCGGCGATGGCCGAGGCCCTGCTGCAGCAGGGCATGGAAGAAGCCGTCGGGACGCCCGAGCAGTTCGGTGCGCTGATCCGCTCCGAGATCGATGCCTATACGCGTCTGGTGAAGGCGGCCGGCATCCGGGCCGAGTGACCGGCGGCGCAGGCGGCACGTCGCACCGGGGCATGCCGTGACCGGAGACCTCTTCGGCGGCGATCCTGCACGGCCTGCAGCGGCCGCTGCAGGGCGTGCCCGCGCGGGCGCAAGGGAGGGACCGGCAGGGGATGCCCCGCATCTCCATGCGCCCCTGGCCGAGCGGTTGCGCCCGGCCTCGCTCGCCGAGGTGATCGGCCAGCGCCACCTGGTCGGGCCGGGCATGCCGCTGTCGTCCGCGCTCGAATCCGGGCGCATGCATTCGATGATCCTGTGGGGGCCGCCAGGCGTGGGCAAGACCACGCTGGCGCGGCTGATCGCCGCGTCGGTCGATGCCGACTTCATCGCGCTGTCTGCCGTGCTGTCCGGCGTGAAGGACATCCGCGAGGCGGTCGACCGTGCGCAGGCCGCAGCCCATGCCGGGCGGCGCACCCTGCTGTTCGTCGACGAGGTGCACCGCTTCAACAAGTCGCAGCAGGATGCCTTCCTGCCGCATGTCGAGTCGGGCCTGATCACCTTCATCGGCGCGACCACCGAGAACCCGTCGTTCGAGATGAACTCGGCGCTGCTGTCGCGGGCGCAGGTCTACGTGCTGAAGCCGCTGTCGCACGACGAACTGGTGCAGGTGGTCGAGCGGGCCTCGGCGGCGCTCGAACCGCATCCGCCGATCGGGCACGATGCGCGCGAGCTGCTGATCGGGCATGCCGATGGCGATGCGCGCAGGCTGATCAACCTGGTCGACCAGGTCGTCGCCGTCGCGCGCGGGTCATCGGTGCCGGCGATCGACCAGGCGTTCGCGCAGAAGACGCTCGCGCAGAGCGTGCGTCGCTTCGACAAGGGCGGCGACCAGTTCTACGACCAGATCTCGGCGCTGCACAAGTCGGTGCGCGGGTCCTCGCCCGATGCCGCCCTCTACTGGCTCGTGCGCATGCTCGACGGCGGTGCCGATCCCCGCTACCTCGCGCGGCGCATCGTGCGCATGGCGATCGAGGATGTCGGCCTCGCCGATCCGCGCGCCTGGCGCATCACGCTCGACGCGGCGGATACCTACGAACGGCTGGGTTCTCCGGAAGGGGAGCTGGCGCTGGCCAATGCGGTGCTCTATCTGGCGTGCGCTGCCAAGAGCAACGCGGCCTATGGCGCGTTCAACGAGGTTCGCGCGCTGGTCGCACAGGACGCGACACGCCCGGTGCCGATGCACCTGCGCAACGCGCCGACCCGGCTGATGAAGTCGCTTGGCCATGGCGATGGCTACCGGTATGCGCATGATGAAGCCGATGGCTATGCGGCAGGCGAACGCTACCTGCCCGACGGGCTCGAGGATCGGCGCTTCTACCGTCCGGTGGCGAGGGGCCTGGAGGCGGGGATCGCGGACAAGCTGCAGCGGTTGCGTGCGCGCGATGCGGCCGCGCGCGGAGACGGGGAACGAGCGCCGGACGGCGGCGAGGCCTCCACCGCGGACGACTGCTGAAGCGGGCTGCAGCCGGCGCAAGGCCAGTCGAGGGTGACTATCGCTGCGTCGAGGCTGCTTCCGCAGCGCGCCTGCGTCGTGGGGGCTGCGTAACTTCGCCGCTGTCGGGTACCGCCAGTGCAGGCCGGCCACGCAGCTGCAGCGACGGAGGCAACCTCCTCCGACTTTCGTCGGTGCAGTTCGTGTCCTGCCGCAGCCGTCCCCGCCAGCGGCGTGCTGGCGCGTACCCGGCACCCTGTCATCTGTTCCCTGCCATCAGACGGAGTGCCGACATGAACGACCTGCAAGAACCGGGCGTGTGCCACCGAGGCACCGCGACCCTCGTCGACCAGAGGCCCGCGCAGCGGCGCCGAACGCATCTTCCACCCGGCGCGGCCCGCCCGGACGGCGCTCTCGCAGCCCTCGCGGTCGCGGCGACGCTGGTGTCCGCCCCGGCCGTATCGCAGGCCGCCGTGCTCGCCGCCTGGAACTTCAACGGTCCGCTCACCGGGACCCTGCTGCCTGCGTCCGGCGCGGGCCGGCTCGACCCGGTCGGCGTGGGCAGCTCCATCTTCGCCAGCGGCGAAGTCGGCCGGGGGTCGTCCGATCCGGTGGTCGGAAGTCCGCCCGACCAGGCGTGGCAGGTTTCGGGCTTTCCCGGCCAGGGAGAGGCATCCGGCAGCGCCGGCATCCAGGGCAGGGTGGATACCCGCGGGCATGGAGCGATCAGCGTGTCCTTCGACTTCCGCGGTACGGCCGGCAGTGCCCGGCACCAGCAGTTCCAGTACACGCTCGATGGACGCAGTTTCGTCGACTGGGGGCCGCCGGTCGCCACCACGAGCATCGATCCCTGGGCGATCGGCCGCCGCTTCGACCTCGCCTCCGTCTCCGGTGTTTCCGACAACCCGCTGTTCGGCTTCCGTCTGGTCAGCGTGTTCGCGCCGGGCAGCGCTGCATACCAGGCCCTGTCGGGGAGCTCGGCCTACGCAACGACCGGCAGCTGGCGCTTCGACATGCTGACCGTCACCGGCGAGCCTGTCGAGGCCGGGACGGCCGTGGTCCCGCTGCCGCCGTCGATCGGGCTGATGGCGGGCGGGCTGCTGCTGCTTGCGAGGGCAGCGGGCGCGTCCGGGCGGCGGCGCATGCCGGTGCCGGCCCTATAATTCGCTTCCGCACTCTGAACGGATGGCATGCATGGACCTCGGTCTGGATGGCAAGGTAGCGATGGTCACCGGTGCAAGCTCCGGTATCGGCCGTGCGTCGGCGCGGGTGCTCGCGGCAGAGGGGGCGAAGCTGATGCTGGTCGCACGCTCGAAGGAGAAGCTCGATGCGGTCGCTGCGGAAATCGCGGCCACGTTCAAGGTCGAGACGGCGGTCTTCCCCTGCGACCTGACCGAGGCCGATGCGGCCGACCGTGCGGTGGCAGCGGCATGTGCACGCTACGGGCGGCTCGATGTCGCGGTGTGCAGCGCCGGGGCGTCGGCCAACGGCGTGTTCTGGGAGATTCCCGATGCGGTCTGGGAATCCAGCTTTCGCCTGAAGTTCATGGGTACGGTGCGCACGATGCGGGCCGCGCTGGCGCCGATGCGCGAGCAGAATTCGGGCCGCATCGTGGTGATCGCCGGAAACCTCGGGCGCCAGCCGCTGCCTCGCGGGTTGCCCAGCGCGTTTGCCAATGCGGCGCTGCTTGCCGTGGTCAAGGGCGCCGCCGACGAGGTCGCGGCCCAGGGCATCTTCATCAACGCCGTGAGCCCCGGGCTGACCCGCACGCCGCGCTTCGAGGAGCGTATCGCCGCGCAGGTGCAGGCCACCGGCAAGACGGCCGAGCAGATCGAACACGACATGACCGCCCCGGTGCCGAGCGGCCGCGTGAGCGAGGCGGACGAGATCGCACGCACCGTCGCCTGGCTGGCTTCGTCGGTGGCAGGCCACATCACCGGCACCAATGTGACGGTGGACGGGGGGCACACGAAGGGCGTGACCTGACGGCGGCCGCCGGCGGCCGACAGGTACACGCCCGGTCGCGCGGGCTCAGTGGCGGGCGAGGAACCCGCCCAGGGCCTTCTCGAACGCCTCGGGCTGTTCGACGTTGGACAGGTGCGATGCGTTCGGGATGATCACCAGTTCCGAACCCGGTGCCGCAGCGTGCATCACCTGCGACAGGGCGACCGGCGTGCCGGCGTCCTGCTCGCCGACGATGATCATGATCGGGCACTTGATCGTGCCCAGGCGTGCCGTGGTGTCGATCTTCGGCAGCGCCTGGCAGCAGCCGGCGTAGCCGAGCGGCGGCGTCGCGCGGATCATCGCGGTCACCTTGTCGATGCGCGGGTCGCCCTTCGCGCGGAACGGGTCGGTGAACCAGCGCGAGATGGTGCCTGCGACCAGCGGCTCCATGCCCTGCGTGCTGGCGGTCTTCACCCGTTCCGCCCACATGGGGATCGCGGCCTCGGGGTACCGGCTGGTGGTGTCGCACAGCGCCAGCGTGCGGCAGGTGCCGGGGTACTTGAGCTCGAGCACCTGGCCGATCATCCCGCCCATCGACAGCCCGACGAAATGGGTGCTTCCGATCTTCAGCGCATCGAGCAGGGCTTTCGCGTCATCGGCGAGTTCGTCCAGCGTGTAGGCGGCGGCGGGCGCCTCGGTCAGGCCGTGGCCGCGCGTGTCGTAGGCGAGCACGCGATACTGCTTCGACAGCGTGGCGATCTGTGCGTCCCACATGTGCAGGTTGCAGGCGAGTGAATGGGAAAGCGTGACCCAGGGTGCGTTGCCGGCGAGGTCGCCATGCAGCTCGTAGTTCACGTCGATGCCGTTTGCCTTGATCTTCACGCTTTCCTCCGGTAAATGATTCAGTCCATGCCAGCAATCCCGAAGAGTATAAGCCAAGCGTCCCGGCGTCCTTCCCGCGGCCCGTCGCCTGCCCGCACTGCGGTGAACATCAGCGAAACGCGCGGCCTGCGCCTGATGCACCTCGGCGACGATGCAATCCAGAGCCGGATGCGGCTCGACCGCCCGGACGAGCTCTCGCTTGCGTACACGCGGGCGATGATGGGCGGCCTGATGTTCATGCCGCATGCGCGCGACTTCCTGATGATCGGGCTGGGTGGCGGATCGCTCGCGAAGTTCATCCATCGCCGGCTGCCCCGGGCGCGCGTGACCGCGGTCGAGATCAACGCGCAGGTGCTGATCGCCGCGCGCACGATGTTCGGCGTTCCGAAGGACGGCAAGCGGTTCAAGGCCGTGCTGGGCGATGGCGCGAAGGTGGTGGGTACGCTGGCGCCCGCGTCGTACGACATCGTGCTGCTCGATGCCTACTGCGGCGGGCGCCAGGTGCCGGCGATCACCCGGCGCGCCTTCTACGAGCGGGTGCGCGGCGTGCTGCGCCCGGGTGGCGTGCTGGTGGTCAACTGCATCGCAGACCAGCCTGAGCTGCGCGGCTACCTCGACAACCTTTGCCGCGCGTTCGGTGGCCGCGTGTGGGCGGTACCGACGCCGCCGGACGACAACCTCGTGGTGTTCGCACTGGGCGAAGCGCTCGGTGAGCCGACGATCGAATCGCTTCGGCCGCGCGCGATCCGCTGGCAGGCGCGCCTGTCGCTGCCGTTCCGGCGCTGGATGCGCGACCTGCGCGCGGTGCCGCACAGTTCCGAACGCCGGCGCGTTGCCGCTGCACGACGCGGGCTGGCTGCCGGGGCCTCGGGTGCCGGCGCTGCGCAGGCCGGACGCCGCGCGCGGTGACGCGCGTCCGCCATCCCGTCTCGCACTGGGTGCTGCTGGCTTGCCTGGTGACGATGTGGAGCACCACCTATCTCGCGATCAAGGTCGCGCTGTCCGGCTTCGAGACGCTGACGGTGATCGCGGCGAGGCTGGTGCTCGGATCCCTCGTGCTGCTCGGGATCGCGGCGGCCGCCGGCAGCCGACTGCCGCGCACGCGGGTCGAATGGGGCTGGATGCTCTGGCTGGCGCTGCTCGGAAACTGCCTGCCGTTCTACTTCATCACCTGGGGCACCCAGCATATCGACAGCAGCCTGGCCGGCATCCTGGTCGCGGTGATGCCGCTGGGCGTGCTGGTGCTGGCGCACTTCGCCCTTCCGGGCGAACGCGTCACGCGCGCCAAGGCGGCCGGTTTCGTGCTCGGCTTCGCCGGCGTGGTCGTCCTGATCGGCCCGGACGCACTCGACCTCGGCAGCACCTCGCTGCTGCAGGTGCTCGGCCAGCTGTCGGTGCTGGGCGGCGCGCTGCTCTATGCCGCCAACGCGGTGTCGGCGCGGCGGATGCCGCGGATGGACTCGATCACGGTCGCGCTGGCGACGCTGCTGATCGCGACCGTACTGATGGTCGCCTGCGCCTTCTGGTTCGAGGACCCGTTCTCGGCGACGCCGCCGCCGGAAGCGGTCTGGTCGGTGATCTGGATGGGCATCTTCCCGACAGCGGTGGCGACCATCGTCTACTTCCAGCTGATCCGGATGGCGGGCGCCACCTTCATGGCCCTCACCAACTACCTGACGCCCGGCATCTCGGTGCTGCTCGGCATGGTGCTGCTGGGCGAGCGGCCCGGCTTGAATGCATTTGCCGGGATGGCGCTGATCCTGCTCGGGGTCGCCATCGCCCAGTCGGCATGGAAACGTCCCCAGGCATTGAAAGCCCCCGGTTCGCCCCCAGATTCAACTTGAGCGGGGGATTGCCGATAAAGCATCAGGCGGGGAAGGCCTTCCTGCCGGCTGCAATGCCCGATGGCTGTCCCGGATGCTCCTGGCAAAGGTGACGACGATGAACCTGGTCTACAACAGCGAAACGTTCTATGTCCTCGAGTATCCGGCCCAGCACGGGTACGAACTGGTGAACAAGCACACCGCCCGCGGGGCCTTCATCCAGGGCGAGGTCGCGCTGCACTTCCGCAACTCGATCACGGACGCAGCCCGTCAGGACGACTCGGTCGAGCATATCGACGAGTTCCTGGAAGGTTTCCAGCCGCTGATGACGCTGCCGGTCGTGATGCACTGACCCCGGGGTGCCGCAGGCTCAGTGCCAGTCCTGCATCGCCTGCATCACGCGCTGGCGCTTCTCTTCCACGTCCTTCGCGAACCCGGGGTTCTGCTGCTCGACGAAGTGGATCGCGAGGCTCACCTTCAGCACCGCCACGGCCAGGCAAGCGCCGAGGTCTTCGAGGTCGGGGCTCGCCTTCGCCAGCGCGAGTGCCTCGGTGGTCTCGTCCATCAACTGGTTGAAGGCGGATTCGTGTTCGCCGGTCAGTACGGGCGGCATGTTCAGCACCTGGAGAATGTCGAGCGCCGGATGATACCGCAGCGTCCCGGGCGCCACTTCAGAACCGGATGCGCTCGATGCGCAGCCCGGGCGTCTTCAGCATCCGGGTGAGGATGCGCAGGGGCTGCGGGTCAGGCGCAAGGCTGCCCTCGGCGAACGCACGCGCCCGTGCGTCGAGGTCGGCCAGTGCGTCCGCGTCTTCGACGCTGCCGAGGTAATGCGGGCCTTCGAACACGTGCAGCTCGCTGCGCCCGTCGGCATCCGTCTCCCGGAAAGCGGTGCGTCCCGGCGCGCCTGCCGGCACCGGCCGCGGCAGGCGCGCGAGCGCGGTCAAGGTCCGCCCGAGGTGGGCGAGCGCGGTCTCGCGCGAAGCGTCACCCGGCAGGCCTGCGCCCATGCACTCGCGACGGGCGGCGTGGCTGCACGGCACCGCGCACGCCGCGGCGTGCGGCCCGGGAGGCATGCCGGGTGCCGCCTGCGAAGCCGCCAATCCGAGGCGCGGCGGGCACAGCCGGTGTTCCCGCGCAAACGCGGCCAGCGCCCGGCGGGCAGTCTGTTCGTCCGGGAAATCGCCGAAGCGGGTCTCGCGCGGACGGGCTGCGGCGGCCGGGCCTGCCATGGACGGCTCGGCCGCCGCAGGGGCCGTTGCCTCCTGCAGCAGGAACCCACCGGCGGGATCGCCGCTCCAGACGAGGCTCCACGATTCGCGCAGCGGCTCCGTCGCGGCCCGCCGCTGGTGCTTCGGTGCCAGCTGCTCGACCAGCCGGCGCTGCGCCAGCGCTGCACCCAGCACCCCCGGATGAGGCTGTGGATCGACGGTCGCGGCCTCGCCCAGCAGCGCACGGCCGAGCGGACTCGACTTCTGCATCAGCCTGAGCGCTTCGCCGCGCATGCTGGCACCGGCCCCGACGTAGAGCGCGCTGCCATCGGCGGCGCGAAGCACGAAGCAGCCGGGGGCATCCGCCAGCTCGTCGGCGAGTGCCACGGCTTCGCGCGGCGTGCCCGCCGGCGCGGTCAGCGCAGCGGCCACTTCGCGCACCCGGTCGGCGCCGAGGTCGGTCACGGCCGCCACCAGGAAATCGCCGATCACCCGGGCATCGCCCAGTGCGCGATGGCGCTCGCTGCAGTGCAGGCCGTGGCGCGCGATCAGCGAATCGAGGTTGTGCCGCGGATGCTGTGGATACAGCCGGCGCGACAGCTTCGCGCTGCACAGCGCCGGCAGCGCGAACGGGATGCCCACGCGTTCGAACTCGGCGCACAGGAAGCCGTAGTCGAAACGCACGTTGTGTGCGACCAGCACCTTGCCGTCGAGCCGGCGCGCGAGGTCGGCCGCCAGTTCGGCAAAGGGCGGGGCCGAGGCCACCATGTCGTCATCGATGCCGGTGAGGCCCGCGATGAATGGCGGGATCGGGATGCCGGGGCGCACCAGCGTGCTCCAGGTGACGGGCTGCTCGCCGCGGGCCGGATCCGGCAGGCCGGGTCCGATCTCGACCAGGCCTATCTCGGTGATCCGGTCGCGCGCGGGCGAGGCGCCGGTCGTCTCGAGGTCGAGCAGGACGGCCGGCCGGTCGAACAGGGCTGCGATCAAGGCGAGGCGGCGGGTTGCTTCGCTGCGGCGTTGGCGTCCGGGGCAGCATCCGCCGGCCTGCCGCCGCCGGGTGCCGTCCGCAGGCTCACCGGCCGCTTCGCGGCGCCGGCGAAATCGCCGGCGATCACGGTGGTCAGCCTAGACAGGTCGAGCCGCCGGCGCAGCGCGTCGAGCACCTGCTGCGGCGTGACCTTCGCGACCTTCGCGTCCAGCCCTTCCTGGAAGGCATAGGTGCGGCCGAGGAACTGGTTGGAAGCGAGTGCCGCGGCGAGGCGCGCGTCCGATGACCGTGCCACGCGCACCGACTGCAGGTAGCCGCTCTTCGCGCTCTCGACCTCCTTGTCGGTGAAGCCGCCGTCCAGTGCACGCTGCAGTTCCTCGCGCACCGCTGCCTCGAGGCGGGCCGCGTTCTCCGGGGCGTACATGGCCCCGGCGACGAACGCGCCACTGGCATCCAGGCTGCCGGCGGCGATCTGTGCCCACACCGAGTAGGACAGGCCTTCGTCATGGCGCACGCGTTGCGCCAGGCGCGAGCTGAGGAAGCCGCCACCGAGCATCTGCTCGCCGAGCAGCAGCGCCGGGTAGTCGGGATCATCGACCCGCAGCGGCAGGTTCATGCCGATGCGGAAGAACGCATTGGCGCGGTCCGGGGTCTCGATCACGATGCGCGCCGGTGCGACCTCGGCATGCACGTTGGGCACGCGCTGGTACGGACGCGGACTGTTCCAGTCGTTGAACAGCTTCTGCATCAGTGCCGCGACCTCGGCGTCGTCGAAGTCGCCGACCACGCCGAACTCGCCCTTGCTCGCCCCGTAGAACTCACGATGGAACGACCGCACGCCGTCGAGGGTGACCGCCTTGACCTGCGCCGTCTGCTCGTCGAGCGTGCTCGAGTAGCGGATGTCCCCGGGCGGATGGATGTTGAAGTGCCGGCTGAACGCGAGCGATCCCAGTGCGGCCGGATCCTGCCGCTGGCGATCGATCGATGCCAGGGACTCGGCGCGCATCTCCTCGAGGTCGCGCGCGGGGAACGATGGCCGGCGCAGAACCTCGGCGACCAGTGCCAGCACCGCCGGCAGCTGCGACTTCACCGTCTGCCCGGTCACGCTGACCGAGGTCGGCCCGCCGCTGACCGAGACCTGGGCGCGCAGCTTGTTGAACGCGTCCTGGATCTGCTGGCGGTCGCGCTTCTCGCTGCCGCGCATCAGCATCGCGGCGGTGAAGCTCGCCTGCATGCCGCGGCCGAACACGGATTTCTCGTCTCCGAAGCGCAGCGTGAGCTGGAAGTTCACCGTCTCGCCGCGGGTTCGCCGCGGCAGCATCACGAGGTCCAGGCCCACCGGCAGCGTGCGCCGCACCGTGCGCTTCTCGATGTTGGAGGGTGTCGGGTCGAAGGTCTCGCCGGCGGCCAGTGCGGCGTCGCCCTTGAAGTCGCGCAGCAGCTCGGCGACGTCCGGTGCCGGCGGGATCTCCGCGCGGTCGGGCTTCGCATCGGGGATGAACATCCCGAGCGTGCGGTTCGACGGCTTGAAGTACGCGGCCGCGACACGGTTCACGTCGGCGGCGGACACCTTGCGCAGGCGGTCGCGGTGCAGGAAGAGCAGGCGCCAGTCGCCAGTGGCGATGGAATCGCTCAATGCGCGGCCCAGTGCCGGCGGGTTGGCCATGATCTCGTCGTACTGGCGCAGCAGCGCGGTGCGCGCGCGCTCCACCTCGCCCTCGGTCACCGGCGTCTTCGCCAGGCCTTCTAGGGTGGCGACGAGCGTGTCCCGCGCGGCGTCGATCGACTGGTCGAGCGTGAGCTGTGCACCGTACATCGCGATGCCGGGTTCGCGCAGCGCCTGGTCGAAGCCGAACACCGAGACCGCACGCTTCTTCTCGACCAGCGCGCGGAACAGCCGGCCCGCAGGCGGCGTGCGCAGCACCTCGGTCAGGATGTCGATGGCGGCCGTGTCCGGGTGCGGGCCTGCGGGCGTGTGGTACGCGACGATCACCGCCTGCACGTCGCCGGTACGGCGCAGCATCACCTGTCGTTCACCGTCCTGCACCGGTTCGATGGTGTAGGTGCGCGGCAGCACGCGCTTCGGTGCCGGGATCGCGCCGAAGTGCTTCGCGATCAGCTCCAGCGCGAGCGTCTCGTCGAAGCGGCCGGCGAGCAGCAGCGAGGCGTTGTCCGGCTGGTAGTACATCCGGTAGAAGGCCTCGAGGCGTTCGATCGGCACGTTCTCGAGGTCGGATCGCGCACCGATGGTGCTGTTGCCGTAGTTGTGCCACAGGTAGGCGGTCGAGGCGACCCGCTGCATCAGCACGCGTACCGGATTGTTCTCGCCCTGCTCGAACTCGTTGCGCACCACCGACATCTCGGGGTCGAGTTCAGCGCGCGTGATCTGGGCGTTGACCATGCGGTCGGCTTCCATCGCGATCACCCAGCGCAGGTTGTCCTCGCTGGCCGAAAAGGTGCCGAAATAGTTCGTGCGGTCGAACCAGGTGGTGCCGTTCGACCAGGCACCGCGCTCGGCCAGCGCCTTCGAGATGTTCGGGATGTTCGCCGTGCGACGGAACATCAGGTGTTCCAGCAGGTGTGCCATGCCGCGCTCGCCGTAGTTCTCGTGGCGCGAGCCGACCAGGTAGGTGATGTTGGCCATGAAGTTGGCGCTCGACTCGTCCGGGAACAGCAGGACCTGCAGCCCGTTGGCGAGCCGATACTCGGTGATGCCTTCGACGCTCGGGCCGCGCGTGACACCGGGCGGCAGCTTCGGCGGGGCCGACTGTGCGGCGGCCGGGGCGGTGGCGATCGAACCGGCTGCGGCCAGCAACGCGGTCGTGCCGGCGACCACGCCGGCGGGCGGCACGAACAGCGACGTTGCCACGATCGCCAGTGCGGCCAGCGCCTGTCGGACGGCATGTAAGGCGCGCCTGACGCCAGGCGGCTGGGGGGGGAGAGGCAGGGTCGGCATGGAGGCCTTGGCTGGGGTTTGCGACAGGGGCGCGGACGCTTGCGGTGGCAGATCATAGAGCAGCCGGGTGCCAGTCGCGTGATACAGTCGGCCCGTCCGGATGCATCCTTCCCGACCCCGCCAAAGAAGAGGAAAAACCCGATGGCCAGCGTTGCCTACCAGTTCTCCGCGACCCAGGCCGCGCGTGAGATCGCCGCGGGTCGCCTGACCAGCGAAACGCTGGTCCGCGCGTGCCTCGCGCGCATCGCCGAACGCGAGCCGACCGTGCAGGCATGGGCCTTCCTCGACCCGGAGCTGGCGATCGCGCAGGCACGCGCCTGCGACCGCGGCCCGCGCCGTGGCGTGCTGCACGGGGTGCCGGTCGGCGTGAAGGACGTGATCGACACCGCCGACATGCCGACCGCCTACAACTCGGCGGTCTACGCCGGTCACCGGCCGCGCGCGGACGCGGCCTGCATCGCCGCCGCCCGCCGCGCGGGCGCGGTGATCCTCGGCAAGACCGAGACCACCGAGTTCGCGAACAACCACCCGGCACGCACCCGCAACCCGCACAACCTCAGCCACACCCCCGGCGGCTCGTCCAGCGGCTCCGCGGCGGCGGTGGCCGACCAGATGGTGCCGTTCGCGTTCGGCACCCAGACCGGCGGCTCGACCATCCGTCCGGCGGCGTTCTGCGGGGTCGTCGGCTACAAGCCGACGTTCAACACGATCAATCGCGCCGGCCTGAAGATCGTCGCCGAATCCCTCGATACCATCGGGACCCATGCACGCACCGTCGAGGACGCGGCGCTGCTCGCCTGCGCCACCTCCGGCAGGCCGCTGCCCGATTTCGCCCGCAACAAGGCGAAGCCCCGTGTCGGCCTGTACCGCACGCCGCACTGGGACAAGACCGACGAGCACACCCGCAACCTGCTGGCCGATGTCGCCGACAGGCTGCGCGCGGCCGGCTGGACGGTCGTGGATGCAGACCTGCCGCCGCAGGCGGTCGCGGTCTACGACGCGAACGCGACCATCATGCAGTTCGAGGAAGCGTATTCGCTCGGCTACGAGTACGACAACCACCGCGAACTGCTGAGCGAAGACCTGCGCTCGCGCATCGAACGCGGGCGCGCCACCTCGCGCGACCTGTACGAGCGTGCGATCGACGTCGTGCTGGAGGTCGGTGCGATGTTCATCGACGCGTTCCGCACGGTCGACGTGCTGCTCACCCCGAGCGCGCCCGGCGAGGCACCGTTCGGCCTGACCAATACCGGCAACTCGCTGTTCAACAAGAACTGGACCACGCTCGGCCTGCCGTGCGTGACGGTGCCGGCCGGCATCGGCCAGAAGGCGTTGCCCCTGGGCGTGCAGTTCGTCGGTCCGTACCGCGGTGACAGCACCGTGCTGCTCGCGGCAGACGCAGCCTGGAAGACCCTCTCCCGCTAGTCCCGGCCGCTGGCTTTCGTCCCGCCGGGAACGTACACTGGCCTCTGGCGCCAGCCTGTCCGCGTTGCCGGCCCCGATCCGGCGCACAGAAGACGGCGGCGTGTCCCCAGGAGGAACCGGCATGCCCCGCATCCGCCAGATGTCCGCCGCCACGGCTGCCGCGCTTGCGGCACTCGCCAGCCTTCCCGCGCTCGGCGCGTCTGCGCCGCCCTATCCGGTGAAACCGGTCCGGTTGATCATCGCCAACACGCCGGGGACCTCCGTCGACGCGCTGGCCCGCGTCCTCGCCGTGCGGCTGGGCGAGGAACTCGGCGCACAGATCGTCCCGGACAATCGAGGCGGCGCGGGCGGCCTGATCGGCGGCGAGATCGCGTCGCGCTCGGCACCGGACGGCTATACCCTCCTGGTGAGCTCGACCGGCATGCAGGTGATCACGCCGCAGATCTACAAGGGCCTGTCGTACGATCCGATCCGCGACTTCGTGCCGCTGTCGCTGGTCGCGATCACCCACAACATGCTGGTGGTCACGCCCACGCTGCCGGTGCAGACCGTGCAGGAACTGATCGCGCATGCGAGGACGAATCCCGGACGGCTCAACATGTCGAATGCGGGGTCGGGCTTCCAGAGCCATCTCGCCGGCGTGCTGTTCACCCACATGACGGGCATCAACGTGCAGCATGTCCCCTACAAGGGGGGCGCGTCCCTGGTCGCGGTGATCGGCAACGAGGCGCAGGTGACGATCGCACCGATGCCCGCCGTGATCGGCCATGTGCGTGCCGGCAAGCTGCGCGCGATCGCCACTGGCGGCGAGAAGCGATCGGTGGTGACGCCGACACTGCCGACCATCAGCGAGGCGGGCGTGCCGGGCTTCGTGTCCACCGGCTGGATGGGCCTGATGCTGCCCGCCGGTCCGTCGCGAGCGGGTCCGCCCAAGCCGCTGTACGAACGGCTGCGTTCGGCGGTGGTCAAGGTCGTCGAGGATCCGGTGACGCGCGAGCAGATGGAGCGCCAGGGCGGCGAAGCCGTGTCCAGCACGCCGGAGGCCTTCCTGCAGCTGATCCGCGAGGAGTTCAAGCGCTTCCAGACCGCGATCGGCCTGGCCGGGCTGAAGGTCGACTGAACCCGGGCCGACTGAAATCCGGGTCAGAGACGATTTTCCCGCCAGGGTCGCGCCACTGGCCGTACGGCGCCGGGAAAATCGTCTCTGACCCGGATTTCAGTCCCGGCGGCGGCGCTGCAGGGTCAGGACGCCGGCCGCGACGATGAGCGTCGCGACCAGCGCGAAGCCATAGGCGAGCGGCATCGGCCACGTGCCCAGCGTCCACTTGAGCAGCTGGAAGAACAGCGCGAACGTCACCAGTCCTTCGACGCAGCCGCGCAGCAGCGACAGCACGGCCGCCTGGCCTTCGACGCGGTGGGTGAACGGCGCCATCACCGACAGCATCACCGGGAAGGTCGATGCCATGCCGGTCATCGTCGGACCGATCGATGCGGCGAGCAGGGTGACGGTCATCATGAAGGTGGTCGAGACGACGATGCGCGCGGGCAGGTCCCACGCCGGCGGCGGCTTGCGGCGAAGCGCCGGCCCGGGTGCAGGGCAGACCAGGATCGCCAGCACGATCGCAGAGGCAGTGACCCATATCACCGCGGCTTCGGGCAGCGCGAGGCTGTCGAGCAGCCAGACCATCGACGCGGTGGCTGCCAGGCCGCAGGCGAGTGCGCCTGGCCATGCGAGCCGGCGCGCGGCGAATCCGTAGGAGAGGCAGAAGGTCGCCAGCGCGATCAGTCCGAGCAGCGTGCCGTTGGCGGCTTCGCGCGCGAAACCGATGCCCTGTTCCACCGCGACGAACACCGAGATCGGCCCGGACACGATCGGCAGGCCGAGGATGAGTCCGGCAACGCCGGCGCCATAGCGGCGGCCGGCCAGCGTCGCGGTGACGATCACCAGCGGCATCGTCGCGAGCTTGAGCAGGAAGAGCGAACCCATGCGTGGAGAGTGCCCGCCCGCGCCGGTGCAGGCAAGCGCGGCAGGCCGGCTGCTATAGTCGGCGGAATGCAACGCAGATCGCCCACCGATCCCCGCCCGTGACCGAACCGGAACCGTCCGGGCGCCACACGCTCAGCGGCTGGCTGTTGATGTCGGTCGTGGCGCTCGCGATCGCTGCCGAGATCCTCTCCGCCATTCCTGAATGGCTGCCCGGTGCCGTCGCCTGGGCCGCGGCATTTCCGCTGTGGCACCGCCTGGGCCGGCGCCAGCGGGCGATGGTGCTGGTGATGGGCGCCCTTGGTGCCGCGGGGATGGCCTGGGGCGCCCTGCACGGGCAGTCCGGCCTGCTCGCGCGGGCGCTCACGATGAACACGATGATCATCGCCATGCTGGTCGGGGTGGCTTTCCTGCCACTGGTCAGCGTGCGCGAATCCGCGGGCGACGCGCCGCTGCGCCGCGGGCGCCTCGCGCTGCTGCGAACGATCGTCGGCGTGCATGTATTCGGCGCGGTGATCAACCTCACCGCCGCGTTGATCGCCGCCGACCGGCTGCGCCGTCCACCGGGGCCGGGGGTGCCGGTGCCGGACTACCCGGCGCCGCCCGAAGGCACGCTCACCCGCCAGCAGGCGATGGCGCTGGGCACCGCGTTCTCGACCTGCGCATTCTGGTCGCCGTTCCTCGGCGCGATGGCGGTCGCGCTGACCGTGGCCCAGGGCTCCAGCCTGTTCACGCTGGTGCTGATGGGACTGCCGCTCGGGGTGATCGCCACGCTGGTGCTCTGGGGCTGGCTGTCCACCGCGCGCTTCGACCATGCGCGCGATTTCGAGGGATACCCGGTCGACGTCGGCGGGCTGTGGATTCCGTTCGTGCTGGCGGTCGGCGTGTTCGCGATCCACGAGTGGCAGCCTTCATGGTCGATACAGCCGGTGATCGCCATCCTGGCGATCGCGATCACCGGCGCGGCGCTGTGGGCGAAGCAGGGCCTGGCGGCGGCGGGCACGCGCATGCGGCGCCATGTGCCGACCCGGCTGCCCGGGCTGGCGGGCGAACTCTGGATATTCCTCGCGGCCGGCGTGCTGGCCTCCGGGCTGTCCGCCCTGCTGGCCGTGTTCGAGATCGGTGCGCCGTTCTCCCGGTTCGGCGGCTTCGAAGCGAGCCTGGTGGTGGTGTTCTGCACGCTGGTCGCCTGGGCTGGCCTGCACACGATCGTCTCGATCCCGCTGGTCGGCGTGCTGCTCGCGCCGCTGTCGCCGGAGCCCGACCTGCTGGCGCTGGCCTTCCTTTGCTCGTGGGCGGTGGGGCTGCCGGCGTGTGCGACCTCGGGCACCGTGCTCACCATGCAGGCACGCTATGGCATCCCGATCGGCACCTACATCCGCTGGAACCTGCCTTACCTGGCGACCATGCTCGTCGTGTCGGTCGTCGCGCTGAATCTCTACGGGTACTGGCTCTACTGAGGGTCGGGCGGCGCCTGCGTGCCATGAAGCTGCCTCCAGCCGGCAGCTTCCTCGGCGGACAGGTTGCGTCCCGGCCACGGCCAGAGTCCCGGCACGCGCTCGAGGTAGCGGCGATAGGGCTCGCCGAAGGTATCGACCAGCTTTGCATCCTCGAGCCAGGAGCCGACGACCAGGTACAGCGTGATCGCGATCGCGCTCACCAGCCAGGCCGCGTCCATCGGCCGCGTCCAGATGACGACCAGCGCCAGGAAGTACCACGGGTGCCGTACATGCCTGTGCATCGGCGACAGGGTGAAGCCTGCCGCGGCGCCATCCGCCTCCGCGCGCAGGCCGCTGAACGCGCCCATGTCGTACCAGCGCAGCGTCCAGGCGAAGGCTGCCACCGCCGAGATCGCGGCGATGTCGCAGGCCACGCGCGCCGGCATCGGCAGGTCGAACAGCGGTGCGCCCGAAAGCAGCCATTGCAGCCAGAGCAGCGGCAGCATCGTGGCCAGGGCGACGCCGTTGTAGGCGAGCCGATAGGCCGGCGCGAACCTCGGCAGGCGGGCCGCGACCATGGCCTTCACCGGCGTGGCCGCGAGCAGCGAATGCAGGCAGAAGTAGAGCACCCAGGCGATGGCGAGCAGCGTCAGGCCGGCAGGGCCGGCCTGGATCGGAGGCGTCGGAACCATGTCTGTCGCGCGGGGGCGCCTGCGGCCGGCCGGGACGCGGTCAGCCGCCGCCTGCCCCGGCCAGCGCGAACATCGGCGCCAGGTCTTCCAGCGCATCGATGCCGCGGCACATGGCGCACAACGCACGGGCATCGCGTTCGCCCAGCGTGCGCGTGGCGAGCGCGATGAACTTCGCATCGAGCGCGGCGTCGGTCATCGGATTGACGACGCTGCCGGTCGCATGTTCGATGCGCGCCTCGAAGCGCCTGCCGTCGGCGAGCGTCAGCGTGACGGCGGACTGGTCGGTGGCCAGGCTTTCGTCGACCACCGGGTGGATGCGGGTGCGAAGCGCCGCGATGGCGGGATCGACCGCGCGTGCATCGGTGAACTGGTCGACGCCGGCGGCCCGGTCGGCCAGCGCGACGGCGCAGGCATGGGCAAAGCTCAGTTTCGACTCGAGCCCGTCCTTCGGGTCCGTGCGTCCGGTCAGCACCATCACCAGCGGATGCACCTTCACTTCGACCCGCTCGATCGCTGCCGCTGCGGCAGCGGACTGCTCGGCTACCTGAAGGCAGCCGTCGATCAGCGGATGCAGCACGATCCCGCACGGATAGGGCTTGTAGGTGTCGAGTGCCGCCTCCCAGCGCTCGCCCAGTCCTCCGATCAGCCGGTCTTCATCGAGCCCGTCGGCGAGCACGACGGCGAAGCCGCGCGGCGCCTCGATCGCGCGCAGCGACGAGGTGAAGCCGGTCGCCGCGATCAGCGCGGCGTTCAGTCCCTCCCGGCCGGCACGCGCGATGTTGTAGCTCTTCGACATGCCGCCCATCATCTCGCCCAGGCCGGTCGCCGACGTGGCGGCGAGCCCGATGGCATGGGCCATCCTCACCGGGTCGAGCCCGAGCAGCCGGCCGGTCGCTGCCGCCGCGCCGACCACCCCGCAGGTGCCCGTGATGTGCCAGCCGCGCGCATAGTGGCCCGGACCGATCGCCACGCCGAGCCGGCATGCGACTTCCATGCCGACCAGGAACGCATCGAGCAGCTGCGCGCCGGTCACCTCGGCCAGGCCCTCCGGCCTTGCTTCGGCGATCGCCAGCACTGCGGACAGGCAGGCCGGCCCGGGATGGATCACCGTGGCCAGGTGGGTGTCGTCGAAGTCGAGGATGTTGCTCGCGTAGCCGTTGACCAGGGCTGCGGTCAGCGCGTCGGTGCGCACGCCGAGGCCGAACAGGCGGGCGGCAGGGGCACCGGCATACGGCCGGAGCGCAGCCCAGAGCAGGCCTGTCGCAGGATCGTCGGCCCCCCCGAGGATGCAGCCGAACGAATTGAGGAATGCGCGGCGCGCCTCGGCAAGCGCCGCCGCCGAGCTGCTGCCGGCGGTGCGTTCCATCGGGTGCAGCGCGGCGAAGCGGGCGAGGGCGAGCGTGGGTGCCGACGCTGTCCGGGCCGAGGCATGGATCGTGTTCGAGGGTGTATTCATCAGGTTACTTTAGCACCGGGCAATGCCGTGCGGCGATGCCCGGGCCATGGCGCCCTCCCTGGTGCTAAGGTGGCGTTAAGGTGCGTGAAGATATAGTCCCCTCGACGCCGGCCACCACGGAGAATGCCTCTTGAACACGACTGTCCCTTCGTCTTCCCGGCGCGACAGGCGCAGGCTTCGCGCAGGCCCGGCCTTTCCGGCGCTCGCCGCGCTCCTCATGGTCCTCGCGAGCCCGCTGCAGGTTTCCGCCCAGCAGCCGGCATCGGCTGCCGCGAAGGTCTATGCCGAAGTCTGCGCGGCCTGCCACGCGACCGGCGTGGCCAATGCGCCGAAGCTGGGCGACCGGGTGGCATGGTCGCCGCTGATCAAGGAAGGACAGGCGGTGCTTACCGCGCACGCCTGGGTCGGTGTTCGCGCGATGCCGGCGAAGGGGGGCGGCCGGACCTCTCGCTCGAGGCGTTCTCGGGCGCGGTGGCGCACATGGCGCGGGCCGCAGGCGGCGACTGGAAGGAACCCGATGCGGCGATGCTCGGCCGCATCCGCGCCGAGGAAGCGAAACGCATCGCGGCGCTCAAGGCGAAGAAATGAACGCGGCGATCCGGTCGGCCGCATCGCCCATCCAGTTCAGGGGACGCGCGAGCGACCCGACCAGCGTGCGGTGGCCGAGCGTCTCGTAGGGTATGGCCATCACCGGCGTGCCCAGGTCGCGCAGCCGGCGAGCGAGGTTCTCGCTGTTGTGCGGGCCGACCAGGTTGTCGTGGGTCGCATAGAGCAGCAGCGAGCGCGGCGCGCCCGCCGACACCACGTTGATCGGCTGGGTTGCCGGTGAAGTGTCGGGCCAGCCGAACACGGCACGCGTGGTCCGTCCGGTCAGCGGCAGGAAGTCGTATGGCCCGGCGAGGCCGATGAACCCGGCCAGCCGCCGGCTGTCGAAGCCGGCCGCCTTGGCGTAGCGTGGGTCGAACGCGACCATCGCGGCGTTGTAGGCGCCGGCCGAATGCCCGCCGATGACCACCCGCGAGGGATCGCCGCCATGCCTCGCCGCGTTGTCCATCGCCCAGCGCACGGCCCGGGCGCTGTCGTCGATGAACTCGGGAAACTTCACTTCCGGATGCAGGCGGTAGTCGGGCACCACGGTGACGATCCCCCGCGCAGCGAAGGCCTCGCCGACGAAGCGGTAGAAGGTGCGGGTGCCCGAAGTCCATGCGCCGCCGTAGAAGAACACGAACACCGGCGCGGCCTCGCGCTTCTCCAGCGGCATGTAGACATCCAGTCGCTGCCGTGGATGGTCGCCGTAGGCGATGTCGGGCGACAGGCGGTAGGTATCCGCGGGTACCCGGCGCTCGAGTGCGGTGACCGGCGAGCAGGCCTGGAGCAGCGACGTGGCTGCTCCGGCGAGGCCGAGTCGAAGGATGCGACGGCGGGGGGTGGTTGGCATGGGCCGGATTATCCGACCCATGCCCTCACTTCAGGATCTGGAACAGGTTGTTGAAGTTGTCCGTCCAGAGGCGCCACTGCGGCTTCGCCTCGACCGGCTGCGCGACTGCCTTGATCGCCGCCTTCTGCAGCATCGCTTCGTTCCGGCTGACCAGCACCCAGTCGGAGCTGGACAGGAAGCGGTCCTTGCGGTCGCTGGGTTCGTCCGACACGATCACCGACTTGAGGCCCATCTCGTCGGCGATGCGGCGCACCACCGGAGGCAGGTCGAGGAAGCGGTTGGTCACGTGGAATGCGATCACGCCATCCGGCTTCATGTGCCGCAGGTAGACCTCCATCGCCTCCTTCGTGATCAGGTGGGTCGGGATCGAATCGCTCGAGAATGCGTCGATCGCCAGGACGTCGAAGCCCTGCGGCGCCTCGCGCTCGAGCTGCAGGCGTGCGTCGCCGAGCACCACGTCGACCTTGGCCTTGGTGTCCTGCAGGAAGCTGAACCAGTACCAGGCGATGTCCACGACCTGCGGGTTGATCTCGTACATCCGGTAGCGATCGCCCGGCCGGCCATAGGTGGCCAGCGTGCCGGTGCCCAGGCCGATCACGCCCACATGGCGCGGGCCTTCCTGGCTGCTGGCGATCGCCAGCCCGATGCCCGAAGCCGGGCCGTAGTAGCTGGTCGGATCCATCTTGCGCGCCGGGTCGAGGCGCTGCTCGCCGTGCAGGATCACGCCGTGGACGAGGCTGCGTACCGCCTCGGGGTCGGTCTTCGGATCGCCGTAGTCCTTCACCCGCACGACGCCGTAGAAGTTGCGCTGTATCGTCAGCGAGTCGTCGAGCTTCTCCTTCACGTAGATGCCCGACTGGACGGTGGTGAAGACCAGCACGCCGACCGCCACGACCAGCCCGTAGACGGGTGCCTTGCGCACGCGGATCAGCGCCAGCAGCGCCACCAGCACGAAGCCGATGCCCAGTTCCCAGTAGCCGCTGAACACGTGCGGTGCGATCACGCCCACGGCCAGGCCGCCGAGTGCGCCGCCCAGCGAGATCATCAGGTAGAACGTGGTCAGGTAGCGCGGCGCCGGCTTGATCAGCGTCAGCTCGCCATGGCAGAACATGCACAGCACGAACAGGCCTGCGCAGTAGAGCGGGATCGCGACCTTGATGTTCAGGGTGATCTCGTTCGAATGCAGCCCCCAGGCCATCACGCACAGCAGCGCCCCGCCGATCAGCATCAGCGGCACCCGCCGGTACCAGCCCTGCGAGTCGAAGCACAGGATGAAGGTCAGCAGGTAGAGCGACAGCGGCACGATCCACAGGAACGGCACGGAGGCGATGTTCTGCGTCATGTGGCTGGTGAGCGTGAGCAGCAGCACCGAGCCCATCGCCGACAGCGACAGCCACATCAGCAGGGCGCTCCACGTCGGCGGCTGGGACGCCGCGTCGCCTGCAGCCCCGGTCGACGGTGCGGCGCGCGACGGCGCGACGTCGACCGGGACGGTGCTGGAGCGGAGCCCGTACACCGCGGCCGCCGAGCACAGCACGACGAACACGACATAGCCGGCGGACCAGCCCCACGACTGGATGAATGTGTTGACCCAGGGCTCGATCGCGACCGGGTAGGAGAGCAGGGCCAGCATCGAGGCGAGGTTCGACAGCGCGAACAGCCGGTACGGCACCGAATTGCTGAAGGTGCGCGCGAACCAGGCCTGGACCAGCGGGCCGGTGGTCGACAGCAGCAGGTAGGGCAGGCCGATGGTGACCAGCAGCAGGCCGAGGATGCGCAGGGCAGGGTCTTCGTCGCCCGACGGCTTCCAGGACACGTCGGCGATGATCGGCAGCACCGCCAGGCTCGCCACCAGCAGGGCTATGTGGAGCCAGGCCTGCTTCTTCGGCGCGAGCCGCCGGGTGGTCCAGTCGGTGTATGCATACCCTGCGAGAAGCACGCTCTGGAAGAACACCAGGCAGGTCGTCCATACCGCGGAGGAGCCGCCGAACCAGGGCAGGATCTGCTTGGCGATCAGCGGCTGCACCAGGAACAGCAGGAACGCGCTGAAAAAGATCGTTACGGCATAAAGGTACATCGGGTGTCCTTGGTTTCGGAGGGCGCGTCCACGGTCGCCAGCCCGGCTGCCTGCGGCAAACCCCGTATTATATGGGGTGTCTCAACGCACGAACCGTGCGAAAGGTACACATGGCGTCATATCCGGAATTGAAGGGCAGGACGGTGGCGATCACCGGCGCGGCATCGGGCATCGGCGCAGTGGCCGCGCGCGAGTTCGCCGCGCAGGGGGCGAAGGTGGCGCTGGTCGATATCGCGCGTGCCGAGGCCGAGGCGCTGGCCGCCGGGTTGCGCGCGGCCGGGTACACGGCCTCGCATGTGCACTGCGACATTTCCGACGAAGCCTCGGTGCAGGCGGCCATCGCGGCGGTGACCGGCGCCTTCGGTGGCCTCGACGTGCTGGTGAACTGCGCCGGCGGCTACACGAAGATGCTGAACATCGAGCAGATGCCGGTCGAGGAATTCGACACGGTGATCGCGCTCAACCTGCGCGGCACCTTCCTGATGTGCAAGGCGGCGATCCCGCCGCTGAAGGCCTCCAGGGCCGGGCGCATCATCAACATCGCGTCGATCTCCGGGCGCACCGTGCATGCGACCTCGTCGCCGGCCTATGGCGCGGCCAAGGCCGGCGTGATCCAGCTCACCCGCTTCCTCGCCTGGGAGCTCGGGCCGCACAACATCACGGCCAACTCGATCGCGCCGATCACCACCCTGACCCCGCGCGTGGCCGCGCTGCGCACGCCGGAGCAGGTCGAGCAGATGGCGTCGACCATCCCGCTGCGCCGGCTGGCCGAGCCGATCGACCATGTGAACGCGATGCTCTGGCTCGCGTCCGATGCCGCGAGCTACATCAACGGCGTGTCCCTCGACGTCAACGGCGGCCGGGTGATGTTCTGAGCATGGCGTCCGCGCTGGCCGGCAGGCAGTTCCACAACCAGCCCGAGAAGAGCCACCTGCACGGCTTCCTGGTCGACCTGTGGGACGAAGTCCGGCAGGGCACCGGCGGTGCGCTCGACATCACCGTCCATGCGCAGAACGCCGGCATCCCGGGGTCCGATCCCGCGGCGCTGAAGATGCTGATCGCCGGCGAGGTCGAGTTCATCGTGCTGATGGGCGGGCTGCTCGGCGAGGTGGTGCCGGCGGCCGGCATCCAGGGCCTCCCGTTCGCCTTCACCAGCCAGGCGCAGGTGCGCGCGGCCGACGTCGGGCCGCTGGGCGAGTACCTGCGCCGCGAGATGCTCGCCGCCGGCATCCGCGGCTTCCGCGGCGGCCTGATGGAGAACGGCTTCCGCCACATCGTGATGCGCGAGAAGCCGATCCGCGCCGTCGAAGACCTCGCCGGCGTGCGCATGCGCGTGCCCGACAGCCCGCTGTTCATCGACACCTTCACCGCGCTCGGCGCGACGCCGGTGGTGGCCAACATCAGCGAACTGTATTCGTCGCTGGCGAGCGGCCGGGTCGACGGCCAGGAGAACCCGCTGGCGGTGTGCGAGGTGAACCGGCTGTACGAGGTCACCCGCTACGTGAGCCTGACCAGCCACATGTGGTCGGGCTTCAACCTGATCGGCAACCTCGGCTTCGTGCAGCGGCTGCCCGAGGCGACGCAGGCGCTGGTCGAACGCGCGGTGGCGAAGCACGTGGCGCGCCAGTGCGCGTACACCGACGCCTTCAACCACGACCTGGAGCGCGGGCTGGCCGACCGCGGGATGGTCTTCAACACCGCGGACGTGGCCGGCTTCCGGCGCGCGCTGTCCGCCGACTTCTACCAGCGCGCGAAGGACCGTTTCGGGCGCACTGCATGGACGCTGCTCGAGGATTCGGTCGGCAGGCTGGGCTGAACGGACGCCCCGCACGGTGGCGCCCGCCGGCCGTGCGCACGATCACTCGAGCTTGATGTTCGCGGCCTTCGCCACCCGCGTCCATTTGGCGATCTCGTCGCGGATGTACTGGGCGAACTGGTCGGGCGTGGTGCTGGCTGCGGTCATCCCGACCTTGAGCAGGCCGGCCCTCACTTCGGCCGTCGCCAGCGTCTTGACGAGGTCGCCGTTCAGGCGATCGATCACCGGCCGTGGCACGTTGGCCGGGGCGACCACGCCCCACCAGCTCACCACGTCGAAGCCGGGCAGTGTTTCGGCCACGGTAGGCAGGTTGGGCAGTTCTTCGGACCGGGTCAGCCCGGTCACCGCGAGCGCGCGCACCCGGCCGTTCTGGATATGCGGCAGGGCGGTGGTCACCGTGGGCAGCATGAACGCGATCTCGCCGGCGACCACGCCCGCCAGTGCGGGCGGGCTGCCGCGGAAGGGCACGTGCACGGTGTCGACCTTCGCCATCGTGTTGAGCAGCGCCGCGGCGAGGTGCTGCGAACTGCCGGGCCCGGCCGAACTGTAGTTGAGCTGGCCCGGCTTGCTGCGCGCCAGGGCGATCAGCTCCTTGACCGACTTCGCCGGCACCGACGGATGCACGACCACCACGTTGGCGGTGGTGCTCACCAGGGACACCGGCGAGAAATCCTTCACCGGATCGTAGGGGAGCTTGGCATACAGCGCCGGGTTCACGCCGTGGGTCGAGATGTTCGCCAGCAGCGCGGTGTAGCCGTCGGGTGGCGACTTGGCGGTGATCTCGGCGCCGAGCGCCCCTCCCGCACCCGGACGGATGTCCACCACCACCGGCTGGCCGAGCAGTTCGCTCCAGCGCGGGGTGAAGATGCGCGCGATGACGTCGGTCGCGCTGCCGGCCGCCTGCGCGACGACCAGCCGTACCGGCTTCGCGGGGAAGGCCTGTGCGATGGCCGCCTGCGGCAGCGCCAGCAGGGCGCCGGCACCGGCAATGACGGTGGCGACGGCGAGGGACGGACGGACGGTGCGCCGGGTCTCGGCGGGGGACGGCAGGTGCGGCATCGTGGCTCCTCCAGGGGATGGGGTCGTTGCAGGCCCGTCGCCTCTTGCGGGCGGAGCGGGCCGGTGGTTCAGGGTTGCATCATGACAGCGCAAGCAGCCGGCGGGTGGCCTGCGCCGCTTCGCGCGTGACCTCGGCCGGCGGCCGGGCCCACAGCGCCGGATTCGGCGCCTCGAAACTCAGGTATCCGCCGTAGCCCTTCTCGCGCAGCAGGTCGAACACCCCCTGCCACTGCACGATGCCCTGCCCGGGAATGAGCCGGTCGGTCGGCCGGCGCTGTCCGGGCGGCGGACCCGCGGGCACGTCGCTGTACTGGAAGGTGAAGATCTCTTCCGGCGCGACATGCGCGAAGCCGCGGCCGGGCGAGCCGCTGCGCTGCAGGTGGTAGGCATCGATCAGCAGCCCGGCCGCCGGATGCCCGGCCTTCGCGATGATCTCGCGCGCGACCTCCAGGTGGTTGATCACGTCGTGCTGCGAATTGAACTCGAGCGCGAGGCGCAGCCCGTGGTCGGCGGCGATCTGCGCAGCCTCGCGCAGCGACAGTGCAGCCTGCGCCAACGTGCCGGCATTCTGGCCCGGGGCGGTCATGATCATCGGACAGCCCATCGCCACGGCATTCGTGCAGGTCTCGACGAACACGTCGAACAGCCGGCGCCGTTCGTCGCCGTCCGCGAACAGCAGGCCGTACTCGGTGCCCAGCACGGCGATCTTCATGCCGCTCGCCTTCACCATGTCGAGCACCTGTGCGTTGCTCATGCCGCCGTCGTGGCATCGGGTGAAGTCGATCCGGCGCAGCTCCATCGCATCGAAGCCGCCGTCGCGCGCAGCCGCCAGCGCATCGCCAAGCGGCGTGGTGTCGATCGACCAGGTATGGAGCGCAAGCCGATGTGCGAGATCGGTCATCGGGGGTCCGGGATGTGGACGGGCCTCCGCATCATACCTGTGCGGCGCGACAGGTACCTGCCGGGCCGATCGATTTGCCGGTACGCTAGCGGAATCCGTTCCCGGGCGAGGCCCCAGATGAATGCACCGACGGCTGCACCGACCATCGCTTCCGCGACGCGCGACCCGATCGCCTTCGAGCTGTTCAAGAACTCGGTGGCGGCGATCGCCGACGAGATGGCGGTCACCGTGCACCGGACCAGCTACACCTCGGTGGTGAAGAACAACATGGATTTCTCCACCGCGTTCGCCGATGGCGATGGCGTGATCGTCGCGCAGGGGCTGACGCTGTCGGGCCATCTCGGCGCGATCCCGGTCGCGCTGCAGTCGGTGATGAAGTGCTTCGAGGGCGACATCCATCCGGGCGACGTGTTCGCGATGAACGACCCGTTCGACATCTTCGTGTTCCAGCCGATCTTCGTGGATGGAAAGCGGCTCGCGTTTGCCTGCACCATCGCGCACCACACAGATGTCGGTGGCCGGGTGCCGGGGTCGAGCGCGGCCGACTCGACCGAGATCTTCCAGGAAGGCATCCGCATCCCGCCGATCAAGCTGTACGACCGCGGCGTGAAGAACTTCACCTTCTTCCGCATCTTCGAGGCGAACGTGCGGGTGCCGGACAAGGTGGTCGGCGACCTCACCGCGCAGCTGTCGGCCTGCTACGTGGCGGAGAAGCAGTTCCTCGAGCTGGTCGAGCGCTACGGCGCCGACACCGTCTCCTTCTTCATGAAGGAAATCAACATCTACGCCGAGCGCGTCACCCGCGCGGCGATCGAGAAGCTTCCCGACGGCGAATGGAGCTTCGAGGACTGGATCGACGACGACGGCGTCGACCGCGACAAGCCGATCCGCCTGTTCGTGACCGTGAGGAAGCACGGCGACGAGATGGAGGTCGACTACACCGGGTCCAGCCCGCAGGTGCGCGGGGCGATCAATTCGACCTACAGCTACAGCTGCGGGTCGGCCTGGACCGCCGTGCGCGCGATCCTCCCGCAGGACATCCCCAATGCCGAGGGTGCATCACGGCCGATCAAGGTCGTCGCGCCCGAGGGCACGATCGCCAACGTGATCATGCCGGGTGCCTGCGCGGCGCGCGCGATGACCGGCTTCCGGATGACCGATGCCACCTTCGGCGCGCTCGCCCAGATGCTGCCCGACAACGGCATGAC
>LNFM01004707.1_pt1 | contig 35484 bp, 37 predicted proteins | sample 596031 | NCBI WGS metagenome assembly LNFM01 (sample SAMN04254537, study PRJNA301005) | activated carbon metagenome | isolation source: dual media filters at the Ann Arbor, Michigan drinking water treatment plant | place: USA: Ann Arbor
TCGCCTGGCGCTTTCTCACCGACGATCCCCTGCGCATCCGATCCATCGGTCATCGATCATGGGCATGTGTCAGTCTTTAGGTGGGTTGGTATAAGGCCGCAGCCGCGTGTTCAGCCGACTCACGGGCCAGCGCGCCTATGCGGTCCCGGTCGATGGCCTGTCGATGGACTTCCACCAGGGGCTCCGCGACACGTTCGTGCCGGCCGATTTCCGGCTGATGGCGGAAGCCTGACTCGTCGATCCCATCGCCGACCACGGCGGGGTCGAGGCCGCCGGCTTCGCCATACGCCGCCAGGGCTCGCCGCCGTGGCAACGGCGCTGGCTTGGAGATCGGCGATACGCCGAAGGTCTTGCCCGGCTGGCGATAGGCCAGCGCTGGCCCAGGACACGGCAGCACCACAGTAGAGGCAAGAGAAGTGCTTGTGCCGCAATGCTTTCCACCCCCAATAGCGCCGCCGTAGCTGCGGAAATCGCATTGGCGACAGGCAGCGCCTATCTTGTCGAGACGGAGATACACATGACCCTTTCGAGCAGCACCAACAAGATCATCGGCAGCGGTAACGGCATCACGACCTCGTGGCCCTTCTCCTTCAAGGTCTTCGATCCCGGACACCTCGTCGTCACCTACACCGACGCGAGCGGCGACGAGACCACGCTGGATCCCGGCCAGTACGTCGTGAACCTGAACGCCGACCAGGACGCCAGCCCTGGCGGTACGGTTACCTACAGCCCGCCCATCGCCAGCGGCACCAAGCTCACGCTGGTGCGCAGCGTGCCCTACACGCAGGCGATGGACATCAAGAACCAAGGCGGGTTCTTCCCCGAGGTGCTGGAGCGTGCCATCGACCTGGTGGTGATGCAGGTCCAGCAGGTCAAGGAGCAGCTCGCGCGCGCCTTCAAGCTGTCTCCCTCGCAATCGGCGATCGGCGAGCTGGAGGCGACGGACGCCAACCGCGCCAACACCTATATCGGCTTCGACGCGAGCGGCGCGCTGGCGCTCTATACGGGCGTCGCCAGCGGCACGGCGGTGTCGGTCGCCATGGCGCCGGTGGTCAGCGCCGCGTCCTTGTCGGCGGCGCGGGACGCCATGGGTGTCGGCACGGCCGATATCGTAAACGCGCAGCTTGCCGATGTGCCGACGGCCACGTTCAAGGGCCGCGCGAGCGCCGGCACGGGCGCGCCGGAAGACCTGACGCAGGCGCAGGCACTGTCGCTTCTCGGCGCCTTCATCGGGCCCGGTCACCGGTTGTCGCTGACGACTACGCTCGCGGTCACGGTCGCCGACGTGGTGGCGGCGGGCACGGTCTACTGGACGCCGTGGAAGAACAACCTGACGCCGATCCACAACGGCGCGGCGTGGGGCCTCGCGGCGGTGGCGGAGAGATCATTCGTGCTCGACGCGACGAACTTCCTCACCAACACCAACTACGACGTATTCCTCGACCACAACGCGGGCACACCACGCATCGTCTGCGGCCCGGCATGGTCGAGCGACACGGCGCGCAGCGCTGCGATCTCGCGCGACGCGACCTATGGCTGGTGGGTCAACAACGCCTCGATCACCTGCCGGATCAGCAACAACGGCGGCACGGTTTTGAAGGGTGCCGGCACGCTGCACTACCTCGGGACCTTCCGCTGCACGGCCAACGGCCAGACCGAGGACAGCGCGGCCAAGCGCTTCGTCTGGAACATGTACAATCGCGTTCTGCGGCGGCTGATGGTCCGCGACACGACGAATAGCTGGAATCACAACACCAACTCTGTGTGGCGCCAGACGCGCAACAGCACGACGAACCAGCTTGAATTCCTGCGTGGCCTCGACGAAGACCTGGTGCGCGCCGAGAACATGCAAACATGCGTCATGGGCACCGCGGGCGATTACGCTGTCGTGTCACTGGGCCTGGACAGCGTCACTGTCCCGCATGTCGATGCGGGGACATCGATCAACCAGTCAGACCTGCACACCAACTCCTGGACCGCCACGCTGACGATCCTTCCCGGCATTGGCCGCCACTACATAGCTGGCCTGGATTACAACGTCGTCAGCTCTCACCTCTTCTGGTATGGCGACAATGGTGGTCCCTTTGCATATCACAAGCTCTCGGCTGAGGTGATGGCATGACGACGCTCGTTTCGGCAGTTCAGCGAGCGGTCGAGCGAGTTGGCCTGGTGGCCGCGCTGGTTGAGGTCGGCGACTTTGGCGACCGGCGCCCCTCGACGGTGACACGAAGGGACTGCGCCACTGACAGGTGGCGCGCGGTGGTCCAAGCGATCGTCGCAGCGTTCGATCCCACTTCGCTTGGAGTGCCGCGCCGGGTGGGCTTCAAGGACGCGCTCCAGCGCCTGACCGACCAGGGATGGACGGCGCTTCAAGCCGCCGTCGCCAACAACGGGCGTCTGGCGCAGTGGTACGAGCGCGCCAAGACGCGCGGCTTGATCGTCCTCGAGGACGCCGAGGTGAAGACCGCGCTGGTGGCCGTGGTCGCGGCTGGGCTGTTCACTATGCAACACCTTTCACCGCTCTTCGGCACGGCGGTGGAGTAGGGCGACAATGACCGACGCCCCCTCCAAAGCCGAGAAGCTGGCGCACAACGCCGTGCTCACCCTGATCGCGCGCGCCGCCATGGTGCTGGCCGCGCCGCTGCTCGCCTGGAACATCAAGACGATGGTCGACATGCAGGCGGCGATCGCGCGCATTCCCGACCAGATCCTCGTCGTCGAGACGCGATTGCTCGGCCGCGTGTCCTCGGTCGAGGACCGGCTGGGCGCGTATCTCCGGCGCATGGACGGCCACGACCAGCGCCTCGAGCGGCTGGAGCGGCCGTTCTTCGATCGAGCGAAGTAGGAGCCCGACAATGCCAACCCCCAAAGAAGAGATCGCCCGCGCCATCGTGCGTTGGGAGGGCTTGTTCCAGGCCCAGCCGGAAGACGCAGGCAACTACGTGAACGGCCGGCTGGTCGGCACCATGCGCGGCGTGACGCCCGCAGTGCTGGCGGCGCATCGCGGCGTGCCGGCGGTGACGATCACCGAGGCCGACATGCGCTCGGTGACGCTCGAGGAGGCGGCCGAGATCGGCGCCACGCGCTTCTACCACGGCACCGGGCTGGACCTGCTGCCGTGGGGGCCGGCGACGGCGGCGCTGGTCGATGTCGGTTGGGGCAGCGGTCCGCGCCAGGCGGTGCTGTTCGCCCAGCGCCTGAGCGGCGCGACGGCCGATGGCCGGGTCGGGCCGGAGACGGTAGCGCAGTACAGCAATTGGGTACGCGATGTCGGCTGGGAGGAAGCGACGCGCGCGGTCAACAGGGTGCGGCGCGACTTCTACGCCCTGATCATCAGCCGCAACCCCCAATGGGAGATCTACCGCCAGGGCTGGAACAACAGGGCCGACTGGATGCTGCCTGAGGGGGAGTGGTGGGCGCCGTGGATGGCGGCCATGCCGGTCCTGCCGCAGCACGTCGTGCTCGGCGGCACGGTCAAACCCGAGCCGGTGGCACCGGCGCCGAAGCCGGCCGCCAAGTCGCGCACGCTGAAGGCGGCGGCGACGGCGGCGGCTGGTGGTGCGGCGACTTTGGCCGACAAGGCGGCAGATGGCGCGATTTCCGAGGCGCTGTCGGCGGCGGCGGCGAAGATCATCGGCTATGCGTCGGTTGGCGGCGCGGTGATGTGGCTCGCCATCGGCCTGACGGTGACCGGTGCGGGCTACGCGATCTGGCGCGTGATCCAGGATCGCCGGGTGCCGGCATGATCATGGCCTTCCTCGGTACGCGGCTGGGCCAAGCCCTGCTGATCGGCGGGGCGGCGGCGCTGGCGCTCGCGCTGGCCGCTCTGTTGATCTATCGGCAAGGTGAGGCGGCGGCTGCGGCTGCGGCGGCCACGGTGGCGCTGGAGCGCACGGCGGCAGCGGCGCGGGCGCGGGCGAGGGTGAGAGCCAACGACCAAGGAGCGATGGATGCTGATCCGTTCAACCGCGATCGCCGCTAGCCTGATCCTGCTGCTGACCGGCTGTTGGCGGACCGTGGACACGGCGTGCACCGCCTTCGTGCCGATCACTTACAGCCCGAAGATGGACAGCCCGGAGACGGTGACGCAGGTGCGGCAATTCAATGCGGCGTGGGTGGCGCTATGCCATTGAGCGCGCTCTTTCTGCGGCTCTCTCGCTGCGTCGTGCAGAGGTCGTCTGCGGCATCAAAAGGATGTCAGAATCCACACCGCTTCGCCACATGACCGAACTGAGTCGCATTCGACTCACATTCAACCCTGACGGCGCGCGTTACGCTTTACGAGGTGCCGGGTGGTTGTTGTGTCTCAGCGGACCACACCTACGACTGTAACGGCCGGACGCTGCGCCACACCGCCTCGGCTGTTGCCTTGGTATCGGTCAGTTTGGCGACGCTTGCCACCGGGCACCGGACCGAATAAGTCGAATTGGCCCGAGGAAATCGTCGCCGATTACATGATGGTCAAGGAGCGCGGCATGGTGGCCATAGTGGAATCGCTCGCGCGGTTGTTCTCTCGACCAAGACTGGATTTGCGCCACGATCTGCCGCGGCTCGACGCGCCGATCTCGCAGCTTTGCACGCACGCGCAGATCGAGTCGGCGACTTACCAACACTGGCTGTCGCGCATGAAGGAGGCGCCCCGCAGGCATCGCAAGCTGTGGGAGTTCGCCTACATTCTGCAGGTGCTGTCCGAACATGACATGCTGCGGCCGGGCCGCAGGGGACTCGGTTTCGGCGTCGGCACCGAGCCCTTGCCGGCGCTCATGGCGTCGTCCGGGGTCGCGGTTCATGCCACGGATCTTGAGCTGGAACAGGCGAAGCTCAAGGGCTGGGTGGCGACGAATCAGCACCTGGCGGCCTTGGAGGAATTGAACGCGCGCCAGATTTGCGACGAAGAAAGCTTTCGTCGTTTGGTGAGCTTCGAGCCGATCGACATGAACGCGGTGCCCGCGCGACTAAGGGACTTCGACTTCACCTGGTCATCCTGCGCTTTGGAGCACCTCGGTTCGCTCAAGCACGGCCTTCGTTTCGTCGACGCGTCCCTCGACACCCTGAAACCCGGCGGCATTGCCGTTCACACGACGGAGTTCAACTGTTCGTCGGACCGCAAGACAGTGAGTCGCGGTGAGACGGTCATCTACCGTCGCCGCGACATCGTGGGCTTCCTCGAACGCCTCACGCGCAAGGGCTACCGCACGGCGCTGACCTTGGCGGTCGCGGGCGATCCCCTGGACCAGCATGTCGACGTCCCGCCCTATTCCCCCTACGACCATCTGCGGCTGCAGCTATATGGTTACGTAACGACGTCGATCGGGATGGTGATCCACAAGCCGGGCCACGCGGCGTAGACTCGGGCGATCGGCGTCCGACGGCGCCGCAGCAAGGTCTCTGAGCACGACGAGAACTCGCCGTCGCTGTCGAAGGGCCAGCAATCGGAGGGCGCTCGCCGCAGGCGAGAGAACCGCTCGACCGGTTCGAAGCTCACCTTGCCACAGACGACGCGCTGCCGCGCCATCGCTGTCAGCGCGGCATCACCTTCGTCCGGGGCGCGTGGAACTCGTAGGGCGGATAGTCGGCCTTGATGTCCGACACGACCTCGACGATCGCCGGCGCGTTGGCCGCCAAGGCTTCCTTGAGCGCGCCCTTCAGGCCGGCGGCATCCTTGACCTGCCACGACGGCACGCCGAAGGCTTTGGCGTAGCCCTGGAAGTCGGGGTTGGTCAGCACCGAGCCCGAGTGGCGGCCGTCGAAGAGGCGTTGCTGGTCGCGCAGCACGTTGCCGTAGCTGGCGTTGTTGACCACGACGGTGACCAGGTTGATGCCGAACTGCACGGCGGTGGCGAGGTCGGAGCCGCCGAACAGGAAGCCGCCGTCGCCGGTGACGGAGACGACTGGCCGGTCGGGGTTGGCTGCCTTGACGCCCAGCGCCGTCGGGAAGCCGTAGCCCAAGGTGCCGGAGAAACCCGAGGAGATCAGCGTGCGCGGGCGGTAGACCGGATAGCCGTACCAGACGATGTAGGCGACCTGCGTGACCTCGTCGACGATGATGCCGTCCTCGCCCAGCGCGTCCCGGATCACCTCGACCATGCCGTATTGCGGCTGCGCTTTGCGGATTTGCGCCCGGCCGGCCTCCTTGGCGGCGGCGATCTCGTCGCGCCAGGCCTTGGTGTCGGCCTTCTTCGATACCGCGTCGATCAGCGCGCGCGTGCCCTCGGCGGCGTCGGCGACGATGGCGACACCGACCGGCAGCTTGCGGTGCTCGGTGGGATCGATGTCGATGCGCGCCACCGTCAGGCCTGCGGGCGACGGTGCCCAGCGCGATAGCGGCACATCGATCCGTGAGCCGATACCGATCAGCAGGTCGGTCTTGTCCCAGAGATGGAAGCCCTCGACGGTGTTGAGCGACAGTGCGTGGCGCGAGTCGACGACGCCCTTGCCGGTGCGGAACGACACCACGGCCGCGCCGATCTTCTCGGCCAGCTCCAGCACCTCCTTGCCGGCATCGACCGCGCCGCCGCCGACCCAGATCATCGGCGCCTTGGCCTCGCCGATCAGCTTGGTGAGCGCGGCGATCTTCTCGGGATCGGGCACCGGGTTGGCGCGCTTGCCCAGCGGATCAACAGGCGTGACGTCGGCGCTGGCCGCGAACATGTCCCAGGGCATCTCGACCGCCACCGGACCTGGCCGGCCTGAGAGCATCGCCTGGAAGGCGCGCGCCATGACCTGCGGCGCTTCGGTGGGATGCTCGATGCGTTCCGCGAACTTCAGCAGCGTCTTGAGCGTCGCCAGCTGGTCCGGCATCTCGTGCAGCTGCCCGCGGCCGCGGCCGATCATGGCGCTGGGCACCTGACCGGTGATGCACATGACCGGCGCGTTGACGCCCCAGGCCGTGGTCAGCGCGCCCATGGTGTTCATCACACCAGGGCCGGGCACCACGGTGAAGGCTGAGGGCTTGCCGGTGCTGAGCGCCGAGCCCAGCGCCATGTAGGCGGTGGTCTGCTCGTGGCGCGCGTTGATCACCGTCATGCGGTTGGCGTTGCGTGCGAAGGCGTCGAACAGCCCGTACATCTGCACGCCGGGCAGGCCGTAGATGGTCTCGACGCCGTGCTTGAGCAGGGAATCGACGATGGCGTCGCCGCCGGTCATGCGGGGCATGGGCTTACTCCTTGATCAACTACCTTCCCCCGCTTTGCGGGGGAAGGTGCCCAAAGGGCGGATGGGGTGCCGGCATAGCGGTCAGTCACAATGGTCGGAGGTGTCGCACCAGCCACCCCCATCCGGCGCTTCGCACCACCTTCCCCCGCCAGCGGGGGAAGGTATCAGGTTACTGCGTTGGCACGGGTGCGGCGGGATCGAGCAGGCCTTCGCGTACCAGCTCGGCCCACAGGTCTACGGGAATGCGTCGGCGCATATGGGCGACGTTGTCGGTGACCTCCGCAGCGCTCAGCGCACCGGGGATCACCGAGCACACCGCCTCGTGCGCCAGCGGGAATTGCAGTGCCGCCGCCGTCAGCGGCACCTTGTGGCGATCGCACACCGCCTTGATCCTGCGCGCGCGTTCCATCATCGCGGGTGGCGCGGCGACATAGTTGTAGGTGTCGCCGCCGGCGAGGATACCTGAATTGAGCGGCCCGCCGAGGATCACCGAGGCGTTGCGCTTCACACACTCGGGCATGAACTCGGCTAGCGCGCCTTGCTCCAGCAGGGTGTAGCGGCCGGCCAGCAGCACACAGTCGAAATCGCCGGCCTTGAGGAAGCGCATGCTCATGTCGGCCTCGTTCAGGCCCACGCCGATGGCGCCGACGATGCCGGCACGGCGCAGCTCGTCGAGCGCGCGGAAGCCGCCATCCATCACCTGCTTGAAGCGCTGCTCCAGCACGTCGCGATCCTGCGTCGTCCAGAAATCGACGTCGTGCACCAGCGCCACGTCGATGCGGGCGATGCCGAGTCTGAGGTGCGAGTGCTCGAGCGAGCGCATCACGCCGTCGTAACTGTAGTCGAAGGTCGGCAGGAAGCCGGGCAGCCCGTTCTCGCGGAACTCCGGCGGCGGCGTCTCGCCCGGCTTCTGCGCATGCAGGATGCGGCCGATCTTGGTCGACAGCACGTAGCTCTCGCGCGGCTTCTCGCGCAGCGCCGCGCCGAAGCGCAACTCGCTGCGGCCGTAGCCGTAATAAGGCGAGGTGTCGAAGAGGTTGATGCCGGCATCGTAGCTGGCGCTCACCAGAGCGGCGGCGTCGGCATCGGGGATGGTGGCGCGGAAGCCGCCCAGCGGCGCGCCGCCGAGGCCGAGCTCGGTGACTTCCAGCGCGGTCTTGCCGATGCGGCGGCGAGGCATGCTCATGATTCAGCCTTTCGCCAGCTGGCGTTGCAGGTCGGCCCAGCGATCGAGGATAGGCAGCAGCTTATCCTCCTTCTCCGCCGGCAAGGTGAAGACGACGCGATCGACGCCGATCGACTGGCAGAAGCGCAGCTTCTCGATATCGTCGGGCACGCGGAAGATGCTGATCGGCAGCGAGGCCGGGTCGCGCCCGGCCTCCTTGGCCATGGCGCGGAACTTGTCGATCACCTTGCCGACGCCGTCCTGCTCGAGCCGGTCGGCGCGTGGGATCCAGCCGTCGCCGTAGCGGATGGCGCGCCGCGCGGCATAGGGGAAGGCGCCGCCGACGATGATCGGCGGGTAGGGCTTCTGCTTGGGTTTGGGCCACTGCTTCATCTTGTCGAAGTTCACGAACTCACCGTGATACTCCGGCTCGTCCTGCGTCCAGATCGTCTTCATCGCCTCGATGCGCTCGCGCGCCAGCTTGTGGCGGCTTTCGAAGATGGTGCCGTGGTTCTCGATCTCGTCCTGGTTCCAGCCATTGCCGACGCCGAACAGGAAACGACCGTTGGAGAGCTGGTCGATCGAGGAGACCATCTTGGCCGTCACGATCGGATCGCGCTGGGTCAGCAGAGCGATGCCGGTACCGACCTTCAGCTTCGTCGTCACGGTCGCCGCGGTGTTGAGCACCAGGAACGGATCCATGATGTCGTAGTAGGGCCGGATCAGCGGCCCGCCGGCGGGATACTCCGATTTGCGGGAGGAGGGGATGTGGGTGTGCTCGGGCACCCACAACGACTCGAAGCCACGATCCTCGAGCGCCTTCGCCAACGGCGCCGGCTGCATCGACTCCGTGGTGAAGAACATCACCCCGCCGATTTTCATTCGTTTCCTCCCGTGATGGCGGATTGTGCCCCGACCGACCGCTGTCGCGTCAAGCGACCGGTACGCAGGGCAGCTACACGGGACTTCTGTTACGCCGCCTTCTTCACCAAACTCCCAATCTCCGGCAACCGCTGATCCACCCGCTCCGGCTTCTGGCTCCCCAGATTCAACACCAGCCGGTGCACACCCAGCTCGGCATAGCCCTGCATCGCATCGGTGCTCATAGTCATCGGCGGCGTGATGATGATCTGGTAGTCGGGCGAGCGCTTGCGGCCTTCCTTGGCGAAGGCGGCGTCGAGCTTCTCCAGCATGCCCTTGGTGCGCGCCGGGTCGAGGTTGAAGCCGTACCAGCCGGCGCCGAAACGCACCGCGCGGCGGAAGGCGGCGTCGGCATAGCCGCCGACGATGATCGGCACGTGCGGCTTCTGGATCGGCTTGGGATCCAGCCGCATGGTCTCGAACTGCACCCATTTGCCCTTGAAGTCGACCACCGGCTCGGTCCACAGCCGGCGCATCACGGTGAGGAACTCGTCGCAACGTGCGCCGCGGTCCTCCCAGCGATAGCCGCAGCCCTCGACCTCTTCCTTGTTCCAGCCGACGCCGATGCCGAAATCGAAGCGGCCGTCGCTCAGCCAGTCGAGCGTCACCACTTCCTTGGCGGTGTAGATCGGGTTGCGCTGCGGCACGAGCGCCACGCCAGTGCCGAAGCGCAACTTGCTGGTGACGGCCGCGAGGTAGCCGAAGGTCGCGGTGACGTCGAGCATGCCGCCGCCGTCGGGCACCGGGATGCGACCGTCCTTGGAGCCGGGATAGCCGTAGGTGTTCTTGTCGAACAGTGCCACGTGCTCGCCCATCCAGATCGAGTCCAGCCCCATGCCCTCGGCGCGCTTGCCGAAGTCCTTGATCATCGCGGGCGTCGCCTGGGGCGACATGAAGGTGGCGAAGACTCCGATCTTCATGGCTGCGTTCCTCCTGATGTGCGTGGCCGCCAGCCTGCACCACCGGGGAGCGCGATCAAAGGCGAAATCCGTTACTTCGCGCCGGCCTTGGTGCCGCCTTGGCCTCGCGATTCATCGAGGTGGGGTTTCCGCACCGCCTTTGGATCACGCTCGAGACCGCTGTCTTTGTCGAGCTTGGGGCTGTCGAAAGAGGCCGGAGCCTTGCTGCCCTTCCTGTCTTGTTCCGCCGCGACCGGTCCAGAGGCGACGAGACTGACCGCCGCCATGATCGCCGCGACGATGGCGGTACGTTGACCCATCAGATTCCGCCCTTGGACATGCGGAGCATGCACGAACGGACATCGGACCATACGCGATCACTACCACCTGATGCCGTCTTCGCCGAGTTCCCAGTACCCTGAACCAGGACCCTTAAGGCCGCTTTTCGGCGCAGGGCTTGGGCGGCTCTTGTCGCTTCCCGCGGCCCTGGCGCCCGGCGGGTCCTGGTTTTCGACGCGCCCACCCTTGCTTGCGCCGCTAGCGGGTTTGCCAGCTGGCTTGCTCTGCTCGGCGAAAGCCGGGCCGACGGCGGTGAGGCTGACCGCCGCGATGATCGCCGCGGCAATGGCAGCTCGTAAACGCATGAGATTTCCCCCTTGGACATGCAGTGCATCCACGAACCCGCATCGGATCATACTCAACCAATTGCCGGAGTATCCCCGACTTCTCCGGCAAGTTTGTCCAACGCCTCGAATTCCGGCGGGCGAGGGCAGTCCGCAACGTGGGGGCGCCCTCGGCGCCCGCGACCTTGTCACCCGGCGCGAGCGCGACGCCGATGCCGAAGCGCGATGCCGTCACTTCTGGACGGCGCCCTTGGTGCCTTTGGTCCTGTTCTGCTCGCGGGTGTCCTCGTGCGTGACGCCACCTTTGGCTCCACCTTTGCCGTCCTTGACCGCAAAATGATCTTCCCAAAGCGACTTGGCCGGCGCTGGCTTGCCGAGCGGCTTCTGCTCGGCGACGGCCGGCGCCGACGCGGCCAGGGCGGCGACCACGACGAGAAGGACAAGACGCGCGTGCATGGCGTTCCCCAACGCTGGTGCTCGGTCGAGATGACCCGCAATCGACAATACGCAACGCAGGACCGCATCACCCCCGGGCATCCTGAGATTGTCGATAGCAAGCGCCGGCCCTACAGTCCCGGGCCATTGCCGATCGAGGGAGGGATTGTATGAGCGTCGTCGAGACCGAACGCCACGGACAGATCTTCGTGGTGCGCATGAACCGGCCCGACCGGCTGAACGCGCTGAACCAGGAGATGCGCACCGAGCTGGCCAAGGCGTGGACGGCGTTTCGTCACGACGATGGGCTGGAGGTGGCGATCTTCACCGGCGCCGGCCGCGGCTTCTGCGCCGGCGAGGATATGAAGGAGACGCTGGCCAACAAGACGCCGGGCGGAAAGAAGATCGACATCGAGGATCCGTTCATGACCGGCAAGCTGGAAAAGCCGGTGATCGCCGCGATCAACGGCTTCGCCATGGGCGGCGGCTTCATGCTGGTCGAGCGCACCGATCTGCGCGTCGCCGTGCGCAGCGCGGTGTTCGAGGTATCGGAAGCCAAACGCTGGCTGTTGGGCGGCTACAACCACGGCCACATCGCCAACTTGCCCTATCCCATCGCGATGGAGATGGCGATGGGCTTCCGTTTCACCGCCGAGCGCTTCCACCAGATCGGCTTCGTCAACCGCCTGGTCGAGCCCGAGCAGCTGATGCCCGAGGCGATGGGCATGGCCGAGCATCTACTGACCCTGCCGCCGGCCTCGCGCGTCAACACCGTCTACATGATGCGGCAGATGCGGCCCGAGCCCGGCCCCGACATGAAGGCGCTGGCCGACGAGTTGCACGATCACGGCGACAAGAGCGACCTGATGGAGTCGCGCGCCGCCTTCGCCGAGAAGCGAAAGCCTAACTTCAAGGGCTGGAAGGATCCGCAGGACCGCTATCGCATGCCGCAGCGCAAGGCCGTGAAGGCCTAGCGACGCGCCGGTGCGGGCATGGCCGTCGGGACATATCTCGCGACAGGCGGCGACGAACGCCTGGTGATCTCGACGATCTGCGCGCACCTGCCGTTCTTCCACGAGGCAGGATTCCAGTTCCGCACCGAGCGGCGGCAGCGCGTGGCGTTCGCGCTATGGAATCCGGCGACGTGGCGCGGCGAGCGCTGGACGCCGAGTGTCGAGGCGGCGCAGCCGATCGGGTTGCGGTGTGTCTTCATCCAGCGCGGCGACGTCGAGCGCGACCCGCAGGACTTCGACGCCACGGCCGAGACTCGCGACGGCGTCGTGAAGATGTCCTGCGAGTACATGCTGTCACGCGCCCATTGCGTCCATGTCGTGCGGGCGGACCAACCCGCGTCGGTTTCGGCGGCGCGCGGGGTCGACGATGCGCGCAGCATCGTCAATGTTCGCCTGCGCTTCACCTACGACGGACAAGAGCGCGAGCTGTGGCACGGGCCGCGCCGAGCAGCATTGCGGCGCGTCACGCACGTTGACAAGGCTTCGACGCGCGCCCGATAGTCGAACTCCTGAAATCAAGAACCTAGCACAAGAACTTTGGGTGTGTTTTGGGAGGAAACGATGATTCGTGGTGTCGCCCGAATTGCGACTCTGACACTGGCCCTGTTGTTCGCAGCCGTCGTGCCGTCGGCCGCCCAGGAACAGAAAGGCACGTTGGTCTTCGCCGTCGAGTCGCTCGGCGCGCAGACCCTTGATCCGATTCTCGAGGCGCGGCCCGGCAACGCCGTCTACCAGGCGGTGATGTACGACTCGCTGGTCGGCTTCAATTTCGAGAAGGGCGGCGTAGGGCCAGGCGTCGCGGAACGCTGGGAGATGTCGGCCGACGGCCTGACCTGGACCTTCTTCCTGCGGCCCGGCCAGATCTTCCACAACGGCGACAAGCTCACCGCCCACGACGTGAAGTTCAGCCTCGAGCGGCAGATGAGTCCCGGCTCGGTGGCGTCGATGGCGGCCACGATGCGGCGCACCATCAAGAGCATCGACGTGGTCGACGATCTCACCGTGAAGGTGACCACCAGCGCGCCGCAGATCGGCCTGCCCGCGAGCCTGTCGCGCGCCGTGGCGCCCGAAGGCTCGATCATGCCCAAGAACTACATCGAGAAGGTGGGCGACGAAGGCTTCCGCAAGGCGCCGGTCGGCAGCGGGCCATGGAAGTTCAAGCGCAACGTGCCGGGCGATCGCATCGAATTCGAGGCGGTGACGCACAACCATTGGCGCGGCCGGCCGCACTTCAAGGAACTGCATGTGCTGCTGGTGCCGGAGGAAAGCACGCGCGTCGCCATGGTGCGCACCGGCGAGGCGGCGATCGCCTCGATCGGGCCGGAGACCATGCAGAGCGCGTCTCGCGCCGGCCTCGAGGTGCTGTCGGTGCCGGGCACGATGCAGGCGATCTTCCAGTTCTACGGCAGCTACCGGCCCGAGGTGAAGGATTCGCCGATCGCCAAGGTTCGCGTGCGCCAGGCGCTGTCGCTGGCGATCGATCGCAAGCAGCTGATCGAGCACGTCATGAACGGCAAGGCGCGCATCCCGTACCCGTTCTCGACGTTCGAGTACACCGACTACTTCAGCGCCGCCAAATGGGAGAAGTGGGCGCAGGAGAACTATCGCTATGACCCGGCGCTGGCGAAGAAGATCCTGGCCGAGGAGGGCTATCCCAACGGCTTCGAGCTGAAGTTCGGCAACATGGCGCTGCCCGGCACGCAGTTCATGGTCGATATCGGCACCGCCATCGTCGACATGTGGACCAAGATCGGCGTCAAGGTGACGACCAAACACTACGAGTACGGTGCCTTCGTGCCGCTGGAGCGCGGAGACCAGGCGCAACTCACCGGCTGGGCCACGATGTACCGCACCGCGGGCCGGCCGGACGCGCAGTGGCGATACAATTCCGCCTTCCAGCCCGACGGTTCCAGCCAACGCCTGCTGGGCGACAAGGACACATGCGGGGCCGCCTGCGAGGAGTTCGTCAAGCTCTACAGGGCGCTTCTCGACGAGCGCGATCCGGCGAAGCGGACCGCCCTGACCGACAAGATGGTGGGGGTGGTGGCCGATTCATGGGTGGTCATCCCACTGATCGAGGGCATGGGCTACTACGCCATCAATACCAAGAAGGTCGGGCAGTTCGGCGCTATCCCCGGCCGGCACGAGCTGGGCGATGTGTTCGAGCGCATCCCGCGGCCTGAGCAGAAGGCGTGGCCAAAGAAGTGAGCTAGCGGCGCGGCGACGGAGCGAGCAGGATGAAGCGCTTCATCGCAAGGCGACTGATGCAGGGCGTCATCCTGCTCTTCATGGTCGCCACCATCGTCTTCTTCCTCGGCCGGCTCACCGGCAATCCGGTCGACCTGATGTTGCCGGAGGACGCCACGGCCGAGGACCGCGCCGCGCTCATCAAGACGCTGGGCCTCGACGAGCCGCTCTTCGACCAGTTCGTGATCTTTGTCGTCAAGGCGGTGCAAGGCGATCTCGGCCAGTCGATCCGCATGAAGCAGCCGGCGACGGAAGCGTTCTTCAACCGTCTGCCCAATACGCTCGCTATCATCCCGTGGGCGCTGCTGCTGGGCATGGTCATGGGTATTCCACTGGGCGTGGTGGCCGCGCTCAATCGCGGCGGTCTGCTCGACAGACTCGCCGGCACGGTGGCGGTGCTGGGCGTGGCGATGCCCAGTTTCTGGCTGGGCGTGTTGCTGATCTTCGTGTTCAGCGTGGAACTCGGCTGGCTGCCGTCGAGTCGAATGGGCGGGCCGGAGCACTACGTGCTGCCGGTCATCACACTGGGCACATTCCTGATCGCGGGCTTCATGCGCATCACGCGCTCGGCGATGCTGGAGGTGATGGAGAGCGAATTCGTCAAGCTGGCGCGCATCAAGGGGCTGAGCGAGACCACGGTGATCTGGAAGCACTGCCTGCGCAACGCGCTGATCCCGGTGCTGACCCTTTGGGGCGTGTTCGTCGGCAATCTCATCACCGGCGCCATCGTCACCGAGACCGTGTTCGCCTGGCCGGGCATCGGGCGCCTGACCTATGAGGCGGTGATCTATCGCGACTACCCGCTGCTCCAGGCGGTGATCATCCTGAAGTCGATCCTGATCCTCACGATCAATCTCGGCGTCGACATCCTCTACGCCTACGTCGACCCCAGGATCCGGCTGGCATGAGCGGGTCACTCGCAACTCTACCTTCCCCCGGAGGGGGAAGGTGCCCGAAGGGCGGATGGGGGATCTCGAAGACGGACTCCTGCGTTCGTCTTCGACATCCCCCATCCGTCGCTCCGCGCCACCTTCCCCCTCCGGGGGAAGGGAGGGGAAAATAGGATGGCCGTAGTCGACCGACCACAACCGGTTGCCGGCGACACACCGCGTCCGTTCTGGCGCTCGCTGCTCATTCTGCGCGGGGCTACGGGCGCGCGACGCACGGCGCGGGTGCCGTGGATCCCGATCGTCATCATCTCGATCATCGTCGTCATGGCGCTGTTCGCGCCGTTGCTGGCGCCGTACTCGCCGATCGACCAGACGCTGCGCGACAAGCTGCTGCCGCCGGCGTGGATGGAGGGCGGCAAGGACAAGTACCTGCTCGGCACCGATCATTTCGGTCGCGACATCCTGAGCCGCCTGATCCATGGCGCGCGGGTCAGCCTGCTGGTGGCGCTGCTCGCTTTGACCGCCGGCGGCGGCGTCGGCCTCGTCATCGGCGTCGTGTCGGGCTATGTCGGCGGCAAGGTCGACGCGATCCTCATGCGCCTGGTCGACGCCGCGTTCACTTTCCCCGCGATTCTCTTCGCGCTGCTGCTGGCGGTGACCATGGGGCAGGGGATGGCCACGCTGGTGATCGCCATATCCCTGCTGCTATGGGCGGGTTTCGCGCGCGTCATTCGGGGCGAGGTTCTGGCGCTCAGACAACGCGACTTCGTGCAGCTCGCCAAGGTACGCGGCTGCTCCTCGTTGCGCATCATGGCGACCCACATCGTGCCTAACGTGCTCAACACCTTCATGGTGTTGGTGACCTTGAACATCGGCGTGGTGATCATCGCCGAAGCCTCGCTGTCGTTCCTCGGCGCGGGCATCCCGCCGCCGACCCCGACCTGGGGCCTGATGATCTCCGAGGGACGCGGGCGCATCGCCGAGGCGTGGTGGGTGGCGCTGATCCCCGGCATCGCCATCACCTTGCTGGTACTGTCGGTGAATCTCTTCGGCGACTGGTTGCGCGACAGGCTGGATCCGAGGTTGCGTCAGCTATGAGTGGCAGTGCCGAGACCATCCTCGACGTCCGCGATCTTCATACCCATTTCTTCCTCCGCCGCGGCGTGGTGAAGGCGGTCGACGGCGTGAGCTTCACGTTGCGGCGCGGCGAGGTGCTGGGGCTGGTCGGTGAGTCCGGCTGCGGCAAGAGCCTGACCGCGCTGTCGGTGATGCGCCTGCTGCCCAAGGGTGCCGCGCGTACCGTGCAGGGCGAGATCATCCTCGACGGCGAAAACATCCTGAAGCGCACGCCCTCGCAGATGCGGGAGATCCGCGGTCGCAAGATCTCGATGGTGCTGCAGGATCCGCAGACCTCGCTGAACCCGGTGTTCTCCATCGGCGATCAGCTGCGCGAGGCGCTGGTGCGCAAGGTGCCGGCGAAGCTGAAGGAGATCATGAAGCGGGCGGTGGAGGCTTTGCGCCGCGTCGATATCGCCGCGCCCGAGCAACGCATCGGCCAGTACCCTCACCAGATGTCGGGCGGCATGAAGCAGCGCGTGGTCGGCGCCATCGCCATCTCGGGCGAGCCGGAGGTGCTGATCGCCGACGAGCCGACCACGGCGCTCGACGTCACTATCCAGCTTCAGTACCTCAAGCTGCTCAAGCGCCTGCAGCGCGAGAACGGCATGGCGATCCTGTTCATCACCCACGACTTCGGCGTCGTGGCGCGTATGTGCGATCGCGTCGCCGTCATGTACGCCGGCCGCATCGTCGAATGCGGGCCGGTGAAGCAGATCTTCGAAGCGCCCTCGCACCCCTACACGCGCGCGCTCATCGCCTCGGTGCCCAAGATGACGGGCGCGCGCGGCAGGCTCAACTCGATCGACGGCCAGCCACCGTCGCTGATGGACCTGCCGGCGGGCTGCCGCTTCGCGTCGCGCTGCGCGCATGTCGAGCAGCGTTGTCTGGATCAATACCCCGGCACGACCCAGATCGGCGCCGATCACACCGCCGATTGCTGGAAGATCGGCTCGATAGGACCCTGAAGAACCACCTTCCCCCTCCGGGGGAAGGTCAAGAGATCGGCGACCATCCTTGCCAAGGCGGTGCGCGGGTTGCAGTCTGACGTTTCGTTTGTACCGCGTATGCGTGCTGTCCCTGCCTAGTAGCCAGAACAACCAAGGGAGGAACCGTATGAAGGTGACGAAGTTCGCCGCCGTCGCCGTGGCGACGATGACGTTGGGGATGGGCGCGGTCGGCGCGCAGCAGAATGTGCGCACCGCGACCTCATGGCCGGGCGGACCGCATCTCGAGCAGTTCGCGCACGGCTTCGCCAAGCAGGCCGACGCGCTGACCGCCGGCAAGGTGAAGTTCCAGATCTTCCCCGCCGGCACGATCGGCAGCCCCCTGAAGATCACCGAGTCGGTGCAGAAGAAGGTGGCGCCCGCCGGACACACCTGGCCCGGCTATGACTGGGGCATCGACAAGGCAGCGGCGATCTTCGGTGGCTATGTCGGCTCGCCGCCCTCCGAAGCGTTGCTGCACTGGATCTATGCCGGCGGCGGCATCGATCTGTGGAAGCAGTGGCGCATGGAGAAGTTCGGCGTCGTCGGCATCCCCTGCGGGTCGCACTCCGATGAGATCCACATGCATTCGCGCAAGCCGGTGCGCACGCTGGAGGACCTCAAGGGCCTGAAGCTGCGCACATCAGGGGCCTGGGCCGAGATCGCCACCACGCTCGGTGCGTCGACCGTGATCCTGCCGGGTGGCGAGGTCTATCCGGCGCTCGAGCGCGGCGTCGTCGACGCCATCGAATGGGCCACGCCGGGCATCAACCACAGCCTCGGCTTCCACAAGGTCGCCAAGTACATCATCCTGCCCGGCGTTCATCAGCCGGGCGCGGTGCTGGAGTGCGTCTTCGACAAGGCGCTGTGGGAGGGCTTCGACGCCAACACCAGGCGGCAGATCGAAGCCGCGGCCAAGGTCTCGACGATCGAGTCGTGGATGGCCATCAACATGATGGATACCGACGCGCTCGAAAAGTACAAGGCCGAGGGCGTCGAGATCATCCGCGTCGAGCAGGCCTATATCGACGGCGTCGCCAAGGCGACGCGCGAGTGGGAGGACAAGTACATCGCCTCCGACGGTGGCTGGTTCAAGAGAGTCGTCGAGCACCAGCGCGCCTTCATGGCGCGGTGGAAGGGCGCCACCCAATACCGGTCGGAGTTCAGGTAGCAGGACCCAATACCTTCCCCCGCTTGCGGGGGAAGGTAAAGACTGAGGGGGAGTGCAGCCCGACATGCGTGCATTGGTGCGGACGGTCGACGGCGTGAGCCGTTTCTTCGGCGCGGTGGCGGCGGTGATCGTGATCGTCCTCGTCGTGCTGATGCTCTACGACGTGGTGCTGCGCTATGCCTTCGGCAGCCCGACGATCTGGGGCAACGACCTCAATACCTGGCTGATGGGCTCTTCTTTCGTGCTGTCGATCGCCTACGCGATGTCGACCGACAGCCACGTGCGCGTCGACCTGCTGTATGACCGGCGCACGCGCCCGCGCATCCGCTACTTCGACGTAGTCGGGCTGGCGCTGATCGTGCTGCCGACGGTGGCGTTCCTCACCTGGGGCCTCTACGACCACTTCATCACGGCCTTCAAGAGCGGCGAACGCTCCGGGACCGGCGGCTGGAATCCCATCACCTGGCCGTTCAAGCTGGTGATGTTCGTCGGCTTCGCGATGTTCACGCTGCAGATCGTCGCCGAGATCATCAAGCGGATCGCCTCGCTCGCCGGCAGGCCGTTCGAGCCGCCGGAAGAGATCAGCGATGCGCATGGTGTGTAGTCGCCTCGTCATCCTGAGCGAAGCGAAGGATCTCGCGCTCTCGCGACTGCGCATGGACGTCGTGGCTGATCGCACCACCGCGCGGTCCTTCGCTGCGCTCAGGACGACATCGAGGGTCGCATGAGCTCGCTGTGGATGTTCCCTGCTCTGATCGCCTGCATTCTCACCGGCTTCCCGGTGGCGCTGACCATGATGGCGCTGGCGGTGGTCTTCGGCCTGCATTCCTTCGGCTTCGAGGGTCTGCAATACCAGTTCATCCAGAAGATAGAGGAGACGGCCACCGCCCAGGTGCTGGCCGCCGTGCCGCTGTTCATCTTCATGGGCGCGATGTTCGAGGCCTCGGGTATCGCCTCGCGCCTGTTCGACGCCATCCACATGTGGACGCGGCGTATCCCCGGCGGCATGGCCGTCGGCACGGTCATCATGTGCGTGATCTTCGCCGCGACGTCGGGCGTGGTCGGCGCCACCGAGACCGTGGTCGGGCTGCTGGCGATCCCGGCGATGCTGCGCTACGGCTACTCCAAGAGCCTGATCTCCGGCACGATCTGCGCCGGCGGCTCGCTCGGCACGATCATCCCGCCCTCGGTGCTGGCCGTGGTCATCGGCCCGGTCGCCAGCGCCTCCGTCGGCAACATCCTGCTGGGCATGTTCATCCCCGGCTTCATGCTGGCGATCGCCTACATCATCTACATCGTCATCCTGTGCACCTTGAAGCCCGAGTACGGCCCGCGCGTACCGAAATCGGCCGACGAGCCGTCTTTCGGCGCCAAGCTGCTGCTGACCGGCAAGGTGCTGGTGCCGCCGGTGGTGGTGATCGTCGCCGTGCTCGGCTCGATGATGATGGGCATCGCCACGCCGACCGAGGCCTCGGCGACCGGCGCGCTGGGCACCGTGCTGCTGGCGCTGGCCTACGGGCGGCTGAAATGGTCGGTGCTGGTCGACTCGACGATGCGCACGGTACGCATCACGGCGATGATCCTGACCATCGTGGTCTGCGGCCAGATGTTCGCCGCCGTCTTCGTCGGCTCGGGCGGGCTGCAGACCCTGCAGGACTTCCTGCGCGACTTCGCCGTCGGCCGGTGGGGCCTGCTGTTCCTGGTGATGTTCATCGTCTTCCTCGCCGGCTTCATGCTCGAGCCGCTGGTGATCATCCTGATGGTGGTGCCGATCACCGCGCCGCTGATCGAGGCCGCCGGCTTCGACAAGGTGTGGTTCTGCGTGCTCTTCCTGGTGATGCTGCAGACCGGCTACCTCACGCCGCCGATGGCGCCTTCCATCTTCTATCTCCGCGGCATCGCGCCGCCCGAGATCACCCTGCGCCACATGTATACCGGCATCTGGCCGTTCATCGGCCTGCAGCTGCTGGTCGTTGGCCTGCTGATCTGGTATCCCAAGTTCGTGACTTGGCTGCCGGACTCCGTGCTGACCGGCGTGCGATAGGGCAAGCGTTGTCATGAGTACCGCACCGCTGCTGCGTGTCGAGAACGTGCGCAAGCACTTCGCCTTCACCAAGGGCATCCTGTTCTCCAGGACGCTCGGCCATGTGAAGGCGGTCGACGACATCTCCTTCGAGATCCGCGCCGGCGAGACGCTGGGCCTGGTGGGCGAGTCCGGCTGCGGCAAGACCACGACCTCGCGCATGATCCTCAATCTCGAGGAGCCGACCGAGGGCCGCATCCTGCTCGACGGCGAGCCGATCCACGGCCTGCAGGGCGAGGCGCTGAAGGCGTATCGCACCAAGGTGCAGGCGGTCTTCCAGGACCCCTGGTCGTCGCTCAATCCGCGCATGACGGCGAGCCGTATCATCGCCGAGTCGTTGATCGTCACCAAATGGGGCGACAAGGAGAAGATCGCCGCGCGCGTGGCCGAGCTCCTGAAGCAGGTCGGCCTGCGGCCCGACCAGGCGCAGCAATATCCGCACGAGTTCAGCGGCGGCCAGCGCCAGCGCGTGGCGCTGGCGGCGGCGCTGGCGTCCTCGCCCAAGCTGATCGTGCTCGACGAGCCGGTCTCGGCGCTCGACGTGTCGATCCGCGCGCAGATGATGAACCTGCTCAAGGACATCCAGGCCGAAGGCAACGTCGCCTACCTGCTGGTGGCGCATGACCTCGCCACTGTCCGGCACATGTCCGACCACACCGTGGTGATGTATCTGGGCAAGATCGTCGAGAAGGCGCCGACCCAGGCGCTGTTCGACGACGTGCGCCATCCCTACACCAAGGCGCTGTTCTCGGCCGTGCTGATCGCGCGCGCCAACCAGGAGGACGAGGAGATCGTCTTGCAGGGCGAGGTGCCGTCGCCGCTCAATCCGCCCTCGGGCTGCCGCTTCCACACGCGCTGCCCCTACGTCATGCCGCGCTGCTCGCAGGAGGAGCCGCCGTTGCGCGACGTCACGCCGGGCCACGCCGTGGCCTGTCATTTGTTCGATTAGCAGCCCTGTCATCCCGAGCGTAGCGAGGGATCTAGATTCCTCGCTACGCTCGGAATGACAGAGGGGAGGAGGAGTTTCATGCCGCATGGTCCGTTGCAGGGCGTCAAGGTCGTGTCGTGCTCGACGGCGCAGGCCGGCACCGTGCCCTACATGCTGATGGCCGATCTCGGCGCCGACGTGATCAAGATCGAGACGCCCGAGGGCGGCGACAGCTCGCGGCGCATGACCGTGCTGCCGGGCATGGCCAGCACCTTCTTCGAGACCAACAATCGCGGCGTCAAGAGCGTCACCCTGAACCTGAAGGAGCCCGAGGGCCGCGCCATCCTGCACAAGCTGGTCGCGCAGGCCGATATCTTCGGCCAGAACTTCCGGCCCAGCGCGGCCGAGCGCAACGGCTTCGGCTACGAGGAGCTGCGCAAGATCAACCCGAAGCTGGTCTACGTCTCGATCTCCGGCTACGGCACCAAGGGCCCGAACGGCCATCTGCCCGGCACCGATTCGATGGCCCAGGCGCTGGGCGGAATCGCCGAGGCCTATTCGACACCAGGGCTGCCGATGCGCACGGGCATCGCCTCGGTGGCCGATGAGAGCTGCGCCATGCTGGCCTTCGGTGGTGCGCTCGCGGCGCTGACGCATGCGCGCGCCACGGGGCAGGGGCAGAAGATCGAGCTGTCGCTGTTGGGCGCGGTGATCCGCCTGATGGGCTGGACCTTCACCACGACGATGTGGCGCGACCAGAACCCGGTCACCGGCCAGGCACGTATCACCGGCACGCCGGCGCGGCCCGGCATCAGCGCCTCATTCAACGACAAGAACGGCAAGCCGCTGGTCTTCCAGCTCACCGGGCCAGAGAATTGGGCCGACGCGATGAAGGGCCTGGGCTTCGACGCGCGCATCAAGGCGGCCGGCTTCGAGAATCTCGGCGTGATCATCGATAACGACGCCAAGCGTATCGAGCTGCTGGCGCTGCTCGACTCACTGTTCGCCACGGGTACGCGCGAGGAGTGGGTGAAGCGGTTGCGCGACGCCGACATCGTCTCGGCGCCGATCAACACCTTGCTCGAGGCGTCGAACGACCCCGACGTGATCGCCAACGGCTACGTCACCCATGTCGACTACCCCAAGCTCGGCAAGAAGCTGAAGGTGCACGGCACGCCCTGGCAGTTTTCGGAGACCCCGGCGAAACCGGGCATCGCGCCGGAGCTGGGCGAGCACAACGAGCAGGCGCTGCTTGGGATCGGCTACACCAAGGAACAGATCGCCGATCTGAAGGCGCGGAAGATTATCTGACATCAATATTCGCGCTTCGGTCGGCCGGCGAACCCAATCGGGCGCTGGCCTCGTGGCGGCTGGTCCACTGGTCGATGAGAGCGACCACCTCATCGATCTTCTGTCGGAATTGCTTCTCATCGAGATAGAGTTCCGGGTTGTGTGCCAACAAGTTGGGATTGTCGGTGTAGAACTCGGCGGCCATGAAAGCTTCGTTGAAGATCCGCCACAGCGCATCGTCGTAATATCCGGAGTCCTCGAGGAACACCGCTTGATAGCGTTGGGTGAATTCCTCGATCGACAATGTGCCGTCGCGAAACTGGTCGAGGATCTTCCTGTAGACAGGGATGGGATTCGTCATGGGCCACCCGTGATCATGGGATGTGCCTGACCAGTCACGTGTTGTGTTCCCGAGGCAGCACAACAGAATTCCACCGCTCAATCGGCCGATCGCTTCGCTTATCGATGAGTGATCGGCACCTCACGATTGCGCCGCGTCGGCCAGGCGAGCGGCCGCCAGTTCCGCCTTGCGCCGAAGCTCTTCCTCATTGATGAAGAGGTTCGGTTTCTCGGCTACAAGAGCGGCGTTGCGCGTAAATGCGTCGGCATCTCCGCAGAGTTCATCCAGTATCCAGCCCACATGCTCTTCGTGTGTTTTGTCATCTTGCTTCATCATGGCAAAATACTGCTCACAGAATTCTTCGGCTGATAGCTTTCCCTTCAGGAAAAGGTCGATCAGCGTCCTGTACGGTCTACTCAGATCACTCATGGTCCACCCCCTAAATTGCCCGTGGACATCACGTGGCGAATTTGATCGGCGCTCAGCTTCCAGCCTGTAATGTACTCACCCGAACGGCTGACGACGACCGTCAACCCGGTCTTTGGATCAATGTAATGGATCGCCAACGTGTTCTTCCGCTAGGTGCCGAACTTGGCGACTGTTCCCGGTGCCGTCATATGGTCCCGGAGAGCTTTCTCGAAGATCGCCGGATATGCCTTGTTCCATCGCGAATGCACGCCAAAATCGGGACCATGTTTAGATTTTTCCTGAAGTTGCAGAGGGAGAAACGTGAATTCCGTTGGCAGGCGTGACTGCGGAGTTGTGCCATCCGCGGATTGGAAGCCGCGCTGCATCGTGGAGTCGCGCACGCCGAGGCTAGCGCCGCTCTGATCGAATGCTTTCCACGCCCCCGGATGGGTGCGATCATCATTGGCTTGGTAGTAGTGGCCCGTCTTCGGGTCGACATAGACGGTCTGCCCGGCGGCGTATGGGTGGGTTGTGCTCTTCTGAAGGCCCAGTTTCGCTGCTTGCGCGTCGGCTTGCGCAGGGGTTGGCCTCGGATATCGGAGGCCGGGCGTGTGCCCGCCGGAGGCTTGGCTCGGAATTTTGCCGGTCGTAGGATCAGTGCCTGGCGGCGGCGTGCCGCGCACACCACCCGGATTCCAGAACGTGAAGCTGCCGGCGGTACCGCCGGGCATCATTCTCTCAATGGGGTTTATCGGTACCGGTCCAAAGCTGCGAAGCTTTTCTTCGATCAGGTCCGAAGACGAACCCGTCACCATTGGCCGCTTGATGCCCCTGTTGTTATTGAATTGAACGTTCTCCGCATTGGCCACTGATGGATTGTTGCTGCCTTCAAGCGTGCGCACGATATGCTTCGGCGGAACGGCGTACCGTCTGAGCATGCTGACGATTTCAGCGTCGTTGGGACTCTTGCCGTTGATCCTGCGCCATCTGTCGATCTCCTCGACCAGCTCGGCGCGGTAGTTGGCAACTTGGCGGTGAGCTGCAGGCCGCGCTTGATGGCGTAGAGCTGGTCCTCGGTCACGGGGTCGTTGCGCCGGAGGCCGGGTTGCCAGTCGCGGAAACGCTGCCACTGATTCATGGGTGATTGCGCGATAGTGGGGATGAGGTCGCGACGCGCGAACTCGTGTGGCGTCCCCGTCATCTGCGTCGCCAGTTCGTCGACTAGAGCCGGGTTCTGGGCAGGCTCGGTGCCGGCGGCGTTGTGATTGAGGCGTGTCTCAATCGCCTCGCGGTGCGCGGCGTCAAGCACCACCCACTCGCGGATGGGGATTTACGACGGATCGGTCATGGTGTCCTTCAGCACCCGCGCCAGCACCTGCTCGGCCAGCGCGCGGGCGCGGGCTTTGTCTGCTGCGGCGGCGCTGGCGAGCCGGCGGATCGTGGCGGCGCGCACGGCCGGCTCGGCGATCACCTCGGCCTGCCGCAAGCGCCATTGCGGCGTCGGCTGCTCGCCGTCCGGTGGCGCGGCGTTCAGGATCTCCGCGCTCGCTGCGTCCACACGCCGGCGGGTCTGGGCTTCGGCCAGCAGCGCGTCCAGCGCGGCCCGATCGGCCGCTTCGATATGCTGGTCGTAGCGTGTGAGCACCGCCTGGGCGCGTCGGGGCCGCGCTCCACCGCGCCCTCGATCGCGGCCACCAAGATGCGGCTGGTGTGCTGGCGCAACGCCGCCTCGGTCTGCGCCGTGTCCCAACCTTTCCGCTCCGCCATTTCGCGCACCTCGAAGCGCGTGGTGCCCAGGGCGCGGCGCAGCAGGGCGTCGTCGCTCCAGTGCAGCCTGGCGTCGGCCCGCATCTGCGCGATGCGCCGCTCGCCCGCCTCGTCGTACCAGCGCTGCCGCTCGGTCTCGGTGTGGCGCTCGACCAGGGTGGTGAAATCCGCCAGTCGGCGCTCGTTGAGGCCTTGCAGCATCTGTCGCTGATCGTCGTCAGCGGCCTTCGTCAGCTCGCGGTCCTGCGCCTTGCCAAAGGCCTCGATCACCGCGGGCGCGTGGGTCAGCGCCACCTGGCCCTGCGCGTTGAGGTAGCCGTTCTGGGGGTCGAAGAGCAGCATCTGCTCGGCCTCGCCCAGCCGCACGTCGGCGGCCTTCACCGCAGCTTCGTTGTCGAACGCGAGATGCTCGGAGACCGCGCTGGCGATGCCGGCGGCGCCTTCGGCGGCCTGCTGGCCGAGTTGCATCCATGGCGAGGGGCCGAAGTTGCCGGCGCTGGGATCGACGTTGATGTAACCGCCGCCCAGGACGGCGGATGTGCGCATGTCGAGCGGTTTGTACGGTCCAGTCTTGATTCTGCCGGCCATGCGGGATCTGTCTCACCGGGCAGGACGCGGCTCCGTGGATCGGTCGCCTGTGGCGCGTCATGCCGTTGCCGGTGATTCTACCGCGCGAGGCTCGGATCACCGATTTCCGCAGCTACGGGCGACGAATGCAGCGGTTCGTTCCCACGGAGAGAGGCCTTTGATAATCCTGGCTGAGCGAAGTGCGCGGTGCTGTAGCGCGCCGTCAATCGCCGCGATGACCCCGCCCAACCACAGAGGGCGGCTTGGCGGTCGTCTCTTGAGAGGCTCGATCACCTAGATCTTCAGGCGATCACCGAGCTTCCTCTCTAGGTCTGGTCTGTCCCAGTGCTCGACGATTTCGTCGCTCCAGATGTCGATACCCTCGCCTGGCACTCCCTCGGGCAGGATGAGGCGTACCTCCACACACCATTCGGAATAGCCGTCTTTGAGCACTTGCTGGATGTTGGCAACCAGGTCGGCCGTCAGCGCTTCGATCCGGTGAACGCTCAGCCTTTGTCGGGGAAGACCATTGTCTTCATCGTTCAGTATGAGGCCTCCTTGGCTACGACCCTCGTGATCGGGTGGGGGGACAAGCCGCTCCAACCGCTGAAACAGTGCGAGCCAATCCGCGTGATCCGCCGACTGATCGTATTGCATCCATCCCTCGGCATGGCCCGCCCAGCCGAGGTAGTAGCATCCCATGGCAGGCCCGTGGAGGCGCTCGACGACGATACCTGCTGCCCATCCCTCCGCCCTCTCCGGGATTCTGCGACTGATGATCGGCACCAGTTCCGAGCAGATCGGCAGGACCTCATTGGGCGTCAGCAACCGCTTTGGAATCAGAAAGATCAATCGCATGCCACTATCATCATCCTTCTCGGCGACTAGTACGGTCGAGAAGTCTCGCGCGATTGGTGCGAGAAGCTCTCTTTCGAACTCGGCTAAGTCTATGTCCTCACTCATTGTCCATTCTCCAACATCGGGTACAGCGCCCTTACCGTGCGGTGGCTTTCGGACATTCTCCTTAGGTGGGCTCGAACCACTGGATCAGGATTTGTCGTTACGACGGCATCATAGAACGCTCGGGCTTGCGCTGCCGTCATGGTCATGGGTGTGATGCCGGGATTGTCTCGGAAATAGTTGTTCATCGCGGTTTCGATGGCCGCATTGTATTCGGCATGCGCCTGATTCCAGTGATCGCCCCTCATGACCCGCATGATCTTGCTGTCGAAATAGTCTCTTGCCGCCTCGGAAAACGGCAGTGGAGCCGCCTTCCCTGGACGCCACCATTGCTGGGGGAAGGGGTGGTGCAGATCCGTGCCGGGGGCGGCAACTGAGTTGCGTCGCGTCGGATATGCGTTGGGAAGCCGGATTTGAGGCGGCTGGAGATTGGCACCGCCGGCTCGCCCGACGACGTGCCAACCTGGGGTAATCTCACCTTCGGATGACGGTCGATTCCGCGCTCCCGCCGGATTGGTGGCCGCTCCGCCGGGATCACGCCGGATCGCAGGGTTGATCTGGCTGTTGCTATGGGCTCTTGCGAGAGCTTGTGCCATTTCATTGATGCGGGTGATGTCCGCGCGTGAGGGCACCCAGCCCCGAGGATGGGCCTCGGTGTATCTTGGGTTGTACTGAAGGACCTGTCGCAGCCCGTGATAGTACTGTTCAACCCTCAACCGTTGCTGCGGGGTTCTTGCGGCGCCGTAGCCTGTGGGACGACCTCCGCCCGCTTGAATCAGATCGAAGGTCGCGGAAGGAAGCTCGACCTGACGAAGCATCTCCGCAATCGCGGCGTCGTCCGGACTTTTGCCGGTGACGCGACGCCGGATGCGGATCTCTTCGACCAAGTCGGCACGATAGTTTGTTGCGATGTCCGCATCCGTGTCCGGCGGCAGCATCTTCGTGGCGAGCTGCAAGCCGCGCTTGATGGCGTAGAGTTCCTCCTCTGTCGCGAGGTCGTTACGGCGGATTCCAGCCTGCCAGTTGCGGAAGCGTTGCCACTGGTCGAGTGGCAGGTGGGCGACCAACGGCACCAGATCGCGACGCGAAAAGGCTTCTGGCATCTGCGTCATTTGGGTCGCAAGCTGGTCCACCAGCGCCGGGCTCGGCGCCGGCTCGTCGTCATGCGCGTTGTGGTCGAGTCGTGTCTCGATCGCGCGGCGACGCTCGGCGTCGAGATTCACCCATTCGCGTACCGGAATCTGCGAGGGATCGGTTAGGCCGTCTTTCAGCACCCGTGCCAGCACCTGCTCTCCCAGCGCGCGGGCGTGGGCCTGGGTCTCGGCAGCAGCGCTGAGGACGCGGCGGATCGTGGCGGCGCGCACGGCCGGCTCGGTGATCGCCTCGGCCTGTCGCAAGCGCCATTGCGGCGTCGGCTGCTCGTCGTCCGGTGGCGCGGCGTTCAGGATCTCCGCGCTCGCCGCTTCGACGCGCCGGCGGGTCTGGGCTTCGGCCAGCAGCGCGTCCAGCGCGGCCTGATCGGCCGCTTCGATATGCTGGTTGTAGCGCGTGCGCAGGGACTGGGCGCGGTCGGGATCGCGCTCGATCGCGCCCTCGATCGCCGCCACCAGGATGCGGCTGGTGTGCTGGCGCAGTGCGGCTTCGGTCAGCGGTGTGTCCCAGCCCTCGCGCTCCGCCTTCTCGCGTACCTCGAAGCGCGTCGTGCCCAAGGCGCGGCGCAGCAGCGCGTCGTCGCTCCAGTGCAGCTTGGCGTCGACCTGCATCTGCGCGATACGGCGCTCACCCGCCTCGTCGTACCAGCGCTGCCGTTCGGCGGCGATGTGGCGCTCGACCAGGGTGGTGAAGTCCGCCAGCCGGCGCTCGTTGAGGCCTTGCAGCATCTGCCGTTGATCGTCGTCGACGGCTCCCGCCAACTCGCGGTCCTGCGCGCCGCGAAAGGCCTCGAGGACCGCGGGCGCGTGGGTCAGCGCCACCTGGCCCTGCGTATTGAGGTAGCCGTTGTGTGGGTCGAAGAGCAGCGTCTGCTCGGCCTCGCCCAGCCGGACGTCGGCAGCCTTCACCACGGCTTCGTTGTCGTTGGCGAGGTGCTCGGAGACTGTTGCGGCGATGCCGGCGGCGCCTTCGGCGGCCTGCAGGCCGAGCTGCATCCACGGCGAGGGGCCGAAGTTGCCGGCGCTGGGATCGACGTTGATGTAACCGCCGCCCAGGACGGCGGATGTGCGCACGTCGAGCGGTTTGTACGGTCCAATCTTGATTCTGCCGGCCATGCGGGATCCGTCTCACCGGGCACGACGCGGCGCCGTGGATCGGTCGCCTGTGGCGCGTCTTGCTGTCGCCGGTGATTCTACCGCGCGAGACTCGGATCACCGATTTCCGCCGCTACGGGCGAGCAATGCAGCGATTCGAGCGTACGGAGAGAGGACGTCCACCAACAGCGGAAGACGGGGGAGAAAGTCGGCGCGCAGAAGATCATCGAGGTGACGTTGGCCCGTCGCCTCGGCAATGTGTCGGGCCGCTGGCAAGCAACCTTCAGCGCAGCCGGTGGTCTTCCCAGAGGACGGGATCCGCCGTTTTCGTCGCCGTGGGATAGTCTGGGAACGCTCTTTGAAAAGAGCAGGGCTGATGGGCGCGTTGGGCGGAGAATCCTGCGGCGGCTTCGCGGATCGCACTTGACGCGATCACGAAAAAGAGTATTTACTCATTTATTATGAACGGCGTTAAATTATGACCTCGCTGTACGCGCTGAAGCCGCGCTTCCAGGCGCTGCTGCGGCCGACCGTGAGTGCGCTGGCGCAAGCGGGGGTGACGGCCAACCAGGTGACCGTGGCCGCGGCGCTCGGCTCGGTCGCTGTCGGCGTCGTGGCGGCCGTGTGGGGCAGGGCGCTGCCGTGGCTGTTCCTGCTGATCCCGGTGTGGTTCCTGCTGCGCATGGCGCTGAATGCGGCCGACGGCATGCTGGCGCGCGAGTTCGGACAGAAGAGCGCGCTCGGCGCCTATCTCAACGAGCTCTGCGATGTCGTGGCCGACGCCGCGCTCTATCTGCCCTTCGCGTTGGTAATGCCCTGGGGCGTGGCCGGCGTCGCGGCAGTCGTCTTCCTTGCCACCGTCAGCGAGTTCGCGGGTGTGCTGGGCACCATGGTGGGCGGCGAGCGGCGCTATGACGGGCCGATGGGCAAGAGCGATCGCGCGCTGGTCTTCGGCGCGCTGGGCGCCTGGATCGGGCTGGGCGGCGCGACGCCGGACTGGCTCGGTCTCGTGTGGGTGGCGGTCGCGGTGCTGATCGCCTGGAACATCGTCAACCGCGTCCGCGCCGGCCTGGCGTCGGCCAAACCATAGCAAACCAGAGAAAGTGCCCGAGGCCACGATGCGCACCGCGCAGGAAAAGACCTTCATCACCCATGACGGCGTCGCGCTGTTCTACCGGCACTGGCCGACGGAAGAGACGCCGCGCGGTGCCGTCATCCTGTTGCATCGCGGGCATGAGCATTCCGGCCGCGTCGCCCATCTTGCCGACGAGCTCGATCTGCCGGACTTCGCCTTCTTCGCCTGGGATGCGCGCGGCCATGGCTGCTCGCCCGGCGCGCGCGGAGACAGTCCGAGCTTCGCCGCCTCGGTGCGCGACCTGCAGGTCTTCGTCGAGCACATCGCCCGGACCTACGGCATCGCCGTGCAGGATATCGCCGTGGTGGCGCAGAGCGTCGGCGCCGTGCTGGCGGCCACCTGGGCGCATGACTACGCGCCGCAAGTGCGCTGCATGGTGCTGGCCTCGCCGGCGTTCAAGGTGAAGCTCTACGTGCCCTTCGCGCGGCCGGCGCTGAAGTTGCTGGAGGCGATCTGGCCCGGCCGATTCGTGAACAGCTACGTCAAGCCCAAGCTGCTGACGCACGATCCCGCGCGTATCGCGTCCTATGACACCGACACGCTGGTGACGCGCGCGATCTCGGTGAAGATCCTGACCCAGCTCTACGAGGCGGCCGAGCGCGTGGTCGCGGATGCGCGCGCCATATCGGTGCCGACGCAGGTGCTGATCTCCGGCTCGGACTGGGTGGTGCATGCCGGCCCTCAACACAAGTTCTTCGAGGAGCTCGGCACGCCGATCAAGGAACGCCGCGTGCTGCCCGGCTTCTATCACGACACTTTGGGCGAGCTCGACCGCTCCTCCGCTGTCGGCCATGCGCGCCGCTTCATCCTCGAGCGCTTTTTCGAGAAACCGAAGCGGCCCACGTTGCTCGAGGCCGATCTGTGGGGCCACACCCGCGACGAGGCCGACCGGCTGGCGACGCCGCTGTCGCTGGGCACCGCGCGCGGTATTTACTGGGCGATGACGCGGTTCTGGCTGAAGGTCGGTGGGTTGTTCTCGCGCGGTATCAAGGTCGGCCATCAGACCGGCTTCGATTCCGGCTCCAGCCTCGACTACGTCTATCGCAACACGCCGGAGGGGCTGGGGCCGATCGGTCGCCTGGTCGACAAGATCTATCTCGCCTCGATCGGTTGGCGCGGCATCCGCCAGCGCAAGGTCCACGCCGAGGAGATGATCCGCTCGGCCATGGCCAAGCTGCGCAAGGACGGGCGCCCGGTACACATCCTCGACATCGCCGCCGGCCATGGCCGCTACGTGCTGGAGGCGTTGACCGAAGGCGGGCAGCGCCCCGACTCGATCCTGCTGCGCGACTTCAGCCCGATCAACGTCGAGGCCGGTCAGAAGCTGATCCAGAGCAAAGGGCTGCAGGACGTCGCGCGCTTCGTGCAGGCCGATGCGTTCTCGACCGCGAGCTTCGCCGGCCTCGATCCGGTGCCGACCCTGGGCATTGTCTCGGGCCTCTACGAGCTCTTCCCCGAGAACGAGCTGGTACGCCGCTCGCTCGCCGGCATGGCCAGCGCGATCCCCGAGGGCGGCTATCTGGTCTACACCGGCCAGCCCTGGCACCCGCAGCTCGAGCTGATCGCGCGCGCGTTGACCAGCCATCGTCAGGGCCAAGCTTGGGTGATGCGCCGGCGCACGCAGGAGGAGATGGACCAGCTCGTCGCCGAAGCCGGCTTCGAGAAGATCGACCAGCGCATCGACGGCTGGGGCATCTTCACCGTCAGCCTCGCGCGCCGACGTGGCGCGGCATGAGCGGGGTTGAGCCATCTTTACCTTCCCCCGGAGGGGGAAGGTGGCGCGGAGCGACGGATGGGGGATGTCGAAGACGAACACCGCCTTCGTCTTCGACATCCCCCTTCCGCCCTTCGAGCACCTTCCCCCTCCGGGGGAAGGGGGCGTCATGACCACGGCGCGCCCCTGGCGCAAGGCGCTGCTGTGGCTGGCGATCACGGCGGTGTTTTTCTATGCCAGCTATGGCGGCGCCAACTGGCTCGCGAGTCGGCGTAGCGATGTCGGCGGGGTCGTGCTCGACTGGGAACGCCACATCCCGTTCCTCGCCTGGAGCATCCTGCCGTACTGGTCGATCAATGCCTTCTACGCCGCGTCGTTCTTCGTCTGCCGCGACGAGGATGAGCTGCGCATCCAGGTGCGCCGCCTGATCACGGCGCAGGCGATCGCCGTGACCTGCTTCGTGCTCTTCCCACTGCGCATGACCTTCGATCGGCCGCCAACCGACGGCGTGCCGGGTTTCCTCTTTGAGGTGCTGGGTGGCTTCGACAAGCCGTTCAATCAGGCGCCCTCGCTCCACGTCGCGCTGTCGGTGGTGCTGACCGACTTCTACTGCCGCCACGTGGCGCCGCGCTGGCGCTGGCTGGTGCATCTGTGGTTCTGGGCCGTCGCGCTCTCGGTGCTGACGACCTGGCAGCATCATTTCATCGACCTGCCGACCGGCGCGCTGCTGGGCGCGCTGGTCGTGTGGGTCTGGCCGTGGCAGGCGCGCGCACCGCTCGCGCGCCCCCGGCTCACCGAGATCCCGCGCCGCCGCGTCTTGGCGCTGCGCTACGCCCTCGCGGCTATCGCCACCGCTGCTCTGGCGCAGGCCCTGGGCGGCGCGGGATACTGGCTCCTGTGGCCGGCGCTGTCGCTCGGCCTGGTCGCCGCCGCCTATGCCTTCCTCGGCATCGAGGCGTTCCAGAAGGACGAGGATGGACGGCAGAGCATGGCGGCGTGGTGGCTCTTCCTGCCGTATCGCTTCGGCGCCTGGATCAACGCGCGGCTGTGGACGCGCAACGACCCGCCGGCGGTTCATGTCGCCGATGGCGTGTGGATCGGCCGCATGCCGCTGGCGCACGACGTCGCGGCGCTGCCGGCACGGCGGGTCGTCGACCTTTGCGCCGAGCTGCCGGCGCCGCGCGGCCTCGAGGCGCTGCGCACGCATCCCGCGCTCGACCTGGTGCCGGTCGAGCGATCGGTGCTGGAGAAGGCGGCCGCGTCGATCGAGTCACTGCGCCGCGACGGGCCGGTGCTCGTGGTCTGCGCTTTGGGCTATGGCCGCAGCGCCGCGGCGATCGCCACCTGGCTGCTGCTCAGCGGCCGCGCCGCCGACGCCGCGCGCGCGGTGGCGATGGTGCGCGCCGCCAAGCCGCGCATCGTGCTCGACGCCGGCTTCCTGCCGCCGGTGCCGGTGGCGCCGTGACCGAGGAGACGCTGGCCGACCTGCTGGATCAGGGACGGCTGATCCACGGCCTTGCCGCGCCGCTCACCGTCGCCACGACCGTGGCCGTGCCAGCGCTAGCGGTGCTGCACAAGCCGTCGGCCGGCGCCCTGGCGGTGCTGACCGTCTCGGTCGTGCTGGGCCTGATCGAGACATTGCTGGCGCTGCGCGTCGCCTTCGATGCCGCCGCGCTGCGCCGCATGGCCGGTCACGCCGACGGCATGACTCGCTTTGACTCGGCGCTGATGACGCTGGGCCTGATCAAGCTGGACCGTGCCGGCCGGCCGATGGCCGATCGCGCCAAGGGCTGCCTGCGCTTGCTGCGTCTGCAGGCGATCGTTGCCATACTGCAGGTCGCGGCGGTGGTTGCCGCCGGGTGGCTGACGGTCTGATGCAGCGTTCATTCCTGGAAGAGACGGCGGCGACCGCGATCATCGAGGCGGCGCGGCTGGCCACCGGCGCGCAGGCGCTGTGGAAGGGCTGCGCCCCTGAAGCGCGCCAGCGCATCTACTTCGCCAACCACACCAGCCACGGCGACTTCGTGCTGCTGTGGGCCTCGCTGCCGCGCTACATCCGGCGCACGACGCGGCCGATCGCCGGCGAGGATTACTGGTATGGAACGAAGGCGCGCCGCTGGATCGTCGACCGCGTCTTTCGCGCCGTCACCATCCCGCGCGTCGGCGATCCGCGCCAGGCGATCGCGCGCATGCAGACGGCGCTCGAGGAGGGCTCCTCGCTGATCGTCTTCCCCGAGGGCACGCGCAACATGACCGACCAGAAGCTGCTGCCGCTGCGCAACGGCCTGTTCTGGCTGGCGCACATGCGCCGCGACGTCGAGTGCGTGCCGGTGTGGATCGCCAATCTCAACCGCGTGCTGCCCAAGGGCGAGTTCTTGCCCATCCCGCTGCTGTGCACCGTCACCTTCGGCGCGCCGATGACCCTGCGGGACGAGGAGACGCGCGAGGCCTTCCTCGCCCGCGCGCGCGAGGGCCTGCTGTCGCTGGCGCCGCGCCACATCGGCTCGGGCACCGGTGCCGTCTCGGAGATCGCGCCGTGACGGCCACCGAGCATACGATTGTCCTGTTCGTCGGCGTCGGCGTGCTGCTGGTGATCGCCACGGCGATCGGCATTGTGCTCGATCGCCGCAGCCGCGCGCGCGGCGTGATCAGCCCGACGATCGAGAACCTCAACGCCCGCATCCGCGCCTGGTGGGTGATGGTCGCCTTCATGGGCGTGGCGGTGCTGCTGGGCGGAATCGCCATCATCGTGCTGATGGCGATCTGCTCCTTCCTGGCGCTGCGGGAGATGCTGACCTTGATCCAGACGCGCAGCGCCGATCATTTCGTGCTGGCCGGCGTCTTCTTCATCGTGCTGCCGGCGCAGTACGTGCTGATCGCCATCGACTGGTACGGGCTCTACTCGATCTTCATCCCGGTCTACGCCTTCCTCGTCGCGCCGATCATCGCCGTGCTGCGCGGCGACACCACGCGTTTCCTCGAGCGGATCTCGGAGACGCAGTGGAGCATGATGATCTGCATCTACTGCGTCTCGCACGTGCCGGCGATCATGATGCTGCCGATCCCCGGCTACGAGGGCCGCCAGTTCCTGCTGGTCGCCTTCCTGGTGATCGTCGTGCAGTCCAGCGACGTGCTGCAATATGTCTGGGGCAAGCTGTTCGGGCGCCACAAGATCGCGCCCTCACTGTCACCGTCGAAGACCGTCGAGGGCTTCGTCGGCGGCGTCGCCAGCGCCACGGCGCTGGGCGCGGCGCTGTGGTGGATCACGCCGTTCAGCGTCTTCCACGCCGGGCTGCTGGCTTTCATCATCTGCCTGATGGGCTTCTGCGGCGGGCTGGTGATGTCGGCGATCAAGCGCGATCTGGGCGTCAAGGACTGGGGCAGCCTGATCGAGGGCCATGGCGGCATCCTCGACCGCCTCGACT
>LNFM01006248.1_pt1 | contig 35481 bp, 30 predicted proteins | sample 596031 | NCBI WGS metagenome assembly LNFM01 (sample SAMN04254537, study PRJNA301005) | activated carbon metagenome | isolation source: dual media filters at the Ann Arbor, Michigan drinking water treatment plant | place: USA: Ann Arbor
CGGACCTCACCCTGAGGAGCGGCCCGGAGGGCCGCGTCTCGAAGGGTCGGCAACAGTGAAGGGGACTGCGACACCGCTTTTCCAACGATCTTCTCTGTGTGGCCCATCCTTCGAGACGGCCGCTACGCGGCCTCCTCAGGATGAGGTTTCTTTGTATTTTAGCGCCTATGGGGCACCTCCCCGATTACGGAGGAGGAAAGGGAACTAAGCCCTCCGCCGCTTCTCCGCCTCCGAAGGCGACGGCGGCTGGTGGCGCGTGCCGGCGGCGCCGGGACCGCTATGGACGTGGACGTGGCGCGGGCTCAGCGGCTCGCCGCATTCGGAGCAGGTCATCACCGGGTCGAAGGTCTTGCCGCAATTCATGTGCTGATGCAGCAGCGGACGGCCCTTCTTGCCCGCCATGTGGACGTCGCCCCAATGCACGATCGACATGACGATGGGATAGAGGTCGAGGCCTTTCTGGGTCAGGCGATACTCGTGGCGCAGCGGGCGCTCCTGGTAGGGGACCTTGGTGAGCACGAACTCCTTCACCAGCTTGCGCAACCGGCTGGCCAGGATCGGCCGGGTGATGCCGAGCCGGGCCTGGAAATCCTCGAAGCGGCGCACCCGCAGGAAACAGTCGCGGAGAATCAGCAGGGTCCAGCGGTCGCCGATCACCGAGACCGTGCGGGCGAGCGAGCAGGCCTCGCCATCCAGATCGTTCCAGCGCATCCTTCCGTCTCCAAACCTGTCCGGCCAATCTACCTCACGTTCAAAAAGAAAACCATCAGGGCACTGGCTCGATTGGGGTTGGTAGCGGAGCCCGCGGCCACCGAGACGGACGCTCGTCGCTAGTCCCGTATCTCTGTTGTTACGCGCCGTGGGGCAACCTCGCGTTCTTCCATGCCGACTACAGCTATTCGCAGGGCCTGATCCGCCTCGGTCGGCTCGACTCGGGAGGCGGGCCTCTGCTGACCCGCGGCAAGTTTCACCTCCGCATCAGCGCGCTGACTGGAAGAGGGCAGTGACGAACCCGAAGGCCAATGTGTTCACGGCAGTCTTCTCCGACAACAGAGCCACACTCGGGAACCGCTGCCGATCGCGGATTCGTCCGTTGGTCCGAACGGTCGTGCGCAGGAACGTCGTCTGCGGTTGGTGTGATCCGGAACCACGCGGCATAGAGCGCAGGAAGGAACAGCAGGATCAGCACCGTGCCGACCGCAGTGCCGCCGATCAGCGTATAGGCCATCGATCCCCAGAAGACGGAGTGCGTGAGGGGGATGAAGGCCAGAACGGCGGCAAGGGCGGTCAGGATCACGGGCCTCGTGCGTTGCACCGTCGCTTCGATGACGGCGTGGTAGTCATCGAGGCCGGCAGCACGGTTCTCCTTGATCTGTTCGGTCAGAATCAGCGTATTGCGCATCAGGATGCCGGCCAGTCCGATCAGGCCCAGAATGGCGTTGAATCCGAAGGGCTGGTTGAAGGTGAGCAGCATCGGCACGACGCCGACAAGGCCGAGCGGTGCCGTCAGCATGACCATGGCCATCGTCGAGAAGGATCGCACCTGCAGCATGACGACGATCAGCATGGCGGCGACCATCGCCGGAAAGACCTTGCCCAGCGCGATGTTGGCTTTGGTAGCCTCCTCGATCGATCCACCCAGTTCGATGCGATAGCCGACCGGAAGGGATGCGATCAGCGGCTCGAGAGCCGTCATGATCTCCTTGGAGACCTCTGGCGGTTGGGTCGCCTCGTTGATATCCGCGCGGATCGTGATGGCAGGCATGCGATCGCGGCGCTTCAGGATCGGCTCTTCCAGTCGGACCTCGGAACGGCCGATCTGGTCGAGCGGAACCTGGCGACCGTCGCGGCTCATCAGCGAGAAATCCGCCAGACGCGTCGGGTCCAGCCGCTCGCCGCCGGCGCTGCGTGCCACGATGGGCACATTGCGGATGTCCTCGCGGACCTGCGTGACGGCGATGCCGGTAAGCAGGAACTGAAGCTGCCGGCCCACCTCCGCCGGCGACAGGCCGATGAGGTTCAGTCGATCCTGGTCCGGGATGAAGCGGACTACCGGCGTGCGATTGCCCCAGTCGCGGTTGGCCTGCCGCACGTCGGGGACGCTCCGCATGATGTCGAGGGCTTTCTGGGAGATGGCGTACAATTGTGCCGGATCAGGTCCCATGACGCGGAACTCGACCGGGAACGGCGTGTAGGGCCCGAACACGAGCTGAGTGACGCGCACATACGCCTCGGGCGCCAGCCCTTGTGACACCGCCTCCCGGAGCCGGTGCTTCAAAGCCTCGCGCGCGTCCGCATCCGCGGTCAGCACGACGATCTTGGCGAATGCGGGATCAGGCAGCTCCGGCGCCATGGCGAAGAAGAATCGGGGAGCGCCCTGGCCGATATAGCTGGTGACGATCTCGGCTGCGGGCTGTTTGTCCAGCCAGTGTTCGAGCTTCTCGACGGTAGCGGTCGTCGTCTCAATGCTGGTGCCTTCTGGGAGACGAACCTCCACCAGCACCTCGGGACGGTCGGATGTCGGGAAGAACTGCTGCTTCAGGGCGCCCATGCCGACGGCGGAAAGCGCGAAGGCAATGGCGACGATACCGGAGGTCGCGAACTTGTGCCGCACGGCGAAGGTGATGACCCGTCGCAGGCGCCGATAGTTGGGTGTGTCGTAGATCGCGTGGTGACCGCCTTCGACCGGATTGATCGCAGGCAGCATCTTGACGCCGAGATAGGGCGTGAAGACCACTGCGACGATCCAGGAGACGATGAGAGCGAACCCAACGACCCAGAAGATGTTGCCGGCGTATTCGCCGGCCGTCGAGCGCGCGAAGCCCACTGGCAGGAAACCGGCGATCGTCACCAGCGTTCCGGAGAGCATCGGGGCCGCGGTGTGGCTCCACGCATAGGCCGCCGCCTTGATGCGGTCCATGCCCTCTTCCATCTTCACTACCATCACCTCGATGGCGATGATGGCGTCGTCCACGAGAAGACCGAGTGCCAGAATGAGGGCGCCGAGCGTGATGCGATCGAAGAACCGGCCGGTCTCCAGCATGATGAGGAACACGACGGCAAGCGTCAGGGGGACGGCAGCCGCCACGACGATGCCGACGCGCCAGCCCAGGCTGAGCAGGCTCACCAGCAGAACCACACCGAGCGCCATCGCGAATTTCATCATGAATTCATCGACCGCCGAGGTGATGTTGACGGCCTGGTCGGTCACCTTGTCGAGCGTCATCCCGAGGGGCAGCGTCTGTGCGATGGCCGCAGCCTTGTCCTTCAGCGCCTTGCCGAGCGCGAGACCATCCCAGCCCTCCTGCATGACAGCCGCGAGCAGGATGGTGGGCTCACCCTGGTGTCGGATGATGTAGGTGGGTGGATCCTCGTAACCGCGGCGGACTTCGGCGATGTCGGAGAGCTTCAGCGTCCGCCCCGCAGCGACGATCGGCGTGTCGGCGATCGCCTGGACATCGTCATAAGCGCCGTCGACCCGGATGAAGACCCGCGGTCCCTTGGTGTCGATCGAGCCCGCCGGCGTGACGATGTTCTGCCGCTGCAAGGCGGCAACAATGTCCTGCACCGACACGCCGAGGGTCGCCAGCCTGGCATAGGAAAACTCGACGAATATCTGCTCCGGGCGTTCACCGAGGATGTTGATCTTCTTGACGCCGGGCACGTGCAGGAGATCCTGGCGGATCACCTCGGCCTGCCTGACCAGCTCACGCATCGGCATGCCCCTGGCCTTGAGGGCATAAAGGGCGAAGCTCACGTCCGAGTACTCGTCGTTGACGAAGGGGCCGAGCACGCCCGGCGGCAAGTTGCGCGCTTCGTCGCCGAGCTTCTTCCGGGCCTGGTAGAATTCCTCCTGCACGACAGACGGCGGCGTGCTGTCCTTCAGCGTGACCGTCATGAACGCATAACCTGGCCGCGTCGTCGTCTCCGTCCGGTCGTACCAGGTCAGTTCCTGAAGCCGCTTCTCCAACGGTTCGGCGACGAGATCCTGCATCTCGCGCGACGTCGCGCCCGGCCATACTGTCGTGACCGTCAGGGTCTTGATGGTGAAGGCGGGATCCTCCGCCCGCCCGAGCATCACGAAAGCGTAGCCGCCTGCAGCCGCCAGCAGGAGGATGAAGAACAGGGTGACGGCCCGTTCGCGAACGGCGATCGCGGAAAGATTGAGGCTCATCAGTCGCTCCTGCCTTCCGAGGCAGTCCTGACGCGAGCGCCCTCCTGTAGAAGATGAGCGCCGAGCGAGACAATCGGCTCACCAGAGCTCAGACCGGAGATCACGGCGCTCTCGCCGCTCACTCGAACAAGCTTGACGGGCCGAAAGTGTACGGTGGAGGTGGCGCGGTCCAGGATCCAGACGCCGGTCTTGCGGCCGTCATCGAGCAGGGCTCCCAGCGGCACCTCGACTTCCGGCTGACGGGTCCGGCTTGCCAGCCGAATCGTTACCGTGGCGCCGAGCGGCGCCGCTGCGGCCTCGCCGTCCAGCACATAGCGGGCTTCGTAGGTACGGGTCTGGGCATCGGCGGAATCCGACAGTTGCCGGAGATGTGCCGTATGGCGGCGCCCATCGCTTCCATACACACTGGCCTCGGCCACCGAGCCGATCGCCGGCCGGATCGTTTCGGGAAGCGCGACCACCGCTTCGCGGGGGCCGGCGTGGGCAAGCCGGACCACGGTCTGGCCGGCCGAGACGACCTGTCCCGGCTCGCCGAGCGTCTCGACCACCGTTCCATCCGCGTCCGCCACCAGGGTCGAGTAGGTCGCCTCGTTCTCGGCGACGCGTGCGTCGGCTTCGGCGGCGGCGAGCTGCGCCTCGGCCGTGTCCAATGCGGCCTTCGCCTGCTCATAGCGCTGTCGGGGGACCCATCCGCTGGTCATCAGATTGGCGTAGCGCCGCTCGTCCGCGTCCAGCTTGACGACAGAGGCGCGTGCCGCGGCGACGGCCTGGCGCTTCGCCGTGAGGGCAAGGCGAAGGTCGGTGTCGTCGATTCGCATCAGCGGCTGGCCGGCTTTTGCCTGCTGGCCGACATCCACGAGCCGTTCGACGATCTTGCCGGGGACGCGAAAGCCGAGATTGCTCTGGACCCTCGCCCCGACGATGCCGGTGAAGCTCCGTTCCGATCCGGTCACCGCGGTTGCCGTCACCATCCTCACGATAGGAGGCTCCTGCCTCGGATCGCTCACGGCAGAGGCTTCCGGCGTCCAAAGGGAAAGTGTGACGACGGCGGTCGCCCCAAGCACCGCGATCAGGAGGCCCCCCGTCACAACGGCGGCTCGCTTTTTCATGCGATCGTCTCCTGTTGATTAGAGTTCGTTCGAACGCTATATAGGTCCTATAGATGTCGATCGCAAGCTAAAGGAGACCGACGATGCGCGTGAGTCGCAGCAAGGCCGCGGAGAACCGCCAAACAGTGATCAATGTGGCCAGTCGCCTGTTCCGGGAGCGCGGCTTCGACGGCATCGGGCTCAAGGATCTGATGAAGGGTGCCGGGCTGACCCAAGGCGCCTTTTATAAGCAGTTCGCGTCAAAAGAGGACTTGGCTGCGCAGGCGGCCAAGCGGGCATTGGAGAGCGCCTCCAACCGATGGTCGGCCGCGGTGACAGCGAGCCCTGAAAATCCCTTGGACGCCGTGATGGCGTTCTACCTTAGCATGGAGCATCGCGGAGAAATGATGGATGGCTGCCCGATCGTGGCGCTCGGCTCAGATGCCGCCAGACAGGGCACCGACGTGAAAGCGTCATTCGAAGCCGGGATCAAGGCACATCTCGAAATCCTCGGCCGCATGGTCGCCGAGACGGACGGGAAGGAAACCCAGGGCAAGGCCCTGGCCATTCTCGCGACGATGGTCGGCGCGCTGACCCTGTCGCGCGCCGTCAACGACACCCGTCTCGCTCAGGCTTTTCTGGAGACGGCGGTCGAGCAGGTTCGCATAGCCGCCACCGCTCCAAGGAAGGGCCGGGGTCGGCGTCCCGGTGCGCTCAACCGGCCGGGGTCGAGCAAGCGGCGATCGCAATCGAGTGCCGCACGGGATTGAGCCCCATAGGCGTTAAACTAGGAGGAAACCTCATCCTGAGGAGCGCCCTCAAGGCGCGTCTCGAAGGATGGGCCGCACAGGAGATCGTTGGAAAAGCCGTGTCGCAGCGCCCTTCATTGTTGCCGACCAAGGGGCGAAGGTTACTTCGCCCGAATCGAGACGCGGCCCTTCGGGCCGCTCCTCAGGGTGAGGTCTCCTCGTAATTTAACGCGTGTGGGATTGAGCCCTGGCTGGGACCGTGCCGCGCCATAGCTTCTAATCGGGGGCATGAATTATCCGACGGCGAAAGCCGGCATCGGACATTGTCGCCCCAGAGTCGGGCCGATATACGTTTTGAAACGAAACCGGAGGATCGGAGATGGCGGGACCGTTGGCGACGGTGCGGGTGATCGACCTGACCAGCGTGGTGTCGGGCCCGTTCGCCACCATGTTACTGGCCGACCAGGGCGCCGACGTGATCAAGGTCGAGCCGCCCAACGGCGACATGACCCGGCGCACCCGGCCGCCGATCGACGACGATGGCCAGTTCTCGCCCATGTTCATCTCGACCAACCGCGGCAAGCGCTCGATCTCGCTCGACCTCAAGCGACCCGAGGGCATCGCGGCGCTGAAGAAGCTGATCGCCCGCTCGGACGTGCTGGTGCAGAATTTCCGCCCTCAGGTCATGGAGCGGCTCGGCCTCGGCGAGCCCGCCATGCGTGCCTTGAACCCTCGGCTGATCTACGTGTCGATCAGCGGCGTCGGCGACAGCGGGCCGTATGCCGAGAAGCGGGTCTACGACCCGATCATCCAGGGGCTGTCGGGCTTCGCCGACGTGCAGGCCCAGGCGGGGACGCGCCGGCCGCAGATGATCCGCACCATCGTCGCCGACAAGACGACGTCGGTGATGACCGCCCAGGCGATCACGGCGGCGCTCTTTGCGCGGGAGAAGACCGGCGCCGGCCAGCACGTGAAGGTGGCCATGCTCGACACCATGCTCGCCTTCCTGTGGCCGGAAGCGATGACGAACCACGTGGTCGTCGGCCGCGAGGCGCCGGCGGGCGATCACAATGCGCGACCCGACCTGGTCTTCCCGACGGTCGACGGCTACATCACCGCCGGCACGGTCTCCGATTCCGAATGGGCGGGCTTCTGTCAGGCGACCGACCGGCCGGACCTGCTGGACGACGAGCGCTTCAACTCGCAGGGCAAGCGGGCGGCCAACGCCACCGAGCGCGTCACCCTGATGGCCGCGATCCTGGCGACCCGCACGACGGCAGAATGGTTGCAGCGGCTCGACGAGTGCGACGTGCCGTGCGCCCCGGTTCTGCGCCGCGCCGAGGTGCTGACCAATGAGCAGGTGGTGGCGCGCGAGCTGATCGCCGAGTACGACCATCCCGGCGTCGGCCGCGTCCGCCAGGCCAGGCCCGCCGCCCAGTTCAGCGCCACGGCGGCGCGTGCGCCGTCGGCGGCGCCCAAGATCGGCCAGCACAGCCGGGAGATATTAGGGGAGCTCGGTTATGGGGCCGACGAGATCGACGCGCTCGCCGCGACGAAGGTGATCAAGGAAGCGAAGGGGTGACAGAGCGCGGGCTTTTATCTGCTCGCAACCAAAGCACCTCATGCTGAGGAGCACGCGCAGCGTGCGTCTCGAAGCATGAGCGACAACGGTCACGTCCGATCCCATCCTTGGAGACGCCGCGCTTGACGCGGCTCCTCAGGATGAGGTGGTTGTTGTTCAGCGAAGATGAGAAAGATCCCTCGCTACGCTCGGGATGACACCGGAAGTGTTGCTGCAAACGTGCTGTCATGCCGAGCGTGGCGAGAGACCTTTGGTCACTTCGCCGCCGCGATCGCCTCCTCGACGTCGCGCAGGCGGTCCTTGCCGAAGTAGATCGCGTCGCCGACGAAGAAGGTCGGCGAGCCGAAGGTACCGCGGTCGACGGCGCGCTGGGTTTCGGCCAGCAGCTCGTCCTTGACCTCCGGCGTCTGCACAAGCTCGAACAGTCGGTCGGCCGGCAGGCTCGACTCGAGCAGCGCGGCTTTCAGCACTACCGGGTCGTCGAGCTTCTTGGGCTCGGCCCACATGTGCCTGTAGACCTCGTCGACGTAGCGGTCGAAGAGGCCGAGCTTCTTCGCGGCCACGGCGCCGCGCATGATCATCAGCGTGTTGACCGGGAAGAACGGGTTGGGCTTGAAGCGCGTGATGCCGTGCTGGCGAATGAAGCGTTCGGTCTCGAGCCGCTGGTACTCCGGCTTGTTCCTGATGCCGGCGTTGGTCTCGGCCGGCGAGCGGTTGTTGGTCAACTTGAAGACGCCGCCCAGCAGGATCGGCACGTACGCGAACCTGACGCCCTGCCGCTTCTCGATCTCGGGGATCACGAGATGGCTGAGATAGGCGTTGGGGCTGCCGAAATCGAACAGGAAATCTACTTTGGGCACGGGATTACCATTTCTCGCCGAAGGGACGGATTTCGAGCTCGAAGGTCCAAGCGTCGCGCGGCTGGTTGTAGAGCGACCAGTAGGATTCGGCCACCGCCTCCGGCCGCATCAACCGGTCGGGCGGCAAGTTGGCCAGTGCCGCCTCGCCTTCGCGCTCCTTGATGCGCTCGCGCACCCACGCCGTGTCGACGCCGGAATCGATCACGAGGTGGGCGACATGGATGTTCTTCGGCCCGAGCTCGCGGGCGGCGGCCTGGGCGACCGCGCGCAGGCCGGCCTTGGCGGCAGCGAAGGCGGCGTAACCTGTGCCCCCGCGCAGGCTCGCCGTGGCCCCGGTGAAGAAGATACTGCCCTTGCCGCGCGGCAGCATCAGGCGGGCGGCCTCGCGCCCGGCCAGGAAACCCGAGTAGCAGGCCATCTCCCAGACCTTGCGGAACACCCGCTCGGTGGTGTCGAGGATCGGGAAGTTGACGTTGGCGCCGATGTTGAAGATGCAGACCTCGAGCGGCGCGTGCTGGTCGGCTTCCTTGAGGAAGGCGGTGATGTCCTCCTCCTTGCGCGCATCGAGCGAGCGCGCCGAGACCTTGCCGCCGGCCTTCTCGATGTCGGTGACCAGCGGTGCCAGCTTGTCGCCGTTGCGCCGGCCGGCGAACACCGTGAAGCCCTCGGCGGCGAACTTGCGGGCGATCGCCGCGCCGATGAAATCGCCGGCGCCGATCACGGCCGCGGTGGCGTTGCGTTGTGTCATGCAGGTCCTCCAGGAAGCGGTTGGTGCGCCGCGGCGGCGAGCTTGTGTTTCAGGATCTTTCCGGTCGACGAGGCGGGCAGCGCGTCGAGCACGATGATCTCGGTCGGCCTCTTGTAGGCCGTAAGCTGGCTCGCCGCATGCGCCATCAGGGTCTCGACACCGGCGGCGGCGCCGGGCAGCAGCTGGACGTAGGCCACGACCTCCTCGTTGCCCTCGACCGCGCGGCCGACCACGGCCGACTGGACGATGGCGGGATGGGCATTCAGCACGGCCTCGACCTCGGCCGGGTAGACATTGAAGCCCGAGCGGATAATCAGCTCCTTGGTGCGGCCGGCGATGAACAGCGCTTCGCCCTCGAAGCGCGCCAGGTCGCCGGTGTTGAACCATCCGTCGCCGTCGATGGCGGCCGCAGTGGCCTCGGGCGCGCGATAGTAGCCGCGCATCACGTTGGGCCCGCGCACGTGCAGCTCGCCGACCTCGCCCGCTGCCACCGGCTTGCCGGAGCCATCCATCAGGCGCACCTCGATGCCGGGCAGGATGGTGCCGACCGAGGTGTCGCTGCGTGGCGACTCCGAGCGCACGCCCGAGATGCCAGGCGCGCATTCTGTGATGCCGTAGGCGTTGAGCAGGGGCTGGCCGAACTCGCGCTCGATCGTCCCCTTGAGCGTCGGATCGAGTGGCGCGCCGGCGACATAGAGGCCGCGCAGGCGACCGCGCGGCAGCTGGTCGAGACCGGCCATCGCCTTGTACTCGAGCAGGCGCTGGTAGGTCGTGGGCACGCCGAACATCAGCGTGATGCCGCTGTGGCGCACCGCGTCGACGAACGCGGCGGGATCGTACCTCGGCACGATGTGGGCGGCGCTGCCACCTATCAGGGTGCCGGCCAGGATGATCGAGAAGCCGACGATGTGCGACATCGGCAGCACGCCGTAGATCACGTCCTGCGGCGTCGGCCGGCGCAGCATGCGCGATATGCCGGCATTGAACAGGATGTTGCGGTGCGTGAGCATCACGCCCTTCGGGTTGCCGGTCGTGCCCGAGGTGTAGAGCAGCGCCGCGACCTGGCGCGCGCCGTCCGCCTCGACCGGCTCGGCGATCGCCGCGTCGTCGAGCGGGCTCACCGCCAGCGTGCCGAGTGCGCCCATGTCGACGTCGCGTGCGGTGTGGCGGGTCGCATGCCCGCGGGCCAGGTCGGAGACCTCGACCGTGTAGTAGAGCAGGCGGGCGCCGCAATGGTCGCGGATCTGGTCGATCTCGCGCTCCGACAGGCGCGGATTGACGACGACGGACCAGGCATCGATCGCCGAGCTGGCCAGCACCAGCGCCGCGAGCGCCAGGCTGTTCTCGCTCACGATCATGACGCGGTCGCCGCCGCGCACGCCGTGGTCGCGCAGCAGCATTGCCGTTTCATCGACGACCCGGGCGAGGGTCCCGTAGGTCCAGGTCGCGCCGTCGCCGATCAGGGCGGGCTGGTCGGGCGCCCGATCCGCCCACGGCCGCAGCACCTGGTCGAGGCGCTGCGGCAGGCCCTCCAGGATGGCTTGCGCCGCCTGTGCGATGTCCGGCGGAGTCCCGTTCGGTGCGCTCAAGCTGCCCTCCCGCGTTGCCGACTCTGGGGTCGTTTGTCGGTGGCGATAGTCAGTGTTGTTTTAGAACTTGTCAATCGACGATTCCAGACGCGACTCATGGCTGGGCGCGCGCCCCCAGCGCGGAGCCAGGCACTCGCATACGACAAGACCTCCGTCATCCCGAGCGAAGCCGCGCGATCAGGCGCTGCTTGCAGCGCCATTGGCGGCGCAGTCGAGGGACCTTTCTTGCTGATGCCGCGCCAAGAAAGGTCCCTCCACTGCGCTTCGCTACGCTCTGCTCAGCTCCGGTCGGGATGACGGTGCTTCACTGCGAATGCCCAGCGGCGAGGGGCATTCGTTCCAGGCAACGGGACGCGCTATGATTGGCAGTAATGACGGTCCGCTACGCCACCTTGTGCAAGGGATGCTGGCAGCAGATGCACATTCCAGTGCCTCTGAGCGGCGTCCTGGCGGCGCCCCTGCGGGCCTTCGGCATCCGCCGCAGCAAGATGAATCCCAATCTCTGCACGATCTGCGAGACCATGTTCGAGCGCACGATGAAGGCGCGCTCGGTCAAGCTCGATGCGACGATCCTGTTTGCCGACCTGCGCTCGTACACCAGGCTCTCCCAGTCGATGTCGTCGGAGGCCATGGTCGACCTGCTGGACGCCTTCTACGACACCTGCGCCGCCGCCATCTGGCGCCACGACGGCCTGCTCAACAAGACGATCGGCGATGCGGTGATGGCGGTGTTCAATTTCCCGATCCGCCACGCCGACCATGCGCGCCAGGCGATCCTCGCTGCCCGCGAGATGCAGGAAGGGCTCGTCGCCAAGCAGGCCGAGCTCGCGGCGATCGGCAGCCGGTTCGGCGTCGGCATCGGCATCGACACCGGCACCCTGAGCTTCGGCGAGTACGGCCGCTCGCATCGCGACCTCACCGCGATCGGCCCGGTGGTGAACATGGCGGCGCGCTCGCAGGCCGCTGCGAAGCCCGGGCAGATCCTGGTCACCCGCGCCGTGTACGAAGCCGCCAGTGCGGAGATCGATGCCGGCAAATGCGCCGAGCACGAGCTGAAAGGCTTCGATGCGCCGGTGATGCTGTACGAGGCGTGAAGGACCTCATGGCCTTCCGGACCGCGAGCATCTCGCTCGCTCATGAACGTGATGAGGGCGCGTTCGGCTTCGCCGAGCCGCGCCATGGGCAAGCGAGACGCTCGCGGTCTGGAAGAGCATGAGCTCACGTCTGGCGCAGGCTTTCCCTCACCTCCATCAGCACGCGCCCGGCCCAGTTCGGGCCGGTGCCGTCGGGGCCGATGCCCCAGAACGGCTCGATCGGGGAGTCCTCGACCAGCTCGGCGTCGCCGGTGTCGAGCAGCAGGGTGCGGAGGTCGGGATTCTGCTCGAACTTGGCTCGGTCGCCGCGGCGCATGATGTCGAGCTTGACCTCGTGCCAGTCGGGTCGCGGCAGCCGGTCATGCGCCTTGAACCAGGAGTGGCGCGAGATGCGCCGCGGCGCCAGCGGTTGCGCCGCCAGGCTCTTGGCGCGGCCGGGGTGGATCGCCTCGCGGATCGCGGCACGATAGGCGGGATCGGCTGACTTCTGCGCCTGGTAGAAATGCTCGACGGTCGGCCACGTCTCGCCGTCGAGCACGATCGGGCTGGGATGGAAGTGGGACAGGAAGCCGAACTGCCCGCGGTCGCGGGCAAAGTAAAGGATGCGGTTGTCGGTCGGGACGGAGATCATGCCTGCGCCGGCCATTCCCGGTCTTCTGGCGGGGGTTGTCAAACCAGGTGCCGCCCGGCAATGAGCGGCAATCGCCGGCAACAGGCGGAGATTGCGGGCCGGGCAGGTGGCATGGAAGAGAGGCGCACCGGGCAAACGTCGAGGTGAATCGTCATGACACATCCATCGGGAAACGGGCCGACTTCGCCGGGCCCCGGCGAACCGCCCAAGGGCGCGCGGCTCGACACGGCCGAGCTGACCATCTGCGTGCTCGCCGGTGCGGCCTTCATCTATCTGCTGCTTCAGCCAACGCCGGCCGATCGCCCGACCTGGCAGACGATCGGGCTGTACGTGATGCTGGCGGTGGCGCTGAGCCGCATCATCGCCATCCTCAGCCGGAGATCCGGGAAATAGGCCGAGGCCTTCGTTGCGCGCCCGCCGTCGCATTGACGGCGCGGGCCGGCGCTCATAGTTTGAACGATCCATGTCCCAGATCGATCGTTCCCTCGCCGAGGCCGCGCGCGCGTGGCCGTTCGAAGAAGCCCGCAAGCTGATCGCCCGCACCGACGGCAAGGTGCCGGCGAAAGGCTACGTGCTCTTCGAGACGGGCTACGGGCCGTCGGGCCTGCCGCATATCGGCACCTTCGCCGAGGTCGTGCGCACGACCATGGTGCGCCAGGCGTTCCGCCGGCTCTCGGACGTGCCGACACGGCTGTTCTGCTTCTCCGACGACATGGACGGCCTGCGCAAGGTGCCCGACAACGTGCCGAACAAGGAGATGCTCAAGTCGCATCTCGGCAAGCCGCTGACGGCGGTACCCGATCCGTTCAGCAACGAGCATCCGAGCTTCGGGGCGGCCAACAACGCACGCCTGCGCGCCTTCCTCGATTCGTTCGGCTTCGAGTACGAGTTCCAGTCGGCGACTGACTGGTACAAGTCGGGGCGGTTCGATTCGATGCTGCTCGCCATGTTGCGGCACTACGACGAGGTTCAGGCGGTGATGCTGCCGACGCTCGGCGAGGAGCGCCGGGCGACCTACTCGATCTTCCTGCCGGTCTCGCCCAGGAGCGGACGCGTGCTGCAGGTGCCGGTGGTCGAGACCGACCCCGACGCCGGCACCATCGTCTACCGGGACGAGGACGGCAGCCTGGTCGAGACGCCGGTGACCGGCGGCAACGTCAAGCTGCAGTGGAAGGCCGATTGGGCCGGCCGCTGGTACGCGCTCGACGTCGACTACGAGATGTACGGCAAGGACCTGATCCCGTCGGCCGAGCTCAGCGCGAAGATCGTGCGCATCCTGGGCGGCCGGCCGCCCGACGGCTTCAATTACGAGCTGTTCCTCGACGAGGAGGGCAAGAAGATCTCCAAGTCGAAGGGCAACGGCCTCTCCGTCGAGGAGTGGCTGCGCTACGGCACGCCCGAATCGCTCGCCTACTACATGTACCAGGCGCCGCGCCGCGCCCGCCGGCTCTATTTCGACGTGATCCCGCGCGCCATCGACGACTATCTCGCGAGCGTCGAGAGGATGCCGGCCGAGGAGCCCGCCAAGGCGGCAGACAATCCGGCCTGGCACATCCATGACGGCAAGCCGGTCGACTATCATTCGGGCGGCGTCAGCTTCGGCATGCTGCTGAACCTCGCCGGCGTGGCGCACACCGAGGACAAGAACGTGCTGTGGCAGTACCTGCGCCGCTATGTGCCAGGTGCTACGCCCGAAAGTGCGCCTTACCTTGATCGGCTGCTGTCGGGGGCGGTCGCCTACTACGAGGATTTCGTGAAGTCCTCGAAGAAGTTCCGTCTGCCCACGGCGCAGGAACGCGCTGCGCTGCAGGATCTTGCCGATACGCTGCGCCGGATCCCCGAGGACCAGAGCGCCGAATTCATCCAGAACGAGGTCTACGAGGCCGGCAAGCGGCACTTCTCGCGCGAGGAGCTGCGGCAGTGGTTCAGGACGCTCTACGAGGTGCTGCTCGGCAGCGAGCAGGGCCCGCGCATGGGCGCCTTCATCAAGCTCTACGGCCGCGACAACGTCATCCGCCTGATCGAGCGCGCGCTCGCCGGCGACGATCTCGGCAAGGCGGCGTAGCCGCTTCGAGTCTTCTCGTCGTATCGAGAAGCGGAGACCTCATCCTGAGGAGCCGCGCAGGGCGCGGCGTCTCGAAGGATGGGGCAGGCGCGGTGCCCGTTGTCCATGCTTCGAGACGCGCCCTTTGTGGGCGCTCCTCAGCATGAGGTGAGGGTGTTCGTGTGCCCTGGAAACGTCCCTCGCCTACGAGGCTCGCGAAGCACGTGTCGTTGGCGTGGACCTTTCCTTTTGATCGATCACGTGTCCTGCTGCATGGTTCGGCGATGGACCAGGTCGTCATCGACTACCTCAACCCGTCGATCCCTGCCGACGTGCGCCTGATCGACGTGCCGCTCGTGCGGGCGACGCCTGAGTCTCTCGCGGGCTACGGTGAGATCGTGCGCGATCCCGAGGCACACCGCGTCGAGATCGTGCCTTGGCCTCTCAGCGGCTGGCGCCGGCTCGATGCCGGCACCGGCATCGAGGGCGGCACGACGGAAGGCATCTTCGCCTGCGAATGGCGCGGCAACGAGCTGCTCGGCCGCAACGAAGCGGTCGGCGGCCATTACGTCATCGGCTTTCGCGAGCCGCCCGAGCTGGCTAAGCGGGTGGGGGCGAAGCGGGCGGGCGTGGCGTTGAGCGAGGGCCGTGTCCTGCTCTGGCATTGCAACTACCATCCCGACGGCGGCCAGCTTTTCTGGCCACTCGATGGCCAGCCGTTCGTCGTGCCGGCGGCGTTGCCGGGCGACGATCTCAGGCCCGAATCGTTCGTCGGCTTCTGGTCCGACGGCAGCACGGGCATCTACATCCATCCCGGAATCTGGCACGAAGGCGTGTTCCCGGTGACTCCGACCGGCCGCTTCTTCGACAAGCAGGGCAAGGTCCATGCGCGGGTGAGCTGCGACCTCGCGCGCGAGCACGGCGCGTTGCTGGCGGTGCCACTGCCGCACGCCCTGTAGGCGCGCCGATGAGTGGCATCGGCACGGCGCTGCCGCGGCTCGAGGACGCCCGCCTGCTCACCGGGCAGGGCTGCTACAGCGACGATTTTCGGTTGCCGGGCCAGGCCTATGGCTGCGTCGTGCGCTCGCCGCACGCCCATGCCCGCATCGTCGGCATCGATGCCGCGGCGGCGACGGCGATGCCCGGCGTGCTGGCCGTGCTGACCGGCGCCGACCTTCTGGCGGACGGGCTGCAGCCCATCCCGCACGCGCCGATGGCGTCGAGCCCGCCCGACATCAAGCTCGCCAATATCGACGGCACGCCGCTCCTCATCGTGCGGCCGCATGTCCTCGCCGTCGAGACGGTGCGCTTCGTCGGCGAGCCGGTGGCATTCGTGGTTGCGGAGTCGTTCGGCGCCGCGCGCGACGCCGCCGAGGCGCTGCACGTCGCCTACGACGAGCTGCCGCCGCTCGAGGAGACGGCGGTCAATGCCCTGGTCGGCGACATCGGGGGGACCGAGGCGGGCTTCGCGCGCGCGAACCACACGGTGCGGCTCGACACCGTTATCCCGCGCGTCACCGGCGTGCCGATGGAGCCGCGCGCCGCGCTAGGGGAGTACGATGGCGAGACCGGCCGCTACACGCTGCGCGCCGGCGTCGGGGCAATCGTGAGACCCAAGCGCGAGCTCGCCATCATCCTCGGCATCGACCCCGCGAAGGTGCGCGTCATCGCGCGCGACATCGGTGGCAATTTCGGCACCCGCAACTATTTCTTTCCCGAGTTCGCCCTGGTGTGCTGGGCGGCGCGCCGGGTCGGGCGGCCGGTGAAATGGCTCGGCGATCGGCACGAGGCCTTCCTGAGCGACTATGCCGGTCGCGATTTCCGCATCGTCTCGGAGCTGGCGCTCGATGGCGACGGCGGCTTCGTCGGCCTGCGCTCCGGCAGCTTCAGCAACCTCGGCGCCTACACCGCCTCGTTCGTGCCGCTGACCAAGGGCACGCAGCTGATGACCAGCCTCTATCGCATGCCGGCGATGGCGCAGGCGTGCGGGACGCTCAGCAACACCCAGTCGACCGCGCCCTATCGCAGCGCTGGCCGGCCCGAGGTGATGTTCGTGATCGAGCGGCTGATCGACCTGGCGGCGCGTACGCACGGTTTCGACCGCATCGCGCTGAGAAGGCGCAACATGGTGACGGCGGCGCCTTACACCAATCCGTTCGGCGTCACCTACGACACCGGCGACTACCTCGGCACCTTCGACGCGGTGCTGGAGCTCGCCGACTGGCACGGCTTCGCGGCGCGCCGGGCCGACAGCGCGTCGCGGGGCGTGCGCCGCGGCATCGGCCTCGGCGGCTATGTCGAATCGCAGAGCGGCGCGCCCGTCGAGCGCGCCGAGGTTGCCGTGCTGGGCGATGGCGGCGGCGTGGTCGAGATCGTGATCGGCACCCTGTCGACCGGGCAGGGCCATGCCACCAGCTTCGCCCAGCTCGCCAGCGAATGGCTCGGCGTGGCGCCCGAACGCGTCCGCCTGGTGACCGACGACAGCGACCGCGTGAGCGTCGGCAGCGGCTCGCATTCCGGGCGCTCGCTGCGGCTTGCCGCGACCACCATCCGCCAGGCCTCGCTCGGCATCGTCGCCAAGGGCCGCAAGCTCGCCGCCGAGGCGCTCGAGGCGGGAGAAGCCGACATCGTGTTCCAGTCCGGCCGCTTCGCCATCGAGGGGACCGATCGCAGCATCGGCCTGTTCGAGCTGGCGGCCGGGCGCGGGCCGATCGCTGACCAGGCCGAGGTCGACAGCCGGGTCGGCTCCTATCCCTATGGCTGGCACGTCTGCGAGGTCGAGGTCGACCAGGAGACCGGCGCCGTGCGGATCGTGCGCTACACCGCGATCGACGATGTCGGTCGCGCGGTCAACCCGCTGATCCTGCACGGCCAGACCCATGGCGGGATCGCGCAGGGTGCCGGCCAGGCCCTTATGGAGCGCTGCGTCTACGATCCGCAGGGCCAGCTCCTGACGGCGACCTTCATGGACTACGCCATTCCGCGCGCCGACGATTTCCCGATGTTCGGGACGGCGCTCTCCGAGGTGCCGTCGACCAACCATCCGCTCGGCTTCCGCGGCGGCGGCGAGGGCGGCATCACCCCGGCTCTGGGCGTGATCGTCAACGCCGTGGTCGATGCGCTCGCCGATCTCGGCGTCACCCACATCGACATGCCGGCGACGCCCGAGAGAGTCTGGCAGGCGATCCAGGCGGCGCAGCGCCGATAGCCTCGCTCGCTTCCCCGGCGAGCTCATGTTCCTCTCCCCCGCCAGAGGGAGAGGCCAGGTGAGGGGGGCTTCGAAGACCGTCAAGTCACCTGCAACCCCCTCACCCAACCTCTCCCCCGAGCGGGGGAGAGGAGCGTGACTTCGAGGCATGTCCGCCCCGCAGCAGCGAAGCTGGGCACGCATCGTCCTGGCCGGGCGCCCCATCATTGCCGGGAGCGGGCCATTCCAAGGGCGCTCTCCTCGTTGATCATGTGCTCCATGAGCGCCCCACGAGGTGAAGATTGCTCCCCCTCATGGGGCGCGCTGCCGGCGTGGTTTGATCTTGCAATATAGAATTCCATAGAATATATATATATTCCATGGAATGATACGGAGGTCGACGATGGCGATGTCGCGCAAGACGTTCCTGCGGGTGCTGGGAGGCGGAGTTATCGTGGCGGCCGGGGCGGCGATCGCTGCGACTCGGCTCGATGCCATGCCGGTCGAGGCGGTCGAGGGGTGGCGCGGGCCGGCGTCGGGGGAAAGCGATCCGCGCCGCCGCGCGCTTGCCTGGGCGCTGCTGGCGCCCAACCCGCACAATCTCCAGTCCTGGTCGGTCGATCTCGCCGAGCCCGACGCGATCCGCCTGTTCGTCGACGGCGCACGCCTGTTGCCGCAGACCGACCCGCTGTCGCGGCAGATCCTGATCGGGCACGGCTGCTTCCTGGAAATCCTGTCGATGGCCGCCGCCGCGGAGGGTTGGCGTACAGAGACGACGCTGTTCCCCGCCGGCGAATGGCGGCTCGACCGGCCGGTCGCGCTGGTCCGCTTCGTCCGCTCGATCGGCCTCACGCCCGAGCCCCTGTTCGACGCTGTGCCGCGCCGCCGGACCGTGAAGCGTGCCTTCGACGATCGCCCGCTCGATCCGGTTCACAAGGAGGCCTTGCGCTCGGGCTTCGAGCCGGGCCCGGCCCGGCTGTCGATCGTCGACGAGCCCGCGCACGTCGACCGCCTGCGCGCGATCGCGATTGCCGGCAGCGAGCTCGAGATGAACCTGCCGCGCACCCACAAGGAGAGCATCGATGTCGTCCGCATCGGTGCCGGCGCGATCGCCGCGCATCGCGACGGCATCTCGCTCACCGGGCCGATGATCTGGGCGTTGCGCCAGGCGGGCCTGATGACGGCGGAGAATGCCCTGACGCCCGGCACCGTCGCCTGGAACGGCGGCCGCGACTACGCTCTCGCCGGCTACTCGAGCGCGCGCGCCTTCGGCTGGCTGTCGACGGCGGACAATGCGCGATCGACCCAGATCGCCGTCGGCCGCGCCTTCGTCCGCCTGCAGCTCGCCGCGACTCGCCTCGGCGTCGCCCTGCAGCCGCACAGCCAGACCCTGCAGGAATTTCCCGAGATGGCCGGGTTGCAGGCGGCAATGAAGCGCGAGACCGGCACGGCCGCGACGGGCACGGCGCCGGGCGAGACGCTGCAGATGTTCTTTCGCCTGGGCTATGCTCGCGATCCCGGGCCGTCGCCGCGACGGCCGATCGAGAGCTTCGTGAGAGCGTGAGCGATCCTGAGAAAGTTGGGCCAGCCCCGCCCCTTGCCTTCCGCATCGTCAACTGGATCGGCATCCTCGACCAGCTGACGTCGACCGAGGCCAACCGCCTGCTGAAGCCGCTCGGCCTCGGCCTGCCGCAGTTCGCGCTGCTCAACCATTTCAGCCATCGGCCCGACCAGGCGCGTACCGTGACCGATATCGCGCGCGCCCTGCAGCAGCCGCAGCCCGGCGTGACCAAGACCGTTCAGAAGCTGGTCGACAAGGGGTGGCTGAGCGAGCGGGCCAATGGCCGCGATGGCCGCTCCAAGCTGCTCGTGCTGACCGCCTCGGGCAACGCCAAGCATCGCGCGGCGATCGCTGCCCTGATGCCCGTCGTGTCGCGCGCCTTCGCCGACTGGTCGGCGCGCGATCAGCAAACCCTGTTCACGCTGCTCGATCGCCTGAAGGTCGGGACCGGCGAGCGACGTGAAGAGCCGCGCCAGTGCGGCTACCGTTTCGGGCCGGTCGAGCGCCGCCTGATCCCGCGTCAGGATCTCCCAGACCGCGCCCTCGACGGCCGCAAGGGCGACGGCGAGTTGTGCCGCGGCGGGGGCGACGCCGACAGCGGTCGCGAGCTTGGCCTGCAGGGCAGGAACGAAGGCCCGCGCTTCCTCGAGAATCGCCTGGCGGCCCTGCATCGCCGCGAGGTTGTCGCGCAGCGCCAGGGTCATGGCGAGAATCCTGCACGTCTATGCTTTGGTGCGGCGCGACGAGGCGGACGGCCCGCGCTACTTCGCCTTTGATCCCGGCCTGATGGCGGGCACTGGCCTGGCCCGCGAGCGGTCGGTCCTCGAGCGCTTCGGCTGATCGGCCGTGCTGCCGCTGTTCGCATCGCTCATGCCGGGGGCCAGCACGCCGCGACGCTCGGCGTCGGCCCTTGCGCTCCGGCTCTCCGGACGTGCCTTCGCCGGGGCCACTGGCCGGCATCTCGACTTCACCTTGGAAGAGACGCCGAGCTCGGCCGATTCGCATTGCCTCGACTGGCAGGACGAGGTCGACGCCTTCGCGCGGCGTGCCGCTCACAAAGGTCGGCCGGCTTCGTGCGCAATCGACCCGATGTAGGACATCACCAGCCGCACCAGCTCGTTCTCGAAGCCACGGCTCTGCAGGAAGGGCTGCTCTTCCATCACCGCGGCGCGGATGGCGCCGCTCGGGCTCGAGCGGCGGCAATCTCTGAGCGTCCTGGCCGATAACGGAGCCGATGTTGGCGATGAACCCGTTGATCGGCGCCACCATCTCGATGCCGAGTCCCTGGGCCAGGATCGCCTGGACCACCGCCTTGCGCGCCCGCGAGCGTCCGCGGAAGGCGTGCACCATCGCCCGCACCATGGCGCGCACGCGGCTCTCCGGTGTGGGGTCGTCGACGCCGGACAAGGCACGGCCGACCTCGACCAGGGCTGCGCCCATCTCCTGGCGGGCGAGCGCCAGCAGGAGCGCGTTCTTGTCGACGAAATACTGGTAGAGGGTGCCGATGCTGACCCCGGCGCGCTCGGCCACCGCGTTGGTGGTGAAGGCGGCGAGCCCGCCCGCCTCCAGAATCTGAGCCGCCGCCTCGAGGATTGCGGCCACGGTCTCGGCCGCGCGCGCCTGGCGCGGGATTCGGCGTTTAGTTTCAGGGGCTTGGCGCTTGCTTGCCATGGCGATCCGACGGCCTGGAAGGCGAGTAAGAGAACATGAGCATCGCTCATATATTGGCCCGAGCCAACCACCGAAAGGCTTGCCGTGGAAGATCTCTCAATCCTCTACCTGACCCTGCTGCCCATGGTGCTCGTCGCTGCCATCGTCGAGGGCATCTGGCTCGCCCGCAAGCGGGCCGAGGCCTACGACTGGAAATCGTCGGCCTGCTCGCTGGCCGACCTCGCCGGCCGCCGCCTGCTGGGCTTCATCCCCTATGCCCTGGCGGCGCCGTGGCTCGACTGGGCCTGGCAGCATCGCCTGTTCACGCAGTCGCTCGACAGCGTCTGGTCGGTGCTGCTGCTCTTTGTCGGGCTCGAGTTCTTCTACTACTGGTACCATCGCGCCGCGCACACCGTACGCTGGTTCTGGGCGGCGCACTCGGTGCACCATTCGCCCAACCAGCTCAACCTGTCGGCCGCCTACCGCCTGGGCTGGTTCGGCCGCTTCACCGGCACGTCGCTGTTCTTCACGCCCCTGGTGCTGCTGGGCTTCACGCCGACCGAGGTGCTGACGGCGCTGTTCCTGAACCTGCTCTATCAGTTCTGGCTGCACGCCGACTGGATTCCCAGGCTGGGCTGGCTCGAGCACGTGCTCAACACGCCGTCGAGCCATCGCGTGCATCACGCCCGCAATCCCGAATACCTCGATGCCAATTTCGGCGGCGTGCTGATCGTGTTCGACCGCCTGTTCGGCACCTACGTCGCGGAGCGAAAGGACGTGCCGTGCGATTTCGGCCTGGTCGCGCCCGAGGTCTCCTCGCGCAACCCGATCGCCCTCAACGTCATGCCATGGGTCGGCCTGCTCCAGGACCTGCGCTCGTCGCGCTCATTGCGCGACGCGTGGATGTTCCTGTTCGGCCCGCCGGGCTGGCGGCCGGACGGCGCCGGCCTGACCAGCGCCGAGCTGCGCCGCCGTGCCGGGATTGCCGCCACGTCGGCCCCCGAGCCGGCACTGTCGTAGGCTTGCCTCTCGCTTCTGCCCGCAAAGGAATTCCACCGGGCAAAAGCAAGACCTGTGCGACATCTGACGAAAAAGGGCGCCCGCGGGCGCCCTTTCTCTTCGTCAGCAAAGAGGGCTCAGCCCTTCACGAGCGGGCACTTGCCGTCCTTGAGCGGCCGATAGGCCTGGTCGCCCGGCACCGTCGAGATCAGCTTGTAGATGTCGTCCTTGCCCTTGGACTCGGACGGCGACTTGACCTCGAACAGGTACATGTCGCGCACCAGGCGGCCATCCTCGCGCAGCTTGCCATTCTTGGTCATCACGTCGTTGACTGGCAGCTCGCGCATCTTGGCCATCACCGGCTTGGCGTCGTCGGTGCCTGCCGCCTGCACGGCCTTGAGGTAGTGCAGCGTCGAGCTGTAGACGCCGACCGTCAGCATGCTCGGCAGGCGGTCCTTCTTGGCGCGGTAGCGCTTTGTCCAGGCGCGCGTCTCGTCGTTCAGATCCCAGTAGAACGCCTCGGTCAGCACCAGGCCCTGGGCGACCGGCAGGGTGAGCGACTGGACGTCGGTCGCGAACACCAGCAGGCCGGCCAGCTTCTGGCCGCCCTTGGTGATGCCGAACTCGCCGGCCTGCTTGATCGAGTTGATGGTGTCCTGGCCGGCATTGGCGAGACCGATCACCTTGGCCTTGGAGGATTGCGCCTGCAGCAGGAACGAGGAGAAGTCCTGCGTGCTGAGCGGATGCCTGACGCCTCCCATCACCTTGCCGCCGGCCGCCTTCACCACCGCCGTCACATCGCGCTCCAGCGCATGGCCGAAGGCGTAGTCCGCAGTGAGGAAATACCAGGAATCGCCGCCCGACTTCACCAGGGCGGAACCGGTGACCTGGGCGAGGGCGTAGGTATCGTAGACCCAGTGCGCGCCGGTCTCGGAGCAGGCGGGGCCGGTCAGGTCGGCCGAGGCGGCGCCTGTGATGATGTCGATCAGGCCCTTCTCCTGCGAGATCTTGCGCACCGCCAGGGCGACCGAGGAGGTGCCGAGGCCGGTGATCATCTTGACGCCGTCGACGTCGTACCAGCGACGCGCGATCTGGGCACCGACATCGGGCTTGGTCTGGTGGTCGGCCGACAGGATCTCGACCGGGCGCCCCAGCACCTTGCCGCCGACATCCTCGATCGCCATCTGCATCGCCTCGACCTCGCCGGCGGTGAGATCGCCGTAGACGCCGGAGAAGCCCTCCATCACGCCGATCCTGAGCGGTGCCGGCGCCTGCGCCTGCGCCGCGGCAAACAATCCCATCGCCGTCAGGCCGATCACGGCCGCCGCCGCGCCGCCGTAGCGGACAGACTTCACAAAACGCATCACGAACCCTCCGAAAGCAACTCCCCGCGTAAGGGCCCGAATTCCAACGACCGGTCAAGACGTACTGCAGCGCTGGACAGCGGCGTCTCGCTTCGATTAATTCGCCGAGGTTCAGGGGAGGTGAATGGCACAAGAAGAGACGATCCTCGAAGCGCGAGGGCTGACGAAGGAGTTCAAGGGCTTTGTCGCGGTCAAGAATGTCGATCTGCGGGTCAAGCGGCATACCATCCATGCCCTGATTGGCCCGAACGGCGCCGGCAAGACCACCTGCTTCAACCTGCTCACCCACTTCCTCACGCCCACCGCCGGCGAGATCCGCTTCAACGGCCGCGACATCACCGGCAGCTCGCCGGCGCGGATCGCCCGCATGGGGCTCGCCCGCTCGTTCCAGATCTCGGCAGTGTTTCCGCATCTGACGGTGCTGGAGAATGTTCGCGTCGCCCTGCAGCGCAAGCTGGGAAACTCCTTCCATTTCTGGCGCTCGGAAAAGGTGCTGAGCCGGCTCGATGCCCGGGCCCAGGAGCTGGTCACGGCGGTCGGGCTGAGCAACTTTTCGCGGCTGCCGGCCGTGGAGCTGCCGTATGGGCGCAAGCGGGCGCTCGAGATCGCCACCACGCTCGCGCTCGAGCCGGAGATGATGCTGCTCGACGAGCCGATGGCCGGCCTTGGCCAGGAGGACATCAAGCGCATCAGCACGCTGATCCGCACCGTCGCCAAGGATCGCACCGTGCTGATGGTCGAGCACAACATGTCCGTGGTGGCCGACCTGTCCGACACCATCACCGTGCTGGCGCGCGGCGAGGTTCTCGCCGAGGGACCCTACGCCGTCGTGTCGACCCATCCCGCCGTCGTCGAAGCGTATGTCGGAACCGGCCATGGCTGACACCTTGCTCAAGGTCGACGGGTTGCAGGCGTGGTATGGTGAGTCGCACATCCTCCACGGTATCGGATTCGAAATTGCGCGTGGCGAGCTGGTGACGCTGCTCGGTCGCAACGGCGCGGGCAAGACGACGACGCTGAAGTCGGTCATGGGCATCGTCGAGAAGCGCACCGGCTCGGTGACGTTCGACGGGCGCGAGACGGTGGGGCTGCCGTCCGACCAGATTGCCCGGCTCGGGCTCGCCTACTGCCCCGAGGAACGCGGCATCTTCTCCAGCCTCAACGTCGAGGAGAACCTGCTGCTGCCGCCGGTGGTGCGGCCGGGCGGCATGAGCCTCGCCGAGATCTACCAGCTGTTCCCCAACCTGATGGAGCGGCGGCGCAGCCAGGGCACCAAGCTGTCGGGCGGCGAGCAGCAGATGCTGGCGATCGGCCGCATCCTGCGCACGGGGGCGAGCCTGCTGCTGCTCGACGAGCCGACCGAAGGGCTGGCGCCGGTGATCGTGCAGCGCATCGGCGACATCATCCACCAGCTCAAGGGGCGCGGCTTCACCATCCTGCTGGTCGAGCAGAACTTTCACTTCGCCGCCACCGTGGCCGACCGCCACTACGTGATGGAGGACGGCCGCGTGGTCGACATGATCGCCTCGGCCGATGTTCAGCAGAACATCGGCAAGCTTCAAGCCTATCTCGGAGTATAGGGATGGCACAGGTTGCCCTCGGCCTCGTCAACGGGGCCTTCTACGCCATGCTGAGCCTGGGGCTCGCCGTGATCTTCGGCATGCTGAACGTGATCAACTTCACCCACGGCGCGCAGTTCATGATGGGCGCCTTCGCGGCGTGGCTGATGCTCGGCATCCTGGGCGTGCCGTTCTGGGCGTCGCTGGTGCTGGCGCCGATCATCGTCGGCCTGATCGGCGTGGTGCTCGAGAAGCTGCTGCTGAAGCGCATCTACCACCTCGATCACCTCTACGGCTTCCTGCTGACCTTCGGCATGGCGCTGATCATCGAGGGGATGTTCCAGTGGAAATGGGGCTCCTCGGGCGCGCCGTATCCGGCGCCGATCACCGGCGGCACCGATCTCGGCTTCATGATCATGCCGAGCTACCGGCTGTTCGTCGTCGTGGCCGCGCTCGCGATCTGCCTCGCCACCTGGTACGGCATCGAGCGCACCAAGCTCGGCGCCTACCTGCGCGCTGCCACCGAGAACCCGACCCTGGTGCGCGCCTTCGGCATCAACGTGCCGCGCCTGATCACGCTGACCTACGGGCTGGGTGTCGGGCTCGCCGCCCTGGCGGGCGTCCTGGCGGCACCGATCATGCAGGTCTCGCCGCTGATGGGCACCAACCTTGTGCTGGTCGTGTTCGCGGTGGTGGTGATCGGCGGCATGGGCTCGATCATGGGCTCGATCGTCACCGGCTTCGGGCTCGGTCTGGTCGAGGGATTGACCAAGGTGTACTACCCGCCGGCCGCCAACACGGTGATCTTCGTCGTCATGGCGATCGTGCTACTGGTCAAGCCGGCCGGCCTGTTCGGGCAAGCCAAATGAGCGGCCAGCGTATCGTCGTCGCATTGGTCCTCGCCGCCGCCGCGCTGGCGGCGCCCTGGTTCGCCTATCCGGTATTCCTGATGACGGCGCTCTGCTTCGCGCTGTTCGCCTGCGCCTTCAACCTGCTGCTGGGCTATGCCGGCCTGATGAGCTTCGGCCATGCCATGTTCTTCGGCACGGCGGGCTATTTCTACGGTCACGTCGTCAAGGAGTGGGCCATGCCGCCGGAGCTCGGCCTCCTGGCCGGGGTCGGCGGCGCGGCGGCGCTCGGCGTGGTAACCGGCGCGCTGGCGATCCGCCGCCAGGGCATCTACTTTGCGATGATCACGCTCGCCTTCGCCCAGATGATCTTTTTCCTCTGCGTGCAGGCCCCCTTCACGCATGGCGAGGACGGGCTGCAGGGCATCCCGCGCAGGGCTCTGCTGGGGGGGCTGATCCCGACCAAGGACGACCGGGTTCTGTACTACGTCGTGCTGGCCATCTTCCTGTTCGGCTACTTCGCCATCTATCGCTTCATCCATTCGCCGTTCGGCCAGATCCTCAAGGCGATCCGCGACAACGAGCAGCGCGCCGTGTCGCTCGGCTACGAGGCCGATCGCTACAAGCTGCTGGCCTTCGTGCTGTCGGCCGCGCTGGCCGGCCTCGCCGGCTCCACCAAGGCGATGGTGCTGCAGTTCGCCACCCTGACCGACGTCAGCGCCGCGATGTCCGGCGAGGTCGTGCTGATGGCCCTGGTCGGCGGGCTCGGCACGATCGTCGGCCCCGTGGTCGGCGCCTTCGTCATCATCACCATGCAGAACTACCTCGCGTCGGCCGGCGAGTTCGTCCTGGTGATCCAGGGCGCCATCTTCGTGGTCATTGTCATCGCCTTCCGCAAGGGCCTGGTCGGCGAGCTCACCGAGTGGTGGAGGCGGCGCTCGGCGCCCCGCCCCGCGGCGGGCGACGACTGACGGCTGCAGGGCTGCCGATCGGCCTCGCAGCCGATTGCCGCTCGAGACCCATCCGAAGCACCGACCTGCTATAGGGAAGTGTTGGGGCGATGGACGAGGATGGTGATGGCGGCGTCGCGCAGGCGTTTTCTGGGACGGGCTGTTCCGCTCGTGGGGCTCATGGCCGCCGTGGCGATCACGTGGGCCGCCGGAGCGGCCGCTACGTCCGAGATGCTCGGCGCCGTGCTATCGCTGGTCGCGCTGGGCGTGCTGGTGGCGGTCGTTTTCGCCGCCGTGCATCACGCCGATGTCATCGCCCACCGCACCGGCGAGCCCTATGGCACGCTGGTCCTGACGGTCGCCGTGACGGTGATCGAGGTCGCGCTGATCCTGTCGATCATGCTGGCCGGCGAGGGGCGGCCCGGCCTCGCGCGCGAGACCGTCTATGCCGTCATCATGGTGGTGTGCAACGGCGTGGTCGGGCTGTGCCTGATCGTCGGGGGATTGCGTTACGGCGAGCAGGGGTTTCGCCTGCCCGGCATCAACGCCTATCTGGTCGTGCTGATGCCGCTGGCGACGCTGACCTTGATCCTGCCGAGCTACACCACCAGCGCACCCGGCGCCTACTACTCCAATGTTCAGCTGGGGTTCGTCAGCGTCGCCACCCTCGCGCTCTATGCCGTATTCCTCTACGTCCAGACGGTGCGCCATCGCGACTACTTCCTGTCCGACCTGGGCGGTGGAGAGGAGGAGCATGGACTCCCGCCGACGTCGCGCCAGGTCTGGGAGAGCGCGGTCCTGCTGGTGATCGGCCTGGTCGCCGTGGTTCTGCTGGCCAAAGGCGTCGCGGGATCGATCGAGGCCACGATCCTCGAGGTGGGAGCGCCGACCGAAGCCATCGGGCTGTTGGTCGCCCTCCTGGTGCTGCTGCCGGAGACCCTGGCGGCACTGCGCTCGGCGCGTCGCAACGAGCTGCAGAAGAGCCTGAACCTCGCCCTGGGATCGTCGCTGGCGACCATCGGCCTCACGATTCCCGCCGTCAGCCTGCTGGCCATCGTGCTGAACCAGCCGCTCGAGCTCGGCATGGACCAGCGCGACACGACGATGCTGGCCCTCACCTTCGGCGTCAGCCTGGTCACTTTCGTCGGCGGGCGCACCAACATCCTGCCGGGCTTCGTTCATCTCGTGCTGTTCGCCGTCTTCGTCTTCATGATATTCGTTCCGTAAGGGGGAATGCCGACATGACCGAAACCGCCGCGCTCGACGACACCATCCTGGCCGAGCTTCGCAAGATCGACACGCCTACCATCACCAACGTGGTGGCAACCTACCCGAAGAATCCGCTGTGTCTCGGCCTCTACAACCCGTGGACGGAGAACTGGTACACCGACACGTCGATCCGCTGCCTCTATCCCGAGATGGGGCCGGTCGTCGGCTATGCCGTGACCTGCGTCTACGGCCTGCCCGACCCGAATTTCAGCGGCCGGCTGAGCTTCATGAACGTGATCGACGCGCTCGACGCGATGAAGAAGCCGACCGTCCTGGTGATCCAGCAGAAGTGGCCGCCCGAGCTGCACAGCAAGGCGGGCCTCGCCGGCGAGATGATGGTGAGCTCGATGATGGCGGTCGGCTGCGTCGGCCTGCTGTCGAACGGGCCATCGCGCGACATCGATGCCATCCGCAGGCTGCGCTTCCAGCTGCTGCTCGGCGGCGTGACCGCGGGCCATGGCGAGATGGCCGTCCAGTCGGTCAACGCGCCCGTCTCGGTCGGCGGCATGGACGTGGCGCCCGGGGATCTCATCCACATGGACGAGAACGGGGCCGTCAAGTTTCCGCCGGTTCACGCGCCTGCCATCGTCAAGAATGCGCGCGCCATGCTCGACGACGAGGCGGCGCGCCTGGTCCTTCTGCGCAAGGCCAGGACGGCGGCAGAGGTGCGGGCCGCCTCGTCGGGCGGCGCCTACACGCCCAAGAAGGAGTAGCGGAAGCGGCATGGCGGCCGGCGCATCGCTGAACAGCTTCAGGCCGGCGCGATTCGGGCTGGCTGCCAAGCTGTTCGCCGTACTGCTCCTGCTGGGCGCCGTCGGCGTGCTGATAACCGGCGTGCTGGGCTACATGCGCGCCGGCGAGGCCCTGCGGAACTCGATCTTCAACCAGCTGACCGTGGCGCGGCAGACCAAGGCCTTCCAGATCGAGAACTATTTCCACGGCATCCGGCGCGAGATGCGCGTGCTTGCCAGCACCAAGATGGTGGTCGACGCCCTGCGCGGCTTTCGCGAGGCCATCGACGGGCTCGACGGTTCACCGGTTCCCGCCAACGTGCGGAAGCGGGTCCTCGACTGGTACGACGAGCGGTACATGCCGATGGTCCGCCGGCATGTCGGGCCCAAGGCGACCGTGGAGGAGTTCCTGCCCACCGGGTCGGCGGCCTACTTCCTGCAGGACTGGTACATCGTCGCCAATCCCTATCCGCCGGAGCGGCGAAAGCTCCTCGATTCCGCGCCCGGCGGCGGCGCCTACAACCGCATCCACGAGACCTTTCACCCGCTGATGCGAACCGCCGCGGTGACCCTCGGGTTTGCCGATTTCATGATCGTCGACCATCGGACCAATCGCGTCGTCTACTCGGTCGACAAGGAGCCCGATTTCGCCACGTCGCTTCTGGCCGGCCCCTACCGCCGGTCCAATCTCGCGGCCGCGGCGACGCGTTGCGCCCAAGCGCCCGATCCCTCGTCCACATGCCTGGAGGACTTTGCCGATTTCCTGCCGTCCGACGGCCAGCCCATGGCCTTCATGGCCGCGCCGATCATCGACCAGGGCTCCGTCATCGGCGTGCTGGTGGCCGAGCTTTCCATCAACGAGATCGACAACATCGTCACCAGCCGGCGGCGCTGGCGCCACGAAGGGCTGGGGGCGACAGGCGAGGCGTACCTGGTCGGGCCCGACTATCTCGTGCGCTCCTCGCCGCGCCTGTTCTACGAGAATCGCGATCGCTACCTCGCCCTCCTGCAGGGCGGCCAGACCGAGGAAAGCGACATCGCTGACATACGGCGGCACGGGTCGCCGATTCTCAATCAGCGGGTCGAGACCGAAGCGAGCCGGGCAGCCTTGGGCGGGGTCGAGGGCACCGGCGAGGTGCGGGGATACCTCGGAACCCAAACGCTGGCGTCCTGGGGGCCCGTCCAGGTCACGGGAGTGACGTGGGGCCTGGTGGCCGCGGTCGACGTTGCGGAGGCGTTCGCGCCGATGCGCCAGTTGCAACGCGAGCTGGCGATCGTCGGCACGCTGGCGCTGCTGGTCGTGATCGTCACCGCGGCCTGGCTGTCGCGGTCGCTCCTCGGGCCACTGCGCGAGCTGACCGCAGGGGTCGGGCGATTTGCTGCCGGTGACTACGAGACCAAGGTGGCCGTTCGAACGCGCGACGAGATCGGCCAGCTCTGCTTTTCCTTCAACGCAATGGTCGGCGAGCTGCGCGACAAGAACGCCGTCATCGAGACCAAGAACCGGGAGAACGAGGAGCTGCTGCTGAACGTGTTGCCGGCCCCGATCGCCAATCGGCTGCGCGGCGGCGAGATGAGCATCGCCGACGGGTTTGCCGAGGTCACGGTGGCGTTTGCGGACATCGTCGGCTTCACCGAGATGTCGGCTGGCATGCCTCCCGCCACGGTCGTCACCTTGTTGAATGGCCTCTTCACCCGCTTCGACGAGGCGGCGCAGGAGCTCGGCATCGAGAAGATCAAGACGGTGGGCGACGCCTACATGGCGGTGTGCGGCTTGCCGGTCCCGGCGGCCGATCATGCGGCCCGCATGGTGCGGATGGCCATCCGGATGGTGCACATCACCCGCGAGCACGCGCTGGAGAACAAGGTGTCGATGAAGCTGCGGGTCGGCATCAACACCGGGCCGGTGGTGGCGGGCGTCATCGGCAAGAGCAAGTACATCTATGATCTGTGGGGCGATACAGTGAACCTCGCCAGCCGCATGGAGTCCGGCGGCGTGCCCGATATGATCCAGGTGACGCGGCCGGTCTACGAACGGCTCAAGGACGAGTTCGTCTTCGAGCCGCGCGGCCTCATCGAGGTCAAGGGCAAGGGCCACGTCGAGGCGTGGCTGCTGAAGCTCTAGGCGGGCGCCGGCCGGCGCCTACTTGATCTTGTCGAAGGCCAGGCCGAAGCCCAGCAACGGCACGTCGATGTTGATCGTGCGCTTGTTGGTGTCCTGGATGGTGATCTTCAGCAGCGTACCGTTGCGCAGCGCGGCAAGGAGCGGATCCTTGAGGGGAATGGTGACGATGCAGCCGACGTTGGTGCAGGTCTGGATCTGCTGACGTTCGACCGCTCCGTTGTCGACCTTGATCTGGATCGGCTCGACCAGGTTGATCCCCAGGGGCAGCTGGATGGTGAGGACAGGGGCCTTGGTGTCGGGTGGGATGCGCGCAGACACCACCACGACCACCTGCTTGTCCTCGCGGTTGATCATCTGCTGGATTGCCCGGCAATCGAGGGTCTTGCCGTCGCCCGCGCACTCGACGCGCCAGGCCGCGACGGTGTCCTGGGCGGCGGCCCCCGGAGGCAGCCCGGCGGCGGCCAGGCAGGCCAACAGGGCGAGGCAGGCCAAGCGGCCGAGGGCGATGTTGCGCAGCGTCATTCGTTCAAGTCTCCCACCCAGTCGGGCCACAGGATGCACATCACCCGGTGCGATCATCAAGCGAAGCACCGCAGACTGTCGACGGCAAGTGGTATGCGCCGACCGGAACCAGCGACAGAGCGGTCAGATCGGCCTCAGGGCGCTGCGCAGCGTTTCGTTCGGAACCTGCATCAGGCCGTCGAATGGCTGGCCGAGCTCGAGGATCAGGTAGACTGCAGCCGATGACGACAGCACGCACACGCCCAGCACGATGGTGAGCGTAGGATTGGGCTTGGCCGACATGCTGAATGTCGTGAAGATGAAGGTCAGCCACAGCACGAGCACGACGATGAAGGGGAGCGATACCGAGTCGGGTGGCTGGGCGGACAGGGCGAGCCTGGTCTGGGAAATGTCGGCGGCGACGGCCAGTGCACGCGCCTGCAGCGACGCCTGCAGCGGATTCTTCGGCTGGAGCTGTCGCAGCAGGTAGGTGGCCGAGGCATCGTGCGAGCCCTGGAACCTGGTCGCGCGGCCGGCCTTGTGAGCCGCCTCCTGCCAGATTGAATCGATCAGCGGGCCGATCTCGGCGCGCAGCTGCCGGCGGACCGGGGTGGCCTCCGGGCCGTAGTCGCGCAGGATCTCGTCGAGCTCGCTGATGTCGGCGGCGATGCGGCTGACGTAGCCGCTGGTGTGCTCGTACGAGGTCCGGGTCGCCGCGAAAAGCAGCGCCAGCACCACCGCTGTCAGGGTTCCCACGAGGGCGGTCGCCAGGCGAATGACCTCCTTCGAATCGCCGGTCAGATGCGGCTCCGGCAGCTTCGACCGGATCAGTGCGCCTGCGATCGTTCCGGTCAGGATGAGAGCGAAAGCAACGGTGGCGATGACGACGGGGCTCAAGGAACACCTCGGAATCGGGCAGGTCTTGTAGTGGCCTGCCAATCGATCTTCAATCGATCCCCGACGTCGCGCACCGGGGGTAGCGGGTCAGTTCCAGTGCGCAAGGCGAAGACGCGCGGTGACGGCGGTCGCGCGCCCGAGGAGTGCGCCGGCACTGATGGTCGCGAGCATGGCCGCGAGATAGCGCAACGGTTCGAGGCCGGGCGACTGGAGGGCTCCCACGATATCGAGCGCGACGCAGACAAGCAGCACGAGCGCCACCCACAGCAGGGCACGCTTTGCCGCGGGCCGCACCTGGAAGCGCGGTCGATAGGCATCGATCTGCACCTGCATCGTGATGCCGCGAGTGGCGCCCACGATCAGGCCGACCGACAAGGCGATACCGAACTGCCAGGGCGGATAGTTGGCGGCGAGCTGAATCAGCACGAGACCGAAAGCGACCGTGCAGCCCAGGAAGGGTGGCACGAACAGGCGCCATACCGACACGTACGGCCTCCTGACCTCGCGCAGCGCGAGGTAGACGCAGCCGATGGCAGCAAGCGCCAGTATTGCATGCAGAACATTGAGCTCGAAGATCATCCCAGACGTCCCACGGCGGCCCACCGCCCCCGGTGACCGCCCCCACATCCCTTGAATGCTGATTTTTCAGCCCGCCTGCCAGTAGATTCTTGCCGCGCCATGGTCTTGGCGTACAATCCGACTTTCTTTATATCCAGCGGCCGTTTCGCACACCTTACGAGAGGAAGAGATGGACGACGCCGCCGCATCGGCGAGCCGCCCCGAGGAGGCGGCCCAGTCTCAGGCTCACCCCTTCCAGGCGGAAGTGGCCGAGCTCCTGAACCTGATGGTTCATTCGGTCTATTCCGAGACGGACATCTTCCTGCGCGAGCTGATCTCCAATGGGTCGGACGCCTGCGACAAGCTGCGCTACGAGGCGATCGCCCGCCCGGAGCTGCTGGCCGGCGCCGACAGGCTCGCCATTCGGGTGACGCCCGACAAGGCGAGCGGCACCCTTTCGATTGCCGACACCGGCATCGGCATGGACCGTCAGGAGCTGGTCGACAATCTCGGGACCGTTGCCCGCTCGGGAACCAGGGCCTTCCTGAAGGGGCTGTCGGAGGCCAAGGAAGGAACCGGGCTGATCGGCCAATTCGGCATCGGCTTCTATGCCGCCTTCATGGTCGCGGATGTCATCACTGTGACGAGCTGTCGCGCCGGTGCGAGCGAAGCCTGGGTCTGGACCTCGTCCGGCGGTGCGGGCTTCGAGATATCTCCGGCGAGCGCCGAGCAGGCGGCCCGCGTGCCGCGTGGCACGGAGATCATCCTGCACCTCAAGGAGGACGCCAGGCGCTATCTCGAGCCGTTCGAGATCGAGCGGATCGTCCGGAGCTATTCAGACCACATCCTGTTTCCGATCGAGCTCGTCGACGACAAGGGCGAGGCGCGGCAGGTCAATGCCGCGAGCGCGCTGTGGCAGCGCTCGAAGTCGGAGCTCGGGCCCGAGGACTACACCCAGGCCTATCGCTCGCTCGCCATGGCGTTCGACGAGCCGGCGCTCACGCTACACTACAAGGTCGAGGGTCGGCAGTCCTATGCCGTCCTGCTGTTCGTTCCCGCCACGCCGCCTTTCGATCTTGCCGACCCGATCCGCAAGGGCCGCGTGAAGCTCTACGTCCGTCGGGTGTTCATCACCGACGACGCCGACTTGCTGCCGGCCTGGCTCCGCTTCGTGCGGGGCGTCGTCGACAGCGAGGACCTGCCGCTCAACGTCTCGCGAGAGATGCTGCAGAACAATCCGCAGGTGACGCAGATTCGCAGCGGCCTGACCGGCCGGGTCCTCGGCGAGCTGGAAAGCACGGCGGCGAAGGACCCCGAGACCTATGCCAAGATCTGGGAGGCCTTCGGCCCGGTTCTGAAGGAAGGGCTTTACGAGGACCGCGAGCGACGCGACCAGCTCCTCGCCCTGGCGCGGTTCTCCACCACGGTCGGCAGCGGATCGCGCAGCCTCGAAGCCTATGTCGCGGACCTCAAGCCCAACCAGACCGAAATCTACTACCTGGTAGGCGAAAGCGCCGAGCGGATCAGATCCAATCCCAAGCTCGAGGCGGCGCGGGCGCGCGGCATCGAGGTCCTGCTGCTCACCGACCCGATCGATGCGTTCTGGACCGTGATGCCGCAGGAGTTCGGCGGCAAGAAGCTGAAGTCCCTGAGCCAGGGCGACGTCGATTTCGGATCGATTCCCCTGCTCGACAAGACCGAGGCCGACCAGCCGGGCCGCGAGACCGCGAAGCAGGACGACGAAGCCCTGATTGCTGCCGTGAAGGCCGTTCTCGGCGATCGGGTGTCCGATGTGCGGGCCTCCCAGCGCCTGACCGACAGCGCGGCGTGCCTGGTCGCGACCGCGCAGGGACGCGATCGCGAGCTGGAACGCCTGCTCGCCCGCCAGAATCGCGGCGACGGGGCCAAGCCGATCCTGGAGCTCAACATGGGGCACGAGCTGGTGAGTGCCATGGCCGCCGCGCACGCCGCGAAGCGCGACGCGGAGGCAGCCGATATCGCCTTCCTGCTGCTCGACCAGGCCCACATCCTCGACGGCGAGATGCCCGCCGATCCGGCCGCGTTCGCCAGGCGCCTGAACGCGCTGGTCGTGCGCGGCTTGCGGGCGGGGTAGGAGCCAGAGGCAGATCGACGGCTCGACCGTCCTCGAGGATCGGCTTATCCTCGCGTCGTTGCATGGGCTTTCGGGAGGCCGACATGGCGATTTCGGTCAAGGCACGACATCCTGCCCTCGGCGCTGAAGTTCGCGGCATCGACATGCGCCTGCCCCTGGATGCCGAGACGTTGCAGGCGGTGAACGACGCCTGGATGAAGCACCTCGTGCTGGTGTTTCCCGGTCAGCGCATCACGGATCGCGAGCATGTGGCATTCACCCGCAATTTCGGTGATGCGGAAGTCTTCCATCAGACCTCCCTCCATCTACGTTCCGAAAGAGTGGCGGAGATTTTCCTGGTCTCGAACGTCGACGAGGATGGCCGGCTGATGCGCCCTTCGGAGCCGTCGCAGAAGCAGCTCTCCTCGTCGCGGCAATGGCATACCGACAGCAGCTATCGGGCGGTGCCGAGCATGGGCTCGCTGCTGCACGGCATCGAGATCAGCCGGACCGGCGGGATCACGCAGTTCATCAACATGTACATGGTCTACGACGATCTGCCGGAAAGCCTGCGCAGCGCCGTGGAAGGCCGCAAGGCGCGTCACGATTTCGGCATGCTGCACCGCATCGT
>LNFM01004746.1_pt1 | contig 35477 bp, 28 predicted proteins | sample 596031 | NCBI WGS metagenome assembly LNFM01 (sample SAMN04254537, study PRJNA301005) | activated carbon metagenome | isolation source: dual media filters at the Ann Arbor, Michigan drinking water treatment plant | place: USA: Ann Arbor
GCCCGCCATCGCGCGAACGCACCAGCGACTGGAAGGAATACAGCGCATCCAGCGTCGGCACGCCCCAGCCCAGCAGGTAGATGCTGGTATCCTCGCGCTGGATCTTGGCGAAGAACGGCGCCAGCGGCATCGCATTCAACTGCGCCCGCACGCCGATCCGCGCCCACATCGCGACGATCGCCTGGCAGATCTGCTCGTCATTGATGTAGCGGTTGTTCGGGCAATCCAGCGTGATGCCGAAGCCGTTCGGATAGCCGGCCTCCGTCAGCAGCGCCCGCGCCCGCGCCTGGTCGTAGGGCAGGCGCACATCCTCGGACTGCGTGTAGCCGTTGACCTGCGGCGGGAAGAAGGTGCCGGTCACCACCGACTGCCCGCGCATGGTCGTGCGATGGATCGCCTGGATGTCGATCGCATGATACAGCGCCTGGCGCACCCGAAGGTCCTTCAGCGGATTGCGGTCGGTCACGTCGGAATACAGCAGCCGGTCGCGATGCACGTCCATCGACAGGAAGATGGTGCGCACCTCCGGCCCCTCGAGCACGCGGATGCCCTGCGCCGCGCGCAGCCGGTTCAAATCCTGCAGCGGCGGGTCGAGCACGAAGTCGACCTCATTCGACAACAGCGCGGCGATGCGCGTCGCATCCGAGGAGATCGGGCGGAACACGATCTCGGTGACGTTGCCCTCGCGGCTCGCGGGCTCCTGCCAGCCCCACCAGTCGTTGTTGCGCGCCAGCACGGTGCGCACGTCGGGCTCGCGCAGCTGCAGCCGGAAGGCGCCGGTGCCGTTGGTCGCGCGGGTGGTGTGCATCTCCTCGCGCGCGCGGGTGTTCTGCGGGCGGGTCGCGTTGTGCTGCTCGGACCAGGCGCGCGACATGATGAACAGCGATGCGATCTTGTTCGGCAGGATCGGGTCCGGCACGCGGGTGATGACGTCCACCACCATGGGCTCGACCGCGACCGACCGGTCGATCGTGTCCACATAGATGCCGTAGTTGGAGGTCGGCTGCTGCGCGCGCGTGATGGAGAACACCACGTCATCGGCGCCGAAGGCCTGGCCTTCATGGAACTTCACGCCCTCGCGCAGCCAGAAGCGCCAGCGGTTGGGCTCCACCTGCTCCCAGCGCGTTGCCAGGCCGGGGGCCAGGCCAAGGTCCTGCGTGCGCTGGATCAGCGGATCGTAGATCTGCTGCAGCACCATCGTGACAGTGCCGACATTCTGGCTGTGCGGGTCCATCGTGTTCGGATCGCCCGAGGCGGCCCAGCGCACCGTGCGCGCTTCCGCCATGCCCGCGCCCAGGCCCACGGCCAGCGCGGCTGCCATCAGCAGCTTCCGCATCCTTTGCACTCCCTTTGTTGCGCGGTCCCGATCCGCCGGTCCGGCGTCCCCCGGAAGCCGGCGGCTATACGGCCCCCGGCGGCGGGGGGGAAGGGGTTTCCGCCTTTTCCTGCCTGCCCCCGGCGAACTCCAGCAGCAACGTATAGCCCACGGCAAGAACAACCGGGCCGAGGAACAATCCGAGGAAGCCGAAGGCGAACACCCCCCCCAGCGCACCCAGCAACGTCAGCAGCAGCGGCAGGTTCGCCCCGCGCGCGATCGCCCAGGGCCGGATGAAGTTGTCGACCGAGGAGATCACCAGCGCCCCGTACAACGTCATGAATATCCCCCAGCCCGTCTGGCCCTGGGTGAACAGCCACAGGCTGGCCGGGATCCAGACCAGCGGCGCCCCCACCGGCAGGATCGAGATCACCCCCGCCACCACCGCCAGCAGCACCGGCTGCGGCACGCCCGCCATCGCCAGGCCGATCCCGCTCAGCACGCCCTGCGCCACCGCCGTGCCGACCAGCCCCCAGACCACGCCCCGCGTCACGTCCGCCGCCAGTTGCAGCATGCGGATGCCCGTGGCCCCGCCCAGCTTCGCCATCAGCGCCGTCACGCGGTGCGCCATGGCCGGGCCGTCGCGGTAGAAGAAGAAGGCCAGCAGGATCGCCAGCAGCAATTCCGCCAGCCCCGACAGCACCGCCAGCAGCACCGTCACGCTCTGCTGCGTGATGGTCCCGGCATAGGGGCGCAGCAACCCCGCCAGGCCCAGCAGGTCGAATTCCGCATCGCCGAGCCAGCCGCGGATCCACCCCCCCACCACCGGCAGGCCAGCGAGCCACGCGCCCAACCCCGGCAAGCCGTCTACCAGCAGCGCCTCGATCGACGCCGTCAGCGCCTCCACTTCGTCCCGGCTGGTCGGCGCGGCCAGCACCAGCGGCAGCCCCACCACCAGGAACATCGCGCCCACCATCACCGCCGCCGCGCCGCCGGCGGAAAAGCGGCCGTTCTCCCGCAGGAAGGCAAAGACCGGCCAGGTCGAGAAGACGATGATCACCGCCCACAGCAGCGCCGAGATGAAGGGCCGCAGCACCAGCAGGCACGCGACAGCGAGCGCCGCCAGCGCCGCGATCCCGACCAGTCGCGCCGTGCGCCGTGCATGCATCGTCATCGCCGCCATCCTGCCCGAAGCACCGCCTGCGCGCGAGACGCCGGCTTCCGCCGCGGTGGATCCGGCGATAGCCTCCGCCGCCTTGCTCGCCCCCGGGGGAACCACCATGCCGCGCTTCGCCGCCAACCTGTCGATGATGTTCACCGAGGTGCCGTTCCTCGACCGCTTCGCCGCGGCCGCGGGCGCCGGCTTCAAGGCGGTGGAGTTCCTGTTCCCCTACGACTTCCCCGCTGCCGAGATCGCCGCGCGCCTCAAGGACAACGGGTTGCAGCAGGTGCTGTTCAACGCCCCGCCCGGCGACTGGACCAAGGGCGAGCGCGGCATGGCCGCCCTGCCCGGCCGCCAGCAGGAATTCCGCGACGCCATCGCCAAGGCACTCGACTATTGCGCCACGCTGTCCTGCCCGCGCCTGCACGTCATGGCGGGCCTGGCGCCCGAGGGCGTCGCGCACGACACCATGACCGCCGTCTATGGCGCGAACCTCGCCTGGGCGGCCGAGGCATGCGCGAAGGCCGGCGTGAAGCCGATCATCGAGCCGATAAACCACCGGGACATTCCGGGCTTCTTCCTCAACACCACCGACCAGGCGGCCGCCATCATCGCCGCGGTCGGCCCGGACCGGCTCGGCATGCAGTTCGACCTCTATCACTGCCAGATCACCGAGGGCGACGTGGTCAAGCGCGTCGAGAAGCACCTGCCGCTGATCGCGCACATGCAGGTGGCCGACACGCCCGGCCGCCACGAACCCGGCACCGGCGAGGTCAACTGGCCCTTCGTGTTCGACCGCATCGACGCGCTGGGCTTCCGCGGCTGGATCGGCTGCGAGTATCGCCCGGCCGGCGACACCGTGGCCGGGCTCGGCTGGTTCCGCCCCTACCGCGCGTAGCGCGCCTTGCGGCCTTACCGGGCGTAGCGCGCCTGCGGCCCTACCGGGCGTAGCGCGCCTTGCGGCCCTACCGGGCGTAGCGCGCCTTGCGGCGCGACGCCCCCGCGGAGTTGCACCGAGCGCCGCGACGCACAGTCATGCGCCAGGTCGCCGATCTCCCGCGCCAGGCTGTCGAGCCCGACGGCGACGCCCACCTCCGGGCCGACCTGCAGCACGGCGGCGGCGCTGTCAGGCGCGGTATCCGCCGCCCGCGCGCGCGCCAGCGCCGCGCGGAAGGATGCCTCGTCGACACCCAGGCGCAGCCAATCCGCATCGGGGCGCTGCACCGTCAGCAGCCGGACCTCGTGCCAGCCGCCGGTCGCGCCGCCGAGGTCAAGCGTGATCGGCGCGCCATCCGGGAAGGCCGTGCCGCGCAGGTCGAGGCTCCAGACCGCCGAATCAGGGCAGGAGAATTCCAGCGTCAGGCTGGCCGGGCGGTGCCCGATGCCCGAGCCCAGCACCGACAGCAGGGGCCGCCCGGTCAGGAAATCGGCTTCGCGCACGAAGCTGTCCTGCGCCCGCGCCAGCCCGGGCATGGCGATGCACCCCGCGAGCAGGATGGCCAGGACGTTCGGCAGACGGCGGGTAGCAAACAGGGTCATTTTTTGGACCAGGCGAATGTCTTACTCTACCATTGCGATAGAGGCACGTCAGCAAGAATTTCCTTGCGTCGCCCTTAATACGCGAGTCGTGCCGCCGTCAGTCGCCCGCATGTTCGCCGCGCAACGCCTGCGCTATGTCTCGCTCGAGGCGCCGCACGCGGCCCCCTGCACCCGCACCGGAGAGAAACGCATGAAGATCGCCTTCATCGGCCTTGGCATCATGGGCCGCCCGATGGCCGGCCACCTCAAGACCGCCGGCCACGACATCACGGTGGTCGAGCGCGCCAGCCTCACCGCCGAGGACCGCGCGGCCTTCGCCGTGGCTCCCGGCATCGCCGCCGCCGTCGCCGCCGCCGAGGCGGTCATCCTGATGGTCCCCGACACCCCCGACGTCGAGGCCGTGCTGTTCGGCGCCGGCGGCGTGGCGGAGGGCCTGAAGCCCGGCACGCTGGTGATCGACATGTCCTCGATCAGCCCGACCGAGACCAAGAAATTCGCCGAGAAGATCGCGGCCAAGGGCGGCGACTACGTCGATGCCCCGGTCTCCGGCGGCGAGGTCGGCGCCAAGCAGGCCAGCCTGACCATCATGTGCGGCGGCTCGGACGCCGCCTTCGCCCGCGCCAAGCCGCTGTTCGAAGCCATGGGCAAGAACATCACCCTGGTCGGCCCGGTCGGCGCCGGCCAGACCTGCAAGGTCGCCAACCAGATCATCGTGGCCCTGACCATCGAGGCGGTGGCCGAGGCCCTCACCTTCGCCTCCAAGGCCGGCGCCGACCCCGCCAAGGTGCGCCAGGCGCTGATGGGCGGGCTCGCCACCTCGCGCATCCTGGAATTGCATGGCGAACGCATGATCAAGCGCACCTTCGCGCCCGGCTTCCGCATCCGGCTGCACCAGAAGGACCTGAACCTGGCGCTGTCGGCCGGGCGGGACCTGGGCGTGGCGCTGCCCAACACCGCCTCCACCCAGCAATTGTTCGCCGCCGTGGCGGCGGCCGGCGGCGGCGAGCTCGATCACTCCGGCCTGGTCAAGGCGCTCGAAACCCTGGCCGCCCACAAGGTCGCCGAGGACCATTGAGGCGCGCGCCACGCGGCTTCGGCGCATGCCGGGGCCGCGCCCGCGACCCGCATCCGGGGCTGGAACCAGCGCGCGAAACCGCGCCGGAACCCGGCTAGTGAGATTGTGTCTCGAAAGCCGAGGCACTTTCCGTTAATATGATTCGCCTTACCCCCCTGGAGGGTCGCATGCGTTTCGCCGAAATCGGTCAGCAGTTGCGTGCCTATCGCCTGGAATCCGGCCTGCGTGCGGAAGAAATCGCCGCGCGCCTCGGCGTGTCGCGTGCCGCGCTCTATCGCTACGAAAAAGGCGAGGTCATCAAGCTCGACACCATTCGCCGCCTCGCCGAACTGCTGAAGATCTCCCCGCTGTCGCTGCTGGGTATCGGCGTCGAGTATTTCGGCCGCCCCGCCGCCTTCGAGGAACGCCTCCGCCAGATCGAGGAACAATCCGACCAGGTGCTCCAGGTCGGCGGTGCGCTGGTCTACCCCGTCTCGACCGACGCCTTCGACGGCGCCCTCGCCGAGGCCTGGACCGAGGCCGCCGACAATTCCGCCGACCGCCTGCTGGCGCGCAGCCAAGTCGAGCAGATGCTCGGCCTGCTGACCGCCCGCAAGAAGCTGCACCAGTCGCGCAAGCCCAACATCACCGCCATCCTGGGCGAGGGCTCGATGCGCCGGATGCTGGTCGATGGCGTGGCACCGGGCCTGGCGCTGTCGGAACGCGCGCGCATGCGCTGCCGCCTGGCCGCCCGCGCCGAGGCCGAGGCCATTGCCGACGCCCTGGAATCCGTCCCCATCGGCCTGCAGCTCGGCCTGATCTCGGGCGCCGAGCCGACCGGCCCCTTCATGGTGATGCGGGGGCGCGAGCGCGCCCATGTGGTGGGCAGCGCCTTCGCCCCCGACGCCCACCCCACCACCGCGAGTGGCGTCGCCTTCATCACCGGCGCCGACGAGGCGATCGGCACCCACCAGCGCGTCGCTGAGGGCGCCTGGCGCGATGCGCTCAAGGGCCCGGAAGCCGCCGCGCGCGTGCGCGCCATGTTGAAGGACGCCTTCCCCGGCTGACCGCCGGTCAGGGCGCCGCGGCGGGCGGCGGGGGGCCGGCGGCGTCCAGCGCCAACCGCGCCTCCATCACGTCCGCATCCTCCGCGCTGCCCCGCGCCACGAAGCCCAGCGCCCGCACGAAGGCCAGCATCGGCGCGTTCTGCGCCAGCACCTGGCCCACCACCTCGCGCACGCCGACCTCGCGGCCCCAGTCGAACAGCCGCTCCATCAGCGCGCGTGCCAGCCCCTGCCCCTTCCAGGACGGGTCCACGATGACCGCGAACTCCGCCTCGGCACCGCCTGGGTCGCGGATCAGCCGCGACACGCCCACCGTCCGGTCGGGTCCGTCCACGCCGCGCTCCACCGCCACGAAGGCCATCTCGCGGTCGTAGTCGATCTGCGTCATGCGGGCGATCTGCGTGGCGCTCAGTTCCCCCAGAGCCGAGAAGAACCGGTAGCGCACATCCTCGGCCGACAGCCGGCGGAACGCCTCGGCATGGGCGGCGGCATCCTCCGGGCGGATCGGGCGCAGCAGCACCGCCCGCCCGTCCCGCCCGCGCCAGGGCATCGCCAACTGCGCCGGATAGGGCGGGATGGCCAGCAGCGACACCTGCCCCTCCGGGCGCAGGACGAGCGACGCATCCAACGCCAGCACACCCTCAGGATCAGCCAGCAAGGGGTTGATCCCGCAGCTTTCGATCTCGGGAAAATCCACCGCGACCTGGGACAGCCGCACCAGCACGTCGGCGATCGCCGGGATATGCGCCGGCGGATGGTCGCGCCAGCCTTCCAGCAGCCGCGCCGTGCGGGTGCGCCGGATCAGCCCGCGCGCCAGCGCCAGGTTCAGCGGCGGCAGGTCGAAGCCCTCATCCGGGTCGATATCCGCCGCCGTGCCGCCGCGCCCGAAGGAGATCCAGGGCCCGAACATCGCATCCTCGCCCAGGCGCAGGCGCAGTTCCTGCCCCCGCCCGGCCTGGCGCTGCACCAGGAAGCCGGTGATGCGCGCATCCGGACGCGCCCGCGCCACCCGATCCGCCATCGCCGCCGCCGCATCGCGCACCGCCGCCGGCGAAGCCAGGCCCAGCACCACCCCGCCCACCTCCGTCTTGCGCGGAAGATTCGGGCTCAATACCTTGAGAACGACAGGAAAACCGAGCATCCCCGCGGCATCCCCGGCCTCCTCCGCGCCGGCCACCGCGCGCCCTGGTACGGTCGGCACGCCATAGGCCGCCAGCACCGCCAGCGCCTCCTCCTCGGTCAGCGCGCGACGCCCGGCCGCGCGCACCGCGGCCAGGATGCGCGCCACCAGCGCGCGGTCCGGTGCCAGGTCCAGCACGTCGCGCGCCGGCAGTTCGGCCGCGGCCGCGCGGTTGCGCCGGTCCTGCGCCAGGTGCAGCGCGCCGCGCACCGCGGCCTCGGGCGTGGCGAACACCGCCACCCCCGCCTCGGCCAGCGCGGCCCGCTGCGCGCCGGCGGTCGCCTGCCCGACCCAGCCCACCAGGATCGGTGCGCCGCGGCTCGCCTTCACCGCGGCGGCGAGGGATTCCCGCACCACCGCCGCATCCTCGGCGGGCGTGGGGGCATGCAGCGCCACCACGGCATCGACATCCGGCAACGCCGCCAGCATTGCCGCCGCCTCGCCCAGCCCCGCCCCACCATGGAGGCCGAGCACCAGCGGATTGCGCCCCGACCACCCCTCGGCCAGCCCCAGCGCGACCGCGGCCAGCCCGCCATCGCCCGGGTCGGCCAGCCGCCCGCCACCGGCCAGCACCGCATCCGCCGCCAGCGCGCCCAGCCCGACGCCGTTGGTGACCAGCGCGATCCGGTCGCCCGGGCCGGTCGCGCGCGGGGAAAGCCGCACCCGCGCCAGCGTCTCGGCCGCGGCCAGGAAATCCTCCAGCCCCGCCACGCGCAGCACGCCGGCGCGGCGCAGCGCGGCTTCCATCACCGCATCCGCCAGGCCCGAGCCATCCGCCAGGCGACCGCCGGCGCGGATGGCCACCACCGGCCGCGTGCGCGCCGCCGCCCGCGCCGCCGAGACGAACAGCCGCCGGTTCCTGATACGCCGGATATCCAGCAGGATCGCCCCCGTCCCCGGGTCGCGCGCCAGCCAGTCCAGCACGCCGGCGAAGCCGAAACCCTGGTTGCCGCCGATGCCCACCACGTGGCTGAAGCCCACGGAGTCCGCCGCCGCCCAGTCCAGCACCGCCCGCGCGATGGCCGAGGATTGCGTCACCAGCGCCAGCCGCCCCTTGGCCGGCGCGATGTGGGACAGCGTGGCGTTCAGCCCGATCGCCGGCACCGCGACCCCGAAGGATCCCTGCCCCAGCGCCTGCACCCCGGTGCGCGCCGACAGCGCCGCCAGGTCCGGCGCCGGCCCCGGCACCATGGCCGCGAAGCAGCCGCGCCGGGCCAGCGCCTCCATTGCCGGGCCGAGCGCGCCGGGTGCGACGCACAGCACCGCCAGGTCGGGGGCGACCGGCAGGGCATCGACGGATTCCGCCGGCTCGAACCCCTCCCGCGACGCGCCGACCGCCATCAGCCGCCCGCGGAAGCGCCCGGCCGCGAGGTTGCGGGCCAGCACCGGCGCCTCGTGGCTGGCATCGTCGGACAGCAGGACGACACTTTCGGGCCGCAGCAGCGCCCGGTCGCGGAACCCGCCACTGCGCGCGGGCAAGGTGAAGGCATCAGGCATTGTGCGGTGCAACATGATGCTTGCGCCCCCGTCTCGCAACGTCGCAGGTGCCGGCGCGGCAGTATGGCAGGCCGGGACGGGCCGCGCTGCATCCCGCGACAGGCCGGTGCTGGCGGCGACCGCGTGGCGTCCGGCGTGGCCGCGGCGTGGCGAAGCCCCCTCGCCCCCCCTTGCCGCGGATCGCGCCGGCGGTTCCACTGGCCCTCACCACCAAGGGAATGCAGGCCGATGAACCAGGACCGCTGGGACCCCGAGATGCGCGCCTTCGCGGCGATGATGGAACAGCGCGGCCGCGCCTTCCCCCCCGTGGTGCTCGGCATGCCGATGGATGCGGCGCGGGTGTCCAATGACGGCCCGGGCCTCACGCTGGCCGCCGGCGGCCCGCGCCTGGCCGAAAGCCGCACCGACTGGCTGTCGATCCGCGGCCGGCGCCTGGCCTGCCGGGTGCACCGCCCCACCACCGACAAGCCCCTGCCGGTGCTGGTCTATGTCCATGGCGGCGGCTGGGTCTGGGGGAGCATCGACACCCATGACCACATCATGCGCGCCTATGCGCAGGCCGCCGGCTGCGCCGTGGTCGGCCCGGACTACGCGCTGAGCCCCGAGGCGGTCTTTCCCCAAGCCCTGGAGGAATGCGCCGCGGTGGTGCGCTGGGTGGCGCAGCACGGCGCGGATTGGGGCCTGGACCCGACCCGCATCGTGGTCGGCGGCGATTCCGCCGGCGGCAACCTGGCGATGGCCACCGCGCTGTTGCTGCGCGAGACCGACCCGGACCTGGCGCTGCGCGGATTGCTGCTGAACTACGGCGTGTTCGACAGCCGCACCGACACGCCATCCTACCTGGAGTTCGCCACCGGCCACACGCTGACGCAGGAGAAGATGGACTTCTACTGGCGCTGCTACGCCCCGCGCGAGGCCGACCGCCTGCACCCCCTGGCCGCGCCGCTGCGCGCCGACCTGCGCGGCCTGCCGCCCTGCCTGCTGCATGTCGCGGAACTCGATGTCCTGTCCGGCGAGAACCACGCCATGGAGGCCCGCCTGCGCGACGCCGGCGTCAGCGTGGAGGCCACCACCTTCCCCGGCGTGCTGCACGGCTTCCTGCGCGCGATCGGCCATGTGAAGGCGTCGGACCGTGCGGTGGCGGAGGCCGGCGCCTGGCTCAGGCGCCGGCTTGCGTGAGGCCGCGGGGCGGGCGCCTACAGCACCACGCCCGGCCACTCGTCGCCGCTGATCTCCGCCTCGTCGAACGCCGCGTGCCGCGCGGCGTGCTCCCCGATATCCGCCGCCAGCAGCCGCCCGCACACCGCCCGCGCCAGCCGCTGCGCGCCGACGCTGATCGCCGGCACATCCCCCGTCACCTTGCCGTGGCTCAGCGTGGCGGCGAAGTTGAAGCAGTGCAGCCGCGCCAGGTGCGGGGCGGACCCCGGCACGCGCTCGGTGAAGGCGAAGCCCTCATCGAGCCACGGGTTCAACCCCAGCGCCGCGTCGCGTTCCTCGGCCGGCGGCGTATAGGCATCGCGCCACAAGCGCATCTCCCCCGCCATCGCCGACAGCTCCGGCCGCAGCGCCGCATCCTGCAGGAAGCCGGTGCCCAGGATGACGAAATCCGCGCGCACCGCCCCGCGCGGCGTCGCCAGCACCAGCCCGTCGCCCTCCCGCGCGACGCCCTCCACCCCGGCGCCGGTCAGCAGCGAGGCATGGGCGTGTTCCGCCACGCGCCGCACGCTCTCATGCGGCGGCGGCGTCTGGCGCCGTTCGACCGCTAGCATCAGCCGCCAGCGCCATGCCGCCGGCAGGTCGAACCACCCGTGCCAGAAGCCGCGGCTGTCCAGCGCCTTCGATGAATTCACCCGCGGCAGCGCCGCGCGCCGCAGCAGCAGGGTGAGCCGCCCGCAGCCGGCCTCCAGCGCCGCCGCGGCATTGTCGAAGGCGGATGCCCCGGCGCCGACCACCACGACATGCCGGCCCGCCAGCGCGGCGAAGTCGATGGCATCCGCCGAATGCGCCCAGAACCTCCCGCGCCACGCCGCATCGAACCCCGGCAGCAGCCGCGGCCCGCCCAGCCCGTCGCGCCCCGTCGCCAGCACCACATGCCGCGCGAACACCGCGCCACCATCGCCGAGCGCCAGCCGGAACAGCGCGCCCTGCGGGTCGATCCGCGCCACCCCCACGCCGTTGCGCACATCCAGCCCCGCGACGCGCCGATACCAGCGCAGGTAGTCCATCCACATCGTCGTCGGGATCTTGCCCAGCGCGTCGAACGCCGCCGCGCCGTGCTGCGCCTCGAACCAGGCGCGGAAGGTCAGGTCATCGAGCCCCAGCGCCGGCCCCGCCAGTTGCTTCGGGCTGCGCAGCGTGCGCATGCGGGCATAGGTGGCCCAGGGGCCTTCGGACCCCTCGGCCGCGGCATCGAACAGCACGACCCGCGCCACGCCCTCGCGCTTCAGCGCGAAGCCCGCCGCCAGCCCCGCCATGCCCGCGCCCAGCACCGCGACATCCAGCGCGGCCGTGCCATCCGGCGCCCGCGTCTGCGGCACCCAGGACGACGCCGGTTCCTGCAGGCGTTCCAGCGATGCGGCGAGCCGCGCCTCGAGTGCATCCAGGCCGGCGGGCGGGTCGAAGGGCATGGCGGGATTCTACACCGCGCGCCGCGCGGGCGGGAGGCATCGCACAAGCGCCGCCCGCGGGCGCGAAGGCCCCCGCCGCCACGCACGCAAGCCCGCGCCGCTAGGTCCCGGCCAGCGCCCGCTTCGCCACTTCCGCCAGGAAGCCCGAGGCCACCGGCAGCACCGCGTCGTTGAAATCATACCGCGGGTTGTGCAATTCCCGCCCACCCTCGGCCGGGCCATTGCCGATCCACACGAAGGCGCCCGGCACGTCGCGCAGGAACCACGCGTAATCCTCGCCGGTCATGGCGGGCGGCAGGTCGCGCCGGCATTCGCTGACGGCGGCGGCCGCCAGCGCCGCCAATTCGCGTTCCGCCGGCGTATTCGCCGTGACGCCCACCCCGGCGCGGAAGGAGAAACTGGCCTGCACGTCGAAGGTCGCGGCAATGCCATCCGCGATGCGCCGCAGTCCGGATTCGATCACCACCTGGTCCTCGTCGCGCAGCCAGCGCGCGGTGCCCTTCAGCGTGACGCGCGCGGTGATCTGGTTCTGCGCCTCGCCGCCCTCGACCACCGTGACGCTCACCACGCCGCCATGCAGCGGGTCCAGGTTGCGCGCGACGATCGACTGCACCGCGACGATCGCATGCCCCGCCGCGACCATCGGGTCGCGCGTCAGGTGCGGCAGCGCCGCATGCCCGGCATGGCCGTCGAACACGATCTCGAAGCGCGCGCCGGCCGCCATCACGGCGCGGTCATGCACCGCGATGGTGCCCACCGGCAGCCCGGGCCAGTTGTGCCAGCCGAAGATGCGTTCCATCGGGAATCGGCTGAACAGGCCGTCGGCGATCATGCTGCGCGCGCCGCCGCCGCCTTCCTCCGCCGGCTGGAACACCAGGTGCACCGTGCCGGTCCAGCTGGGGTCGTCCAGCAGCAGCTTCGCCGCACCCAGCAGCGCGGTGGTGTGCCCGTCATGCCCGCAGGCATGCATCACGCCCGGAACGGTCGACTTCCACGGCAGGTCGTCGGTTTGTTCCTGGATCGGCAGCGCATCCATGTCGCCGCGCAGCCCGACCGACCGATTCCCCCCGCCGCGTTTCAGCGTGGCAACCACGCCATGCCCGCCGACGTTCTCGGCAATGTCGGTGATGCCCATTTCCCTCAGGCGGGCGGCGACGAAGGCCGCCGTTTCGCCTTCGTGAAGGGTAAGGCCCGGGTTGGCGTGCAGATGGCGGCGCCAGGATGTAAGGGTCGCGGCGAGATCGGTGTGCATGACCCCCCAACCCTATCCCGCCCGGCCGTGCCGCACCATCGCCCATCGGCTGGCCGCGATGCTGGCCCTGCTGGTCCTGGCCGTGGCCGTGCTGCCCGCCGTCGCGCAGGACCCGCCGCCGGCCCCGCCAGCGGTCGCGCCCGAACCGCCTTCCCTGCCCTACACCACCGAGATCATCGCCCCGGATGACAGCGGCCTGGTGCCGCTCGCCACCGCCGTCGCGCAGACCGTCACGCTGCGGGAACGCGCCCCCACCGACGCCTTCGGCCTGGTGGCGCGCGTGCGCGGCGACCTGCCGCGGCTGATGGATGCGCTGCGCGCCCAGGGCTATTGGGGTGGCGAGGTGCTCGCCACCATCGACGGCCTGGCCCCCGACGACGCTGCCCTGCCCGCCCGCCTGCAGGCCGCGGCCGGCCCGGTGCCGGTGGTGTTCCGCCTGGTCCCGCGCGAGCCATACCGCATCGGCCGCATCACCGTGGACCCCGCCACCGGCGCCGACCCCGCCCCGGTGCGCGCGGCGGCCGCCCAATCCGGCCTGTCCCCCGGCGACCGCGCGCGGCCCGAGGCCGTGCTGTCGGCCGAATCCGCCATGCGCGAAGCGCTGCGCCGCGCCGGCCATCCGCTCGCCGCCGTGGCGGGGCGCGAGGCGCTGGTCGACCACGACCGCCGCACCATGGACGTGACCTGGCGGCTCGCCGCCGGCCCGCGCGCCACCTTCGCCACCCCCGATGTGGTCGGCCAGGTGCGCACCAATACCGGGCTGCTGGAACGCACCGTCGCGCGCCAGGTCGAAGGGCGCGACTATTCCCCCGCCGCGCTGGAACGCGCGCGCCGTGCGCTGGTGGCGCTGGGGGTGTTCGAGAGCGTGCGCGTCGAACCCGCCGCCTCGCTGGCACCGGGCAATCGCCTGCCGGTGACCTTCCGCGTGGCCGAGCGGCCGCTGCGCGCGGTCGGCGGCAGCGTCTCCTACGAAACCAACTACGGCCTGGGCGCGAGCCTGTTCTGGGAACACCGCAACCTGTTCGGCGGCGCCGAGCGCCTGCGCCTGGAGGCCGAGGTGGCGCGCCTGGCGGCGGGGTCCTTCACCGACGCCACCTACCGTGCCTTCGCCACCCTGACGCTGCCCGAGATCTGGCGCCGCGACATCCGCCTGACCGCGCGCGCCGGCGCGGTGCGCGAACGCCTCGATGCCTATGACCGCGACGCCATCATCGCCTCCGCGCTGGCGGAACGGCGGCTGAACGACCGGCTCGCGCTGCAGGCCGGCCCGCAATTCGAGAGCGGGCGGATCGGCCGCTACGGTACGCTCGACCCCTTCACGCTGGTCGGCTTCGTCACGGGGGTGCGCTGGGATGGCACGACCAGCCTGCTCGACCCCACCAGCGGGGCGCGCGCCTCCGTCACCGCCACGCCGTACTGGTCGGTGCGCGACGGCAATACCTACACGCGGCTGCTGGCGGTCGGCAGCACGTATGTCGACGTCACCGGCGACCAGCGCGGGGTGCTTGCGCTGCGCGCCGCGATCGGCGCGGCGGTGGGTGCCACGCGCGACGAGATCACCCTCGACAAGCGCTTCTACGCCGGCGGCGGCGGGTCGGTGCGCGGCTATACCTTCCAGTCGATCGGCCCGCGCGATGCCGGCAACAAGCCGCTGGGCGGCGCGAGCCTGCTGGAGGGCTCGGTCGAATGGCGGCAGCGCATCTCCGGCCCCTGGGGCGGCGTGGTCTTCGTCGATGCCGGCGCGGTGGGCGAGGATGCGGTGCCCGGCACCGGCGGCTTCCGCGTCGGTGCCGGCGTGGGGCTGCGCTACCTCACGGCGATCGGGCCAATCCGCGTCGATGTCGGCGTGCCGCTGAACCCGCAGCGCGGCGACCCGGCCTATGGGCTGTATGTCGGCATCGGGCAGGCGTTCTGAGATGCGGCGCGTGCCTGCCGCCCTGCTGACGGCGTTTCGCGGCGCGCTGCCGGTGCTGCGGCGCGCGCTGCGCGTCACGCTGTTCACGCTGCTCGCGCTGCCGGTGCTGGCGCTCGTGCTGCTGGTGGGCGGGTTGGCATGGGTGAATGGCGAAAGCGGGCGCGATTTCCTCGCCCGCCATGCCGGCGCGCTGGTGCCGGGGCTGGCGGTGGAAGGCCTGACAGGGCCGCTGCCCGGTCGCCTGGGCTTCGCGCGCCTGGCCATGGCGGATGCTGCCGGCATTTGGCTGGAAGTCGAGGACGCCGAGGTCGCGCTCGACCTGACGGCGCTGCTGCGCCGCGACCTGCGCATCACCAGCGTCACGGCGCAGCGCGTCGCGCTGCATCGCCTGCCGCCGGCCACCGATCCGCCGCCGCCGTCCGACCCCGACGCGCCGCTGCTGCCCTCGCTGCCATCGCTGCCGGTCGCGATCCATCTCGATCGCCTCGAAATCGCGCGCATCGAACTCGGCGCGCCGGTGCTGGGCGTCGCGGCGGTGCTGGCGGCGCAGGGCGAGGCGGCCTTGGCGGATGGCCGCCTGTCCGCACGCCTCGACGCGCGGCGCATCGATGTGCCGGCCGAGGCACGGCTGGTGCTCGACCTCGCCCCCGGCGCGGACCGCCTGGTCGCGCATCTGGACGCCAGCGAACCGGCTGGCGGGCTGCTGGCAACGGCGCTCGGCCTGCCCGACCGCGCCGCACGTGCGCGCCTGTCGATCGATGGTCCCGCGTCCGGCGCGCGCCTGGTGCTGGATGCCGCGCTGGGCGATGACGTGACGGTCATCGCCGAGGGCGAGGTCAGCGCCGCGCCCGATGGCGCCGCCGCCGCGCGGCTGGACCTGCGCATCGCCGCCGCGCCGCTGCTGCCCGACGACCTGCGCGCCGTCGCGATGCCGGTGGAGGCGTCGCTGGATGCCGGCATCGACGCCGCGCGGCGCGTCACGCTGCGCCGCCTCGCGCTGCGCGCGCCGACCGGCGAGGTCACCGCGCAGGGCAGCGCGGATCTCGGCGCGGAGACGCTCGACGTCACGGCGCGCGCGACCGTGGCCGCCAGCGACGCCTTCGGCCCGCTGCTGCCGCCCGCCGCGCGCTGGACATCGCTGACCGCCGAGGCCCGCGCCACGGGTGCGATGCGCACACCCCGCGTCGCGCTGGACGTCGCGGTGCAGGGCTTCGGCAGCGACACGCCGGCGCTCGCCGCCGCGCTCGGCGAAGCCCCGCGCATCGCCCTGCGCGCCACGCTGCCCGACCGCATCGAATCGCTGGCCATCGACGGCGCCGCGCTGCGCGTCACGGCGGAGGGCGATGTCGGCGAAACCCTCGACGCCACGCTGCGCGCGACCGTCGTCGACCTCGCGCCGCTGGTGCCCGGCCTTGCCGGCGGGCTGGACGCGCAGGCGCGGTTCACCGGCCCGCGCACCGACCCCTCCATCGCGCTGACCGCGCGCGGCGCCAGGCTGGAACGCGACGGCCAGGTACTGGAGGCGCCGGAGCTCGCGCTGTCCATCGCGACGCCGCTGTCGGCCCCGCGCGCCGAGGGCACGCTGCGCGCCACCTATGCCGGCCTGCCCGTCACGCTCGACCTGCACGGCGTGCCGCAGGGCGAGAGCCTGCGCCTCGAACGCCTGGCCTTCGTCTTCGGCCCCGCGCGCCTCGATGCGGCCGGCCTGCTCGACCCACGCGCGGCCACCTTCGTGGGGGATGCCACGCTGGATATCGCGGACCTCGCGCCGTTCTCGGCCCTGGCCGGCACGCCCATGGCCGGCCGCGCCGTGCTGCGCGCGACGCTGGACCTGCGCGACGGCGCGCAGGGCTTCGACGCCACGCTGGAGGTGCCGCAGGCGCGCATCGCCGGCACCGCGCTGGAGGGCCGCCTGGCGGCGAACGGCACCCTGGCTGCGCTGGAAGCCTCGCTGGACGCCCGCGCTGACGACGCCCGCCTGACCACGCGCATCCGCGTGGCACCCGACGGCACCGCGCGGCGCATCGACATCCCCGACCTGCTGCTGCGCCGCGGTGCCGACAGCCTGCGCCTGGCCGCCCCCGCGCGCGTGGCGGTGGGCGCGGATGGCGCCATCGCCATCGAGAGCCTCGCCATCACCACCAGCCGCGGCGGCACGCTGCGCGCCGAAGGCCGCTGGGGGCCCGACACCGCCGACCTGCGGGCCACACTCACCGCGCTGCCCGTCGCCGCCATCGCCGCCCTCGCGGCACCCGGCGCGACCGTCGAAGGCACCATCGCCGGCGAGGCCCGCATCACCGGCCCCACCACCGACCCCGCCGCGCGCCTGCGCATCCAGGCCACCGGCCTGCGCAACGCCGACCCGGCCTTCCGCGGCCTGCCCGCCGCGCGCGTGGTGGTGGAAGGCACCGCAGGCGCCCGCGGCGCCGACCTGCGCCTCGAAGCCAATGCCGGCGCCGCGCTGCGCGCCACCGGAACGGCGCGCGTCACCGGCGGCTTCGGTGCCACCGCGCCACTGGCCGCACGGCTCGAAGCCAATGCCGATCTCGCCGCCCTGGCCGGCCCGCTGCTGGCCGCCGGCGCGCAGCGCGTGACCGGCCGCGCCACCATCACCGCCGAGGCCACCGGCACGCTCGGCGCGCCGCGCATCGCCGGGCGCGCCACGCTGGCCGGCGGGTCGTTCCGCGACCTGGCGCAGGGCATCACGCTGACCGACATCGCGGCGACGCTGCGCGGCGAAGGCGACCGCGTGCTGATCGACCGCTTCGACGCCCGCACCGCCGGCGGCGGGACGGTGGCGATCACCGGCACGATCTCCCCCGCCGAAGCCGGCCTGCCGGTCGAGATCACGCTGACCGCCCGCAACGCCCGCCCGCTGCGGTCGGACCTGGTCAGCACCGTCTTCGATGCCGACCTGCGCCTGGCCGGTCGCATCATGGACGACGCACGCCTGTCCGGGCGCATCGCCGTGAACCGCATGGACATCACCGTGCCCGAGCGCCTGCCCGCCGGCGTGCAGACCCTGCCCGGCGTGCGCGAACGCGGCCGCCGGCCGGCCGGCACGCCGCCCCTGGCGCCGCCCGCGCCGCCCGGCGCCGACAGCACGCTGCCGCCCATCGCGCTGGAGGTCACCGTCGCGGCGCCGCGCGCGGTGTTCGTGCGCGGGCGGGGCATCGATGCGGAATTCGGCGGCACGCTCGCCATCGCCGGCACCATCGCCGCGCCCGCCATCAGCGGCGGGCTCAACCTGCGCCGCGGCAGCGTCTCGGTATTCGACCGCCGGCTGGATTTCCGCCGCGGCGAGGTCGCCTTCAACGCCGGCACCTTCATCCCGACGCTCGACTTCCTGGCCTCCGCCCGCGCGCGGGAGGTCACCGCCAACGTCGCCATCACCGGCCCGGCCAACGACCCGAAGCTGGAATTCTCCTCGACGCCGGAACTGCCGCAGGACGAGATCCTGTCGCGCCTGCTGTTCGACCGCCGCGCGAACGAGCTCAGCCCCTTCCAGATCGCGCAACTGGCGCAGGTGCTGGCGGGTGCTGCGGGGATCGACACGCCCAGCGCGGGCGGCATCCTCGACCGCATCCGCCGCACCCTGGCCCTCGACCGCCTCAGCGTGGGCGAGGAACGCAGCCGCGACGGTACCCGCAGCCAGGGCGCCACGCTGGAATCCGGCCGCTATGTCGCCGACGGCGTGTACCTGGGCGTGCGGCAAGGCACCGAGGGCGGGGCGCCGCGCGTCGGCGTACAGGTGGACATCCTGCCCCGCGTGCGGCTGGAAGCGGAGACCGGTGGCGGCAGCGAGGGCGGCGACCGGCTGGGGCTGTCCTTCGAGTGGGAGTACTGACCGGCGCGGCGCGACCGGATGGCGGCTTCACCGCGCCCGCAACGCCGCCCTGGCGGACCGCGCGCTACCCCTGCACATACCCCAGCCAGTCCCACCACGTCAGCGTCAGCAGCAGCAGCAGCCCATACCCCACGAGCGTGATCACCACGCCCGACCGCGTGAAGTCGCGCGCCGCGAAGGTGCCGGTGCCGAACGCCACCATGTTCTGCGGCGCGCTCACCACCAGCATGAAGCCGAAGGACACGGCGAATTGCAGGATCATCGTCACCCCCGCCACGTTCACCGGCACGCCCGCGCGCGCCACCTCCTGCAGCACGCTGATCACGATCGGGATGAAGGCGGCCGCCAGCGCGGTGGCCGAGGCGAAGCCCAGGTGCACCACGATCAGGAAGGCCGACATCACCGCCACGATCACGAAGGGGGTGGCGTGGCGCAGCGCGAAGGCATCGACGATCATCCCCGCCATCCAGGCCGCACCCCGCGTCTGCACCAGCACGGTGCCGAGCGCGATGCCCACCGCGAACAGGATCAGCGTGCCCCAGGGCACCGAGGCCTGCGTCTGCTTCCAATTCATCACGCCGATGCGCGGCAGCAGCAGCACCGTCACCGCGATCATGGTGGACGACGCGGTATCCAGCACATGCAGCCGCTGCTCGGTGGCCCAGACGCACAGCAGCACCGCGGCGGTCAGCAGCGTGCGCCATTCCGCACCGCTCATCGGCCCGAGTGCGGCCAGCTCGCGCGCCACCGCGCCTTCGCCGCCGGTGCCGACCTCGCTCTCGGGCGTGTGGAAGCGCCACAGGATCACGCCGGTCAAGGGCACCATGATCAGCCAGAACGGCGCGGCGGCGATGAACCAGTCGAGCCAGGTGACCGTGGCGCCCGGGATGGCGCGCCCGATCAGCCCCAGGAAGGTCGCGTTCTGCGCCGCGGCGGTCAGCACGCCGACATTCATCACCGAGCACACCTGCGCCGAGCCGATCATCAGCAGCGCCGCCAGGCGACTGTCCCGCTGCATGCCGAAGGCCGCGATGATGCCGAGCACGATCGGCACCACCGCCGAAACACGCGCTGTGGCCGACGGCACCAGGAACGCCAGCAGCACGCCGACCATCAGCGTGCCCGCCAGGATGCCTCGTGGCTTGGTGCCAACGCGCGACAGCGTCACCAGCGCGATGCGCCGATCCAGCCCCGTCGCCGTCACCGCCGCGGCAAACACCAGCGCCGCGCCGACCAGCGCCACCGCATTGTTGGCGAAGCCCGCGATCGCCCAGTCCCGCGCGCGCGACAGGCCGACCAGCCTGTTGGCATCCGCCGGATCCGGCGCGGTGCCGACCAGCAGGATGATCAGCGCGGCGATCAGGAAGGCGGAGACCGTCAGGTCCACCGCCTCGGTCACCCACAGCACCACCGCGAACAGCAGGATGCCGATGGCGCGCTGCCCGGCCACCGGCAGCCCGGCCAGGGGAGGCATCAGCACGACACCCGCCAGCACCGCGATGGCCAGCCCGAGGCCGATCCAGCGCCGAACCCCGTCCCCGCCCTCCGCCGCTGCCGCCGCCATGCCGACCCCTCCCGTGACGCTGCGGTCAGGCTGGGCTCAGCCGGGCGCGCGCGCCTTGACGCGCATCAAGCCGGCGGCGTGCCCAGCACGTCCATCACCGCGGCGCGCTTCTCCAGCCACCAGCCATGCTGCGGCGGCCAGGTGGCGAACACGTCCTCGGTGGAACCGGGTTCCAGCACGCCGCGCGCCATCAGCGCCCAGTTGGGGTTGGCCATCGCCTCGCGCCCGATCGCGACCAGGTCGGCCTCGCCCTCCGCCAGCACGGCCTCGGCCTGGTGCGGGCCGATGATCAGCCCCACCGCCATGGTGGCGAGGCCGGCATCGCGGCGGATCTGCGCCGCATACGGGATCTGGAAGCCATAGCCGCGCGGGATGCGCTTCGATCCCGTCGCGCTGCCGCCGATGCCGCCCGACGAACAATCCACCACATCGACGCCGAGCGGCCGCATGGCCTGCGCGAAGGCGATGCTGTCCTCCATGGTCCAGCCGCCATCGGCGCCATCCACGGCAGAGATTCGCACGAAGACCGGCCGGTCCTGCGGCCAGGCCTCGCGCACCGCCCGGATGACCTCGAGCGGGAAGCGCATGCGCCCCGCGAGGTCCCCGCCGAAGCCGTCATTGCGCGTGTTCGACAGCGGCGAGAGGAACTGGTGCAGCAGGTAGCCATGCGCGCAATGCACCTCCACCGCCTCGAACCCCGCGGCGTGGGCGCGCTTCGCGGCGCTGGCGAAGGCATCGCGGATGCGCGCCATGCCGCCGGCATCGAGCGCGGCGGGCGCGAGGTGCCCCTCCGCGATCGGCGCGCCAACGGCGGAGACGATGTCCCAGGTGGTCTCGCCGCGCGCGAATTGCTCCGGCCCGAGCGGGCCGTTGCCCTCCCACGGTCGCTGCATCGACCCCTTGCGCCCGGCATGGCCCAGCTGCACCGCGGGCACGCTGCCCTGCGCCTTGATGAAGTCGGTGATGCGCTTCAGCGGCGCGACCTGGTCGTCGTTCCACAGCCCGACATCGCCATGGGTGATGCGCCCCTCGCGCAGCACCGACACCACCTCGCTGAACACCAGCCCGAAGCCGCCCACCGCGAAGCGGCCGAGCTGCACCATGTGCCAGTCATTCGCCATGCCCTCGATGGCCGAGTACTGGCACAGCGGCGGCACCACGGCGCGGTTGGGGATGGTCAGGCCGCGCAACGTCAGCGGCGAGAACAGCAGCGATCCCATGCGGGAGGTCCTTCGGCGTTTCCGCCGCGCAGGATGCAGCCTGCGCACTCAGCCCGCCAGATGCCCCCGCCGCACCAGCCGCGGCAGCAACCCATCCACCGGCCCCGCCAGCACCGAAACCGCCCAGGCGCCGCCCGCCACCAGCACGATGGCCGGGCCGGTCGGCACATCCAGGTGATACGACACGAGTATGCCCGCCACCGACGACGCCAGCGCGATCCCGACGGCCGCATAGGCCATGCCGCTGACCTCCCGCGCCCAATGTCGCGACGCGATCGCCGGGAGCATCATCAGCCCAACCGCCATCAGCGTCCCGAGCGCCTGGAAGGCCGAGAGCACGTTCAGCACCACCATCGCCTGGAACGCCAGGTGCCACGCCCCGCCGCGCGCGCCCGCGCTCGCTGCAAACGCCGGGTCGAAGCATTCCAGCACCAGCGGCCGCCAGGCGAAGGCCAGCACCACCAGCGTCAGCGTCGCGACCCCGGCCATCAGCAGCAGCGCCGCATCGTCAACGCCGAGCACGCTGCCGAACAGGATATGCGACAGCTCCGCCGACCCGCCGCCCATCGAGATCAACGCGACACCGAGGCCGAGAGCGACCAGGTACAGCGCCGCCAGCGTCGCATCCTCCCGCCCGCCCGTGGCGCGCGACAGCGCGCCCGCACCCACCGCCACCAGCAGCCCCGCCACCAGCCCGCCCAACCACAGCGCCGGCGCCGACAGCCCCGCCAGCAGGAAAGCGAGTGCGACGCCCGGCAGCGCGCCATGCGCCAGCACATCCGCCGTGAGGCTCATGCGCCGCAGCACCAGGAACACGCCCAGCACGGGGGCCGAGACCGACAACGCCAGGCACCCCACCAGCGCGCGGCGCAGGAAGCCGAATTCGACGAAGGGGGCGATCAGCAGGTCATGCATGGCGCTGGCTTACGCCGCGCGATGGCAATGTTCCGCTTCCTCGCCCCAGGCCTCGGCCATCATGCGCGCCTTCAGCCGGTTCGCCGCGGACAGCGCCTGCCCCGTCGGGCCCCAGGCGATCGCATCCCGCGCGATCAGCAGCGTGTCCGGGAATTCGCGCGCCACCAGGTCGAGGTCGTGCAGCACCGCCACCACCGTGCGCCCTTCCCCGTGCCAGTCCCGCACCAGCCGCAGCAGGTCCGCCGAGGTCCGCGCATCCACCGCGTTGAAGGGTTCGTCCAGCAGCAGGATGTCGGCGTCCTGCACCAGCAGCCGCGCGAACAGCAGCCGCTGCGTCTGCCCGGCGGACAGCGACCCCACAGGGCGCTTCTCGAAGCCCGACAAGCCGACAGCCGCCAGCGCCTGTTCCGCCCGGTCGCGTTCGGACGCCGGCACGCCGCGGAAGGCGCCGACCCGCGGCCACAGCCCCTGCATCACCACGTCCCGGCAGGCGATCGGGAAGGCCCGGTCCAGCGCCGCCAGTTGCGGCAGCAGCGCGATGCGCGCCGTGCCCTCATGCGCCACAGCGCCGCTCTCGGGCTTGTGCAGCCCGGCCAGCGCGCGCAGCAGCGTGGTCTTGCCCGCCCCGTTCGGCCCGACCACCGCGGTCAGGCTGCCCGGCGCGAAGCGGCCCGACACATGATGCACCGCCGCCCGGCGCCCATGCACCAGCGTCAGGTTGTCCAGCCGCAGACCGGCCGGTGCGCGCCGCGCGCTCATGCCGCCATCGCCCAGGCCACCGCCGCCCACACCACCAGCGCCACGCCGCCCGCCAGCACCAGGCGGGACGCCGCGCTGGAGGACAGCGCCAAGGGATCGGTCAAGCGGGACATGATACGATATGATGTAACATGCGCCCCGGGCTGGGCAAGGGCAGCGCGGGGCCCTATCTCCGCGACCCATGCAGGGCAGCCCCGCGACCGACCCCGATGCCGACCTGCGCCGCGCGCTGGCCCGCCACCGCGCGCTCGCCACCGGCATGTTGGTGGGCATGGGCGGGCTGCTCTGGGGCACCTACCACATGCCGCCGGGCTATTGGACCGACATGCTCCAGGCCAGTGCGAAGGCCGGCGTGGTGGGCGGGCTGGCCGACTGGTTCGCGGTGACGGCGCTGTTCCGCCGGCCGATGGGCCTGCCCATCCCGCATACCGCCATCGTGCCGAACCAGAAGGAACGCCTCGGCCGCGCGCTCGGGCGCTTCGTGGCGTCGCATGTCATCACCGAGGCCGAGGTGCGCCGGGTGATCGGGCGGCTGGACCTCGCGCGCATCCTGCAGGGCTTCCTGGCCGACCCGGCGGCGTCCCGGCCGGCCGCGATCGCGCTCGCGGGCAGTCTTCCGCGCATCCTCGCCAGCCTCGAGGATGGGCGCGCCAAGCGCCTGATGCTGCGCCTGCTGCCGCGCATGGTCTCGGGCCCGGCCGGCGCGCGGCTGGTGGCCCGCGTGCTGCGCGCCTTCGTGGCGTCAGGGCGCCACCAGGAGGTGTTCTCCCTCGCCGTCGGACGCATCAAGGCCATGCTGACCGAACGCGAGGATGCGCTGCGCACCGCCATCGCCAGCCGCATCCGGGCCGAGGGCGGCGCGCTGATCGGCTGGCTGGCCGGCGCCTCCATGGCCAACCGGGTCCTGCACGCCATCAACGCGGAACTGGACAAGGTCGAGCCCGAGGATTCCGACCTGCGCGCTGCCTTCGGCGAATGGCTGCGCCAGGAGATCGACCGCCTGGAGACCGACCCCGAGCGCGCCGAGGCGATCGGCCGCGTGCTGCGCGATGCACTGTCGCATCCTTCGGTCGCGATCTGGCTGACCGATGTGTGGGCGCGCCTGCGCACGGCACTCACGGTCGATGCGGCGCGCGAGGATGGCCGCACCGTCGCCCTGCTGGCGGGCCTGTTCGCCAATGCCGGCACGTTGCTGGCCGATGACCCCGCCGCCCGTGCCCGCCTGAACGGGGCGGTCGAGGGCGTGCTGATCCGCCTGCTGCCCTCCGCCCAGATCCAGTTGTCGGACTTCATCGCAGGGGTGGTCGGCAACTGGGATGCGCGCACCATCGCCGACAAGATCGAACTGCGCGTCGGCCGGGACCTGCAATACGTGCGCATCAACGGGACGCTGGTGGGCTTCCTGGCCGGCGGCGCGCTGTTCGCGCTGCTGACCGCGGTGTTCGGTGGCGTCGCGCATTGAAGCGCGCTGGTCCAGGGGCGCATTGATGCGCGCCCGGTTCCATGGGCGCATTGCTGCGTGCCCGATCACGCTGCGCATTGACGCGCGCCCGGTTCACACCGGTGCCCTGACGCGCCGCCCGATCACCCCCGCCGCGCGAGCCCGCTGACCAGCCCCGCCACCAGCCCGATCGGCCCGCCCAGCAGCGCCCCCAGCCCACCGAAAAGCCCCACGCCGCCGGCCGGGTGCAGTCGGGGTTGAACATCGAATTTCCCAGGCCCAGCAGCACGCCGAGCGCCAGGCCAACCGCGATGCCGCCCACGGCGAACAGCAACGTGCGCAGCAGGACCCCACCCACGCCGGGCCGCCCGCCCTGCACCCGGACGCCAAACCCCGCGCGCGCCGCGGCATCGCGCAAAGCCCGCGCCGGCAGCCCGGATCGCACCGCGACCAGGCCGCGCGGCCCATCCACCCAGGTCATCGCTGCCGGATCGGCGCCCATGATGGCGGCCAGAACCCGCTGGAGGTCGGCCGGCCCGCGCAGCCCGGTGACGACCAGCACAACGGCATCGGGCGGCGGCCCGCCGGTCACGTACGTCCGCCTTCGACCATCGGTGCCCCCATGTCCCGCCGCTCCGCGGTTCCGGACCGGATCATCGCGCCGCGGCGGGCGGGATCAACCCCCATGCCCAGCCCCGGATAGCCGCCGCCAGCGCCGGACGATCGCCGCATGAGCCCAGCGCGGCCCGGGCGGATCACGATACCGTGGCCCACCGGCAACAGTGTCGCAAGCAAGAAGCATAGTCCGCGAGGAAAACACCCATGGCGGCTGCCACGAAAATGGGCACAACCACTGCGCGAACCATATCTGGGACGGTGCAGGCCCACCCGACACCAGATCCTGGGATAAGTCCCGATTTCGTGTCCGGTAGCAAGGTGTTGATTTTATGTTAATTGAGTCGTTAGTTTATACACGCAGGGCCAGTACGAGGGGGACAAAATGGACGAATCCCTGGTTGCAGCACTCCATAGCGAAGAGCGCATGATCCTGGCGGAGCTTCGCGGTTCCATCCATTATCGCCGCCTGGAGGAGATCCGGCAGTTGCTGGGCCTCTATGTCGAGCCACCGGCGGTCCGGCGCAGCGAGGAACCGCCGATCGGCGCCTTCCTGGACGCGATGCTCGGCGACCACGCCTGCCGCCGCCCAACGCAGACTCCGGCCCGGCCGGACGTCATTCCCCTGCGCAGCGAACGCGCCATCGCCTGATCGGCGCGGAGGCACGCATCTCGACCAAGGCGGAACCAAGGATGCCGTTCATCGCCATCATGATATCAATATCTTACACCGATATCTTGCCATTTCAGGTGCGATATTGAGCGGGGGTCCGGCCGCGCCGTAACCGACGCGGCCGCCCCGTCGCACGCGCAGCGGGGCCCGGGCCTGCCGCCTACCCTCTCCCCGCACGGCCACGCCGTGCTTAACTCCCGCCCATGACCGGCTTCGCCCTCTCCGCCCTCGACCAATCCTCCGTTGCCTCCGGCCGCACGCCCGGCGAGGCGATCCGCGAGACCATCGCCCTCGCCCAGCACTGCGATGCACTCGGCTTCCGCCGCTACTGGTGCGCCGAACACCACAACAGCGCGTCGCACGCCGGCACCGCGCCCGAGGTGCTGATGGCCGCCATCGCCGCCACCACCCAGCGCATCCGCGTGGGCTCCGCCGGCATCATGCTGCCGCACTACGCCTCCCTGAAGGTAGCCGAGCAGTTCCGCGTGCTCGAAGCCATCGCCCCGGGCCGCATCGACCTCGGCGTCGGGCGCGCCCCGGGCTCGGACGGGCGCACCGCCTTCGCGCTGAACCCCAATGCCAACCAGGCGGCCGACCGCTTCCCCTCGCAGGTCATGGAAGTGCTGGGCTGGCATGGCGACGGCCTGCCGGAGAGCCACCCCTTCCGGTCCATCATCGCCCAGCCCGCCGTCGATACCCGCCCGCAGATGTGGATCCTGGGCAGTTCCGACTATGGCGCGCAGGTCGCCGGCTACTTCGCCCTGCCCTACTGCTACGCCCATTTCTTCACCGATGGCGGCGGTTCGGAACAGGCCATCGCGGTCTACCGCCAGACCTTCGAAGCGAAGCCCGACATGCCCGGCCGGCTGGCCGCCCCGCACCCCGCACTCGGCGTCTATTGCCTGGTGGCGGATACCGAGGCCGAGGCGCTGCGCCTGTTCCGCTCGCGCGAATTGTGGCGCCTCAAGCGCGACCGCGGCCTGTACCTGCCCCTGCCCAGCGTCGAGGAAGCCGAGGCGCATCCCTACAACGACCTGGAACTGGCGCGCATCGAGCGCATGCGCGAATCCGCCATGGTCGGCACCCCGGAACAGGTGAGGGCGAAGCTCGAAGCCCTCTCCGCCGCCCATGGCGGCATCGCCGAATTCGCCGTCATCACCCATTGCCACGACGCCACCGCCCGCCGGCGATCCTACTCGCTGCTGGCGGAGGCGTTCGGGCTCTCGGCGAACGGGGTCGCGCTGGCGGCTGAATGACGCGGATGGAGGGGCGCCACGCCCCTCCGGACCGTCAGGCGGCCATGACGTTGCGCAGCGTGCCGATGCCCTCGATCGTCACCTCGACGACCATGCCCGGGCGCATCGGCAGCGCACCCACCGAGGTGCCGCAGGCGATCACGTCGCCCGGCTCCAGCGTGACCTCGCGCGACAGCATCGCGACGATCCGCGCCGGCGGGATGATCATGTCGGCGGTCGGATAATCCTGCCGCACGCGCCCATTCAGCGCCACCGTCACCCGCAGCCCCGACCAGTCCAGCCCGGTCGCGATCGCCGGCCCCACCGGGCCGAAGGTGTCGCAGGACTTCGCCCGCGCCCATTGGGGAAAGGACGGGTCGGCGTTCAGCAGGTCCAGCGCGGTGACATCATTCACCACCGTGAGCCCGAAGATGGCGCCGGCCGCCTCCGCCTCCTCGGCATCCTTGCAGCGCCGCCCGATCACCAGGCCGAGCTCGCCCTCGTACAGCACCTTCCCCGCATAGCCGGCCGGTGGGGCAATGACGCCATCGGGATCGAGCAGGCTGGTCCCGGCCTTGAGGAACCACAGCGGCGTGTCGGGGATCGCAGCCCCGGTCTTCGCCGCCATCTCGCGATAATTGTTCCACAGCCCGATGAACTTGCCGGGCGTGACGGGCGCCAGCAGCCGCACCGCATCGCGGGCAATGACCTCGCCGGTCGGCATGGGCGCGGCGAAGACATCGCCCTCGTGCACCGCGATGCCGCCATCCGTCAGTGTGCCGAACCCGACCGCGCCATCCTTCCGCGCGAAGCGAACCCACAGCGCCATGCGCCACACTCCCCAATTAGTCGGGAGCGGTTATGGACCGGCGGGGCGGCCGCGTCAGCGGCGGATGACGACGAAGCGCACGCCCTCGGGCGTCGTGCCGTTCTGCCGGGCGCGGCGCATGCGCCACCACAGCGAGACGGCGCCGATCGACCCCGCCACCAGCGCGATCGGCAGCAGGATGCCGATGGCCAGGATGGCGAGCCCCGCCAGCAGCAGCCCGCCGGCGACCAGCGCCACCAGGATGCCGGCGGCGCCGATGCGTGCCAGGGCGCGGTCCAGCGGACCGGCGGCGCGTGGCGCGACGGGTTCGCGGAATTCGCCTTCCGGCGTCATGTCGATCACGGGCGGGCGGCGGTGCATGTCCATGGTATGGCTGACGTGGCCTGCGCGCATGCCTGGGTCAAGGCCTGTCACATTCCGTGACGTGGCGGCAGCCTATTCCGGCCGCACCACCAGGGTCGTGCCGTCCACGCCTTCCACCCGCACCCGCGTGCCGGCCGGGCTTTCCGCCACGTCGCGCGGCAGCCGCGCCGCCCAGTCGGAATCCCCCACCCGCACGCGCGGGCCGGCGGTGCCCGGGTCGGTCAGCACGCCGAAGCGCCCGATCAGCCCGGCATCGGGTGTATTCACCCGCGGGCGCGGGTGCTGCGCCTTGCGCAGCCGCAGCGCCACCGCGATGCCACCCGCCAGCAGCACCACGAAGGTCGCCACCGTCACCCAGAACGGCGGTGCGGCCGCAAACAGCATCAGCCCCGTACCGACCGCCGCCAGGCCGATCCACAGCAGGAAGACGCCGGGGATGATGGTCTCCGCGCCGAGCAGCACCAGCCCGACGAGGATCCAGATCATCTCCGGGGCGGGGGCGGCCGGCGGGCGGGGCGGGCGCGGCGGGGATTGCCCGTCCGGCCCGCGCAGCAATTCCATCGCCTGGGTGATGCCGCCGGCCAGCGCGCTGCTCTCCATCGGCACGATCACCAGCTTCTGCGCGGTGTTGCCGGCCAGCACCTCGAACGCCTTCACATACTTGTCGGCGATGAAGTAGCGCAGCGCATCGGTGCCCGCGCCGGCCGCCACTTCCGCCACCATGCGGGTCGCGTTGGCCTCGGCCTCGGCCGACCGTTCGCGCGCCTCGGCATCGCGGAAGGCGGCTTCCTTGCGGCCCTCGGCCTGCAGGATCAGGGACTGCTTCTCGCCCTCGGCGCGCTTGATCTCGGCCTCGCGCTCGCCCTCGGCCTTGGCCACCGTGGCCCGGCGTTCGCGCTCGGCGGTCATCTGCAGGTTCATCGCGCGGATCAGGTTCTCCGGCGGCTCGATCTTCCTGATCTCGACGCGCGCGATCTTCACGCCCCAGGGGTCGGTCGCGCCGTCCAGGATGTTCAGCAGCGCGGAATTGATGCGATCGCGCGAGGACAGCGTCTGGTCGAGGTCCATCTCGCCGATCACCGCGCGGATGTTGGTCATGGACAGCGCGGTCAGCGCCTGTTCCAGGTACTGCACCGCATAGGCCGCCTTGGCCGGGTCCATGACGCGGTAGTAGACGATGCCGTCCACCGCCACCGTCGCGTTGTCGCGCGTGATGACCGACTGCTCGGGGATGTCGAGCACCACCTCCTGAACGTTCATCCGCCGCCCGATCGTGTCGATGAAGGGGATGATGAAGTTCAGCCCGGGGCTGAGCATGGAGGTGAAGGCGCCGAAGCGCTCGACCGTCCAGACCTCGCCCTGCGGCACGGTGCGGATGCCGCGGGTGGCGACCAGCACCGCCAGCAGCAGCACGACAATGAGGACGATGGCGGAGGGGGAGACGATGTCGAACAGGTTCATGGCGGTGGCAGACTAGCCCCTGCGCGCCTGGAACGGAACGCTGCCCTTGCCGGCGCGCCCCGGCGGCGGGACCATGCATGACCGAAGCACCGGCCGGCGCCCCCACCCGGTCACCCACGAGCGTATCCTTGATGGGTGACCGGGTGGGCTAACAACCGATCTCGAAGTATTTCACGGGAGCGACGCAATGTCCGGCAGCAACCAGCCCCTGACGGTGGACCTTTCCGGCCTGCGCGTCGCGATCAGCGCCGGCGCGGGCGGGATCGGCCGCGTCATGGCCGATGCCTTCGCCGCCCGCGGCGCCAAGGTCTTCGTCTGCGACGTCGATGCCGAATCCCTGGCCGACTGCCCCCACCCCAAGATGCGCGCCGACATGGGCGAGACCGCGGAATGCGAGGGCTTCGTCGAAGCCGCGGCGGCGCAACTCGGCGGCCTCGACGTCCTGGTCAACAATGCCGGCATCGCCGGGCCCACCGCGCGCGTCGAGGATGTCGACCCTGCCGCGCTCGACGCCACGCTGCGGATTGACCTCGCCTCGATGTTCCACACCGCGCGCGCCGCGGTGCCGCACCTGCGCGCGGCCGGCGGGGGCAGTATCGTGAACCTGTCCTCCGCCGCCGGGCGCTTCGGCTTCCCGCTGCGCAGCCCCTATGCCGCTGCGAAATGGGGCGTGGTCGGCTTCACCAAGTCGCTGGCGATCGAACTCGGCCCCGACCGCATCCGCGTCAACGCCATCTGCCCCGGCCTGGTGGCGGGCGAGCGCATCCGCCGCGTCATCGAGGCCAAGGCCCAGGCCCAGGGCGTGTCCTTCCGCGAAAAGGAGGCCGAATTGCTGAAGGACGTCTCGCTGCGCTGCTACGTCACGCAGCACGACATCGCCAACATGGCGCTGTTCCTGTGCTCGCCCTTCGGCGCGACCATCAGCGGCCAGGCGCTGGCGGTGGACGGGGATACGCAGCGCCTGGGGTGACCGGCAGCGCGCCGCCCATCGTCAGAAGATGTCCAGGGCGACCCCGGCCAGGACGCAGGCGAGAACCAGCAGCAACGCCACGCCCGGCTTGCGCATCGACCGGTCCTCGCCCCCTGCGCCGAACAGGTCCCACAGGTTCCACAGGCCAAAGGGCAGCGTCACCAGCCCCCACAGGATCACCATGAAGCCCTCGGCCATGCCGCGCCCGGCCGGGTCGAGGCCGCTGCGATCCCGCGGCACGACCAGCGCGGCCACGAACAGCAGGTAGGCGATGTTGCGCTTGCCGATGCCCGCGAGCGGGCGCCTCGGCGTGCGGCCCGGACCGTCGCTCACGGCGCGCCTCCTGTCATCGTGCTCCGATGCTGCCACATCGCCGCCCGGCGCCGTCACATGGAAATCCGCCGGCACGACACGGTCGCGTGGCCGCGGCGCGCGCCACGCGCCTGGAGCAGCGGCGCCTCACGGGGCGCTGCCCGCCTGTCCGCCGACGGCCGCGCGCGAATTCAGCCGCGCGAGGGTTTGCTGTAGGGTCCGCCTCGATGACCGACCCGATCCGCTCCCTCGACGACCTCGCCCCCGGCATGGCCTGGGACCTCGGCACGCTCACCCTGTCGCATGAGGAGGTCGTGGCCTTCGCGTCCAAATACGACCCGCAATACTTCCACCTCGACCCCGAGGCGGCGAAGGAGAGCATCTTCGGCGAGCTGGTCGCGAGCGGCTTGCACACGCTCTCGGCCGTCTTCGGACGCGTGATGGGCAGCGGGCTGCTCGCGCAGGTCTCGCTCGGCGGCAACCAGATCGACACCAAATGGCCCGCGCCGCTGCGCCCCGGCGAGGAAATCGGCATCCGCACCGAGGTGGTCGAACTGCGCCCCTCCCGCTCCGGCCGCCCGCTCGGGGTCGCGAAGCTGAAGCACACCGGTACGCGCCTGGCCGACGGCGTCGTGGTGATCGAGGCGGTGGGCACGCATTTCCTCAAGCGTTGACGCCCACTGGCGTCACCCGAAGCGTTGATGCCCACAGGCGTCACCCGAAAGCGTCTAGGCCCGCCTGCGTCACCGCGTTGCGTCAGGCGGTGACGCCCGACAGCGTCACCGCACCATCGGCCAGCGCCACCGCGACCAGCGTCTCGGCCTCATTCGGCGGCTGGTCGAGCCCGGCCAGAACCAGGTGCCGCGCTCCAGGCATCACGCTGGTCACCCGCGCGATCGGCAGATCCGCGCGCCACAGCAGCGCGCCCGCGGCATCCAGGCGCAGCAGCGTCAGCCGCTGCCCCGGCCTGCCTTCCAGCACCAGGACCCCCGGCGGGTCGGTGAGCAGGATCGGCGCCTCGGCCCCCGCGGTCAGGAAGCCCGCCAGGATCAGCCCGGCCGCGGCGGGCAGGCGCGCCACATCGACCAGCCGTTCCGCCTGGCCGAAGCGGTCAGGGAAATTCGCCGGCCAGCCGGGCGGCGCCGCCGATCCCATCCGCACCACACCGCGCCACAGCTGCTGCGTCGTTCCCGTCCCCGGCGCCGTGGGCGACAGGAAGCGCGTGCCCGGCCCGCGCGCCGCCACCGGCGCCTCCAGTGTCACCCCCACAGCCGGCAGGCCGAGCCAGGCCTCGCCGAGCCGCGCCTCCAGCACCCGGAAGGCGGTCGGCCCGCCCGGGCCGAAGGCGGCGGCGCCAGTGAGCGCCGGCAGCGGCCGCGGCGAAGGCGCCACCGCCGGCGAGGCCGCGAAATCGCGCGGGTCGATCCGCCATGACGGCCCGCCACGGGGTTCGAACACCAGCGCGTCCGCCAGCCGCAATTGCCCACGCACCGTGCTCGCCAGCCCGGGCACCGCCGCATTGCGCCCGGCGATTCCGGCCTGGTCGGCCAGCAGCTGCCCATCCACCGCCGAGACCGCGCCGAGCCCGTCCAGCCACAGCCAGATCGTCGCGCCCTGTTCGCCGATCAGCCCGTCGCGCATGTCGTGGCTCCCGCGGCTGTCGATGCGCCGGCTCTCCATCGTCACGAGGTGCGCGACGAAGCGCGTCACCAGCTCCGGCAGCGCGAGGGCGTGCAGCTCCAGCTGCTCGCGCGAGGCAGGCTGGCCGGGCGCGTCGGTGGCGTCCTGCTCGCCGCGCCTGGTCAGGAGGAACAGCGTGTCCTGCCCGCCCAGGCTGGTGCGCAGCGGCGGCGGCAGCAGGCGGCGCGGCCCCAGGCGCTGCGGCGGCGTGCCTTGGAAGGCCGCGTACATCGCGCCACCCCCCAGCAGGGTCGTCATCAGCCCGACATAGATGCCGGCCGTCACCAGGAAGCGCCGGCCGGCCCCGCCCGGCGCCGGCGGCGCGGGCGCGTCGCCCTGCCCCGGCGGCCAGCTCACCGCCGGACGCTCAGCGGCAGGAGCACGACCCGCCGACGCCGCCGAAATTGCGCCGGGCGAAGTTCTCGGCCTCGGAACGCAGGTTGAAGCCCTGGCTCATGGGGCAGGCGCCGAGCTGGCTTCGCATCTGGTCCGGGCTGCGCTGGTCCACCTGGATGCGCCCGCGCACGCAATAGGCGTAGTAATCCGCCAGCGCGGCGGTCGGCGCCAGCAGCGCGAGGCCGAGGAGAATGGCAGGAACCCGGTGCATGGCGCCCCCCTCAGCGGCAGGAGCAGGGGCGGCCGGGACCGCCGAAATTGTTCCGCGCGAAATCCTGCGCCGAGGAGAGGAAGCCGAATTTCGGCCCCATCTGGCACACGCCCGACCCGCGCGCGATCCGCATCTGGTTGGGGTCGCGCCCGTCCACCTCGATCCGGTTGTTGGCGCAATAGACGTAGTAGTCGGCATGCGCGGCGGCGGGCACGAGCACCGCGGCGATGGCGAGCGCGGCGAGCAGCGGCTTCATGGCAGCGTTCCTCCCGGAGGTTTCCCAAGCGGAAGGATGCGGCGCGATGCGGGGCGTCCGCAAGTGATGCCGGATACGAGAACGGCGCGCAGGGTTGCCCCGACGCGCCGTGCTGTGAAGCGTTTCAGGCCGCGACCAGCCAGAGGGAGGCCGCACCCTCACCCGCCAAAACTGTCGGCCCGAGGCTCGCCTCGGGCCGGGAGCGCACGGCGCGCAAGCCGAGCCGGCGGATGCCGGCGCGTCACGCCGCCGGCGTGCCTCCGGCACGACGCGCCTGAGGGCGCAAAAAAGCTTCGGGCCGCCTCGCGGCGGCCCGAAAAAACTACGCGCTCTTCGCCATGATCTCGTCCGCGATGTTCCGCGGCACGGGGTCATAGTGGTGGAACTGCATCGAGAAGGACGCACGCCCCTTCGTCATGCCGCGCAGGTTGGAGATGTAGCCGAACATCTCCTTCAGCGGCACGTGCGCGCGCACGATCACCGACGTGCCCGCCATGTCCTGCGACTGGATCACGCCGCGGCGGCGATTGAGGTCGCCCACCACGTCGCCCACGTGGTCCTGCGGCGTGGTCACTTCCACGTCCATGATCGGCTCGAGGATGACCGGGCCGGCCTTCTTCATGCCTTCGCGGAAGCAGGCCTTGGCGGCGATCTCGAAGGCCAGCGCCGAGGAGTCGACGTCGTGGTACTTGCCGTCGATCAGCGTGTACTTGAAGTCCACGGTCGGAAAGCCGGCCAGCACGCCGGTATCGGCCTGCACCTTGATGCCCTTTTCCACCGCGGGCACGTATTCGCGCGGCACCGCGCCACCGACCACGCCGTTGACGAACTCGATGCCCTCGTTGCGCTCCTTGGGCTCGAAGGTGATCTTCACCTCGGCATACTGGCCCGAACCGCCGGTCTGCTTCTTGTGGGTGTAGATCTCGGTGTGCGGCTTGCTGATGGTCTCGCGATAGGCCACCTGCGGCGCGCCGATATTGGCGTCCACGCCGTATTCGCGCTTCAGCCGGTCGATGATGATCTCGAGATGCAGCTCGCCCATGCCGGACAGGATGGTCTGGCCGGTCTCCTGGTCGGTGCGCAGGCGCAGCGAGGGGTCCTCGCCGGCCAGCTTCTGCAGGCCGAGCGTCATCTTCTCGACGCCCTCCTTGGTCTTCGGCTCGACGGAGATGTCGATGACCGGAACCGGGAAGGCCATGCGCTCCAGGATGACGGGGTCGTCGTTCGACGCCAGCGTGTCGCCGGTCCCGGTGTCCTTCAGCCCCACGAAGGCGGCGATGTCGCCGGCGGAGACTTCCTTGATCTCCTCGCGCTTGTCGGCGTGCATCTGGAACATCCGCCCGATCCGCTCGCGCGAATCCTTGGTGGTGTTCTGGATCATGTCGCCCTGCTTCAGCGTGCCGCGATAGACGCGCACGAAGGTCAGGTTGCCGTACTTGTCGTTGATGATCTTGAAGGCCAGGCCGGCAAACGGCGCATCCGGGTCGGCCGGGATGTGGCGGCGCTCCTGCGTCTCGTCGAAGCCCTCATCCGGCGCGACCTTGATGCCCGGCACGTCGATCGGGGACGGCAGGTAGTCGATCACCGCATCCAGCAGCGGCTGCACGCCCTTGTTCTTGAAGGCCGTGCCGCAGAGCACCGGGCGGAACTCGCCGCTGATGGTGCCCTTCTTGATGCAGCGCTTCAGCGTCTCGACGCTGACATCGCCCTTCTCGAAATATTCCTCCATCGCCGTCTCGTCGACGCCGACGCAGGTGTCGATCAGGATCTGGCGGTATTCCTTGGCCTTCTCGGCCAGGTCATCGGGGATCGGCGCGTCGTGATACGCCGCACCCAGCTCGTCGCCCTCCCAGATGATCGCCTTCATCTCGACCAGGTCGACCACGCCCAGGAAGGTGTCCTCGATGCCGATCGGCAGCTGCAGCGTCACCCAGTTGATGCCGAGCTTCTCGGTCAGCGTCGCCGCTGCCTTGTAGAAGTCGGCGCCGGTGCGATCGAGCTTGTTGATGAAGATGATGCGCGGGACGTTGTAGCGGTCGGCCAGGCGCCAGTTGGTCTCGGACTGCGGCTGCACGCCGGCCACGCCCTCGATGATGAAGATGGCGCCGTCCAGCACGCGCAGCGA
>LNFM01004868.1_pt1 | contig 35477 bp, 39 predicted proteins | sample 596031 | NCBI WGS metagenome assembly LNFM01 (sample SAMN04254537, study PRJNA301005) | activated carbon metagenome | isolation source: dual media filters at the Ann Arbor, Michigan drinking water treatment plant | place: USA: Ann Arbor
CGGCCCGCGACGTCGACGTCGCTCGTGATCGTGAAGCGGTGCCCACCGGACCATCCCTCGACGATCGCGTTGTCCCGGGCGAACCGCATCATCGCATCGGTGTGCAGGTCGGCGACGAGCCACCCCCCGGGGCGGATCCGGTCCGCGAGGGCCGCGAACGCCGGCCCCAGCTCCGCGGGGGCGAGGTGGTTCAGGCCGTCGAGCGTCGACACCGCCGCGTCGAAGGGCCCGGTGACCGTCACACGGGGGAGGGCCTCGTGGACGAGGGGGACGTCCGGGCCGAGGCGCCGCCGCGCCCGCGCCAGCATCTCGGCGGATGCGTCGACGCCGGACACGCGGTACCCGAGCGCGACCAGCTCGGCGGTCATGAGGCCGGTGCCGCAGCAGACGTCGAGGACCGACCGGACCCCGGCGGCGTCCGACCGCCACATCCCGTGCAGGAAGGCCGCCCAGCGCGCGTGGCAGGGGTCCACGACGACCTCGTCGTAGACCCCCGCGAGTCGCGTGTACGGGCCGGTCGCGCTCAGATCCCGAGGATCCTGGCCTTCGCGGCGGCGAACTCCTCGTCGGAGAGGACGCCCTGCTGGTGGAGCGCGGCGAGGTCCTGCAGCTTCGTGATCTGCTCGTCCTGCGCGGGTGCCGGCTCGGCGTACTGCTGCGGCGGCGGCGCGGCCTGCTGCGGCTCGTCGTAGCGGGCGGCCTGGCGGCGCGCGACGCGGCCGGACACGGCGGTCGCGGTGCCCGCGACGACGGCGGTCCGGGCGGCCATTCGGAGAAGTCCCATCGGTGGTGCCTCCAGTCGGGGTGCGGCGGCCTACGAGCCGGACAGGGCGGCGTCGGACACGTCGGCGGGGATGCGGATCTGGTCGATCAGCACGGCGTCGGCCGCACGGCACGCGTCGACGAACCGCGCCGCCCAGGTGTTCTCGAACGCGATGAGCAGCGCCGAGCTCTCGGGGGGGAGGTCGTCGGCGACCTCCTCGGCGTCGTCGGGGCCGAGGACGCCCGGGTCGTGCACCGTCACCTCGAGGAACGCGGGACCCGTCTCCGGGTCGAGGTCCTGGATGTCGATCGCCGTGGTGACGCCGTCGGCGTCCTTCGTGACGAACAGGAGGTCGAGAACGCGGATCGTGTTGCTCTCGACGAGATCCATCAGGGCCGGCGCGATGCGGCCCGTGAACTTGTTCCCGGGAAAACCGAGGATGACCACATCGACGGGACCCGATCCCATGGCGCCCTCCTTCGTGGGGCTCGCCTGCCGGACGGGTCGATTCGACTCCCCGGACCCCCGTGGCGCATCGTCCCATCGGGATGAAGCGGCCCCCCGCGGGCGGCCGTACGGTGCGCCGCATGCCGCCGACCCCGCCGGGACGAGCATGAGCGCCCGGACCACCGGGGGGACGGGGCTGGTGCTGCTGACGCTCGCCACCGGCCAGTTCCTGATGGCCCTGGACAGCTCGGTGATGAACGTGGCGATCGCCACCGTCGCCGCCGACGTCGGCACCACCGTCAGCGGGATCCAGACGGCCATCACCCTCTACACGCTGGTGATGGCGGCGCTCATGATCCCCGGCGGCAAGGTCGGGGCGCTGCTCGGTCACCGGCGCGCGTTCTCGATCGGCTGCGTGATCTACGCCGCCGGCTCGCTCACGACGGCGCTCGCCCCGAACTACCCGACCCTGCTGTTCGGCTGGTCGTTCCTCGAGGGCCTGGGCGCCGCCCTGATCCTGCCCGCCATCGTCGCGCTCGTGGCGAGCAACTTCGCGCCCGAGAAGCGCCCGGGCGCGTACGGCCTGATCGCCGCCGCCGCGGCGATCGCGATCGCCGTCGGCCCCCTCATCGGAGGTCTCGCCACGACGTACTTCTCGTGGCGGTGGGTCTTCGCCGGCGAGGTGGTGCTGGTGCTCGGGATCCTCCTCCTCGGGCGGAAGATCGCCGACACGCCGCCCGTCGCGCGGCAGCGCATCGACCTCGTGGGCGCGGTGCTGTGCGCGACCGGCCTCGCCCTGTTCGTCTTCGGCATCCTCCGCAGCGGCGAGTGGGGCTTCGTCGAGCCGAAGGACGGCGCGCCGGTGTGGTTCGGGATCTCCCCGGTGCTCTGGCTCGTCTGCGCCGGCGCCCTGCTGATCTGGTTCTTCTTCCGCTGGGAGGCGCGGGTCGAGCGCCGGGGGCGGGAGCCGCTGGTGCGTCCCGCGATGCTCCGCAACCGGCAGCTCACCGGCGGCCTGACGATGTTCTTCTTCCAGTACGCGGTCCAGGCCGGCGTCTTCTTCGTGGTGCCGCTCTACCTGTCGGTCGCGCTCGGGCTCACCGCCCTCGAGACCGGCGTGCGCCTCGTGCCGCTCTCGGTCACGTTGCTGCTCGCCGCCGTCGGCATCCCGAAGCTGCTCCCCCGGGTCCCGCCCCGCCTCGTCGTCCGCATCGGCCTGTTCGCGATGCTCGCCGGCACCCTCGTGCTGATCGGCGGGCTCGACGCGGACTCGGGCCCCGAGATCGTCCTGCTCCCCATGCTCCTGCTGGGGCTCGGCATGGGCGCCCTCGCATCCCAGCTCGGCGCCGTCACGGTGTCGGCGGTCCCCACCGAGGAGAGCGCGGAGGTCGGCGGGGTCCAGAACACCGTCACCAACCTCGGGGCGTCGATCGGCACCGCCCTCGCCGGCTCGCTCCTGATCGCCGCGCTGTCGAGCGCGTTCCTGACCAACATCGCGGCGAGCCCCGCGATCCCGGAGAGCGTGAAGTCGTCCGCGGAGGTGCGGCTCGCCGGCGGCATCCCCTTCGTCTCGGACGCCGACATGGAGGAGGCGCTCGACGAGGCCGGGCTCTCGTCGTCGGCGACGCAGGCCGCCCTCGACGCGAACGCGGAGGCACGGATCTCCGGCCTGCGGGCCGGCCTCGCCATCCTCGCCCTCCTCGCGCTCGTCGCCCTGTTCATGTCCGGCCGGATCCCGCGGGCCCCACCCGGTACCGAGCCCGTCCCCCAGGTCGCCTGACGCGCGGGCGGACCGGCCGTCAGGCGCCGGCCGCGCCGTCCCGGCCGGCGCGGGGCTCGCGCGGCCCCTCGGCCAGGAAGAGGAGGGCGGCCCGGACGCGCCGGTCGACCGCCTCGTCCTGCGCGGGGAGGGCGAGCTTCGCGAGGATCGCGTTGACGTGCTTCTCGACGGCGCGCTTGGTGAGGACGAGCTCGGCGGCGATGGCGGCGTTGCTGCGGCCCTTCGCGATCTCGCCGAGGATCTGGAGCTCCCGGGGGGTGAGGGCGGCGAGCGGCGAGCGGCGGGCGCGCACCCGGTCCTCGACCAGCGCCTCGACGACGGCGGGGTCGATGACCGATCCGCCGCGGGCGACCTCGTGGATCGCGCCGACGAGCTGGTCGGCCCGGGCGATGTGCTCCTTCAGGAGGTACGCCCGTCCGTGCGACCCCTCCTCCAGCAGCGTCAGGGCGTACGCCGGCTCGGCGTGGGCGCTCAGCACGACGACCCCGAGGCCGGGGTGGTCACGGCGCAGGCGGCGGGCGACCTCGAGCCCCTCGTCGCGCCGCGTCGGCGGCATCCGGATGTCGGTGACGACGACGTCGGGGCGGTGGTGCTCGACGGCGGCGAGGAGTGCGTCGCGGTCGCCGCACGCGTCGAGCACCTCGACGTCGTCGGCCGCGGCGAGCACCCGGAGGACCCCTTCGCGGACGAGGAGGTCGTCCTCGGCGATGACGACGCTGGTCACCGCCCGACCCTAGTCCTCCCCGGCACGTGCCCGCCACCCCGTCGAACGCGCAGATGTTGCGCGTTCCGGGCGATCGCGGCGCGGGTGGTGTGGTGTTGCGGCGCCGGCCCGGCATATCATCCTCGCCGCAGAACTGAATCCGGACGGGACGCCCTCCGAGAGGGGCCGCTGACGGTGCGGGACACGGGTGGTGAATGGGCGACCGGACCGCCCCCACGCACCCCGGCGGCCGCCGGGGCGGGGGAGGGGTCCCGTACGAGCCGGGCCGCCGGGTACGGCGCGGTCGCCACCACCGTCGTCGCCCTCGGCCTCGGCGTCCCGGTGCTCGTCGCCGGCGCGGGCGACGACCACCTGCGGTACCCGGAGGTGGCGCTGGTCCTCCGCGCCTGCTGGATCGGCCTCTACGCCGTCATCGGCCTGGCCCTCGCCCGGGGCGCGGGTCAGCGGCGGCTCGGCCTGACGATGACCTCGTGCGCGGCCCTCACGGCGATCGCGAGCACCGACGTCCTGCCAGGCGCGGCCGCCTACACCGTGTCCCACACCGCGGCGCTCGCCTTGCCGCCCGTCCTGGCGCTCATGCTGATCTCCGTGCCCGAGGCGCAGGCGGCGCGGCGGCGGGCGCAGGGTGCCCTCCTCGCCTCGATCCCGGTCGTCCTCGCGCTCGGCACGGCCTACCTGATGGTCGCCGCGGAGGCGCCGTGGGGCCAGGCGGCGAGCGAGTGCGCCGGCACCTGCGCGGGTTCCGCCATCCAGGTGACCGACGCGCCGGGGCTCGCCCACGCGCTGGCGGCCGCCGTCGCGATCGCGCTGCTCGCACCCCTCGCCGTCGCCGGGGTGGCGATCGTCCGGGCCCGCCGCGCCGCCGGCCCGATCACCCGCCGGGCGCTGCGCTGGGTGGGGTGGCTCATGACGGTCTGGGCGGCACCTCTCGCCGTCGGGCTCGTCGCGATGGCCATCGATCCGGAGCCCGGGGGGCTCGGCCCGTACCTCGTCACGACGAGCGTGATCCGGGGCGTGCTGCCGCTCGCGGTCCTCGCGATCGTGGTGGGGCGGTTGGCGAAGACGGGCATGATCCGCGAGGAGCTGACGACGCGGCTCGCGCACACCGACGACCCGGCCCAGGTGGAGCGCGTCATCGCCGACGTGCTCGGCGACCCGTCCCTGCGGCTCGCGTTCCGCGACGGGGCCGAGTGGATCGACGTCGAGGGTCACCCCATCGACGCGGAGGCGGCGGCCGACCGCGAATGGGTCCCCCTCGATGATCCGCAGGGCGCGACGCTGGTGGTCGATCCCGCCATGCAGGCCCAGCCGGAGCGCATGCACGTCATCGCCGGCCTCGGCGCCGCCGCCCTCGACAGGGCACGGACCGGCGCCGAGCTCCGGGCGATGCGGCGGCGGCTGGTGCAGGTCGCCGAGGACGAGCGGCACCGGATCGAGCGCAACCTGCACGACGGGGCGCAGCAGCGCCTCATCGGCATGGCGATCCGCATCGACATGGCACGCGAGACGCTGACCTCCCACCCCGAGCTGGCCCTCGCGATCCTCCGTGACTTCGGCGACGACGTGCAGGGCGCCCTGGACGAGCTGCGCGAGCTCGCCCACGGACTCCACCCGGCCGTGCTGACCGACCACGGCCTGCCCGAGGCCCTGCGGGCGATGGCGCGGCACGCGCCGGTGGACGTCGAGATGGACGTCGCCCCCGTCGGCCGCCTCGACCCCCTCGCGGAGTCGGCGGTGTACTTCTGCTGCGCCGAGGCCCTCCAGAACGCGGTGAAGCACGGCGGCCCCGGCGCGCGGGTCGCCGTCCGGCTCTCGCGCGACGACGACGACGCGGTCGTGTTCGAGGTGGTCGACGACGGCCCCGGCTTCGCGGTGCCCCCCCTCCGCCCCGGCACCGGGCTGATGGGGATGCGGGACCGGGTCGAGGGGGTCGACGGGACGCTGACGATCGAGTCGGAGCCCGGCGGCGGCACGCGGGTGGCGGGCCGGATCCCCGCGGCCCTCCGCCGCGCCGACGACCTCGTCGGGGCGTAGCCGCCACCCGGAGGGCGGCGGACGGCCGTCGGAGGGGTGGCCGCCCCACCACCGGGGGCATGCGCGCACCCTCGCGCCGCACGCGGCCCCGGTGGTTGGCTGCGGATCCGATCCCGGCCCCCGAGCGCCGAGGCACATGCGATGGACCCCATCCCCGAAGTGTTCGTGGCGGTCTTCGACGACACCGCGCGCGCCTCCGCCGTCCATCGCGACCTGACCGCCCTCGAGGGCCGCGGGCTCATCGCGCTCCTCGCCACCGCCGTGATCTCGCGCGACGCGGGTGGCGAGGTCACGTGGAGCATCGGGGGGTCCGGCGTCGGCCACATCTGCGCCCGCGCGGACACCATCGCCACCATCCTCGGCGTGCTGCTCCCCACCCCCGTCCTCGTGGCGGGCCTCGGCGCGGCGTCGTACGACGGCCCGGAGCGGGAGGAGGCCGAGCGGGAGTTCCGTGAGGGCTTCGCCCGCGAGATCGCCGCGGGGGTCCCGCCGGGTGGGTCGGTGTTCATCGGCGTCGTCGAGGACGACTGGGTCCCTGAGGTCGAACGCGGCCTCCGGGGCTACCACCACCTGACGCGCAAGCGCTCCTGAGCCCGGCTCAGAGCGGGGTGGCGCGCACCCGGCCCTCCGCGACGGCGGCGGCGAGCGCGGCGTGGTCGCGGTCGTTCTGGTCGGCGTACCGCTCCGCGAACGCGACGACCGCCCGGTCGAACACGTCGCCGCCGCCGAGGTACGCGGCGATCGCGAAGCGGTCACCCGACCGGGCGTGGGCCCGCGCGAGCGTCCAGCCACAGACCTCGACGTACGCGGCGAACGCGCCGGCCGTCATGCGGTCGAGGTCCGCGGACCTCTTGCCGTCCCAGAGCTGCCGGACGTAGAAGTCGCGCGGTCGCCCGTCGAGCCCCCGCTCGAGGTGGTGCCAGCCGAGGAAGATGTCGCTCGCCGACTGCATGAGCCGCTGCCCCTCGACGACCCGGCGGCCCTCGTTGCGGAACCGGCTGCGCCCGGCGTACGGGGCGAGCACCGACGCGGTCGCCTCCTTCACCTGGAGCACGAGCGGGTCGGTGTCGTCCCGGCCGGTGAGCAGGGCGACCCACGCGCGGGTGCCCACGCTGCCGACCCCCACGACCTTGCGCGCCAGGTGCACGTAGCGGTACCCGTCGAGCAGGCGACGGCGGTCGTGCTGGAGGGTCGCCCGGTAGTCGCGCAGGATGCCGGCGATCGCCGCCTCGACCTCGTGCGCCGCGTGCCCGCGCGCGAGATCCTCGACGGGGACGATGAGCGGGGGGTCGCTGATGAAGCGCAGGCGGCCGTCGACGCGGTGGGTGAGGCGCTCCACCGCCCGCAGGCTGTCCTTGCGGCGTGACCGCGCCGCGGCGCGCGAGAAGGCGCGCGTCCCGGCGTCGTCGAGGGTTTCCCCCCAGCGGCCGAGGATCGACCCCTCGTCGGCGCGGGAGTACCAGACGTCGATGTCCCGCATGGCCGCGAACTCGCGCATCGCGCGGCGGTAGGAGGCGACGGCGCGCGCGACCAGCCGCCGCCGGTCGGACTCCGCGCTCCCGCGTCCGCGGGCGGCGATCGCGCAGCTGGCGGCGAGGCGTTTCACGTCCCACTCCCACGGCCCCGGGAGGGTCTCGTCGAAGTCGTCGACGCTGAAGACGAGGGACCGCTCGGGGGACGAGGCGAAGCCGAAGTTCGACAGGTGGGCGTCGCCGCAGAGCTGCACCCCGATGCCGGTGACCGGCGTGTCCGCGAGGTCGGCCGCCATGATCGCCGCCGCGCCGCGGTAGAAGGCGGAGGGGGAGCTCAGCATGCGCCCATATCGGATCGGCGTGAGCTCCGGCACGCGCGTCGCGGCCTGCTCCTGCAGGGCCGCGACGGGGTCGCGCCGGCCGGGCGCCGGCGCCCAGTCGGCGTGCCCCGACCGGGGGGACCGGGCGCGGGCGGCCCGGCCCCGTGCGGCCCGCTCGGCGGCGGACGGCCGCCCCCCGGGCCCCGCGTACGACGTCACCCGCCGCCGCCCCGGGCGCCGGGTTCCGTCCGTCCGTCCGCGGCGGGCCGGTCCACCGGATCGGGGTCCGGCGTCCCCTCCCCGGCCCACCGGGCCTCGTACGCCGCGGCGGCGGCCGCGCGGAGCAGTGTCCGCCGCCGTATCACCCGCCTCCCCCGCACGCTCCCCTACGCGCCGGGGACCGTCAGTCCGAGCGCGAGCATCAGCTCGGGTGCGGCGGCCACGACCTTCGGCATGCCCACCTGGGGGCCCACCGCGACGAGCACGCCCAGCATCTCCTCCGGCGCCGCCCCCGCGGCGAGCGCGCAGGCCACCTCCGCGACGACCGACGCCGGAGGGGCGTCGAGGGCGATGAGGGCCGCGATCCGGACGAGGCCGTACGTCCGGGCGTCGAGCCCGGAGTCGTCCAGGTTCTCGGTCCGGGACCCGAGGAGGCCCTCCAGCACCGATGGCTCACCCACGGCCATGCCCCGGAGGGTGTCCGCGGTCTCGGTGGTCACGTGCGGCATCGGCGCGGCCCTCCGGCGTCGGGCGGCGCGTCGGGCGCCGTGGGGACGATGGAAGCCCCCGGACCCCGGTCGGCGCATCGCCCCGATGGGACGAGACCGTCGATCGGAGGGTGCGGGCATCCCCCCGCGTGGGCATGCGTGCGGGTGTCCCGGTCTCGTGCCCGCAGACTGTGGGCGCCGGCCCCCGGGGCGGAGGATCGGGACGTCAGTCGACGTGCCGGACCACGTCCGACACCGGCGAGGAGACCACCCTCGTGCCCACACGCGACACCGCCACCCCCCGGTCACCCGCGCCCGCGGAGGCCCCGCGCGCGGGGATCCCCGCGCCCGCCCCGGACGAGATCCCCCGCTCGGCGCTCATCGCGCGCCTCGGCCGGGCGCGGACGGGCCTCGTGCTCGTGTCCGCCCCGGCGGGCTACGGCAAGACCACCCTCCTGGCCCAGATGGCGCGCGCCGCGGAGGTGCCCGTCGCCTGGCTGACCCTCCGCCCGGCCCACCGCGCCGCCCGGCGTCTCGCGGCGGACCTCGACGCGGCCGTGTCGGCCGTCGCGCCCGGACGAGGGACGCCGTTCCTGCTCGTCGTGGACGACGTCGACGTGGTGACGTCGCGGAGCGCCCTGGCCGAGGTGGAGGCGATCGTCGCCGGGCTGCCCGAGGGCGCGCGCGTCGCCCTCGGATGCCGTGCCGACCCGGGGCTCCTCCTCGGCCGGCGCCAGGTGGAGGGGGCGGCGCTCCGGATCACCGCCGCGGACCTCGCCTTCGACGATGGCGAGGTGGCGGCGTCGATGGCGGCGGCGGGCATCGACCTCGCCCCCGAGGGCCTCGCCGCGGTCGCGGACCGCACGGAGGGCTGGCCCGCGGGGGTCCGGCTCGCCGCCGTCCGCATCGGGGGCCACCCGCTGCCGCCCGAGGCGGCTCGGGCGTTCGCGGGCGACGACCGGCTCGTCGCCGACTACCTGCACGAGGTGATGCTCGACGACCTCCCGCCGGAGACCCTCGGGTTCCTGATGCGCACCTCCGTCCTCGAGCCCCTCGGGGGGGACCTGTGCGACGCGGTGCTCGGCACCACCGGCTCGGCGACCCGGCTGCTCGCGCTGGAGCGCTCGAACCTGCTGCTCGTGGTGCTGGACGACTGCGGCGAGGAGTACCGCTACCACCGCCTGTTCGGCGACCTCCTGCGGCGCGAGCTGCGACGGCGCGCCCCCGGTGAGGTGGCGGAGCTGCACGCCCGGGCGAGCCGGTGGCACGCGGCGCAGGGGGACCCGGCCGAGGCGGTCCGCCACGCCCTCGCGGCGGGCGACGGCCCGGGGGCGGTCGACCTGCTCTGGGCGGCCTTCCCCGGCGCGCTGACGCGCGGCGGCATCGGCCCTCTCCAGGGGATGCTCGCCCGCTTCGGCATCGACGACGTCGTCGCGAGCGCCCCCCTCGCCGTGGTCTCGGCGTGGTGCTACGCCGAGACCCGCGGCGACCTCGCCGCGCACTGTCTGTCGCTGGCCGAGCGGGCCCCGGCGTCCGCGGGTGGGGAGCCGCCGGAGTCGCTCACGGCGGCCGTCACGGCGCTCCGGGCGCTGCTCGCCCGGGACGGGGTCGGCGGGATGGGGCGCACCGCCGCCGAGGGGTTCGCCGCCGCGAGCGACGACGGGCCGTGGCGCGCCTACCACCGATTCCTCGAGGGGGTGGCCCACCACCTGGGCGGCGACACCGGACGCGCACGCGTCCTGCTCGAGGACGGCGTCGAGCGCGCCGGCCGGGTCGCCCCGAGCGTCCACGCCCTCTGCCTCGCCCAGCTCGCGCTGCTGCTCCTGGCCGAGGACGAGCCGGTGCGCGCGTTGATGATGGCGCGCCGGTCGGTGGCCGTCATCGAGGAGTGGGGCCTCGGGTCCCAGGGCTCCGCGGCCCTCGGCTACGCGGCGCTCGCCCTCGCCCTGGCGACGTCGGGCCACGCCGACGAAGCCCGCGAGAACCTCCGCGAGGCGCGGCGGGTGCTGTCGGCGACGGTCGACGCGACGGCGTGGCTGGCCGTGGAGGTGCGCGTCGCGATGGCGCGCGCCGGCCTCGCGACCGGAGACGACGGCGTCGCCGAGGAGGCGCTGTCGGAGGCCGACCGCTTCCGGGGCCGGCTCGGTGACGCGCCGCTGCTGCGCGACGAGGTGGAGGAGCTCGCCCGCCGCGTGCAGCCGGTGCCCGAGGGGGACGCGGCGTGCCTGTCGTCGATCACCGCGGCGGAGACACGGGTCCTGCGCCTGCTGCCCACCCACCACTCGGTCCGCGAGATCGGCGACCTGCTGTTCCTCTCGCGCTTCACGGTCAAGAGCCACGCCCACTCGCTGTACCGCAAGCTCGGCGTCTCGTGCCGCAGCGAGGCGGTCGAGCGGGCGCGGCAGCTCCGCATCCTCCCGCCCGCGTAGGGCTCCGCCCCGCCGCCCCGGGGGGCCGGCGGGGCGGTGCGCCCCGTCAGAGGCCGAGCTTGATCGTCTCCCGCAGGAAGTCCTGCGCCTCCGGGGGGATCATCTGGTACGACACCTCCCGCCCGCCGGCGACCATCTCCTCGATCCGGGCGGCGATCGCGAGCGCCGAGGCGTCGTCGGCGAGCACGAAGATGCCGGCCTCGTCGCCCTCGATGAGGCGACCGGCCTGCTTCATCATCGCGTCGCTGACGCCGCTGTCGCGGGCGCGCGAGAGCAGCGCCCCCGCCCCGGCGCCGACCGCCGCCGCACCCACCAGGGGCGCGGCGAACAGTCCGACGAGGACGCCGAGCGCCCCTCCCCGCACGGCGCCGACGCCCGCGGTGGCGTCGTGGGTCTGGTGGATCTTCACGCGGCCCTTGGCGTCCTTGTAGACCAGGGCGGCGTCCTCGACGACGATCCGTCCCTCGGCGACGGCGTCCGCGAGCCGGTCGAGGGCGTCGAGGCCCTCGTCCCGCGTGGGCACGCCGACCATCAGCAGCTGCATCGGATCCTCCTCCTGTCGGTCCGGTCCTCCCCGACCCAACCGCGCGCCGCGGCGCGGGGCATCGCCCCGTCCGGGTGAAGCGTGTTCGTCCCATCGGGACGATGCGACGGTCCCGCGGCCCCGGCGAACCTCGACTCCAGTGCACGGCCGGGGTCCCGCCCCGTCGGCGCCCGCGATCGGAGCCCACGGTGGAACTCGCGCTCATCCTGGTCGGGATCATCATCTGGCTGTTCCTGCTCTGGTTCCTCGGGATCCCGACGATCGCCAAGCGCCGCTACGTGCTGTTCGCCCTCGGGATCCCCATCCCGATCTTCTGGGCCTTCGGTGCCCTGCTGCCGGCGCGCGGCTGACGACGCCGTGACACCTGCGGGCACATCGATCCACGAGTGGAGGAGCTGACCGATGGCGTCCCGCGCCACGACCCCCCGGCTGTCCGACGTGCAGCTCGCGGAGGTGCTCGGCCTCATCGGCGGCGCCGACAGCGTCGAGCTGAAGCTGACCGTCCCGCTCTCCGACCGGAGCCGCGCGGCCCAGGCGCTCGGGGTCGACCCCCTCGACGCCCAGCTGCGGCAGGTCTACTTCTTCGACACCCCCGACCTGGCGCTCAACCGCGCCGGACTGGTCGTGCGGGCGCGTCGCGTGCAGCGGCGCGGGGACGACTCGATCGTGAAGCTGCGCCCGGTGGTGCCCGCCGACCTCGACGCCGACCTGCGGGCGTCGCCGTACTTCGGCGTGGAGGTCGACGCGATGCCCGGCGGCTACGTCTGCTCCGCGTCGATGAAGCGGGCGGAGGGCAAGATCGACGTCCGGGGGACCCTGGCGGCCGGTGACCCCATCCGGCGGCTCTTCTCGAAGGCCCAGCGCCGGCTGTACGCGGCCCACGCGCCCGAGGGGATCGGGCTGGACGACCTGTCGGTGCTCGGACCGATCTTCGTACTGAAGCTGAAGTTCGCGCCGGAGGGGTACGGCCGCAGGATCGTCGCCGAGCTCTGGCTCTACCCCGACAACTCGATGATCCTCGAGCTGTCGACGAAGTGCGCGCCCGGGGAGGCGTTCCAGGTCGCCGCCGAGACGCGGGCCTTCCTCGTCGGGCACGGCATCGACCTGTCGGGGGAGCAGGAGACGAAGACCCGCAAGGCGCTGCAGTACTTCTCCCGCCGGCTCCGCGCGGAGGCCCCGGCGGCGGCATGAGCACGCCGGGCGCCCGCCTCCGCATCGGCGGTGCCCGGCCGCGGGTGCGCCCGTGAACCTCGTCATCGGCGCGCTCATCGTCATCGCCGTCGTCGCGGTGACGGTGGCCGCGATGCTGCTGGTGCGCCGCGGCGCCCCCGAGGGCAGCCGCTTCACCGACGGCGACCGGGCGTCGGGGGTGTTCGGCGTCCTCGCGACCGGGTTCTCGGTGTTGCTCGGTTTCATCATCTTCCTGGCGTTCACGAGCTACGACCAGTCGCGCACCGGCGCCGAGGCGGAGGCGCTGACCGTGTCCCAGCAGGTGCAGACCGCCCAGTTCCTGCCGCGCGCCGTCCGCGCCGAGCTGACGGGGCAGCTCATCTGCTACGGCCGCAGCGTGGCCGGGCCGGAGTGGGAGCGGATGGACGACGGCACCCAGGGCGACGCGATCAACCCGTGGGGCGTCGCGATGTTCCAGACGATCCGGGGGGTGGAGCCCCGGACCGCGAGCGAGGCGTCGGCGTACGACACGTGGGCCGACCAGACCTTCGCACGGGAGGAGGCGCGCCTCGACCGCATCCACGGCGCGGAGGGGGTCATCCCCATCCCGCTCTGGATCGCGCTCCTCTTCATCTCCCTCGTGGTCTTCGTCTACCTGCTGTTCTTCGCCGACCGCGCCGAGGGGGCCGTCACCCAGGCGCTGCTGATGGGGTCCGTCGCCGCCGTGATCACGGTGATGCTGCTGCTGCTCGCGTTCCTCGACAGCCCCTTCGGGTCGGGTGTCGGGCGGCTCGAGCCGACCGCGATGGAGCGCACCCTGCGGATCGCCGACGAGGCGCTCGCCGCCGTCGGCACCGCGGTGCGCCCGCCGTGCGACGCCCGGGGGATCCCGGGGTGAGCACGCCCCCGCGGGGGTGGCGGGAGAACTCGGTGGACGTCGTCGCGACGGTCCTGCTCGCGCTGGCGACGGTCGCCACGGCCTGGAGCGGCTACCAGGCGAGCCGGTGGAACGGCGAGCAGGCGGCGACCGCCGGCCGCGCGAACGCCGACCGCATCGAATCGACGCGGGCGTCGGCGCTCGCGGATTCGCAGACGCAGGTGGACGTCGCGACGTTCACGGCCTGGGTCGACGCCTACGCCCGTGAGGAGGAGGTCCTCGCCGCGTTCTACCGGCGCCGGTTCCGGCCCGAGTTCGCGCCCGCCGTCGACGCGTGGGTCGCGACCCGCCCCCTCCGCGACGCCGACGCGCCCCTGACGCCGTTCGCGATGCCGCAGTACACGCTCGCGGCGCGCGACGAGGCCGCCCGGCTCTCGGCCCGCGCCGAGGCGCGGTCGGCCCAGGTCCGCCTCTACATCCAGCGGTCGACCAACTACGTGCTCGCGGTCGTCCTGTTCGCCGCGACGCTGTTCTTCGCCGGCATGAGCGCGAAGCTGCCCTCCCCCCGTCTGCGCCTCGCCCTGCTGGTGATGGGCCTCGTGGTGTTCACGGGGGCGCTGGTGTGGATCGCCACCTCGCCCGTCAGCGTCTCGGTCTGAGCGGGCCGCCGCGCCACCGGCGTCACCCCGACGGGGTGACGCCCTCCGGGGGATGCTCCCGGACGACCTGACGCCGGAGCGCCTCGACCCCGGCGACGACGAGGGCGATCAGCACGATCGTGCCGACCAGGCGCCGCGGGGCCCCGGTCGGCCCCCACGCGAGGACGAGGAGGGCGACCACGAGGACGCCGGCGTAGACGGGGACCGCGTGGTCGCGCACGGCCGGGGCCATCCATGCCCGGATCGCGCGCGCGGGGCGGGTCGGGCCGCTGAGCACGGCCCAGAGGAGGCCGACGACACCGAGCGCCACCAGGCCGAGCGCGATCTCGCCGAGCACCTCGGTCCCGACCAGCCAGACCGTCGTGGTCGCGTCCCGCGCGGGGGGCTGGGCCAGGGCCTCGACGACCGCATCGCCGACGAGGCGGCGCACCACCAGCAGGACGAGCCCCACCACCAGCAGTCCCAGGGCCGTCGCCCTGACCGCCTCACGCCGGAACCCGTCGGCCAGGAGGACGGCGCCCACGAGCAGGGCGAGCACCAGCAGGAGCAGCAACGGCGACAGCACGTCGAGGGTGGACACGGCGTCCTGTGCCGCCGCGAGCTCGTCCGAGCGCATCAGGGTGATCTCCGCGGTGCTGACCCGGGGTGGCCCCGTGAGGCCGAGCTCCGCGCGGAGGCTCGCGACGAGGGGCGAGAGGTCGAGTACGACGTCGCCGCCCGTCGTCGTGACGAGCCCGCCCTCGTTGCCGCGGAGGACCGCGACGAGGCGCGTGTGCGCACGGCGGTTGACCTCCTCCCACACCGACTGGACGGCGGGCCGTTGCAGAAAGGTGTCGGCGCGCTCGAGCGCCACGTTCCGCAGGCCCGCGGCGATCGGCTCCGCCAGCGGGTCGAGGGCGGGGGGCAGCCGCACGCGCAGGCCCTCCACCACCGAGGGGTCGTCGAAGAGGGCGTCGACGACGCGCAGCGACACCGCCTCCCGCACGTCGGCGTCCTGCAGCAGCTCGCTGCTGGTCTCCGTCCACCGGTCCGTGTCGAGGAGCTGGCGCTGCACCCACACCGTCAGGGTCGACGCGAGCGCCACGACGCAGGCGAGCGCGATCAGCCCGTAGACGAGGGCGCGGCGCCGGCCGGGGGTGAGTCCACCGCCGCCCGGGGCGCCGGCGTCCGCGTCCCCCGTCCCGCCGCTCTGTCGCCGGGTGGTCTCGTCCATCGCGCGCGCTCCTCGGTCGCATGCCGCGGCGTCCCGGCCGCGTGTGACGATCGAACCGCGCCCGGCGGGGCGCGGCATCGGCCGGAGGGGATGAGACGGAGGCCGCGGGCCCGCGCGCGTTCACCCCATCGGGGGGATGGCCCCGCCGTGCGCCGCTGGTTCGATGGGGGCCGTGGCCGCCCGGCCACGACGCCCGGCGACCGCCGCGGCGCCGGGACGGGCCGGCGACCCAACGCGGAAAGGACTGCACATGGACTGGAGCTTCTGGGACGTCCTGTGGACCACCTTCGTGGTGTTCCTCTGGATCAGCGTCCTCATGATCTACTTCAACGTCGTCATCGACGTCTTCCGGAGCCACGACCTCTCGGGCTGGGCGAAGGCGGGTTGGCTCGTCGTCCTCATCGTGCTGCCGTTCCTCGGTCTGCTGATCTACGTCATCACCCGCGGACCGAAGATGGCGGAGCGCGGCATGCGGGACCAGCTCGACCGTGCCGACCAGATCCGGGCGGCCTACGGCGAGGCCGGTGGTGGTCCGGCGGACCAGATCGCCCGTGCGAAGGAGCTCCTCGACAGCGGGGCGATCGACCAGGCCGAGTACGAGCAGCTGAAGGGCCGCGCGCTCGCCGCCTGAGCGACGCGCGGGGTGCAGGGGGGCGCCGCTCGGCCGAGCCGGCGCCCCCCGCCCCTCAGGGGTACCGGGCGAGCAGGGCCAACGCCCGGACGTAGGGCGGTGACCAGGCCGCCGACGGGTCGCGCGGGTGCCGCACGCGGTCGTCGATGTCGGCCCGCTTCACCATCCGGGCGATGCGCCCCGCGCGGCCCGGGGCGCGGGCGATCTCCCGCGTGTGCTCGAGGAACGCGCGGTCACCGTGGTCGCCCGCGTCGCGTGTGAGCAGGCGCACCGCGGCGACCTCGTCGGGACCGAGGCCGGCGCCGGCGAGGTCCGGCTCGCCGAGCACCGTCCACTCGAGCGCGTCGTGGAGCCACGCGACGCGGCGGGCGAACGGCGGCACCGCCGCGGCGACCCGCCGGACGTGCTCGATGTACGGCCGTCCGCTCGGCTCGACCTGGCCGCGGTGCGCCCGCTCGGCGAGGGCCCGGGCGTCGTCGGCCGTCGCCGTCCCCTCACCGTGGTCCGCGTCACCGCCCATGGGTCACGGTCGCCCGCGGGGGACGCGCCCGCATCGTCCCGATGGGGCGAGGGTCGGCCGGGCTTCATCCCATCGGGCCGATGCCGCACGGCCGTGGGCGTCGTTTCATCGACGCGCCCGCACCTCGGACGAAAGGACGCCGCCATGGCGGTTCAGCAGGATCCCACCGGGATGGCCCCGTCATCGGACGCCGGTTTCGGGGCGGCCGTCTTCGCGGCCAGCATGATGGTGCTGATCGGGACGTTCCAGATCATCGCCGGCCTCGTCGCGATCTTCGACGACGACTACTACGTCGTCACGCCGAACTACACCTTCGAGCTCGACATCACCGCCTGGGGGTGGATCCACCTGATCCTCGGCGTCGTGATCCTCTGCGGCGGCATCGCCCTCTTCAGCTTCAAGCCGTGGGCCGGTTACCTCGCGATCGCCCTCGCGATCCTGAGCGCCGTCGCGAACTTCTTCTTCATCCCCTTCTACCCCTTCTGGTCCCTCGTCGTGATCGCGCTCGCGGTCTTCGTCATCTGGGGCCTGTCGCGCCCCGGCATCCTGGTCCGCACCTAGACGCCGTGGGGAACCTGGGGACGGGGACGCCCCCCGACGGCCGGTCAGCCGGGCACGGTGGGGATCGTGCCCGGCCGACCCCCTCCCCGGCGTGAGCGCGCCGGGCGAGGGGGCGACCCCGGAGGTGGACGGGCCCACCGAGCCGCTCGCGGTGGAGCGGATGTTCGCGCCGCCGGCGTGGCTGCGCGACATGGGCCGCACCGCATGGGCCGTCGTCGGCATCGCCGTCGTCGTGGTCGGCGGTCTGTTCCTCCTCGGGGTCGCGTCGGACATCGTCGGCCCCGTGATCGCGGCGGGCGTCGTGGCCTCGGTCGCGGCGCCGGCGGTCTCCTGGATGTCCCGCCGCTGGCGGCTGCCGCGCGCCGCCGGGGCGGGCCTCGTGCTGCTCGGCCTGCTGGGCGCCGCGGTCGTGATCGCCCTGATGGTCGTCCACGGGATCACCGGTGACGCCGACGAGATCCGCGCCACCCTCTCCGCCGGCGCCGACACCATCCAGGGATGGGCGGACGACGCGGGGGCGTCGAGCACCGCCGACGCCCGCCAGGACCTCGAGGCGGCGCTCCCCGCGATCGGGAGTGCCCTGCTGAACGGCGTGGTGCAGGGCGTGAGCGGCCTGACGTCCCTCGCCTTCTTCCTGTCGTTCTTCTTCTTCAGCACGTTCTTCCTGCTGAAGGACGGGCCCGTCTACCGGCGCTTCGCCGACCGCCACCTCGGCGTCCCGCGGCCCGTCGCCACGATCATCACCGGCGACGTCGTCCGCGCCCTCCGCGACTACTTCTACGGCGTCAGCATCGTCGCCGTGTTCAACGCGGTGATCGTCGGGGCCGGCGCACTCGCCCTCGGGGTGCCCCTCGCCGGGACCATCGCCGTGGTGACCCTGGTGACGGCGTACATCCCGTTCATCGGCGCCTTCGTCTCCGGAGCCTTCGCCGTCGTCATCGCGCTGGGCAGCGAGGGCACCGAGACCGCCCTCCTGATGCTGCTGATCGTGTTGCTCGCCAACGGCATCCTCCAGCAGATCGTGCAGCCGATCGCCTTCGGGGCGACGCTCGACCTGAACCCCCTCGTCGTCCTCATCGCGACGATCGCGGGCGGCGCCCTGTTCGGCATGCCGGGCCTCGTGCTGGCGGCGCCCCTGACGGCCGCCGGGGTGCGGATCGCCGCCGACGTGGCCACGGCGCGGACCGAGGCCGCCGCGACCGCCGGGGACGCGCCCGGCGCCGCGGCGGCGGCGGGGCCGTGAGCGAGCCCGGCGGCGACGCCGACCCGGAGGGGGTCGTCACCGACGTCGGGCGCCGCCGCCTGCACATCCCGGACACCGTCGCGCGGGGCATCCTCGCCCTGCTGCTCCTCGGCCTGATCCTGTGGGTGCTGCTCGCGAACGTCGGCGACCTCGAGGAGGTCGCGGAGGCCCTCGCGAGCGTGTCGTGGGAGGCGGCGCTCCTGCTGGTGGGGCTCCTGCTGGTGACGCAGGTGGTGATCGCGTCCCAGCTCGCGTTCACGGTGCCGGGGCTCGGCATCAGGCGGGCGGTCGTGACCGTCGAGTCGGCGGCGGCCGTGTCGAACACGGTCCCGGGGCCGTCGGGCACCGCGACGCGGCTCGGGATCCTCCGGTCGTGGGGTTTCTACACCGACGACTTCGCGCGGAGCTGGCTGTTCACGAGCTCGCTGACGAACCTCGTCGTCCTCGTGATGCCGGTGTTCGCCGTCATCCTCGCGGCGTTCCTCGGCGAGGTCACGACGGGCGTCGTCGTGCTCGCGGCCATCGGCTTCGTCGCCTCGGTGATCGGGGTGGTGCTCGTGTGGCTGATGCTCCGTAGCGAGGCCTTCTCCCGCCGTATCGGGACGCTGGCGGGCCGGTTCGCGCGGTGGGCGCGTGGCGTCGTCTCGAAGCGTCCCAGCGAACGCGACTTCGCCGAGGCCGCCGTCCGCTTCCGGGACGGACTCCGCGAGACGTGGCGGGAGAACGGCGGCCGCGTCACGGGGGCGGTGCTCGGCGCGTACGCGTTGAACGCCCTGATGCTCGCCATCTCGATGCGCGCCGTCGGCCTCGGGTACGACGACCTGCCCGTCGGCTCCGTGTTCGTGGTCTACACGTTCGTGCGGCTGCTGACGATCGTGAACATCACGCCCGGCGGGGTCGGGGTGGTGGAGGTCCTCTATGTGTCGGGTTTCCTGTTCGTGGCGCCCGACGCCGACCAGTCGCTGATCGTCGCGGGCGTCTTCCTGTTCCGCGGCATCACCTACGCCGGGCCGATCCTGCTGGGCGTCGTGAGCCTCCTGATCTGGCGGTTCCGGTCGTCGTGGCGCGTCGCGGCCCCGCCGGAGCCGGTCGGGGCGGCGGGCGTCGGCGCCGTCATCGCCGACCGCGAGCCGCCCACCGGGCCGGGGACGCCGTGACGGCCGTGCGCGGGCGCTCAGGCGGGCGCGACGACCGTCGTGCCGCCGACCGGCAGCACCCGAACGTCGACGCCGGGCGCGAGGACGGCGGCCGCCGCCGCGAAGGCGGGGCCCGGCTCCCGCAGGTACGCCGCCCGTCCCGTGACCGGCCACGGGGCGTACGTGCCCCAGTGGACGGGGACCGCCACGCGTGGTCGCAGCAGACGCAGGGACTGCGCCGCGCGGGTGGGGTCGAGGTGCCCGGGGCCGAGCCGCGGACCCCAGCCGCCGACGGGCAGCAGCGCCACGTCGATCCGCGGCGCGATGTGCGCCATGCCGTCGAAGAGGTCGGTGTCGCCGGCGACGTAGGCGGTGCCGGTGCCCTCCACCACGAAGCCGAGCGCGACGGCGCGCGGGCCGCGCACCCCCCGCGGGCCACGCCGGCTGCCTCCGCCGTCGTGGGCGGCGGCCGTCGCCCGGACCCGCAGCGGCCCGACGGCCGCGACGTCGCCGGGCCGCATCTCGGTCACGGCGGTCCGCCCCGCCGCCTCGAGGAGCCCGCGGGCCCCCCACGGGGCGAGCACGGGCACGTCCGGGTCGACGCGCCGCAGCGACGGCAGGTCGAGGTGGTCGCGGTGGAGGTGGGTGACGAGCACCGCCGCCAGGTCGTCCGTGACGCGTCCCGGGGCGGCCGCGACGCGGTGCAGGTGGCCGAGCCGGCGGCGCAGGAGCGGGTCGGCGAGCACCGCGACGCCGTCCATCACGAGGTGGACGGTGCCGTGCCCCGCCCAGGTGACGGCGATCCCGGTCACGCCGGCGGGGGGGAGTGGTGACCCGCGCCGGGGCGGTCCCGCACGCCGCCGAGACGCTGCGGATACGGCCCGTGGCGCTCGCCGGCGCGTGGGCGGTCGCGGCCGTGGCGCTCGGCGCCGCCGCGCTGGTGCTGCCGGGCCTGCGGGTGCACGGCGCGTGGGGGGCCCTGCTCGCGGCGGCGCTGATCGCGGTCCTCAACGCGCTCGTGCCGCCGGTGGTCGCCGCCCTGCGGGTGCCGTACACGCTCCTCGTCGACTTCGTCCTGATCCTCCTGATCGACGGGGCGATGCTGAAGGCCGTGTCGGAGATCGTGCCGGAGGCCCTGACGGTCGACTCGTACGGGTGGGCCCTCCTGGCGGCGTTGATCATGTCCGCCGCGTCGGTGGTGCTGGAGGTGGTCCTCGGGACGAACGACGACGACACCTACATGCTGCGGCAGGCGCGCCGCATCGCCCGCCGTGGGGGCGACGGCGCCCCGTCGGACGTCCCGGGTGTCGTGTACCTCGAGATCGACGGGCTGGCGCTGCCGGTGCTGCGGCGGGCGATGCGCGACGGCAACGCCCCCGCGATGGCGGCGTGGCTCGCCGGCGGCTCCCACCGGCTGGTGGAGTGGGAGACCGACCTGTCGTCGCAGACGGGGGCCTCCCAGGCGGGCATCCTCCTCGGCTCGAACGAAGACATCCCGGCGTTCCGCTGGGTCGAGAAGGAGACGGGCCGGACGATGGCGTGCTCGGCGCCCGCCGACTGCGCCGAGATCGAGCGCCGCCTCTCCACCGGCCGCGGGCTGCTGCGCGACGGCGGCGCGAGCCGCGGCAACCTGCTGTCGGGGGAGGCCGACCACGTGATCCTCACCGTGAGCCGCATCGACGAGGAACGCGGCGCGAACCCGGGGTACCGGGCCTTCTTCGCGAACGGCTCCAACGTGACGCGGACGCTGGTGCTGTTCATCTGGGAGGTGATCCTCGAGCTCGTCGCGGCGGCCCGCAGCGCCCGCCGCGACGTCCGTCCCCGAGGGCACCGTGGCGGCGTCTACCCGTTCCTGCGCGCGGCGCTCTGCGTCGCGGTCCGCGACCTCATCGTGTTCGGCGTGATCCTCGACATGATGCGCGGCCGTCCCGCCGTCTACGCGACGTTCTCGAGCTACGACGAGGTCGCCCACCACTCGGGGCTCGAGCGGGCCGACACCCTCGAGGCGTTGCGCAAGCTCGACCAGCAGTTCGCCCGCATCGACCGGGCACGTGCGCACGCGCCGCGGCCCTACGACATCGTGGTCCTCTCCGACCACGGCCAGACCCAGGGCGCGACGTTCCGCCAGCGCAACGGCTACGGCCTCGACGACCTCGTGGCGCGGTCGCTGTCCCGCGGCGACGTCGCGCCGATGGCGGGCGGCGACGAGAACGACGGTGCCGTCGGCCGGGCCGTGTCGGAGGCCACGGGACGGGCGGTCGGCGACGACGACTCCGACGACCTCCCCGTGGATGGCCGCCTCGACGTGGTGCTCGCCTCCGGCAACCTCGGCCTCGTCTACCTGATGGGCGTGCCGCGCCGGCTGACGCGGGAGGAGATCGACGCCGCCCACCCCGACCTGATCCCGGCGCTGCGCGCCCACCCCCACATCGGGTGGCTGCTGGTCCGCGCCGCCGACGGGCCCCTGGTGCTCGGTCCCCGTGGGGTGCGCCACCTCGCCTCGGGCCGCGTCGAGGGGGAGGACCCGCTCGCCCCGTTCCCGGCGACCGCCGCCGCGCACCTGCTGCGCACCGACGGGTTCGCGCACACGGCGGACATCATGGTGGGGAGCTTCTACGACCCGGTCCTCGAGGAGGGGTGCGCGTTCGAGGAGCTGATCTCGTTCCACGGCGGCCTGGGCGGCCCCCAGACCCGTCCGTTCATCCTCCACCCCGCCGGGTTCCCGGCACCCGCCGGGCCGGTGATCGGCGCCGCCGCCGTCCACGATGTGCTCGAGGGGTGGCGTGGCGCGACCCTGGACCAGACGAACGGAGGGCGACATGGGTGACGAGTACGAGCTCTACGGCCGGACGGAGGAGATGACCCGCGAGGAGGCGGCGCGGCGGTTGCACGCGATCGCCGACGAGCTGGCGTCGAACAACGGGATCCGCGTGACCCGCGACGGCACGCGCCTCTCGATCGCGGTCCCCGACCGGGTCGAGCTCTCCGTCGAGGTCGAGCAGGAGGACGACGGGATGGAGATCGAGATCGAGATCGGCTGGCGGGGCGGGTCGATCGCGACCTGACCGGACCGGCGGGAGGGGGTCACGGGCCGCGGAGGACGGTGACCATGTCACCGGCGTCCCATTCGCGCCCGACGTCGCCGTGGCCGGCGACGCGCAGCGTGACCCGGACGGCGTCCTCCTCCGTCCGCTCGATGTCGCGGACGACGGTCGCCTCGACGTCCCCGTCGCCGAGGTCGACCCGGATCACGTCGCCGACCTGGAGCCGCTGCACCACGATCTCCATCGCCATCGGGTCCCCCTCCGCCTCGGTCGTCGCGGGGGCGCACCCGTCCCCGGATGCCCCATGCGACGCCCCGCGGGCCCGGCGCGCATCGGCCGAAGGGGACGAGCGGCCGCGGCGCCGCCGCCCGGGGGGTCAGAGCAGGAAGCGGAAGAGCGGCCCGGCGGGGTCGACCGGCTCGATGTGGAGGGGGCTGGCGTCCATCCGGGCGCGGAGGGGGACGACGTCGCTGGGCCGGCCGACCTCGATGCCGACGAGCGCCGGTCCCGTCTCGCGGTTGTTGCGCTTCACGTATTCGAAGAGCGTGATGTCGTCGTCGGGTCCGAGCACCTCGTCGAGGAAGCGCCGCAGCATCCCCGGCTCCTGGGGGAAGTCGACGAGGAAGTAGTGCTTGAGGCCCTCGAAGACGAGGGCCCGCTCGATGATCTCGCTGTAGCGGCTGACGTCGTTGTTGCCGCCGGACAGGACGCAGACGGTCACCGCCCCCGCCGGGGGGTGGACGCGCCGTCCGAGCGCCGCGGAGGCGAGCGCCCCGGCGGGCTCGGCGATGACCCCGTCCACCTGGTAGAGCGCGAGCATCTCGGCGCAGACGGCCCCGGTCTCGACCTCGGTGACGGCCGCGCCGCCGTCGCGGACGACGGGGTACGTGAGCGCCCCCGCCCGGCGCACGGCGGCGCCGTCGACGAACGGGTCGAGGTCGTCGAGGTCGACGGGTCCCCCGGCGCGGAGCGCGGCGGCCATCGCGGCGGCGCCCGCCGGTTCGACGCCGGTGAGCGCGACGGTGGGGGCGCGCTCACCGAGCCAGGCGGTCATCCCGGCGAGCAGTCCGCCGCCGCCGACGGGGGCGACGATCATGTCGGGGGCGTGGCCGAGCTGGTCGACGATCTCGCGGGCGACGGTCCCCTGCCCGGCGATGGTGCGGGGGTCGTCGAAGGCGGGGACGAGGTGGGCCCCGGTCGCGTGGGCGTCGGCGAGGGCGGCCGCGTGGGCGTCGTCGTAGGCGGCGCCCCGGATGACGACCTCCACCCACGGGCCGCCGAGCGCGGCGATGCGCTCGCGCTTCTGGCGGGGCGTGGTGCGCGGCAGGTAGACGCGGCCGTGGACGCCGAGGGCGGCGCAGGCGTGGGCGACTCCCTGGGCGTGGTTGCCGGCGCTGGCGCAGACGACGCCGGCGGCCCGGCCGTCGATCTGCGCCATCAGGTTGTAGGCGCCGCGCAGCTTGTAGGAGCGCACGGGCTGCAGGTCCTCGCGCTTCAGCCACACCTGGGCGCCGGTCGCGGCGGAGAGCCGTTCGCTGAACGTGAGCGGGGTGCGCAGCGCGACGCCCTCGAGGCGGGCGGCGGCGGCGTCGACAGCGGCGGCGTCGATCGCGTCGGGCGGCGGGGGGTGGGGGTCGGCGGGGGAGGCGGCGGGCTCCGTCGTCATCGCAGGACGATCTCGCCGTCGGCCGTCGCGATGCCGCAGGCCCGGATCCCGCGCGCGGCCGGCGGGGGCGTGTAGCGGATCGGCAGGCCGTGGTCGGGTCCGAGCCAGCCTTCGAGCACCGGCGGGTGGTCTCCCACCTCGACGAACGTGTTCCCGGTCGGCCCCGCTGGATGCGGTGGCGGTCCTCGGGGTCCCCGATCAGCGAGAGGAAGAACGGCAGCGGGTACTGCGGCATGCCGGCGCTCCGGAAGGTGAGGCTGTCGCGATCGGGGTTCGCCTGGCCGACGCGCAGGGGCAGGCCCCGCCGCCGCGCCGTCTCGTCGAGGTCGGCCACGCCGAGGCACCACCACAGGACGCGGTCCTGGCCCTGCAGCGTCGCGGCGAGCCAGGCGCCGTCGTCCTTCGTGGTGTCGGCGACGCCGAGGAGCTCGAGGAAGCACTCGGGCCCGAGCGGCACGATCCGGCTCGCCGTCCCCCCGAGGTGCGGGACGCCGGCCACGGACCCGAGGCCGTACTGCTCACGCAGCCGCGCCGCGGCGGCGTCGACGTCGAGGACCCCGTAGATGACGTGGTCGATGACGAACCCCTCGTTGTCCATCGTGTGCCCTCCCCGGATGCCGTCGGTCGACCCATCGTGCCCGATGGGGACGGCGTGGGTCCCGCGGGCCTGCGGGCGTCATGGATGCGCCGCGTGGTGCCGACGACCTCGGGGTGGATCCCCTTCGACGGCAGTGGTGGCGCGGGCCCTCGGGGGCGGCCGCATCGGTGGCGCTCGTCGTGCTCGCGGTGGCGTCGGTCCACTTCGGGCGGGACGCCCCGACCGCGCCACCCGAATGGGCGCAGGGTCCCGTCGACACGTCCATGGTGGACCGTGCCGCGTGTCCCACGGCGGAGGGCGGCGAGGGCGCGTACGCCCGTCCACGACAGCCGAGGCGCGGGGAGATCCTCGACATGGAGCCGACGCGGGGCCACGTGGGGTGGCGCGTCGTGCGGGTCGACCTGCCTCTGCCGTCGGGCCGCCTGTTCGAGAACGGCGGGGAGTACCTGGGGTGGGACGGGACCGTGACCGACCTGGGGCCGCCACGACGTGCGAGGTGGTTCCTCTTCCTCGCGCGCTTCCGCGACGGTGGTGAGCGGGCCGCCTTCGCGCAGCTCGTGCTGGAGCCCGGCCGCCGCCCCGTCCGCTGGACCGAGGACGAGCGTTTCGGCTTCGGCACCGACGGCGGGATGGGGGCGATCGGCGCGCCGGAGGCGGCGGCGGCCGTCGAGTCGTACGGCGAGGCGGCCTCGGAGGTGCAGCGGGAATGGATCTTCGAGGACCGTCCCTGCCTCGCCTTCGCGGGTCCCGGGGGCACCCGGCTCGTCATCTTCGGCAACGGGTACGGCGACGGCTACACGCCGGCGGCGGCCGGCCACGACGCCACGGGGCGGCTCGTCGCCGTGACGTGGTTCATGGGTACCGAACCGTGGGCGCTCGGCGGGTTCCCCGGGCGGCCGCCCCGGTCCGTCGTGCGGCAGACCGGCTGCCGCCGCGACCTCATCGGCCGCGGGGTGGCGCGCGACGAGAGCTACCGCAGGTGCGTGGAGATGGCGCAGCAGGGATGAACGGGATGGTCGGGAGAGCACGACCGACCGTGGTCGGGCGCGGGGCCCTCGACACGAAAGACCCCGCTCGGCGGGGCTTCCAGGAGTGGCGGGACCCAGACTCGGACCGCGCCGCCGCAGGCTGTGCCGATCCCTCCGTGGACCCTGGCCGCTGATTGCGAGCCGTGGCTCAGACGACCCGGCGGTGAGACGCATCCACCGCGGCCGGGGCAATTCCGTCCAACCGCGAAAAAGGCCCGCATCAGCGGGCCTTTCAGAGTGGCGGGACCCAGATTCGAACTGGGGACACCACGATTTTCAGTCGTGTGCTCTACCAACTGAGCTATCCCGCCGCGCCCGCCGGCCAGGGGCCGGGGGGTCCCGGAACGGTAGGGCCCGCTCCAGGGCGATTCAAGCCCGCCCGCGGGCGCGGGGTATCATCGCCGCGATGCGCCGCCTGCTCCTCGCCTGCCTCACCGCCGCCCTGATCGGGGCGTTCGCGGGCCCGGCGGCCGCGGCGCTCCGCCTCGAGCCCGGCGCGGTCCGGCTGCTCACCCCCGCCACGGCGCCCGCCGACCGCGAGCCGGTCTTCGCGGCGCGGCCCGGCACCCTCTACCGCTTCGAGGTCGCCTACCGGGTGACGGGCGCGGCGCGCATCGGCACCGGCCACGTCTTCGTGTTCGAGGACGCCATCACGGGGGAGCGCCTCGACGTGCGGTCCAAGAGCTTCCCCCCGGAGCCTGCCGGCCGGTACACGGAGTCGAGCAACTACCGGATCCCCGCGTCATGGGGTCCGGGGCTCTACCGCTTCCGGTGGACGATCACCGCCCGCAACCCGCGGCTCCCCTCCGTCCGCGAGACCGGCACTCGCATCTTCCTCGTCGCCGGCGGCCCCGCAGGTTAGGCCGGCGGGCCCGCCGGGACCACCGGCTCCGGCGCGGCGTCGCGTCGCGCCCGTGCCCCGCCGCGGGCGGTGAGCCACACGCCCAGCAGGATCAACGCGCCCCCCGCCACCGTCGCCGGGGTGATCCGCTCGTCCCGCAACGCCCACCCGTAGAACAGGGCGACCGGTGGGATCGTGTACGCCACCACCGACGCCCTGCCGTAGCCGATCTCCGCGATCAGGCGGAAGTAGACGACGAACGCCCACGCCGTCCCCACCACGGCGAGTGCGACGACGGCGAGCACCGGGCCGAGGCCGGGCACGTCACCGGGGGGCTGCACCACCACCGCCGGCACCGTCAGCAGCGCGGCGGTCGCCACCGAGACGAAGGTCGTCACCACCGGCGGCACACCCGGGTAGCGGCGGGTCAGGATGAACCCCGACAGCGCGTAGCTCGCGGCGGCGCCGATCATCGCCAACCCGCCCAGCAGCTCGCCGACGCTGCCGACCTGCTCCACCCCCACCAGCAGCGCCACCCCGCCGAGGCCGATCAGCAGCCCCGTCCACTGCGCCGGGGACATCACCTGGGAGCGGTCGAGCGCGGGGGCGAGGATCGCGATGAAGATGGGCGCGGCCGCGACGAGGGTGGCCGACAGGCCCGTCGGCACCGTCCGCTCGCCGAACGTGATCAACATGAACGGGAGGGCGATCGCCACGAGCCCGAGGAGGAACGCCCACCCCGGCCGGCGCCGCACCACGCCGAGCGCCGTCCGCGCCTCCCCGCCGCGCACCCCGATCAGGACGCCGAGCGTCACCGCCGCGAGCGCCGTCCGACCGAGCACCACCAGCGACTCCGGCATCCCCTCGTTTGCCTCCGCGATCAGGAGGTACGAGGCCCCCCAGACGGCGGACAGGAGGACGAGCATCAGGACGTGCCGGGGTCTCACGCGGCCTCCGGGGGGCGACGGCGGGACCGGGCAGTCTGGACGACTCCCCGCCCGCGGGCCCCGCGACCGGTCGGCGGCGACGCCGGAGCCCACTATCATCGGGAGGATGGCGAGCCGCGGTCACGTGCTGGTGGTCGACGACGAGCGCGCGATCCGCCGCCTGTTGCGCCTCTACCTGACCGACGCCGGGTTCACGGTGGCGGAGGCCCCCGACGGGGAGACGGCCCTCGAGCAGGTGCGCCGCGGTGGCATCGACCTCGTCCTGCTCGACCTGATGCTCCCCGAGATGGACGGCTACGAGGTGTGCCGCCGCCTCCGCGAGATGGGCTCCACTCCGGTCATCATGATCACCGCGCGCAGCGACGAGGCGAACCGCATCACCGGCCTCGAGCTCGGCGCCGACGACTACGTCGTCAAGCCGTTCTCCCCGATCGAGGTCGTCGCCCGCGTCAAGGCCGTCATGCGCCGCGTCGGGGCGCCCCCCGACCCCGGCCGCCTCCTCCGCGCCGGGCCCGCCGTGCTCGAGCCGTCGAGCCGCCGCGTCACCCTCGACGGCGAGGAGGTCGACCTGACGCGCCTCGAGTTCGACCTGCTCGCCGAGCTCGCCGCCCACCCGCGGGTCGTCTACACCCGGGAGCGGCTGCTCGAGAAGGTCTGGGGGTACCAGTCGGCCGTCGGCGGCAAGACCGTCGACGTGCACGTCGCGAACCTGCGGCGCAAGCTGGGCGACGGGATCGGGATCGTGGCCGTGCGGGGGGTCGGCTACCGGCTGGAGCCCTCGTGAGGGACGCGCTCCGCCGGCTCCGGCCGAGGAGCATCCAGGCCCGCGTCGCCCTCGCGATCGGGGTCGCCCTGCTCGCCGTCTTCCTCGTCGTCCAGATCGTCTTCGTCGGCTTCGTGCAGGCGCGGGCCCGCGACGAGGTCGAGGCGGCCCTCCACCAGCAGGCCGACTCCATCGCCCGCCAGATCGAGCGCGCCGGGCTCGCGAACGCCGCGGCGAGCGCGCGGGAGGCCCAGCGCTACATCGGCGACGCCCGCCTCGTCGTGAAGGTCTCCGACGAGACGGTGCACTGGAACGTCCCCTTCTCCGACCTCGAGGCGTCCGCCACCGCCCGCCGCGGCGACCTGGAGGTGCTGCTCGAGCGGCCCGACCCGTCCGCGGGCCTCTTCACCGACTGGGTCTTCGTGGCGCTCCTCGCCGTCGGACTCGTCGCCACCGGCGGCCTGGTCTGGGGCCTCGCGGTCGGCGTCGGCTCGCGCCTGCGGTCATCGGTGCGCGACCTGGCCGACAGCGCCGAGGCCGTCACCCGCGGGCACCTCGACGTACGCGTCGCCGAGACCGACGACGAGCTCGGCCGGCTCGCCCAGGCCTTCAACCGCATGACGGCGCGCCTCGAGGCCGCCGACGTGCGCCAGCGCGAGTTCCTCGCCGACGTCGCCCACGAGCTGCGGACACCGGTCACCGCGATCGAGGGCTTCGCCCAGGCCCTCGCCGACGGGACGGCGGCGACACCCGAGGACCGCACCGAGTCGGCCGAGTTCATCCGCACCGAGGCCGCCCGCCTGCGCGAGCTGGTGCGCGACCTGCAGCAGCTCACCTGGCTCGACCTCGACCCCCCCGTCGAGACCCGGGAGATGGACCTGATGGACGCCGGCCGCGACGCCGTCGCCCGGCTCACCCTCGACGCCCGCGCCGCCGGCGTCTCGCTCCATCCGCCCGAGGGGCACCTGATCGGTCGCGCCGACCCGTCCCACGTCGACACGATCCTCTCCAACCTCATCAGCAACGCGATCCGCGCGACCCCGCCGGGGGGCTTCGTGCACCTCCACCCCGTCGCGGCCCCCGGGCAGGCCGGCATCGCCGTCAGCGACACGGGGATCGGCATCCCCCCCGAGCACATCCCCTACATCTTCGACCGCCTCTACCGCGTCGAGGCGGGACGCCAGCGCCCCGGCGGCTCCGGGCTGGGGCTGTCGATCGTGCGTCGCCTCGCGACCCTCCTCGGCGGGCGCGTCACCGTCCGTAGCGTCCCCGGTCGCGGCTCGACGTTCACCCTCTGGCTGCCCGCGCGCGCGGTCGCGCCGGCCCGCCGGGCCAGGGTAGGCTCGGCCCTCGACCAGCCCACGACACGGGGGTGAGCGGTGGCCCAGCGCCGATATCTGCTGTCCGAGGACGCGATACCGACCCGGTGGTACAACGTCGCCGCCGACCTGTCGTCGATGCCCCCGCCCCCCCTCCACCCGGGGACCGGGCAGCCGATCGGGCCCGACGACCTCTCGCCGATCTTCCCGATGGCGCTGATCGAGCAGGAGGTCAGCGGGGAGCGCTGGATCCCCATCCCGGACCCCGTCCGTGAGATCTACTCGATGTGGCGACCCACCCCGCTGCACCGGGCCCTCGGCCTGGAGCGGGCCCTCGGGACGACCTGCCGGATCTTCTACAAGTACGAGGGCGTCAGCCCGGCGGGCAGCCACAAGCCGAACACGTCGGTGCCGCAGGCGTACTACAACCGCGAGGAGGGCGTCACCCGCCTCGCGACCGAGACCGGCGCCGGCCAGTGGGGCTCCGCCCTCGCGTTCGCGTGCGGGCTCTTCGGCATCACCTGCAAGGTGTTCATGGTGCGGGCGTCGTACGACAGCAAGCCGTACCGCCAGTCGATGATCCGCACGTGGGGCGGCGAGATCGTCGCGAGCCCGTCACCGGACACCGCCGCCGGGCGGGCGATCCTCGAGGCCACCCCGGACAGCACCGGCAGCCTCGGCATGGCGATCAGCGAGGCCGTCGAGGACGCCGCGACCCGCGACGACACCAACTACGCCCTCGGCAGCGTGCTCAACCACGTGCTGCTGCACCAGACGGTCGTCGGGCAGGAGGCGCGGGCGCAGCTCGCGATGGCGGGCGCCGAGCCGGACGTCGTCATCGGCTGCGTCGGGGGCGGGTCGAACTTCGCGGGCCTCGCCTTCCCGTTCCTCGCCGACAAGGCCGCGGGCAGCGACATCCGGATCGTCGCGGCCGAGCCCGCCGCCTGCCCCACGCTGACCCGCGGCCACTACGGATACGACTTCGGTGACACGGCGGGCATGACGCCCCTGCTCGCGATGCACTCCCTCGGTCACGGGTTCGTGCCCCCGGCCATCCACTCCGGCGGCCTCCGCTACCACGGCATGGCCCCGCTGGTGTCGCACCTCGTCCACACGGGGCTCGTCGAGGCGCGGGCCTACACCCAGTCCGAGTGCTTCGCCGAGGCGGTGCGGTTCGCCCGCGCCGAGGGCATCGTGCCGGCGCCCGAGCCGTCCCACGCGATCCGCGCGGTGGTGGAGGAGGTCGAGCGCGCCGAGCAGGAGGGGGTGGAGCGGACGATCCTCTTCAACCTCTGCGGCCACGGCAACTTCGACATGGCCGCCTACGACGCGTACCTGTCGGGGACCATGACCGACATCGAGCTCCCCCAGGAGGAGCTCGACCGGGCGGCCGCCGAGATGGAGGGCCTGCCCACCCTCGGCTGACCGCCGGCCCCCGAGCCGTCCCACGCGATCCGCGCGGTGGTGGAGGAGGTCGCGCGCGCCGAGGAGGAGGGCGTCGAGCGGACGCGCGCGGCGCTGGCTGGCGGCGACACCGCCGATGATGACGACGCCGATCAGCAGGTAGGGGATGCCGTAGAGGAAGCGGTTGTCCTCCAGCCCGATCAGGAACACCACGCCGCCGACGGCGAAGATCGCCCCGATCAGGTACGAGAAGATGACCCCGGTCGGGCTCACGCGTCACCCTCGAAGTGCGCCTCGAGCTGCTCGATGACCTGCGGCACCAGCTCGTCCCAGCTCACGTCGTCCTCCTTCGTCACGCTGACGAAGTTCGCCGTCGCGAAGACGTTGGTGACGCCGTCGAGGGCGAAGATCCGCGCGCCGAGCGGCGAGTCGGCGGGGTCGGAGCCCGCCCGGAAGGTCTGCCCGCGGCCCTCCACGGCCGGCCGGTCGAGCGTGAACTTGACCGCGTTCGGGTTGGGCGTCCCCTCGGGCGTCACGTCCATATCGCGCCGTTCCTCTCGTGTTCTGTCGCGGGATGAATATCACTCGTGCGGGGGATGCCCGCGGGTCGGGTCCGGGTCGCCGGAGCCGATGAGGGAATACAGGGCCCTCGGGTGGGCCCCTCGTGAAAGGTACCGCCATGGCGATGCCGATCGACCCGCGACTGCGTCGCGGGACCCCGCCGGCCACCGTGCCCGTCCAGGCCCCCGACCTCTGCGCCTGGTGCTTCGGCAGCGGTTCGATCCTCGAGCCGATGGACTGCGGCACCGCGCACGTCTACCTGCCCGTCGTCTGCACCCCCTGCGAGGGCACCGGCCGCCGGCGCGACGCATAAGCGACCCGCGGCGCCCGTGGCGCCGGGGGTAGGATGCCCGGCGTGAGCGACGACACCCGCACCCGCCTGGCCACCCTGCTGCGCGAGCACGCGCTCGTGCGGGAGTCCGTGATGCTCTCGTCGGGCCGCCGGTCCTCGTACTACTTCGACGCGCGCCAGGTGCTGCTCGACCCGGAGGGCGCCGCGCTCGCGGGGCGCCTCATGTGGGACCACCTCGCCCCCGCCGGACCCGCCGCCGTCGGCGGGCTGACCCTCGGCGCCGACCCCCTCGTGTGCGCCGTGAGCGCGACGGCGTGGGCCGACGGCGAGCGCGTCACCGGCTTCTTCGTGCGCAAGGAGGCCAAGAAGCACGGCCTCCAGCAGTGGATCGAGGGCCCCTTCATCGAGGAGGGCACCAGCGGCGGTTCGCTGGTCGCCGCCGTCGAGAAGGCCCGCCAGGCCGGCGGCGTCGTCGTCGCGGCCTCCGTCGTGATCGACCGCGGCGAGGGTGGCCGCGAGGTCGCCGAGGCGGCCCTCGACGGCGCCCCGCTGCACGCGCTCTACACGTCCGCCGAGCTGCTCGAGACGGGGCGCCCGGGAGCGTGAGCCGGACACCCCGGGCGGTCGCCGCGACACGGGAGGCCGTGGTCGTGCGCGTCTCGGGGCCGACGGCGACGCTGTGGGTGGAGGGCGAGGAGCGGGAGGCGCGGTTGCGCCCGCGTCTGCCCGGTGGGCCCGCCGTCGCCGGCGACCGGGTGCTGCTGCGCCTCAGCGACGCCGACGCGGAGGAGCCGACGGTCATCGGGGTCGCGGCCCGGGCGACGGTGCTCGAGCGGGGGGAGCGGCCCGGGGGCCGGCCCCGCGCGATCGTCGCCAACGCCGACCTCGTGGTCATCATGGCGGCCGCCGCCGACCCACCGTTGAGCGCCCGCCTCATCGACCGCTACCTGGTGGCGGCCGAGGTCGGGGGCATGGGGGCGGCCGTCGTGGTCACCAAGGTCGACCTGCCCCACGACGACGCCGCCCTCGGCGCGCTGCTCGGCGTCTACCGCGACATCGGCTACCGCGTCCTCACCGGGGTCGCGCGCGAGCCCGCGCTCGCCGACGCCGTCCGCGACCTGATCGACGGGCGCACCGCCGTCCTCGCGGGCCACTCGGGCGTCGGCAAGTCGACCCTCACGCGGGGGCTGACGGGCGTGCAGCGCGCCGTCGGCGCCGTCAGCGAGAAGGCCGGCACCGGACGCCACACGACCAGCGACCCGCGGGTGATCCCGATGCCGGGCGGCGGGGCCGTCGTCGACACGGCCGGGGTCCGCACCTTCCACCTCCCCGCCATGGACCGCGCGCGCCTCGAGTCGGGGTTCCCCGAGATCGCGGCGGCGGCGCGGGGATGCCGCTTCCGCGGGTGCGCGCACGACGGGGACGCGGGGTGCGCCGTCGAGGGCGCCGTGACCGCCGAACGGCTCGGGAGCTACCGGCGGATCCTCGCCACGATGCGGTAGACGGGCCTCCTGGTTCCTTGACCTTGTATGAGGCCAGGCCTTAAGTTCGTGCCGCACGGCACGAAGCCGTCCCGCTGTCCCGTGACCGAAACCCGCCGGAGGAAGAGTTCATGAGTCGTCCACGACGTTTCCTGCCCCCCATCGCCGGAGGGGCCCAGACCACCGGCTGGGAGGCGCTGGAGAAGTGGGTCGGCGGTTCGGGTGGTTCGGCGCCCGGCGCCACCGCCACCCCGGCGGCCTCGGGGAAGACCGGCTGGGAGGCCCTCGAGAAGTGGGTCGGCGGCGGCTCCGGCGGCGGCGCGGCGTCCTCCTCCGTCCCGGGCGCGGCCCCGGCGGGCGGCACGGGCTGGGAGGCCCTGGAGAAGTGGGTCGGCGGCGGCGGCGGCGCGGCGGCCCCGGCGGCGTCCTCGGTCCCCGGCGCGGCCCCGGCCGGTGGCACCGGCTGGGAGGCGCTGGAGAAGTGGGTCGGCGGCGGTTCCGGTGGCGGCGCGGCGGCGTCCTCCTCGGTCCCCGGCGCGGCCCCGGCGGGCGGCACCGGCTGGGAGGCCCTCGAGAAGTGGGTCGGCTCGGGCTCCGGCGCGGGTGGCGCGGCGTCGACCCCGGCGGCCGACGCCCCGGCCTCGTCCTCCGTCCCGGGCGCGGCCCCGGCCGGCGGCACGGGCTGGGAGGCCCTGGAGAAGTGGGTCGGCGACAGCGGCACGTCCGCTCCGCCGGCCTCGGCGACCGCCTCCAACGGCGCCGCGGCGTCCGAGGGCGCAGGCGCCACGTCGGCGCCCGCCGCTGCCGAGGCACCGGCCGAGGGCGGCGGGTTCATCGGCTTCCTCAAGCGCCTCTTCGGCGGCAAGTAACCGCCTGCGCGCAGGGGGGCGCCGCCATCCGGCGGCGCCCCCGGTCCGGGCGGCCCCCGCACGGGGTCCGATGACACGCGTCATCACGGAGCGGTCCGCCGGTGGCGTGCTGCTCCTGCGGTTCGGCCCCGCACTGCTCGTCGCCCTCATCCGGCTGCGCGGCGGTGGCGTGCTCGGCCTGCCGAAGGGCCACATGGAGGAGGGGGAGGAGCCGCACGAGACGGCCCTCCGCGAGACGCGGGAGGAGACCGGGCTGTCCGGCCGGGTCCTCGCCCCCCTCGAGGAGATCTCCTACGTGTTCTGGTCGCGCGCACAGGGCGCGCGGGTGTCGAAGCGGGTCGCGTTCTTCCTGCTGGAGTACCGGGCCGGCTCCCCCGCCCACCACGACGGCGAGGTGGAGGGGGTCACCCTCGTGCCGGCGGCCCGGGCGCCGGACGCGCTGACGTACCCCGGCGAGCGGAGCGTGATGCGCGGGGCACTCGCCTGGGTCGATGCGACGGGTTACGGTGGCGGTGAGGCACCGCCGCCCTCCTCCCGGGGCTGAGCCGCGCCCGACTGCCACCCGCGCCCCGAGGACGTCCGTGTACGCGCTGAACTTCTACTCGCCCCTGTTCATCGACCAGCTGCGCAAGGGTCGGAAGACCGCGACCATCCGGCTCGGGGACAAGGCGCACAAGTACAAGAAGGGGCAACTCGTCTGGGTCACCGTCGGCCACCGGCACGGCCCGCGGCAGCGCATCTTCACGGCGATCATCGACGACGTCACGGTGAAGCCGGTCCGGGAGCTCACCCAGCGGGAGATCGAGCGCGACAACCCCGAGTTCCGCCTCGTCGAGGACACGCTCCACTTCCTCTCCCACATCTACTCGCGCGAGGTCGCCCTCGACGACAACGTCTCGGTGATCCACTTCTCCGAGGTCATCGAGTTCCCCTCGCTGAAGTAGGAGCGGCCCGGGGCGGCCCCGGCTTGCGCCGGGGCGGCCCGGGTGGCATCTTTTGGCACTCAACATCATTGAGTGCCAAGTAGGGGGAAGTGCTTTGAACTTGCAGCCCTTGGGCGACCGCGTCGTCGTCCAGTCCATCGAGGCTGAGCAGGTCACCGCCAGCGGACTGGTCCTGCCCGACACCGCCGCCGAGAAGCCGCAGCGCGGCAAGGTGCTGGCCGTCGGCTCCGGCCGGTACGAGGACGGCCAGCGCGTGCCGCTCCTGGTCGCCGAGGGTGACGAGGTCATCTACTCCAAGTACGGCGGCACCGAAGTGAAGATCGACGGTCAGGACCTCCTGATCCTCCGGGAGTCCGACATCCTCGCGAAGGCGGTCTAGAGACATGCCGAAGCTCATCAAGTTCAACGAGGACGCCCGGCGTGCCCTCGAGCGTGGTGTGAACACTCTTGCTGATGCGGTGAAGGTGACCCTCGGCCCGAAGGGCCGGTA